>Ga0265295_1000870_pt1 | contig 57166 bp, 47 predicted proteins | sample Munlansysbiofilm_FD_192503 | JGI IMG/M metagenome (GOLD analysis project Ga0265295, IMG submission 192503) | Leachate microbial communities from a municipal landfill in Southern Ontario, Canada - Methane capture system biofilm | ecosystem: Engineered > Solid waste > Landfill > Unclassified ... | reverse complement strand
GGTCTCCATCAGGTGAGGTTGTCGGCGCCCTTTAAAACGATGGATAACATAACATTTTAGCGCAAAATCAACAAGTTGATATTTAAGCTTGTTGCTGGTTACTGCACTTAATTTTCAAGAAACCCTTGAGAAGACGTCGGGCACTAGTGACTCGGAGGCAATGAAAAAATTTTACGATAACTTGAAATATAAACCCAGACTCAAGCTTGAGAAGAACCCCTAAAGGAGCCTCTTGGTATAAACAAAAAACAAGGGTGTGAAAAAATAAGAAGATCAGAGTGTTGTTGTGTTATCCCGGCAACTCCTTTTGCCTTGAGTACGCTGTTGCCTGCTGAAGTGTGGAATGCCATCAGCTTTGGATTGGAGGCCATGCCATGAATAAAATGATACGTATCGTATTGGTTGGTTTTATGTTGATTGTGTCCATGGGATGTGGGTCGTATGAGAAAAATCTTGATTCAATTAGATGGAATCCTCCCACGCTCTCCGCGGATGAATGCCCAGACCTCAGCGGCATGTATTTTAATGGCAGTAGGTTGTACAGATTTTTTCAGCGGGGTAATGATACTCGCTATCACTCTCCAGTGATTATTAATAATTACAGGGAGATTCCGTATGTTGTCGTGAAAAGACAGATGCGGACCCTGCCAGGACAAAAGCCTATGTCTGGGGTTCTGACTCATAAGGATACTTCCGCGTTCGATGAAAATGCGATCCTGGTTGTCCGGCATCTTGGGCAGCGGCTGGAGGCAACCTTGACGGACAGGAATGGGCTATCCTATAAGCAGGTGATCAGGGATTTGAATCATCCCCTCGCCGGTTGTGATCAGGGCGCTTTGGTCCTGAGGGATATGGACTACGGTGGAGGGGGGCCGGATACTCCTGCCACCCTTTACGCTTCGGAGATTCGATTCACCAAGCTCCCCGATGGCCGTCTTCAGGCTGTTACGCATGAGAGGCAATGGCGGCCCAGTTTCTTAGGAGGGGTCGTGGAAGACCCTGTCACAGGACGTAAAGACCGTCAAACGGGAACGCACCGTCTATTTGACACTGTTCCCTCCAGCTCCTCTACTCCAACACCCATGTCACCGGGGACGGGACCGTTACCCTCGCGTCCGGCGGTGACACCACCATGAAAGGCGCGGTGGTGGCGGGCGAGCGGGTCGAGGCGGATATCGGCGGCAACCTTCCATCGAGAGTTTCCAGGACGAAAGCCGCTATCAAGGCAAGGACCATGCCATCGGCGGCTCGATCACCGTGGGCTACAGCTTTGCCGCGGGTAGCGCCAGCGTAAGCAACAGCAGGATCAACAGCAACTTCAAGAGCGTCACCGAGCAAACCGGGATCAAGGCCGGGGACGGAGGTTTTGCCGTGGATGTCCGGGGCAACACCGATCTGACCGGCGGGGTGATCGCCTCCACGGATGCGGCGGTTGTCGCCGGCCGGAACAGCTTCACGACCTCCAGCCTGACCATGAGCGACATCGAGAACCTAGCCGAATATGAGGGCAGGGGGTTCAGTGTTTCCGGAGGGTACAGCACCGGCTAGACCAGGGACAGGCAAGGCAATGTCATTGTCAACACCGACGGCACCAGCAGGATGGTCAACACCCCTTCGGCCGGAGCCGGCGTGGGCGAAGACTCCGGCTCAGCCGCCTCTGTCACCAAAAGCGGCATTTCGGGTATCGCCGGCAACACCGATGTCCGCTCCAATGACGCCGAAACAGGGATCAAGCCGATCTTCGATGCGGACAAGGTGCAGAAGGAGATTGACGCCCAGATCCAAATAACGCAGGAATTTGGTCAGCGGGCCAGCAGGGCGGTGGGTGAGTATGCCAGCTCGAAGATGCGGGAGGCAAACTCCTTACGGGATCAGGCCGGCAAGGAACCCAACCCGGACAAAAGAGCCGCTCTGCTGGCCGATGCCCAGGCGCTTGAAGACCAATGGGGTGCAAACGGCACCCTTCGCCTGGCCGCCCACACCGTCATCGGCGGTTTGACCGGAGGTTCTCATGGTGGTGTTGCGGGTGCAGCCACGGCGTTGATGTCCATAGTAGTATCTCCCCGGTCGAGTCGAACCCTGCTTGGTCGATTGCCGTCAACAACTCTGGATGAGTTGTCCAATGCGCCGGGTATCGACCATGCGCCCAACTCCAATAACCGGTTCACTCGAAATAAACACCAGCGAAGCCTCCGAGCTGATCCTGCTACCGCAAAAAAAACGTGACCGCCCGGGGGGTGTTTGTCGGCTGTCGGCCCAAGGGGTGCGGGCTGATATGCATCTTGGAATCGATGTGCTTGCCTTTGCACAATTGCTTCGATTTCGCAATGCTGGAAAGATCCAAGTGTAAAGGTGACGATCAGTTCTTCATCGATTCGAAGAGTGGAATCATGTTGATGAAGTATCGTGTGAATCTGAGGTCTGCGAGCGCAATAGTCCGGATTCTTTTGCAGGCAAGGCATCGGATTCTTATCTTGTCGTTCTTTCCAACATAGTGTTTCCGTGCAGTTTTCATGCATGCTCCATGCATTCATGACCTCGGTCTGTTGTTCAGGCCATTAATGATATCGTCTTGCGAAAACGGACAAGAGCCAGCACAAAAAGAAGAGTGCCGATAAGGAGTAACTTGAGGAAGTCGAGCCAGACGACCTCGATGCCTCCTCCCCGGTACAAGATGGTTTGCGCCAGAGCGACAAAATGAGTGGTCGGAGCCAGTTGCATCACGTTTTGGACAATGACAGGCATGCTTTCCCGCGGAGTGACACCGCCGGACAGCATTTGGAGAGGGAGCAGCACCAGCATCATCAGCAGGCCGAATTGAGGCATGGAACGGGCCACCGTGCCCAGGAAGATGCCCATGGAGGTGGTGGCGAAAAGATGCAAGCCGGCACCGATGAAAAACAGCAGTAGGGAACCCTCGACGGCCACCGCCAGCATCCCCTGAACCACGACGGTCAGGCTCAGGGCGCTGGTGATCAGGACCACGAGCCCCATCGACCAACTTTTGCTGATCATGATCTCCAGGGGGGTGACCGGCATGGCCAGAAGATGCTCGACCGTGCTGTGCTCCCGTTCGCGGATCAGAGAAGCCCCGGTCAGGATAATGGAAAGCATGGTCACATTGTTGATCACCTCCATGACCGCACCGAACCAGGATTGGGTCAGGGCAGGATTGAAGCGGGCACGGAGGGCCAGGGAAGCCGCTGTCGCGGTCTCTCCCCGATAACGGCGGACAAATTCGGCCACCTCGTCGTTGATGATGGATTGGATGTAGTTGTTGCCGGTGAATGCCTGGCTCATCCGAGTGGCATCGACGTTGAGCTGGATGGTCGGGGAACGGCCGGCCAGGAGGTCGCGCTGAAAATCAGGAGGGATGTTGATGGCAAAGGTGTCCAGCCCGGCATCCATGCGGGCATCCATCTCCTGGTGGTTGATCATCACGGGGTGGAGGAAATGGGGAGGATAAAAGGCTGCGGCGATACGCGCCGACAGCGGCGAATCGTCTTCATCGACAATGGCGACCGGCGCCCTGTTCAGGGAATCCGGCATGGCGATGGCGGAGGCGTACACGCCCACGGTGAAGGCGTAGACGATCAAGAAGAGCAGAATCGGGTCCCTGATCAGGCAATACAGTTCCTTGTTTCCCAGACGGACAACATTGGCGATGCGCATGGTCAGGCCTCCTGTTTTCTGAGAAGCAACGTGCACAACGTCAACAGGACGACAATGGTGAGGGCGAGGGCGAGAAACTCTTTCTGGAGATCGGCGAATCCCAGGGATTTGGAGAAGATGCCCCGGGTGATGACGAGGAAATGCGCGGTGGGATACATCTGGCCGATCAGGTGCCCCGCTCCTTCCAGCGACGAGACGGGATTGGTCATGCCGGAGAAATTGACCGAAGGCAGGATGGTGAAGATGGCTGTCCCAAAAAGCGCAGCGACCTGGCTGCGCATGAATGTGGAAACCAGGAGGCCCAGCGCCGTGGCGGCCGTGACATACAGCAAGGCCGCCAGGCACAGGGAGGCGAGATCGCCCTTGATCGGCACCCGGAACAGAAACACCGCCAGCAAGGCCAGCAGGCAGAAATTGACCATGGCCAACCCCATGTACGGCAACTGTTTGCCCAGCAGGAACTCCAGCTTGGTCACCGGGGTGACGTACAGGTTGACGATGGAGCCGAGTTCCTTCTCCCGGACGACGCTGAGCGCGGTGAGCACGGCCGGAATCATGATCAGCAGGAGGGGGATGACCGCCGGGACCATGGCGACCAGGCTCTTGACATCGGGGTTGTAGCGGTAACGGGTTTCAATGTGTGCCGATGTGCGGTCGGATGCGGATGAGGACCGGTGGGTCGTCTGGTCGGATAGCCACAGGCTGTGCATGCCGCTGACATATCCTTGAATGGTTTCGGCCCGTTGCGGGTTTGACCCGTCGATCCAGACGCCGATGGCCGGTTGGCGGCCGCGCGCCAGATCGCGGCCGAATCCCGGTGGCATTTCAATGGCGAGGCTCAATTCTCCCGAGCGCATGCGTCGGTCCAGGTCCTGGTAATCGGTAATCGGCGGCCGCTCGATGAAATAACGGGAACCCGACAGATTGAGGATGTATTCCCGGCTGGTTGTGCTTTGGTCCCGGTCCAGGACCGCAAAAGCCAGATCTTCCACATCCATGCTGATGCCGTAGCCCATGACCACCATCAGGATGACGCTGCCCAGGAGCGCCAGCGTGGCGCGGATCGGGTCGCGGCGCAGTTCCATGGCCTCGCGCCGGGTGTAACTCAAGAGCCGGGCAAGGCTGAAACGCCGATGCGGTACGCCGGGGCAATCAGAGGAGGTGTCGGCCAAGGGAGGAGGGTGGAACCCTTCGCCGCGTTCTGTCCCGCTTTGATCGCCCCGCGCACCCGCCTCCTGCAGGTAGCCGATAAAGGCCTGTTCCAGCGTTGTTGTGTCCCGTTCGGCGACCAGGTCCGCAGGGCGGCCGCTGACCAGCACCTTGCCCTCGTGCATCAGGGAGATCCGGTCGCACCGTTCGGCCTCGTTCATGAAGTGGGTGGAGATGAAAATGGTGACGCCATCCCGTCGGGCGAGATCGATCATGATCCGCCAGAAGCCGTCGCGGGCAATGGGATCGACCCCCGAGGTCGGCTCGTCGAGAATCAGGATCTCCGGTTTGTGGATCATGGCCACGGCCAGGGACAGTCGCTGCCGTTGGCCAAGCGGCAGGTTGTCGGGTAGCGCGGCCATGACATCGGTCAAGCCGAACCGTTCCGCCATTTCGTCGATCCGATCGGCAATCAGCTCCGCCGGCACGCCAAACAGGCGGGCGTGGAGCACCAGGTTCTGCTCCACCGTCAACTCGGAATAGAGCGAGAATGCCTGGGTCATGTAGCCGACCCGCCGCCTGGTTTCGATATCCTCGGGATTCACGGGGCGGCCGAAGAGGCTGGCCTGCCCTGAACTGGCCGGAAGCAGGCCGGTCAGCATCTTCATGGTGGTGGTTTTGCCGCAGCCGTTCGAGCCGAGAAAGCCGAAGATTTCGCCGCCGGTAATCCGGAAACTGACCCGGTCGACCGCGACAAAATCGCCGAACCGCATGGTCAGGTCCCGGGCCTCGATGGCAACTTCCGCGGAATCGTCCGTTGCCTTGGGGATGATCGCCACCGGTTGGTGTTCCTTGCGGCGTTCCTCCGGCAGCAGGGCGATAAAGGCCTTTTCCAGCGATCCGGTCCCGGTCCGTTCCAGCAAACTGGCGGGCGTCCCGATTGCAAGTACCCGGCCGGAATCCATGACGGCAAGCCAGTCGAACCGGGCGGCCTCTTCCATGTAGGCGGTCGCCACCAGCACGCTCATCCCCGGTCTGGAGGCACGAATCCGTTCGATCAGGTTCCAGAACTGCACCCTGGACAGCGGGTCGACCCCGGTGGTCGGTTCGTCGAGAATCAGCAGATCGGGATCGTGGATCAAGGCGCAGCAGAGCCCGAGTTTCTGCTTCATGCCGCCGGAAAGCTTGCCGGCGGGCCGATCGCAAAACGGCGCCAGCCCGGTGCTCGCCACGAGATGGTCGATCCGTGCCCGCCGCTCCGCCGCTCCCTGGCCAAACAAACGGCCGAAAAAATCGATGTTCTCGAAAACCGACAGGGTTGGATACAGATTTCTTCCCAGCCCCTGCGGCATATAGGCGATGCGCGGACAAACTGTTTCACGGTGGCGGCGCATGCGCATGTCGCCGCCCAACACTTCAACCCGGCCGGTCTGGATGACATGGGCACCCGCCACCAGGGAAAAGAGGCTCGACTTGCCGACCCCGTCCGGTCCGATCAGGCCGGCCATGCATCCCGACGGCACATCGAGGGTCACATCGTTCAAACCCAGGGTCGCACCGTAGCGCAAACTCACTCCGCGCAAGCGGGCGACGGAAGCATCGGTGTACCGGTTCATTGCCGCGCCGGTGTTTCCGGGAGTTGCACCTGCAAGTGGGGCGGCCAGTCAACCTGCTGGTCCAGCCGGACATAGGCCATGCCGGGCAGTCCCGTCTTGACCTGGGTAATGTGTTTTTTCAGCAATTCAGGCTCGAGCCTGGCCTTGACCCGGAACATCAGTTTTTGCCGTTCGCTGGCCGTTTCAACGGTCTTGGGCGTAAACTGGGCGACATCGGCCACAAAGGAGATGCGCGCCGGAATGACGTATTGCGGGGCCGCATCGAGGACCAGGCGGGCTTCCGAACCGAGCCCCAGCTTTCCCGCCACTGCGGTTGGCAGGAAAAACGTCATGTAGACATCCGACAGGTCGACCATGTTGAGAACCTTGCCGCCACTGTTCAGCACTTCTCCCGGCTGGGATACCCGGTATTGGACGCGGCCGCCGCACGGCGCCTTGAGGACACAGTCGTTTATATCGGCTTGCAGCCGGTCGATCGTGGCCTGGATTGCCATGACCACGGTATGGCTGCCAAGGAGCTGCGACTTGGCCGTTGAAACCGCCGCCTCGGCAGCGGCTATCTGGGCTTCGGCGGCACTGATGGCGGCCTGGCCGCTGAGAAAGCGGGCACGGCTGTCATCCAGGTCCTGTATCGAACTCGCTCCCTTTTTCGACAAGACCTCGGCGCGTTCGAGGCGCTTGCGCAATGTCTCCAGCTCTGCCTTCCGCTGGGCCAATACCGCCAGGGCGGCTGCTTTTTCGCTTACTTTCTGATTCACCTGGCTCTGTGCCGTTTCCACCGCATACCGCGCCTGTTGCAATTGCGCCTCCGCCTCGCGGCGCTGTGCCTCCAGTTGTTGCGTATCCATGCGTGCGAGCACCTGCCCCTTGCTGACAAAATCGCCCTCGTCGGCAAAAATCGCTTCGATGCGGCCGGCTGTCTTGGTGGCGATGTCGATCTCGGTCGCCTCGATTCTGCCGTTTCCGCTCGAAAAGTCTTCCCCCAGTTTTTCAGGTTGCAGATACCGCCAGAAGAAGAAAACGCCGGCGACCAGGGCCACACATCCGGTCCATTGCACCCATTTCGTCATGCTCTGAGTCATCACGGCCTCCGTCCCACCGGATCAAACCCGTTCGTGGTTACATGGCACATCCACGCCGTCCGGTTGTTTCAGTTCGGTATAACTCACGGCGCCATATCTCGTGCTGCCGCGAGCGAAATGCCAGTTGAGAAACAATTGTAATCCCTCCGATGGGTTTCCGCATATAAATCCCCATAACCTTCCGGAAATCACAAATGACGATGTGCGGTCGAACCACTGAAAAAAGAGTTCTATCTGATCCGGGGCGACGAATCTGCCGAGGAATGCGCCGGAGCTTATGCCGTCACCCCGCAATGCGCCATTGACCGCCTCCTCGGATTGATGCGATGAAAACACTATGGTGTGCACGGGAAAACCGTCCGCGTTTTTCGAGACGGTGAAGAGCCGGCTCTCAAGACAGTATGCTCGTTCATAGGTGCGCATGTGCGGTGTTTTCTTTTAATTCCTCGAATAATCATGATAAAAACATCCAAAACGAATCAGGTGCATCAATCCATTCACCATGAAGGACATATTCAATCGTATATCGAGTTCGGTCATCAACTGGCGACATTGTGGGATATAGTTGTCGACATAGGAGATGATCGCTATCGCTGTCAGGCGGGTGTCAATGCTTGACGGGAGCTGTTTCTGGTCAATGGCATCGTCGAGCAGAGATTCAATCTTTTGAATCCTTCTCAACTGAAATGTTTTTCTGTCGAAATGAAATGAATAATTATGGTTTGGCCGACCGCTCTCCTCGACGAAAAGGGAAAAGAGTTGCTGCCGTCGAGCATTTTCAGGCATTTTCCTGAGAAAGATATGGAGTTGTTCCACCAAAGAACCCAGGGGGTCGCATTCGCTGCTGTCGACCACCTGGAACAAAAAGTCGTTTTTATCGATCAAGTCCTCCCAAAGCACACGCAAGAGGTTGGCCTTGTTTGCAAAATGCCAGTAGATCGCCCCTCTCGTCATTTTCGCCTCACGGGCGATATCGGCGAGATGCGTCTGTGCGATTCCGCGCATGAGCAGGATGTGCGTGGCTGCGTCGAGAATGATTGTGCGCGTTTTCTGCACCTCGTTTTTTGTCTTGCGGGACATGGTTCTTTCCTCCTGCTTTCTGGCGACATTCAGGATGACTGCTCCAGCCCGCCCGTTCTCTGCTCCGATTTCGTAGAGCTACTCCAGAGCGGAGACTGATTGGCGCCGTTCCTTCCAGCCACCGCCCAGGGTTTTGTAGACCGTCACCTGGTTGACCTGCTGGGCCAGTTGCAGGTTCAGGTAGTTCTGGCGGGCGCTGTAAAGGGAGCGCTGGGCGTCCAGGAGAGTGAGAAAGCTGTCGAGCCCGTGCTGATAGCGGTTCCTGGCCAGGGCGTAGTACTCTTGATTGGCCACCAGGTTGGCCTTCTGGGCCACCAGTTGTTCCCGGTAGGTTTCGCTGGCGACCAGGGCGTCGGCCACCTCGCGGAAAGCGGTCTGGATCGCCTTTTCATAGCGGGCTACCGTGATCTCCCTGCTGATCTTGGCCACATCCAGTTCGGCGGCCAATCGCCCGGCCGTGAAGATCGGCAGGCTGACCGATGGGGAGAACAGCCAGCTGCCGGTACCGGAATCGAAGAGATCGGACAGGTCGCCGCTGATCTTGCCGGCATTGGCGGTCAGGCTGATGGCGGGGAAAAAGGCGGCCCTGGCCGCCCCGATCTGGGCATGGGCGCCCTTGAGTTCGTGTTCGGCGGCGACGATGTCCGGCCGTTGCAGCAGCACCTGCGACGACAGTTGCGGCGGCACGGCGGACAACGCCATCTGCTCGCCCAGCGGTTTTTTTTCGGTGAAACTCGCCGGCAGCGGCGCCCCGGTCAGCAGGGTCAGGCTGTTGAGGTCTTGGGCGACCTGGCGCTGATACCGCGCCAGGTTGGCCTTGGCCGTTTCCAGACTGGTGCGCGCCTGGGCGAGATCCAACTGGGTGGCGAGTCCTTCCCGGGCCCGCTGTTCGATCAGGTCGAAGGATTCCTGCTCGATGTTTTTCGTATCCTCGGTGATGGCCAACAGTTCCCGGTCGGCGAGCCAGGTCAGGTAGGCGATGCTGACCTCGGCCACCAGGCTGATCCGGTTGCTCCGATAGGTCTCCTCCATGGCCAGGTACTGTTCCAGGGCCTTGTCCTTGAGGCTTCTGACCCGGCCGAAGAAATCGAGTTCGTAGGCGGTGACGCCCATCGAGGCCGAATAGGTCTCCGCGGTCACATAGTTGTCGCCGCTCAGGGTGCGCTGCTTGCTGCCGTATCCCTCGCCGGCAAGGGAAGGGAAGAGAGCGGCGCGCTGAATGCGGTATTGGGCCTGGTAGGCCTCGATGGTCAGGGCCGATTCGCGCAGATCCCGATTGTTGGCCAGCGCGGCCTGGATGAGCTGTTGCAGTTGGGCATCGACGAAAAAGTCGCGCCAGCCGAGTTCGGCGTCAATGACCGCCTCCCGGGGAGCGGTCGACGCACTGCGCTGCTCGCCCGCAACCGACAGGTTTTCGGCCACCGGCAGATCCGGCCGCTGATAGGACGGCGCCAAAGTACAGCCGCCGAACGCGAACAGCAGGGCTCCGGCAGCCAGGGATTTTCTTGAAGAAGCGAACATATCAGGACTCCTGGACCGGTGCGGCGTCGATCGCCGCGACCCGGCGGGTTTGGGACAGACGGGTGACCATCACGAAAAAGAGCGGGATGAAGACAATGGCCAGCACGGTCGCCGACAGCATGCCGCCCAGCACGCCGGTGCCGATGGCGTGCCGGCTGTTGGCGCCGGCGCCGGTGCTGATCGCCAGCGGCAGCACGCCCAGCATGAAGGCAAGCGAGGTCATGATGATCGGCCGGAGCCGCAGGCGGCAGGCCTTGATCGTCGCCTCGATCAGGTCGCGGCCCTTGTCGTGGCGCCGCTTGGCGAACTCGACGATCAGGATGGCGTTCTTCGCCGACAGTCCGATGGTGGTCAGCAGGCCGACCTGGAAATAGACGTCGTTCTCCATGCCGCGGAGAGAGGCGGCGGCCAGGGCGCCGAGCACGCCGAGCGGCACGGCGAGCATGACCGAGAACGGCACGGACCAGCTCTCGTACAGCGCCGCCAGACAGAGAAAGACGACGATGAGCGAGATGGCGTACAGGGCCGGGGCCTGCGATCCGGCCTGGGCCTCCTGGAAGGAGGCGCCGGTCCACTCGTAGCCGATGCCGGTGGGGAGCTGCGCCACCAGTTGGCCGACGAGGGCCATGGCCTCGCCGCTCGACCTGCCGGGCGCCGCCTCGCCGACGATCTCCACCGCCGGGTTGCCGTTGAACCGTTCCAGACGGGGCGAACCGAAGCTCCAGTGGCCGGTGGCGATGCTGCTGAACGGCACCATTTCGCCGCTGTCGTTGCGCACGTACCAGTAAGCGACATCCTCCGGCTGCATGCGGTAGGGGGCGTCGGCCTGGAGGTAGACCTTCTTGATGCGGCCGTTGTTGATGAAATCGTTCACATAGTAGGAGCCCCAGGCCGTTGCCAGGGTGGTGTTGATCGAATCCACCGAGACGCCGAAGGCCATGGCCTTTTCAAAGTCGATGTCCAGGTTGTACTGCGGCGTGTCCTCCATGCCGTTGGGACGGACCCGGGTCAGGTTGGGATTCTGGGCGGCCAGGCCGAGCAGCATGTCGCGGGCCTCGATCAGTTTCTCGTGCCCCAGCCCGGCGCGGTCCTGGAGGAAAAAGTCGAAGCCGGTGGAGGTGCCCAGGGAAGTGATGGCCGGCAGGTTGAAGGGGAAGACCATGGCGTCCTTGTTCTGCGAGAAGGGGCCCATGGCCCGGCCGAGGATCGCCTTCACGCCCTGATCGGGTCGTTTTCGTTCACGCCAGTCCTTGAGCTTGACGAAGGCGATGCCCATGTTCTGGCCGCTGCCGGCAAAGCTGAACCCGGCCACGGTGAGCACGGATTCGATGTTTTCCTTTTCCTCGTTCAGATAGTACTCCCGCACCTGGTCGAGAACCTTCTGGGTGCGTTCCTGGGTGGCGCCGGTGGGCAGTTGCACCAGGGTGAAGAACACGCCCTGGTCCTCCTCGGGCAGGAACGAGGTCGGCAGCTTGGCGAACAGGAAGATCATGCCGCCGATGAGCACGAGATAGATCAGGCCGAAGCGGCCGGTGCGCTTGAGCACGTAGGCGACCGTGTCGCGATAGGTATCGGCGCCGCGTTCGAAGCTGCGGTTGAACCAGCCGAAGAAGCCGCGTTTCTGTCCGTGCGCTTCTTTGTTCACCGGTTTGAGAATGGTGGCGCACAGGGCCGGGGTGAGGATGAGGGCCACGATGACCGACAGGGCCATGGCCGAGACGATGGTTAGAGAGAACTGCCGGTAGATGGCGCCGGTGGAGCCGCCGAAAAAGGCCATGGGCACGAAGACCGCCGACAGCACCAAGGCGATGCCGATCAGGGCGCCGGTGATCTGGTCCATGGACTTGCGGGTGGCCTCCAGCGGCGACAGACCCTCCTCGCTCATGATCCGCTCGACGTTCTCCACCACCACGATGGCGTCGTCGACCAGCAGGCCGATGGCCAGTACCAGGCCGAACATGGTCAGGGTGTTGATGGAGAAGCCGAAGGCGGCCATGACCCCGAAGGTGCCGAGCAGGACCACGGGCACGGCGATGGTCGGGATGAGGGTGGCGCGGAAGTTCTGCAGGAACAAATACATGATGAACACGACCAGGATGATGGCCTCCACCAGGGTGTGGGCCACCTCCTCGATCGAGATACTGATGAAGGGCGTGGTGTCGTAGGGATAGACCACCTCCACGCCCGCCGGAAAATAGGGTTGCAATTCTGCCAGCTTGGCCCGGACCGCCTTGGCGGTTTCCAGGGCGTTGGCACCGGTGGCGAGCATGATGGCCATGCCGCCGGTCTTGTGGCCGTTGTAGGTGGCGACGGTGTTGTAATCTTCGCCGCCGATCTCCACCCGGGCCACGTCCTTGAGCCTGATCTGGGAGCCGTCGCTGTTCACCTTCAGCAGGATCTGGGCAAACTGCTCCGGCGAACTCATCATGGTCTGGGCCATCATGCTGGCGCTTACCTGCTGCCCGGCGACGGACGGCGTGCCGCCGAGGTTGCCCACGGCCACCTGGCTGTTCTGCGCCTCGATGGCCGTGCGGACATCGATGGGCGTCAACTGGTAGCTGTTGAGTTTATGGGGGTCGAGCCAGATGCGCATGGAGTACTGGGAACCAAAGATCTGGATGCTGCCCACGCCGGTGACGCGGCTTAGGGGGTCGCGCAGGGTGGAGACCATGAAATCGCTCAGGTCGATCTGGTCCATGCTGCCGTCGGTGGTGATCAGGCTGACCACCATCAGGAAGGTCGAGTTGGACTTGGTGACCTGCACCCCTTCCCGCTGCACCTCCTGCGGCAGGAGGCTGAGCGCCTGCTGCAGCTTGTTCTGCACCTGCACCTGGGCGATGTCGGGATCGGTGCCGGCCTCGAAGGTGAGGGTGATGGTCACGTCGCCCGAATTGGAGCTCTCGGATTTCATGTAGATGAAATGGTCGAGCCCGGTCATGTTCTGTTCGATGATCTGGGTGACGCTGTCCTCGATGGTCTTGGCCGAGGCGCCGGGATACTTGGTGGTGATGGTCACTTCCGGCGGAGCGATCTCCGGGTACTGGGCGATCGGCAGGTTGAGGACCGCCAGGCCGCCGGCCAGCATGATGACGAGGGCGATGACCCAGGCAAAAATGGGTCGATCGATGAAAAAACGGGCCATGGGTTACTCCGTTTTGGCAATCGATGCGGTGGCGTCGGTTGCGGATTGTTTGCGGTCGGGCGTCGAGGCGGCCACGGCCTTGACCGGGACGCCGGCCTTGATCTTCTGCAGGCCGGAGACGATCAGTTGCTCGCCGTCGGCCAGCCCCTCGCTCACCAAAATCTGGTCGCCCATGTTCTGGCCGGCCTGGATGAGGCGCGCTTCCACGATGGATTGGTCGTTGACCAGCATCACCATGGCCTGGCCCTTTCTGTCGCGGCTGACGCTGGCGGCCGGTACCAGGATGCCGTTGGGCACCTGCCCCTTGTCGATCCGCGCCCGCACAAACATGCCCGGCAGCAGCTCATGGTCGGCATTGGCCACGATCGCCCGGAGGATCACCGTGCCGGTGGTCTGGTTGACGGTCACGTCGGAGAATTCGAGCATACCGGTCTGGCCGTATTCCGAGCCGTCCTCGAGCAAAACCTTGACCGGCTGCGAGGTGTCGCGGTTGTGCTTTTGCCCGGCTGACAGCTCTTTCCTCAGGTTCAGGAGTTCGATGCTGGACTGGTTGAGGTCCACGTAGAGGGGATCGAGCTGCTGGATGGTGGCCAGGGCGGTAGCCTGCTCGGCCGTGACCAGGGCTCCCTCGGTTACGGCCGACTTGCCGATGCGGCCGCTGATCGGCGCGGTGACCCGGGTGTAGTCGAGATTGATGCGGGCGCTGTCGAGGGCGGCCTTGGCGGCGGCGACGTCGGCCACCGTCTGTTTCCAGGTGGCGTCCATTTCCACCTGATCCTGTTCGCTCACCGCCTTGGTCTGCACCAGGGTCTTGTAGCGCTGCGCCTTGAGCCGGGCGGAGTACTCCAGGGCCTCGGCCCGCGCCAGCGTGGCCTTGGCGCTGTCGAACTTGGCCTGGTAGGTGTCCGGATCGATCTGATAGAGCAGTTGGCCGGCCTTGACCTCGCTGCCTTCGGTGAACAGTCGTTTCTTGATGATGCCGCCAACCTGCGGCCTGACTTCGGCGATGCGGTACGCCGCGGTCCGGCCGGGCAGTTCCACCACCAGGTTGACCGGCTGGGGTCTGATGGTCACCACTTCGACCTCCACGGCGGGTGGCGCGAGGGCCGTGGCTTGCTCCTGCTTGCAGGCGTTCAGGAGGAGCAGGGCAAGAAGCATGGGGAGAAAAACCGATGCCGGTTTGTGCAACTGTTTCATGGATATGTCCCTTTACCTTTTGGAATTGTTTTGGAAAATATGACGGAGCTTGTTGTTGGCACCCAGCATGGCCTGATAATCCACGCGCAGCGCTTCCGGCCATGGGGAATCCGGATCAGGTCGCGCATACACTGTGCCGGTGAGGCCGCCGATGCTCTCTCCGGCGTAGAATTTCAGCACTTCCGGGGCTATTTTTGCTTTCACGGCGACATCCGGCTGATGGTGGACGGAGCAGACAGCCCCCGTGCACTGGTGAGCGTGTGCGGCAATCGATGCTATCTGCGCCGGAAAAACGGTGGGCGTGGGCAGGTCGAGCACCAGCCGGGCCTCGGCACCGATGGTCAATCTGTGCGCGGCGTGCGCGGGCAGGGAAAAGGCCAAGGTGACCTCCCGCAGATCCAGCAGGCGGAGCACCCGGCTCCCCCGCGTCATCCCGTCGCCATCCTTCGCGTACCGTTGGAGGACGCGACCGGGGCCCGGCGCCCTGAGCGCACAGGCATCGATGGCGGCTTGCAGGCGGCCGATGACGGTCTCGAGGGCAATGACGCGTGCCTGCGCTTCAAAAAGCTGCGATCTCATGCGCATGACCGTTGTTTCCCGCACGGCTTTGTTCGTCCTGGCATGGTTGATGTCGTGCAGTCGCTGCCCGCTCGCAGTGGCTGGAAGGCGGGCATCGCCCGGATGCCGCACCACGGCCTCGTCGAGAGAGGACGCCATCTTTTCGGCGTGTTGCCGGGAAGCGTCCGTTCCGCCGCCTCCCACGGGTTGCGGCAGGCTTTGGCGCGAAGACGCCTTTTTTCCCTGCAACCAATAGTTCAATTGGATGTGTGCCCCTTCCACGAACGTGCGTGCTTGGAGCAGATCGCTCCCCACCTCGCGCAACCGGACTTCCAGTTGGTGCGTGTCCATGCGGGCGATCACCTGGCCGGCGGCAACCGTGTCGCCCGGCCGCACGAGAAGGTGTTCCAACACCCCTTCGTGCGGCACGACGATATCGAATTCCTTTGCTTCCACGTGGCCAATGCCGTTGATCAAACCGTCTCGTTGCTCCGGAAGCCGGCTGGGCTGCCATCGGGCGGCATACAGGCCTGCCACGGCGACGACCAGACTGATCCACCACAGGAATGTGCGCATCATGCCCTCTTCCCCGCTCCCTTGGTAGCGTTTCGTTCCCTGCGGGGAAAAGCGACAATCATGCCAGATTGCAGAAGTGCTCATTTCCAATGAGATAGCGTTTGGGCAGGGTTCGGGATCGCAATATTTAGCGAATGAGTTGCCATATTTGACGAACGGTGATATCTTTCGTCAAATATGGCATAATGGGGCTGATGGCGGCCGGCCGGGAGGGAAGCGTATGGTCAAGAAGGATGATTTTTTCAGGGAAACCACGCTGCGCATCTGCGGCAGTCTGCAGATCGCCACGGCCCTGGCCGATGTTTTCGACTACTTCAAACGCCACTTTCCCATCATCGGCATGCGGCTGAGCATCAAGGACGACGATCTGGGCGCCATCCGCAACATCGCGCTGGTGGCGGACAACCAGCGGGAGTTTCCGGAGGAGATCGTGCCGCTTTCCAAGGAGCTTTGGAGCGAGGTGCAGGATTGGGCGCCCCGCGTCCCGCACATTTTCACCGCGGATATGGATGAACGGTTTGCGGCGCTGGTGAAACTGGAAAGCAAGGCGGAACTGGTCATGCCCCTGTGGATGGACGAAAAACTCTGTGGTGTCCTGACCCTGCGCGCGACCAGGAAAGAGCATTTCACCAAACGACTTATCGAGCTGATGACCAGCATCAGCCGACCCGTGACCATCGCCCTGACCAATGCCCTGGCCCATGAGCGGCTCAAACGCACCAGCGAACTGCTGGCCGAGGACAACCGCCTCATGCGCAAGGAATACTATCTGCGGGCTGCCGACGAGATCATCGGCCAAGACGGCGGCATGAGCCATGTCATGCACATGGTGCGGCAGGTGGCGCCGCTGAACAACACCGTGCTGCTGTTGGGCGAGACAGGGACCGGCAAGGAGTTGATCGCCAATGCGATTCACTTTTCCTCGGCGTACAAGGATGGCCCGTTTGTCAAGGTGAACTGTGGGGCCATTCCCGAGCAACTCATCGACAGCGAGCTGTTCGGGCACGAGAAGGGCGCGTTCACCGGGGCCGTCACCGCGCAGCGGGGCCGTTTCGAACGCGCCAACCACGGCACCATTTTTCTGGACGAGGTCGGCGAACTGCCCCTGCAGGCGCAGATACGGCTGCTTCGCGTCCTGCAAACCAGGGAAATCGAGCGGGTGGGCGGACAACGGGCCATTCCCGTCGATATACGGGTGATTGCCGCCACCCACCGCAATCTGGAGGGCATGGTGCTGGAGAACAGATTTCGGGAAGATCTCTGGTTTCGCCTCAACGTCTTCCCGTTGATCATTCCGCCCCTGCGGCAGCGGAAGGAAGACATTCCCGCCCTCATCGTTCATTTCATCGACAAAAAAGCGAAGGAAATGGGCATCAGGAAGAGGCCGGCCATAGCGCCGGGGGCGCTGGAGCAGCTGATGCGGTACAATTGGCCCGGAAACGTGCGCGAACTGGAAAACCTGGTGGAACGGGAACTCATCATCCGGCACGATGCCTCCCTGGTTTTCGATTCCCTGCCCAACGCACCCGCGGGGACACGGCAACCGGTCGCCGCTTCCGAAGATGCCGACATTTCCGGTCCCCTCCCGCTCGACGATGTCCTTGTCGCCCACATCGAACGGGTGCTTGCGCGCACAAAAGGAAAGGTCAGCGGTTCGGGCGGGGCGGCGGAATTGCTCCGGGTCAATCCGAGTACCCTGCGGGCACGGATGAAAAAATACAACATCCGCAGCAAGCCATCGGTCATGTGATGTCCTGCCCGGCAAAACGATCCGGTTCGGTTTTCCGACGGTCGAACGACACGGGAGTGGAAAAAAGCAGGCTCCGGACGACGGTGTCGCCCGGAGCCTACGTATAAGGAGATGCGATCGGGGAGATCAGCAGATGCCGTCGATGACGACTTGTCCGCCGCCGCTTGCCTGGGCCGCCTTGATTTCGCCGATGAGGTAGGGTTGCTCGCCATGGGCGCCGAACTGGTAGAGCGTGTCTTCGGCGCTGTTTTCCGGAACCACGACCATCATGCCGATGCCCATGTTGAAGGTACGGTACATCTCGTTCGCCGTGATGCCTCCTTTTTCCTGCAGGTAGGAGAAACAGGGCGGAACGGGCCAGGTGCCGGGATGGATATGGGCGGTGCAGCCGGCGGGCAGGATGCGGGGGATGTTGTCGATGAAGCCGCCGCCGGTGATGTGGACCAGGCCGTGGATTTTGTAGCGCCGCAGGGTGTTGACCACGCTGTCCACGTAGATGCGGGTGGGCTTCAGCAGTTCCTCGCCGACCGTGCAGCCGAATTCCTCAATGAAGTCATCGATCTTCCTGCCCAGTTCCTCGAAAAAGACCTTGCGGATCAGGGAATAGCCGTTGGAATGGAATCCCGAGGAGGCCAGGCCGATGATCCGGTCGCCGACCCGGATGTCGCTGCCGTCGACAATGGCGTTGCGGTCGCCGATGCCGACCACGAATCCCGCCAGATCGTAGTCGCCCGGTTGATACAGGCCGGGCATCTCCGCCGTCTCGCCGCCGATCAGGGAGCATTGCGCCTGCTTGCACCCCTCGGCGATGCCGCGGACCACGTCGGTGGCCACCTCGACATCCAAGGTGCTGCTGGCGAAATAATCGAGAAAGAAGAGTGGTTTTGCGCCACTGACAATCACGTCGTTGACACACATCGCCACCAGGTCGATGCCGATGGTGTCGTGCTTGTCGCACAGTTTGGCCACAGCCAGCTTGGTGCCGACACCGTCGGTGGAGGCCACCAGCACCGGATTTTTCAGGTCTTCGTTGCCGATGGCGAACAGCCCGGAAAAGCCGCCGATGTCGGAAATCACGCCGCGCCGGTGGGTCTCGGCAACGATGGATTTGATCCGGGAAACAAAGAGATTGCCTTTGTCGATGTCAACGCCGGCTTCGCTGTATTTGGAAGGTGATAGGGTCATGGAGAGCCGTTGTGAGTCTGCCGCCTGTGTCCAATTCGATGCGGAAAATAGGCACCTGTCGCATGGGGTCTACAAGTGCAGTGCTTGAGGGGCAAGGTACTTTTTTTAACCGGCCATTGTCAACAGCTTTGTGGTATATTGCGCCACAGGCCGCTTTCTGGTAAAGCACCACCTATGAAACTCCTGATAACCTTGGTCGGGCTGGCGCTCGTCCTCGAGGGGCTGCCGTACGTCGCCTTTCCCGAGTCCATGCAGCGGTGGCTCCGTCAGATTGCCGCCCTGCCGCCCCATCTCGTGCGCCGGATCGGTGTGGTCGCCATGGTCGTGGGGTTGCTCCTGTGCGCTCTTGCCCAAAAAACCAGCATCTTTGATTAGATGGTCCTCCCGCGGGCGGTGAGTCCCGGAGGAGCCGGACATCTGCCGGCGCCTTTTTTTCCCGATTGACTTTTCCTGTTGGCACTCAGTAAAATTACCCGTTTTTGTGGCGGGGGAGCCGGAAGTTTCCCCCGCAGGGAAGAGGCGGGGACGTTGACCGACGCGACGGGCCCCAGACGCGCTGCTTGCGCCCCATCATCGGATCCGGAACGCTGCCATGGTCAATTATTTTTATTTGGACAACAAGATCGTCAAGATGGAGAGCGGCAACAGTTCCGTCAGCCCCAACATTTTCTGGATCGATCTGATCAATCCCACCGAGGAGGAGGTCCGTCAGGTGGAGAAGGATTTCCGGGTGGAACTCTTCACCAAGCAGGAGAGCGAGGAAATCGAGTCCAGTTCGAAATATGTCGAAACCGAAGACGAAATCGGCATCAACCTCAACTTTCTCGTTCCCGAGAACAACACCTTCGCCAACGAGCCGGTCTCGTTCATTCTCAAGGACAAGATCCTGTTCACCCAGCGTTCCCACGAATTCCGGTCCTTCACCGAGACGTACCGCAAGCTGCGGGCGATCAAGCCGGTAGACGGCGAGGACATCTTCCTCACCATCCTCGAAACCCGGATCGATTCCGACGCCGATCTCATCGAGAGCATCACCGACCGGATATCCGAAATCAGCAAGCAGATGATCGGCGACAAGGATCCCAACCGCGAGCTGCTGCTCAAGATCACGACCCTGCAGGAATCGACCATTGCCATCCGTGAAAATATTGTCGAGAAACAGAGAATCATCTCGTCCATGCTCAAGAGCAAGATGTTCCCCAAGGAGGACCACGAGAACATGCGGATCATGATCAAGGACGTGGGCTCGCTCCTGGACCACACCTCGTTCAATTTCGAGCGCCTCGAGTTTCTCCAGAACACCTTCCTCGGTCTGGTCGACATGGAGCAGAACCGGGTGATCAAGATTTTCACCGTGGTGACCGTGATTTTCATGCCGCCCACGCTCATTGCCAGCGCCTACGGCATGAACTTCAAGTTCATGCCCGAGCTGGACGAGATCTGGGGCTATCCCTTCGCCATCCTGCTGATGATCCTGTCCTCGGCCATGACCCTGTTTTTCTTTCGGCGGAAAAAGTGGCTGTAAGGCCGGAGCGCCGCCGGACGCCGTGAGGCCGCCCGACCCGTCTCTTCCGGGGGGAACCAGATGAAACCACTGTATCTCGTCCTGATCGCCGGCGTGATCGGCTGGCTGCTGTTGCAGACGTTCCAGCCGCCGCTGCTCGATCCCAAGGCGGTGTCTCGGCCGGTGGCAGCCAGGGGGGATCTGGCCGCCGACGAGCAGAACACCATCGACATCTTCCGCAACGCCGCGCCCTCGGTGGTGTACATCACCAGCATCGCGGTCCGCCGCAACCTCTTCAGTCTCAACGTCTACGAGATCCCGCAGGGCACGGGGTCCGGCTTCATCTGGGACAAGCAGGGGCGGATCGTCACCAACTACCACGTCATTTCCGACGCCAGCCGGCTGGAGGTGACCCTGGCCGACCATTCCACCTGGAAGGCGGCGCTAGTGGGATCGGCGCCGGACCGCGATCTGGCGGTGGTGCAGATCAGCGCCCCGGCCGACAAGCTGCGGCCCATCACCCTCGGCGAATCCAAGGACCTGCTGGTGGGCCAGAAGGTGTTCGCCATCGGCAACCCCTTCGGCCTGGATCAGACCTTGACCACCGGCATCGTCAGCGCGCTCGGCCGGGAGATCACCGCGGTCACCGGCCGGACCATCCACGATGTCATCCAGACCGACGCGGCCATCAATCCGGGCAACTCCGGCGGACCGCTCTTGGACAGCGCCGGCCGGCTGATCGGGGTCAACACTGCCATCTACAGTCCGTCCGGGGCCAGTTCGGGCATCGGCTTCGCGGTGCCGGTGGGCGAGGTCAACCGGGTGGTGCCGCAGATCATCGCCAAGGGAAAGCTGATCCGGCCCGGCCTGGGCATTGCCCTGGCCAACCGGAGACTGACCGAGGAACTGGGCCTGGAAGGGGTGATGATCCTGAAGGTGCTCCCCGGCTCGACGGCGGAAAAAGCGGGGTTGCGCGGCACGGCCCAGGTGCGGGACGGGCTGGTTCTGGGCGATATCATCCTTGCGGTCAACGGCAGGCCGGTCAAGGATTACGACACGCTACGCGATGAGCTGGAACGCTACGAGGTGGGACAGAGCGTCACCCTGACCCTGATGCGCGATGCGGCCACGGCGGACGTCAAGGTGGCGCTCGAGGCGATGAACTGAAACGGCCGGCGCCGGCGGATCAGAGCAGCGAAGGTCGTTTTTTCCGTCCGTTGGAACTCACGCGGCCGATCAGCCAGCCAAACAGCAGGACAATGGCGCCGGTGAAGAACCAGGTGATCGACTGGTTCTTTTTCAGGACCGTGCACTCGATCTGGGCCGCCGCCAACTGCTGGCGCAGTTCCTCGATCTGTTTCTGCGCCTCGCCCAGGTAGGTCTTGGTATGGATGCTGCTGGTGGGGTCGGCGACGAGGGTCTGGTATTTGTCGGCCAGGGTGCTGCGGTCGGTGGTGCAGGCCGCCAACTCCTTGCGCAACCGTTCATTTTCCTCGACAATGTCCCGGAACCGTGCCTGAGGGTCGGTCACGGTTCCGTCCGGCCCCAGCCCGGGTTTGATGTTGGCCACCGGGATCAGCGGCGAACTGCCGAGGAACCGGCTGCGCACCCAGCCCTCGGTGCCGCCCTGCAGGCGCACCCGCGACCACTCCTTCCCCCCCTGCAACAATTCCACGGCCGTCCCCATGGGGACAGTGGCGACGATCCGGGCATTGTCGCCCTGGTTCCTGCGCATGAGCACTTCCAGGCTCGGTTTGATATAGAGGATTTCCGCGTACACCGGTGCAGCGAACCAACAGATGAGCAACAGGGGGATCATCGCGACGATTTTTCGGCATGCGAGAGCAAAAAACGGGTGTTTCATCGAATCTACCCTGAAAGGACGGTAAGAAAGACGATTGGGGAAATGGCGTTGAATTGTGCAATCGTCTGGGAAATGTCCCGTGCCGGTCGTCACGGCATGGGCCGAACATTCCTGTGAGAAATTCTTCCTGAGAAAAGGACGGAACATTGGGCGGCACCCTACCATGAAATGGTGCGGACCGCCAGTTCTGCCTGAAAAATGACTTCTCCTTTTTCGGGAACGTTCACACGGTATGGAGTTTTTTCTTCCTGATCATGGCCAGTTCCCGCATGTTGCGGGCCTTGTCGGATTCGTCGACGATCTCCCGGCCGATGATCTCCTCCAGAATATCCTCCATGCTGATCACCCCGGTGACGCTGCCGTATTCGTCGACCACCACGAACAGATGCTGATACCGCTCGAAGAAATCGACGAATATGCGGTCCAGCGGCGCGGTTTCCGGCACAAAGTGCACCGGCCGCATGATCTGCGAGAGTTTGAGCGTATCCTGGCCGACGGCCGCCGCCATGAGCACATCCTGGCTGAGCACGATCCCCACCACCTTGTCGGGTTCGCCGTCGTATACCGGCACCCGGCTGTGCATCCGCCATTTGCCCTCCAGGCGGGCCGCCTCCTTGATGGTCAGCGATTGAGGGGCGGAAAAGGTGACGGTGCGCGGAGTCATGACCTGGCGCACGGTCTTTTCGCCCAACTGGAGGATATTGGCGATCACCTTTTCCTGGTCGGCCTCGATCTCGCCGGACTTCCGGCTCAGGCTGGCGATGGTCTTGAGTTCCTCCGCCGAGATCTGCTGGGATTTGTGGCTGTTGGGCACCAGACGGGTCATCTGTTGCGCCAGCCAGATCAGCGGGAGCAGCACCGCGATCATGAAGCGCAGCGGCGTGACGATGTGCGGCCCCAACTGCCGGGCAAAGGTGACGCCGATGGTTTTGGGCACCACCTCGGTGAACAGCAGGATGGCCAGGGTGAAGATCAGGGAGAACCAGATGAGGCCGTCATGGCCGAACAGGGCGACCGCCGCGGCACCGGCCACTGAGGCGCCGATGGTGTGCGCCACGGTGTTGAGGGTGAGGATGGCGGTGATCGGCTGCTCGATATTTTCCTTGAGCCGTCTCATGGCCTCGGCCTGACGGGGGTGGGTCTCGGTCATCAGTTCGACCTGCGCCGCCGACAGGGAAAGAAGAATGGCCTCGAACAGCGAGCAGGTGGTGGACACCAGCAGGGCGGTGCTCACGGCGAGGATGAAGACCAGCAACACGGGTAACCTCCGGGAACCATGGGGTATGTGTGGAGAAATCCGGCAACCGGCGGTTTTGCCGATTGAGGTTGGATCAAGTTTAGTGTATGAAAAACTTACATTAAATCAGTTGCCGTTGCTTTTCAAAACATTCCGCCATTCGTCCGGGGAGGGACAGATTCTGTGCCCGATCAGACCACGACCATCGCATTGTTCGACCAAGAACCATCCACGTTTGCCGGCGACCTGCTGGTTTATTTGATAGAAGAGGGGTTCCCCCAGGCCGCCGAGTCCGGCGCGGCCGCCAACCGGCTTTTGGCCAAAGTCCAGGAAACCGGCGATTTCAAGGGCGAAAAGGACCAGGTTTTTCTGCTGTATCCCAGCTTGGCGGCCTTGGAAGCGCAACCGGCCATCCAGGCCAAGAGGCTGCTGTTCGTCGGCCTGGGCAAACCCGACGATGCGGTCAACGGCCGCCGGGAACGGCTCCGCCTGGCGGGTGGCGCCATCGCCAAGCAGGCCTGCGAGGTGAAGGCCAGGGAGGTTCTGGTCGTTCTGCCCAAGGAGTATCTGCTCGATGCGGTCGAGATCGCCCAGTGCCTGAGCGAAGGGCTGCTGCTGGGCAACTACCGCTTCGATCTGTACAAACGCCCCAAGGACGACAAGGCACCGGGCCGGGTCGAGCGTTTTTTCCTGCACGACGGCGGCTTGGCCGCCAGCGCGGTCGGCAAGGGCCTGGAGCGCGGGCGGATTCTGGCCGAGGCGACCTGCGCCGCCCGCGACATGGCTAATCAGCCCGGCAACGGCTGGACCCCGGCCGAGTTCGCCGACTATGCCAAGAAACTGGGCAAGAAAACCCGGCTGAAATGCACGGTCCTCGACAAGGCGGCCATGCAGAAGCTGCGCATGGGCGGCATTCTCGGGGTCAATCAGGGCTCGGCCCAGCCACCGTTTCTGGTGATCCTCGAATACAGGACCAACAAAAAGCACCCGACCGTCCTGCTGGTGGGCAAGGGTCTGACCTTCGATTCCGGCGGCATCAGCGCCAAACCACCGGCCGGCATGGAGGACATGAAATACGACATGTGCGGCGGCGCGGCGGTGCTCGCCGCCATGCAGGTCGTCGCTGAGATCGGGGTGGCGGAGGTGAACGTGGTAGCCCTGGTGCCGACCACCGAGAACCTGTCCGGCCCGGCGGCCCTCAAGCCGGGTGACATCATCCGCCATTACGGCGGCATGACCTCGGAGATCATCAACACCGACGCCGAGGGCCGGCTGATTCTCGCCGATGCCCTGGCATACGGCATCGAGACGTACAAACCCCAGGCGGTGGTCGATGTGGCCACCCTGACCGGCGCGATGATCATCGGCCTGGGCCATCATTACACCGGCCTGCTCAGCAACAGCGATCCATGGGCCGAGCAGCTGATCGAGGCCGGTGCCCGGGTCGGCGAACCCGTGTGGCGGCTGCCGCTGGGGCCCGAATACCGCAAGCAGATGGATTCCCGGATCGCCGACATCAAAAACGCCGGCAGCGACCGCAGCGGCGGCGGTATCACCGCCGCCTGCTACCTTGAGGAGTTTGTCGGCGACACCCCCTGGGCCCATCTCGACATCGCCGGCACGGCCTGGGATTTCACCGAGAAATCGTACATTCCCAAGGGGCCTTCGGGCACCGGGGTCCGTACCCTGGTCGAGTGCCTGAGCCAATGGCGACCGATCCCGGCCGCCGACAGGAATCAATAAAAAAGACGCCTCTCGCCGGCCCGGCCCGGCCGAGGACAGCTAAAGGGAGAACAGCATGCTTGCCAAAAGAAAGGGAATCACCGTCAGCCGGCAGATCATGGACGACCAACGGCTTCATCCGGAGGCCACCGGCGAACTGACCAGCCTGCTCAACGATCTGGTGGTGGCCGGCAAGATCATCAGCGCCGAGGTCAACATGGCCGGTCTGGCCGATATCCTCGGCCAGTCGGGCCGGACCAACATCCAGGGCGAGAACGTGCAGAAGCTCGACGTGTTCGCCAACCAGACCATCAAGCGGCGGATGGAGCAGTGCGGCCACGTCTGCGTCATGGCCTCGGAGGAGGACGACGGCATCATTCCGGTGCTCGACGGCTACGAGGGCAACTACACCATCGCCTTCGATCCGCTCGACGGCTCCTCCAACATCGACGTCAACGTCTCCATCGGCACCATCTTCTCCATCCATCGGCGCCTCAGCCACTCCGGCCAGGGCGATGTCGGCGATCTGCTGCAAAAGGGCAGCCGGCAGGTGGCGGCCGGCTACATCATCTACGGCTCCTCCACGGTGATGGTCTACACCACCGGTTCCGGGGTGCACGGTTTTACCCTCGATCCGAGCGTCGGCGAATTCTTCCTCTCCCATCCCGACATCAGGATTCCGGAGACTTCGCTCTACTACAGCGTCAACGAGGCCTACGCCAACCACTGGTTCGACTCCACCCGCCGCTTCATCGACTATCTGAAAACGGCCGACGGCGGCAAGGGGGCCTACAGCCTGCGCTATATCGGCTCGCTGGTGGCCGATTTTCACCGGAACCTGATCAAGGGCGGTATTTTTCTCTACACCCGCGACAAGAAAAGCGGCGAAAAATCCGAAGGCAAGCTGCGGCTCCTCTACGAGGCCGCGCCGCTGGCGATGATCGTCGAACAGGCCGGCGGCCGGGCGATCACCGACGACGGCCGGCGCATTCTCGACATCGAACCGGCGAAGCTGCACCAGCGCGTGCCTCTGATCATCGGCGCCAAGCGCGACGTCGATCTGGCGGAAAAATTCCTCCGCGGAGAAATGTGACCGGCGGTCAGATACCGTCTATTTTCCCGCTTGACAAATATGTCCGGGGTTTTACTATGACAGAAATTCAACAGACAGGCCTGAACATGACCCACATCCTCGCTCTCCTTCTTCTCCTGAGCCGACTGCACGGACCAACCGTGGCAGGGGAGGAGGGTGTGTCCTGACGGGCCGCTCACAATCTGAACCCGCAAAGCCACGGTTGAAAAAACCGTGGCTTTTTTTTTGACCGAGACCAGGAGAAAACATGGAGCAGCAAAACTTCAAGAAATATCGTCCCTATCCGCCGGTGCGGCTGACGGACCGCACCTGGCCCGATCAGGTGATCACCAAGGCGCCGGTCTGGTGCAGCGTCGATTTGCGCGACGGCAATCAGGCCCTCATCCAGCCCATGAACCTGGAGGAGAAGCTGGAGATGTTTCAGCTCCTGATCCGGATCGGCTTCAAGGAGATCGAGATCGGCTTCCCCTCGGCCTCGCAGATCGAATACGATTTTCTTCGCCTGCTGATCGACGGCAAGCACATCCCCGGCGATGTGGTGCCCCAGGTGCTGACCCAGGCCCGCGAGCATCTGATCAAAAAATCCTTTGCCGCGCTGCACGGCGCGTGCGAGGCGATCGTCCATCTCTACAATTCCACCTCGACCCTGCAACGGGACGTGGTGTTCAAGAAGGGACGGCGGGAGATCGTCGAGTTGGGCGTGGCCGGAGCGCGGCTGATCCGCGAGCAGGCGGCGCAAACCGAGACCAAGATCCGCTACGAATACTCGCCGGAGAGCTTCACCGGCACCGAACTCGATTTCGCCCTGGAGATCTGCGATGCGATCATGGATATCTGGGAACCGACGCCGGACAACCCGGTGATCATCAACCTGCCGGCCACGGTGGAGATGTCGACCCCGAACATCTATGCCGACCAGATCGAGTGGTTCTGCCGGCACATGAAAAACCGCGACTGCGCGGTGATCAGCCTGCACGCCCACAACGACCGGGGCGAGGCGGTGGCCGCCACCGAGCTGGCCCTGATGGCCGGCGCCGATCGGGTGGAGGGCACCCTGTTCGGCAACGGCGAGCGCACCGGCAACGTCGACATTGTCACCCTGGCACTCAACATGTTCACCCAGGGCGTGGATCCCAAGCTCGATTTCTCGCGGATCAACAAGGTGATCAACGTCTACGAGCGCTGCACCAAACTGAAGGTGCATCCGCGCCATCCTTATGCCGGCGAGCTGGTGTACACCGCCTTTTCCGGTTCGCACCAGGATGCGATCAACAAGGGGATGACCGCCATCGAACTGACCCAGAGCGGTCTGTGGGAGGTGCCCTACCTGCCGATCGACCCGCAGGATGTCGGCCGCACCTACGAATCGATCATCCGGATCAACAGCCAGTCGGGCAAGGGCGGGGTGGCCTACATCATGGACCACGAGTTCGGCTTCAAGCTGCCCAAGGACATGCATCCGGGCTTCGGCCGGGTCATTCAGGAGGTGTCGGACGCCTATGGCGACGAGCTGACCCCGGAGATGATCTTGCACACCTTCGAGAAGGAATACCTGTTCAACACCAACGGCTATTCCCTGAAATCCTTCAACGTGCTCAAGCGACACTTCGAGAAGGACGAGGAGAGTTCGGTGGCGGAAATCGAGGCGGTGGTGGTGGCCAGGGGCGAGGAACAGACTATCAGCGCTGCGGGCAACGGCCCGCTGGACGCCTTCTGCACCGCCCTGCGTGACGGCCTGGGCCTGCGGTTCGTCCTCCACTCCTACCACGAGCACGCCCTGACCCGCGGCAGTTCCGCCAAGGCGGTGAGCTACATCGAGATTCTCGATCAGGACGACGAAAGCTGGTGGGGTGCCGGCGTGGATACCGACATCATTGTCGCCTCGATCAAGTCGCTGCTCAGCGCCCTGAACCGTTCGGCGGCCAAAACAAAGAAGAAGGAGTAGAAGATATGCGGAACAAACGGCTGGCCGCCCTGGGCTGCGGCGTGCTGCTGCTGGCCGCGACAACTGTTGCCGCCGAGGAGATCGGCGAGGTCAGCACCACCTTCAAGTTTGTCGGCGCCAACGACAAGATCGTAATCGAGGCCTTCGACGACCCGGACATCGGCGGCGCCACCTGCTATGTCAGCCGGGCCAGGACCGGCGGCATCAAGGGGACCTTCGGGGTGGCCGAGGATACCTCGGACGCCTCGATCTCCTGCCGCCAGACCGGGCCGATCACGCTGCCGGAGCGGGTGGCCTCGGGCAAGGACGACGGCAAGGAGGTTTTCAAGAAATCGGCCTCGCTGATCTTCAAGAAGGTCCAGGTGGTGCGCTTCTACGACAAGAAGCGCTCCACCCTGATCTACCTCACCTACAGCGACCGGATCATCGAGGGCTCGCCGAAAAATTCCATCTCCACCATTGCCCTGACCCAGGCGATCCAGGGCGGCGCCGTGGCGGTGCCGGGCAACTGAGCGCCGCCCGTCCGGTTCAGGCGGGATGCCGCTCTCCCGCCTGTTTGCTGAACGCCTCGAACAGGCAGGACATGCCCAGCATGTTGGTCCCCTGGGCGCAGGCGTCGAGGATGTCGCTGTCCCGCCAGCCGAGGGCGCGGAGGCGCTGCACCTCGTCCTCGCCGATCTTCTCCCGGCGCAGCACCCTGGCCACCGTGGCCAGGAGCGCATTTTCGGCCTCGCTGAAAGCTGCCACCTGCCGGCCGGCGGCGAGATCGTCCAAGTCCTCTGCCAACAGCCCGGTCTTGCTCAGCCAGGTTTTGTTGAGATCGACACAGTGGTCGAAACAGACCTGCTGTGCGGCAAGGAAGCGGATGGCGGCCAGCAGGGGAAAGCTGAGCGCCTCGTGGCGCATGAAGTACGAGATCTGGGCAAAGAAGACCTCGAACAGACCCGGACTGGTGCTCATCAGCAGCAATGGCGCCGGCACCGGGCTGCGCTTCTGTTTGAAGATGCCGTAGGTTTCGGCCACTGCTCCGGCCGCCTGTTCCTGGGTTTGGTACGCAAGCACAAACATGGGGTTTTCTCCTGGTAGTAGACTGGTCGTCTAGGTTAGGGGTGCATGCCCCATCAGGGGGCACGCGGACGCACGGATCGTTACGTCAACAAAACTGCAAAGGTCATGTGCTGGAAGGTGTCCAGCGGTTCGGGGCCGGCCACGGCCTTCATCCGGATCAGGGCGCCCTGCCAAGCGGAAAGGATGTAGCGCGCCGTGGCCTCGGGTTCGAGGCGCGCGGGCAGTTCGCCCCGTTCCCCGGCCTCCTGCAGCAGCCGGGCGATGAAGCGGGCCAGGCCTTCCAGGGAATGGTTGAGCTTCTCCCGGAAGGCGGGATTGACATCGCCCATCTCCTGGACGAGATTGCCGATGGGGCAGCCCTTGATGAATCCTTCCTGCTCGAAATGGTTGCGGAACCAGAGAAAGAAGTTGGCCAGCCGTTCCAGCGGCGGCTTGTCCATATCCGTGAGGATGGGGCGCACCTGGGCCGCGAACCCGTTCTGGTAGTGGTCCACCAGGGCTAGACCGAATTCTTCCTTGCTCTTGAAATAAAAATAAAAAGACCCCTTGGGCACGCCGGCCGCCTGGAGGATCTCCTGCAAGCCGGTGGCGGTGAACCCCTTGTGGTGGACGATCCGGCCGCCGCAGGCCAGGATATGTTCGCGGGTGGTCGTTGGCATGGTGGTATAATAGACCGGTCGTCTACAGCGTGTCAAGGGGAATGTGGCATGTCGGAGAAAACCGGGGCGATGGGGCCCCGTCACGATACCGACGAGATGCGGACCGGCGGCTGCAGGCGGGCGCAGGAGGTGCCGAAGGTTTGCTTGTTTCGCTGGCGCAGGAATGGTAATGATTGATGAACGTTTCCATCCCATTCGAGGACCAGCCATGGACAACTCTGCCGCCAGCCTGCTTGGTGAGGCCAAAACCCTGCTGCTGGCCACCGATGGTTCCCGTTTCAGCGAGGGAGCCATCCAGGAGGCCATTTTTTTCGGCCGGGCCTGCCGGGCCAAGGTGATCGTCCTGCATGTGGTTTTCACCCAGACCGAATCGATCGGCGCCGCCAATTTTGCCGTCCGGCAGGGCAGGGAAGAACTGGCCCCGCATTTTGACCGCATCCGTACCCTGGCCGATGACAGCGGCGTGGAACTGGAGATCGTGGTGGTCGGCTCCAGCAGGCCGGAGAAAACCCTGGTCGAACAGGCCCGCCTGCGGCAGGCCGATGTCATCCTCATGGGCCGTCGCGGCAAGGTCGGCCGGTGGTCGCGGCTGGTGGGCAAGAGAACCACGGCGGTGATCGCCCAGGGGTTCCCGCGGGTTTTGGTGGTGCCGAAAGAGTGCAGCCTTGCCGGCACGCACATTCTGGTGGCGGTGGACGATTCCCCGAACGGCCGGCGCGCGGCGCAGGAGGCCCTGAGCCTGGGCCGCGCCTGTCCCACGCTCCAGCAAATAACGGTCATGGCCGTGGCGGGGCGCGAGGAGCAGCGCTCCCGGACCGAAGTCCTGGCGGCCGCGATCTGTGCCCAGTCCCTTCGGGAGGAGTTGCCCGTTTCGTGCGAGCCGCTTGTCGAGGTGGGCGATCCGGCCGAGGCCATCCTGCGGGCGGCAGAGGGGCGGCAGGTGGACATGATCCTCCTCGGCGGTCCCGGCAGGAGCGGGCTCGCCAAGCTGCTCAAGGGGCATGTCACCGAGCATGTCATCGGCCAGGCGCACTGCGCTGTCCTGGTGGTGACCGCCCAGGATGACGCATCCGACCAACCCTCTCCTGCCGATCCCGCCCCATGACCAGCAGACTGGTATTGCGCCTCTTTCCGTTTCTCGCCTGGTTTCCCCTTGCGCCGCTGGTCCTGCGCGCCGATCTGATCGCCGGCATCACCGGCGCCCTGGTCCTGGTTCCCAAGGCCATGGCCTATGCGCAACTGTCCGGGCTGCCGCTCCAGTTCGGCCTTTACACCGCCCTGGTCCCGGCGGTCATCGGCGCCCTATGGGGCTCGTCGCGACAACTGGCCACCGGGCCGGTGGCCATCCTTTCCCTGATGACCGCCGCCGCCGTTGCGCCATTGGCCATTCCCGGATCGGAAGAGTATGTCGGTCTGGTGCTGCTGCTCACTCTCATGGTGGGCTGCATTCAATTCGTGCTCGGGCTGGTCAAGCTGGGCAGCGCGGTCAATTTCGTCTCCCATCCGGTGGTCCTCGGGTTCATGAACGCAGCGGCCCTTATCATCGGGCTCTCCCAACTGGATATGCTCCTCGGCATCCCCAAGGGGCGCAGCGATTTTTTCCTGAAGGATGTCTGGGAGATGCTCGGCTATCTTCCCCTGACGCATCTGCCCACCCTGGCGATATCGGTGGTCAGCCTGGTACTGATGGTGGCGGTGCAGAAGGTCCGATTGCTGGCCAAACCCGGCGTTCTGATAGTGGTCGCCGCCACCATCCTGGTTAGCGCCCTCATCGGCTTCGAACATAATGCCACCGGCCGGATCGCGCATGTGGCCACGCCGGAGGCCAGGGAAATGATCGCCGGCTACAACGCCACCGCCCAGCGCATCGCGGAGTTGAACAGCGGTCTTGCCGGCCTTTCGACACGGCTGCGGCAGGCGGAGAAAGAAGACGGCTCCCGCGTGGCGGCTGATCTGCGCTATCGACTGGAACTGCTCGATCTCGACATCAAGGCGGCCGAAAAGGAAGAGCGCAACCGGATGCGGGAGATCCGCAGGCTGTATTTCGTCCGCACCATCCCCGACGAGGGCCATCCCCCCCTGTTGTACCGGATGGGGGCGGCTCCGGCAGGGGTCGAGACCGACGGCCGTCTGTGGCGCATCAAGAAAATCGAGCAGGAGGCGTTGAAGCTGAGCGGCGGCGGCGATGTGGTCGGGGACATTCCCGCCGGCCTGCCCTCGTTCCGGCTGCCCGCCATCAGCCTCGACGGCGTGTTGCAGCTGATGAGCTCGGCCCTGGTCATCGCCCTGGTGGCGTTCATGGAGTCGATTTCCATGGCCAAGGCCATGGCGGGAAAAACCAAGCAGCGTCTCGATCCCAATCAGGAGCTGATCGGGCAGGGCCTAGCCAACATCGGCGGGTCTTTTTTCCAGTCCTATCCGGCCTGCGGTTCCTTCACCGGTTCGGCCGTCAACCTGCAGACCGGGGCGAAAACCGGGCTGGCCATGGTGTTCAACGGCGGGTTCGTCGCCGTGACCCTCCTTTTCCTGACCCCCCTGCTCTACCATCTGCCCCAGGCGGTGCTGGCGGCGAACAACCTCCTGGCGGTCTCGGGGTTGATCACCTTCCAGGCGTTCAAGCACACCTGGAAAGCCAGCCGGGCCGACGGGATCGTGGCCCTGGTGACCTTCACCGTCACCCTCCTGGCCGCGCCCCATCTCGACAAGGGGGTGATCATCGGCGCGCTGCTGGCCATCGGCCATTACCTCTACCGCACCATGGCGCCGCGGGTCGCCATTCTCGGCCGGCACGAGGACGGGACCCTGCGGGATGTCAAATACCACCCCAACCTGGCCACCTCGACCAAGGTGGTGGCCATCCGTTTCGACGGTTCGCTCTACTTCGCCAACATCGCCCATTTCGAGGACGCGGTCCTCGGCGCCATGGCCGATCACCGCGAGGCCACGTTTCTGCTCGTGGTCGGCGACGCCATCAACTCCATCGACTCCTCGGGCGAGGAAATGCTCCACAACCTGGTGAGCCAATTGCATCAGTCGGGGGTGGAGGTGGTCTTCTCCGGATTGAAAAAGCAGGTGCTCGATGTGATGCGGGCGACCGGCCTCTATGGTGTCGTCGGGGAACGGAACATCTTTTCCACCGAGGACCAGGCCCTGGTCGACATCTCCTGCCGGCTTGGCGAGGAGGGGGAGGCCTGCGCCCTGTTCAGACCGAAACAGTGAGGCGGCGGAGCAGGGGCGGAACCCTGTTCCTGCCTCACCCTTTGCGCCGTTCTGCGCCTACCCCAGGTGCTTGACCCGCAGGGTTTTCTTGTCGGTCTTGCCGACGCTGGTCTTGTCGATGGTCTCGACGATCCTGACCTTGAGCAGCATGGCCTGTTTGGAGAGGAGCCCCTTGTCGATGAACTGGGTGATATGGCTCACCAGTTGCCGGGGCGTCGGCGCGGCCGCATCCTTTTTCGGCACGATCAGGGCGAGCGGCCGCTCGCCCCATTTCTTGTCCGTCATGCCGATCACCGCCACCTCGGCCACCGCCGGATGCAGGCCGATCACATCTTCCAGTTCGAGCGAGCTGAGCCATTCGCCGCCGGTCTTGATCACATCCTTGATCCGGTCGGTGATGCTGACGTAGCGCCGCGCGTCGATATTGGCCACGTCGCCGGTGTGGAGAAAGCCGCCCTTCCACAGGTTTTCCGAATTGCGCTGGTCCTTGAGGTAGCCCTGGGTCAGCCAGGGCGCCCGGACCACCACCTCGCCGACCTGCTCGCCGTCGTGGACCACCTCGGCCATCGCTTCGTCCACCAGCCGCAGCTGCACCAGCGGAATCGGCCGGCCGGTCTTGCAGCGCAGGGTCACCTCGTCCTCCTCGCTCAGATCGTCGCGGTCGACATGGGCAATGGTCAGGATCGGGCAGGTCTCGGACATGCCGTAACCGGTGAACACATCGATGCCCCGGTCCAACACTTTCCGGCACATGGCCTTGGTCAGGGCGGAGCCGCCGATCAGCACCTTCCAGCCGGACAGATCGAGTTCCCCGAAACTGGGATGGTTGATCAGCATGTGCATGATGGTGGGCACGCAGTGGGAGAAGGTCGCCCCTTCCCGGGCGACCAGCCGAAGGATCGGACCGGGGGCGTACTTGCCGGGATAGACCTGCTTGACGCCGAGCGAGGTGGCCACATAGGGCATGCCCCAGGCGTGGACATGGAACATGGGGGTCAGGGGCAGGTAGACGTCCCGCTGATGAAACCGTCCCTGGCTCGCCGACGTGCCGAACGCGGCCAGGTTGGCCAGGGTGTGCAGCACCAGTTGCTGGTGGCTGAAATAGACGCCCTTGGGCATGCCGGTGGTGCCGGTGGTGTAGAAGGTGGTGGCCCGGGTGTTTTCGTCGAAATCCTCGAAATTGAAACGGTCGCCGGCCCGGGAAAGCAGGTCTTCGTATTCTCCCGCCAGGGGGAGGAAGGTTTGGGGCGGATTGTCGAGGTCGGTGAGCAGGACAAAGCGCTTGACCGTGTCGATGCGGCCCCTGATCTGCTCGATGATCGGCAGGAATTCGTCGTTGAGCAGGAGATAGTCGTCCTCGGCGTGGTCGATGGTATAGAGGATCTGCTCCGGCGACAGCCGGACGTTGATGGTGTGGAGGACCGCGCCGAGCATCGGCACGGCGAAGAAGCACTCCAGATAGCGGTGGCTGTCCCAGTCCATCATGGCCACGGTGTCGCCCGGCTTGACCCCGAGTGCGGTGAGGGCGTTGGCCAATCGGTGGACCCTGCGGCGGAAATCCCGGTAGGTGTAGCGCATGTGGTCGCGGTAGACGATCTCCTGGTCGGGGTTGTCGACCACCGGCGCCAGGAACAGATTCTTGATCAGCAGGGGATAGGTGTACGCCGAGGCGGTGCGCTGGATGAGGGAGGCGGTCATGGCAGGTCCTTTTGCAAGACTGGCGGAAAGTACGGCGGACAAATTCGGTGCTCACCATTACTGAACCGGCGAGCGCTTGTCAAACAGGTTTGAGTGGATGGAGCAAAAACGGCGCCAACTACCATGACGTGGCAGCACGGGCGGCAAAATATCTGTTGACGGATTATTTTTCCATTATGATAGTGTTCGCCGTTGATGCACCCGCACCTTCGCGAACAGGTCGGTGCGTGCCGTTGCGCCGGACATCTTTCACTCCACCCGTTTCCCTCTTCGAACATTCCATGGCCGTGATGAATATCGCCGCGGCAATCGCGCGCAAGAACGTGCGGATTGTCGCCAGTACGATCATTTCCCTGCTCTGCAACCGGTACACCGCCTTCATCCTCGGCGTGTACGCCTACTCGCTGACCATCCTCGTCCTGGGCGGTTTGGGCGGCATGTTCGGCGCCATCGAAATCCGGTCGATGTGGCTGTTTCCGCTGGACGAGATCCGGGGCGTGTATCTCAAGAAGGAGTATATGGAACTGATTTTTCTGGTCTATTTCTATTGTTATTTCAACGCGATCCTGCGCCCGTCCCGCTGGCAGGCGCTGCTGGCGGCGGTGCCCCTGCTTCTGGCCTACCTGGGCCAGGATATCTATTTCCTGATGTACAGCAACGTCTTCCGGGCCTCGGAATTGGCCGAGGTGCCCGAACTGTTCGGGGTGCTGACCTGGCCGTATCTTGTCGCCCTGCTGCTCTTTGTCCTCCTGCCGCTGGGATTCTTTTTCCTGTCGATCAACTATCGCAGGTTCGGGGTCCTGGTGGCGGGGGCCCTGCCGCCGGCCCTGCTGGTCGCGACGACCGCCTTTTTTCCGGAACAGTACGTCAACATTTACCGCAAGGTGGGCGAAGAGATCGTCGACTGGTCCGACCAGGAATCCGTCGAGAACAACGGCCGCTTCATGATGCTGCTCTACCGGGAGGCCGAACGGCATCTCGCCCAGAAAAGGACGGCAACCTTCCGCAACCGGCCGCAATACGAAGAGCAGGTCAGGCAATTCGCCGCCTGGCTCCAGGAGGCCGGCGGCCCCAAACGCAATATCCACCTGGTGGTGATGGAGAGTTTTTTCGATCCCACCCTGTTCAAGGGCGCCTCCTACACCAGGGATCCGCTCCATCCCAGTTTCCGGAAGCTGTTCGGCAACAGGATGGGCTTTTCGCTTTCACCCGTGGTGGGCGGCAAGACGGCCCAGGCGGAATTCGAGGTTCTATGCGGCGTGCCCGCCTTCGAGGAGATGACCGGCGTGGAGTTCAACAGCTTCACCGGTGCCGCCGCCTACTGTCTTCCCGGCAAGCTGCAACTGGCCGGTTACCGGACCATGGCTTCCAACGCCTATAACCCCAGCTATTTCAACACGCCCAACGCCTACCGGGGCATGGGCTTCGCCAGGATGTTCTTTCCCCGCGAATATACCGGCGGCAACGAAACCTATCTGAGCAAGGGCGACACCACGGGCGAGGGGGAATACATGTTCGACGGCGCCATCTTCTCCCAGAACCTCGAATACGTCGCCTCACAACTGGCGGAAGAGGGCGCGCCGCCGCTCTTCAACTACGTGCTGACCATCTACGGCCATTTCCCGCACCTCATAAACGAGGAAAAAAGGCCGAAGGTGCTGAAGATGCGCTCCAGCTTCAGGGACGAACAGCTCGAGCGGGGGGCGAACCAGATATTCTACCGCACCCAGGCCGTGGCCGACTATGTCAACAGACTGACCGAACTCGACCCCAAGGGCCTGATCATCCTGGTGAGCGACCACCTGCCGCCGGGGCAGCATGGCCGGAGAAGTTTCCAGAAACTGCGCTACCTCGACAACAGCAATGAAAGCATGCACATGAACCGGATATTGATCGTCGAGGAAGGCAAGGTGAAGAAGTACGCCGTCATCCATCATTACGACATCCCGGCCCTGGTGTATAATTTCATCAGCAAGGGGGCCTACTGCAAGGTGAACACCTGCGGCTTCGCCGACAACAAACTGCTCGACGACCGCATGCAGCGGCATGACGACTACATGCGGGTCATGGCGCACGCATCGGAATGAGGAAGGGAGGACGGCATGGAGGCAATGAAGAAAAAACCGGTTTCGTCGGGCATCGCCCAACTCGACAACCTGCTCGGCGACCTCTACATCGGCGACAATGTCCTGTGGTACGAGGATGCCGGCAGCTTCACCGCCGTGTTCTGCATTCACTTCATCCGGGAATCGTTGACCCTGAAGAAACCGACGATTTACGTCAGTTTCGATCGCTCGCCGAAAAACGTGGTCACCTTTCTCGGACCGCTCGCCGAAAGCCAAAACTTCACCATCCTCGACTGCTTCACCAACGGCAAGGGTGATCGTTCCGAGGTCTTCAACAAGTTTTACGAAAAGGACGGGGCCCAGTGGCCCCACCAGGTGATCCGGGTCAACGACCCGGCCCAGCCCGGTCAGGTAGCCGAGGCCATTTACGGCCTGCATGCCAATCTCTCCGGCGACACCCGCTTCATCATCGACAGCCTCACCGGCATGCAGGATCTCTGGGGCGGCGAGGAACAGGTGATGAAATTCTATGCCCGCACCTGTCCCCGGCTGTACGAACTCGATACCATTGCCTACTGGATTGTCGAAAAAGGCGCCCATTCCAGCCGGTTGAAGGCCAATATCAACAAGATCGCCCAGGTGGCCATCGACCTGGCCATCAAGGGCGGCAAGCCGGCGCTCAAGATCCTCAAGGCGGAAAAGCGGAATTCTCGCTTTCTCAACGAGCCGCAATCCTTCAGTTGCACGGGGGCCGAGATCGTGTTCGACCTGCCCAAGCCGCTGCCGGAGCGGTTGGACCTGGGGGGAAAAATCAAGGCGATGCGGAAGAAGCAGGGCCTGAGTCAGAAAGAACTGGCCGAGAAGATCGGGGTGACGCCCAGCAGCATCTCCCAGGTGGAGAAGAATCTCATCTATCCTTCCATCCCGGCCCTGTTTCGTCTGGCCGAGAGCCTCGCCGTCGAGGTGGGCTATTTTTTCGAGGGGGCGCAGGCAGGCCGGCCGGGATGCGTCTTTCGCGCCGGCGAACGGGTGGGGGCCGGTTTCGACGGTCCGGCCAAGGGGCTGGTCGAGGGCAGCCGGCTGTTGCCGCCCGGCATCCGGGACGCGGGCATCGAGCCCTACCTGCTCAGCATCGAGCCGGGCCGGAAAGTGGCCGGGCATTTCTTCACGCACAAGGGCGAGGAAGTGGGCTATGTCCTAGCGGGCGCCCTGGCGCTGTGGGTGAACGGGCAGCGGCAGGAGGCGGCCGCGGGCGACCTGATCTATCTGAAGACGCAGACCCCGGAACAGTGGGAGAACGACGGCGACGCTCCGGCCGAACTGCTCTGGCTGAAGGTCAAATGAATTGTCGTTTCAAGGAAGGGTTGCGGGCGGGTTGCCCCGCCCGCAAATGAAGCGATACTGAACTTAAGCGGCAAGAATCTGCTTGGCGCTTTCATCCCGGGCATCGGTGATGTAGGTGATGCCCGTCTCCTTGGCGGTCTCCCGGTTGCCGGCGAACAGATCGTCGCGGCTGAGCGTGTCGATGCGGAACTTGCGCGCGCCGGCCAGCAACTGCTGCAGGCCGCAGGCCAGCTTGTCGGCCATGGTCCACATGGCGATGGCGCCGTACGGGATGTTCTTCATTTCGTCCTTGCCCACCTTTTTCTCGACATCGTAATAGGAGGCGAAGATCTCTTCCGGCGAACCGCCCATGGCGGCGACGCTGGCCGGCAGTTTGTCCCAGTTGCCGTTGACCCGCTCGCGCCGGTCCGGATGGAGGGCGCCCTCGATGTTGGCGCCGAGAAAGCCGGGAATCATGATGCCGCGGCCCATGCAGATCAGCTTGGTGAACGGAGCGCCCAGGGCGAGGCCCTTGAAGATGGCGTCTTCCAGGGCGAAACCGCCGGCAAAGGAGAGATCGACCACCCGCCTGCCCTGCGCGGCGAGGATGCTCGCGTACTCGTAGGCCTTGGCGTGCAGGTTGATCGACGGCACGCCCCAGCTCTGCATCATGTTCCAGGGGCTCATGCCGGTGCCGCCGCCGGAGCCGTCGATGGTCAGCAGGTCGAGCCTGGCCTCGGTGGCGAACTTGATGGCCATGGCCAATTCCTCCATGCCGTAGGAACCTGTTTTGAGCGAGATGCGCTTGAAGCCGATCTTGCGCAGGTACTCGACCGACTTCATGAACTCCTCGCGGACCAGCGCCACGGTGTCGAGGTCGGTGCCGCCCAGCCGGCTGTGGCGGGCAAAGGACTTGATCGCCCCCTTTTCGAAGGCCATCTGCACTTCCGGCAGGGTGGGGTCCGGGTCGACGATGTAGCCGCGATTTTTGAGGAACTGGGCATACTTGATGCTGGCGACCTGGATCTCGCCGCCGATGTCCTTGGCGCCCTGGCCCCATTTCAGCTCGACGATGCAGCGGTCGCCGTACTTGCCGACCACGTATTCGGCCACGCCGTTGCGGGCGTCCTCGACGTTCAGCTGGACGATGATCGCCCCGTAGCCGTCATGGTAGCGCAGATAGGTGTCGATGCGCCGGTCCAGTTCCGGGGCCTTGGCGATTTTGCCGTTCTCGATCTCCGAGGCCTTGTCCACGCCGACCACGTTCTCGCCGACCACGATGGGGATGCCGATCAGGGCGCCGCCGACGGCAAAGGAATCCCAGTATTTGGCGGCGATGAAGGTCGAACCCAGGGCGCCGGTCATCAGGGGAAGGCGGGATTTGGTCTTGACCTCGTTGCCGAACTCGGTGGTCAGGTCGACATTGGGGAAAATGCAGTGGTCCGGATCGTTGGACAGTCCTTTGGCCAGGCCGTGCGCCCCGTAGGCGTAGCCCTGGATACGCAGGGAGTTGTAGGAAACCCCCACATGGGTGGTGTTGTTGGCGCCGGCCGTGACCACGCCGAAATCGCGGGGGTAGAGCAGTTTTCTGCCGACAAGGCTCGACTTCCAGGTTTCGCACTGGCCCATGCAGTCGGCGCGACACAGGGTGCACAGTCCGGATTCCGCGGGGTTGCCTCTGTTGGTGGTGCCCAGGACATCGTTGTTTTTTGCAAAACGCATGATTTTCCTCTCCTTATTTTTATAATGAATACGGATTGTTGTAGGTGCAACCGCACATGTCGACAAAAAAAGGCGCCTGTCCCTAGGGGGAGACAGACGCCTTTGTCGTGTCGGAATACGCGAAACACCGCCGGGTACACGCCGTTGTGCACCCGATGTTCAGGTAATTTTTTTATTAAAACTTAATTTGAATGTCAATAAATAAGTTTCAAGCGATTGTTCTTTTGGAGTGCTCCGGCTGGGAAACCGCAGTGCCGCGGCCTTAGTACAACTCGTCGGCGAGCAGAATGGCCTCCGCCACCTCAAGCGTGCTCTTGCGCGAATCCATGCTCCGTTTCCGGATCCATCGGTAGGCCTCGTCGCCGCTCAGCGACTGGCGTTCCATGACGATTTCCTTGGCCCGCTCGATTTTTTTCCGTGCCTTCAGCTCTTCCTGGATGATCTTGGTGTTGATGATCAACTCGGTGTTGCGGATGGCCACCGCCGCCTGGTTGGCCACCACGGTGAGCAGGTTGATGTCGGTGTCGGAAAACTGGTGCGGCGAGGACGTGAAGCAGTTGAGCGCGCCGATGACCTTTTCCTTTTTGCCCTGCAGGGGCACGCCCACCATGGAAACCAAGCCCAGCTTCTTGGCCATGGTCTTTTCCTTGAAAATCTCGCACTGGAGGACATCGGCGATGACCAGGGGCTTCTGGCTGGAAACCACGTGCCCCACCACGCCTTCGTCCAGGTTGAGCGAGCGGTCGATCACGTATTCGGGCTCGATGGCCTGAGTGGCCTTGAGGCGGATTTTCGGCGGCGTGGAACTCTCGTCCACCAGCCACAGGGAGCAGATGTCGACTCCGGTGACCTTGGCGACGACCATGACGATCAGCTTGAAGATATCCTCGAGGAAGAGATCCGAGGTGACTGCCTGGCTGATCTCCATCAAGGCCTTGATGTATTGGTCGTAGCTCTGCTGATGGTGTTCGGGCATGGTGTGGGCGGGACGGTCAATGCACGCTCTGCCGTTCCAACGCCTGGAGGCCCTTGCGCGTGATCAGGGAAAGACAATGGTCGACGTTGCTTTCGACCACGCCCATGTCGTTCATGATTTTTAGCAGCAGGTGCGTCTCGGAGAGGCTGATGTTCAAGCGGTTGGCGATTTCGTCGGAATCGACCAGTTGCGGACTCGGGTTCTGTAAATTCTGCGAGAGGATCTGCAGGATCTGGAGCTTCTTGGCGGCGAGGGACATGGCAAACCTCTTGGCTGGAATGGGCAGCGCGTTTTCCGGGCTGTTGTCCGCCGCCCCTTGCGGTGGGGCAAAGGCGGTCCATGATCGAAGGGGCGGCCGCGGGGGCCGGGGCCCAGGCGGAAACAGACCGGTTTACGCGGTGATATCTTTCCGATGGCGGCGGTTCCCGGCGCGGGCATGCATCGTCGATTGTCAGGGACTTATTACCGTGACAGGGGTGGGCGGGCAATAAAAAATTATTAAAAATTAATTTTTAATTTCATAAATTATTTTTAATAATTTTTTTTCCGATTGAAAAACCAATGAATATGGTGCGGGAGGGAAGGGAAAACCGGAACGGGATGCTGTGCCACGGTACGGGAAAGAAAACGTCGCCGCCGCTCATGAGGTGGCTTCGGGACAGCGGATGCCTTCGTCTTCCGCCGAGAAGAAGGCAGTCAGGGCGCGCAGCAGATACCAACCGTCGAGATGGCCGATGGTTTCCCGGATCGAGTGCATGGCCAGTTGCGGCACGCCCACATCGACCGTGGCTACGCCGATTTCGGCGGCGGTGAGAGGGCCGATGGTGGAGCCGCAGGCCATGTCGTTGCGCATGACGAACTGCTGGCAGGGAACCTCCGCCCTGTCGCAGAACCGGCGGAAGAGGGCGCCGGTCAGGCCGTTGGTGGCATAGCGCTGGTTGGCATTGGTCTTGATGACCGGTCCCCGGTTGAGCAGGGGCAGGTGGTCGGGGTCGTGCTTCGCGGCAAAGTTGGGATGGACCGCATGGGCATTGTCCACCGAGACGAAAAGCGAACCGGCGATTACCTGCTGGCGGAGATCGGTATCGGGATAGAGCCGTTCCAGCACGCTTTTCAGGAAGGGGCCCTGCGCCCCGGAAGTGGACACGCTGCCCACTTCCTCGTGATCGTTGAGGACGACGAGGCGGTTTCGGTCCGCCCCGGACTGCACCAGAGCCCGGAGGATGGCGTGGCAGGAAAGCAGATTGTCCAGGCGGCCGCCCGTGATGAACTCGCCCTGCAAGCCGACGCGGCAGAGCGGTTGGGTATCGTAGAGGAACAGGTCAAAGGCCAGGATTGCCGCTTGGGCCGCCTCGGGGTGCCGCCTGGCAAGCTCATCGCGCACCACCGCCTGCAGGTCCGGCGGCGCGGCCTCGGCGGACAGCGCCAGCAGCGGTACGAGATCCGTCTGCTTGTTGATGCTCCGCTTGTCGTTGACCTCGCGATCGAGATGGATGGCCAGGCTGGGGATGATGGCCAGCGGCCGCTGACCATCGATCAGGCTGCATCGCAGCTTGCCGTCGCTATCGCTCCAACTGATCCGGCCGGCGATGGACAAGGGGCGGTCGAACCACGGGGCGAGCAGGGCGCCGCCGTACACCTCGACACCCAACTGCACGCAACCATGCCGCATCTGCATGGGGTTCGGTTTGATTTTCAGGCCGGGGCTGTCGGTGTGGGCACCGGCCATGCGCAGCGGCATGCCGGTTTGCGGACTGTGGCTCAGGGTGAAGGCGATCAGGCTGGCGTCGTTGCGGGTGAGGTAGTAGGAACCGGGAGCGAGGATGCCCCAGGTGTCGACCTCGCGCAGCTGCCTGAAACCGTGATCCCGCAGGAGGGCCGCGCTGTTGGCCACCGCATGATAGGCGGTCGGTGATCGGTCGATATAGGAAAAGAGATCGTCGAGATAGTCGCTCGCTTGCATGGCTCGATGCCTTGGCATGAAGTTGGGGATGGGTGGGTCAGGCGAAAACGTCCACGTCCGGACGAGGTGCCGTGCCCATGGCGGCCGGGGCGGCGGATGGGGATGCAGGCGCATCTTCTTCCGGTTCGGCGGACGTGCCTCCGTCCTGCGACTGGTCGGCCTCGGCGGCCTGCTGCGTGCGCAGTTCCTGGCGTGCTCGGTTTTCCATGGCCGCGGCGTTGGCGGCAATGGTGCGGTCGGCCGCCGAAGGTTCGGCCGGAGCCAGGGCCGCCTGCTTGATGGTTTCCATTTTTTGAATGGTTTTCTCGGGCGTGGCCTCCTTGCCCATGTCGATCGGCACTTCGCCGCCGATCGCGTACCGTCGGCCGTCGGGCCCGTGCTGGTAGGTGTAGCTGGGGCCACCTCGGGCATATTGACCCGCGCTGGCGAGGTGGGCCGTTTCGTGGGTTCGCACCTCCCGGTCCCGCGCCTGGAGTTCCCGGACCATTGTTGTCTCGGCCGGGGTCAGGCCTTGGAGACCGGCAGGCGTACCCTTGCCCTGTGACAGGCTGCCGGACTCCGTCGTCCCCGGCTCCGATCCCTTTTCCTTCCCGGCGGCCTCCTCTTCCCGCGATTTTTCGATGCCGTCCGGGGACAATGTTACTTTATCTTTGTACTTTCCGGCAGTTGTGCTACATTGGTCGCCAATGGTCACGACGGGGCGCGCCGGCTCGGAGCGAAGAGAAGCCCCCATCCGACCGCTGCGGTCATAGGTGCCGATCAAGGAGGTGCTGGTGGCGGTGGTCAACATTGGCGGATCAGGAAAAAACGTGTCGTAAGTAGGAACTACTATACGCCATGACAAAACCCGGAGACAAGCCGAATTTTGCCGGATCGCACCACAGGCGCAGCCGGACGGAGCGCCTGAAACCGGGGGCAGGGGAGGGGTGCCGGCCGCCCGGCCGCCCGGCCGCCCGGCCGCGCAACGAGGGGGAAAACACATCTTCCCATGAGGTGAGACAATGTTCAACATGGAAAAATTGCTGGGAAAAATGGTCGGCGAAGTGGTCGGCAAGAGCGGTTCCTGGGGTGGTGGCAAGGCCTCGGGGCTGGGCGGCCTGGGCGCCGGTTCCGGCTTGCTGACCGTGATCGGTCTCGGTGTGGGCGCATACGAGATCCTGAAACAGCAGCAGGGGCGGAAGCAGCCGGCCGGTGGCATGGCCCCGCCGCCCCCACCGCCCGGCTCCGGCGGTCCCGGTGCGCCCCCTCCGTTCCCGCCGGGAGCGGCGCCAGCGGCACCGCCGCCGGTACCCGCAGGGGTAGTGCCAGGTGGGCCGGCGTCATCGCCATCGCCGGCCGGCGGGTTGACCACCGAGGAACTGGCAACCCGGATGATTCAGGTCATGGTGGCCGCGGCCCATGCCGACGGGACCATGGACGCCGAAGAGGAGAAGGAGGTGCTTGATCGGCTGCGGGGCGCGGAACTGACCCGGGAAGAGAAGATGTTCCTGCTCGACGAATTGCACCGGCCCAGAAGCATCGAGGCGCTGGCCGCGGGCATTGCCGATCCGGCGGTGGCGAAAACCATGTATATGCTGGCACTGGCCGCCATCGCGATCGATACCGAGGCGGAACGCCGTTGGCTCGACGAACTTGCGGAACAACTCGGAATCAGCCGGGAAATGCAGGCGTTTATCGAGGAGCAGCGCTGAAAGAAATAAAATCGGGCGGATTTGCTGCTACCAGATCCGCCCGGTGATCGGCGGGGAAATTACCGTTCAAAGATGTTCGCCAGCCCGCCGAGGACCGATCCCTCGCCTTGGCCGCCACCACCGGTCTGGGGGGCTGCTTCCCAGATGCGTCCGGCCAGGCGGGAGAAGGGCAGGGATTGCAGCCAGACATGTCCCGGTCCGCGCAGGTTGGCGAAAAAGAATCCCTCGCCGCCGAAGATGGCCGACTTGACGTTGCCGACAAATTCGATGTCGTAGTGCACCGTGGCGGTCAGCGCCACCAGGCAGCCGGTGTCCACCCGCAGCAGTTCGCCCGCGGCCAGTTCCTTCTCGACGATGGTGCCGCCGGCATGGACAAACACCAGGCCGTCGCCGTCCAGTTGCTGCATGATGAACCCCTCGCCGCCGAACAGGGCCACCCCGATTTTCTTCTGAAAGGCAATCCCCACCGAAACCCCCCTGGCCGCGCACAGAAAGGCATCTTTCTGGCAGATGATCCGGCCGTTGTATCTGGAGAGATCCATGGGAATGATTTTGCCCGGATAGGGGGAGGCGAAGGCCACCTTGCCCTTGCCGCTGCCGGTGTAGGTGAACATGGTGATGAACAGGCCCTCGCCGGTGATCAGCCGCTTGCCGGCGCCGAGCATCTTGTCGAAGAAGGAGCCGGAACTGCCGGCCCGGGAGCCGTCGCCGAACACCGTTTCCATGGCCACCTGATCGTGCATGTACATCATGGCTCCCGCCTCGGAAATGACGCTTTCCTGGGAGTCCAGCTCGATTTCGACAAACTGCATCTCGTTGCCGAAGATGGTGTAATCGATTTCGTGCGCCTCCTTGCCGGAGACGGGAGGTGGGGTCGGGGCAGCCTGGCCGGATCGCAGTTCCGCCACGCTGCCCGCCGGCTGCCAGTCGGCCAGGCCGTCGCGCCAGACCAGGGTTGCCTCGTTGTACTGACCGGAGGCCAGGCCGCCGAGGATCTGTTGCAGGGTGAAAGGCCCCAGGGATTTGCCGTCTGCGGCAACAAACCAGTTCGACATGAAAGACCTCCGATGGGTTGTGAAAAGGAAAGGGAAGGATGCGTTTTTCCAAACAATGGTATCGCGATTGACCGCCGGCGCAAAGGGAATAATGCCGCCTTGGGCAGTGTCGCTCCCGAGGACGGCGGCCGGGCGATGCCGTTGTCCGGCGGTCGGTGAAGTCAGGAGGAAAGCGCGCCGTCCGTTCTTTCGGGGCGTACCGTGCCGGCGATGCGCCCCTTCCGTTTGACGGGTGTGGAATCTTTGTTCTTTATATTAATTATATCAATAAGTTATACTGTTTGTTAAATTTCAGGGGCACCTGCTCATAGTCCTTGCCAAGCATTCGCAAGAGCAGTATAGAGCACTGCTTTATTTGACTGACCCTCGCCCCGTCAACGGTGCGGTGTTGATGGAGTCGGCTTCTTCCACCTTCGAGGAGAACACGCACATGCTGTACCCGGACCTGTTCGGCAAAGATCCGCTCTTTCCGAAGCATTCTGATTTTGCCGTTGTTTTTAAGGATGAGGTGGCCGGTCGGGGCGTGATAACCTACCGTGCCCTTGCCAAGGGCGAGATCGTCGCCAGGATGGCCGGGTATGTCGTCCATGAAATCCGGCAGCACACGCTGCAACTGACGCCGGAAACTCATCTGTACGATCCCTATTTTTCAGGATTTTTCCTGCATTCCTGCGCTCCCAACATCTCGCTGAACATGGCGGATCTGATTGTCGTGGCCCTCAGGGATATCCCGGCCAACAGTTTCCTCTACATGGACTACGCCGAAACCGAGGACGTGCTGTTCAAACAGTTTCCCTGCTCCTGCGGGGCCTCCAACTGCCGTGGTTGGATCACGGGCCGCAAGGAACTGCTCAGCGGCGAGATCATGCAGTCGGAATACCTGCACAGCGGCCGGGCCTTGCGTTGAAGCGGGACGATCCTGCATCCTGGTGGCAGCGGGACGACCTCTGCTACCGGGACGGTCACCTCGTCTTCGCCGGCCGGTCGGTCCAGACCCTGGCCGATCAGTTCGGTACGCCTGCCTTTGTCTATTCCGCAGCCCGAATCCGGGCCAATCTCGAACGGCTGCACGAGGCGCTTTCCACCGCCAGCTTGGCCGGAGGTTTTTCGCTCTACTACGCCATGAAGGCCAACCGATTCGCGCCGCTGTTGACCTTTCTCAGGCAAACCGGCCTGTGCGGCATCGACGCCTGCTCGCCGGCGGAGGTCGAACATGCGGTGAGCTGCGGTTTTTCTCCGGCGGACATCTCGCTGACCGCAACGAGCCTCTCCCAGCGGGACATGGACCAACTCGCCCGGTACGACGGGCTGTTCATGGATTGCGATTCCCTGCACGCCATCCGGAGCTGGGGGACGCGCAAGCCGGGAACCAGGATCGGGTTGCGGGTCAATCCGGGCATGGGGATCGGCAGAGCCGCCAACGACAAGCTCCAGTACGCCGGCGCCGCCACCACCAAGTTCGGCATTTACGAGGAACAGTTCGCCGAGGCCCTGGCGATTGCCAAGGCCCACGACCTGCGCGTCGCCAAGATTCATTTTCACACCGGCTGCGGCTATCTGACCCCGCAGTTGGAGCAGTTGGAGCGGATCATCGGCCAGTGCCTCCGCTTTGTGGAGGCGGCGGGAGAAGTGGAACGGGTCAATATCGGCGGCGGTCTGGGCGTACCCCACCTGGCCGCCGACCAGCCCCTGGATCTGCATCGATGGGCAGAGGTGCTCCGGCGGCAGTTCGCCGGGCGTGGGCTGCACGTGGAAATCGAGCCGGGGGACTACATCGTCAAGGACGCGGGCATCCTGTTGGTGGAAAAGACCTACGTCGAACAAAAAAAAGAGGCGTGGTTCGTCGGGGTCGATGCCGGTTTTAACATCGCGCCGGAACCGGCCCACTACAACCTGCCTTTCCAACCGGTGCCGCTCCGCGATCCGGATGCGCCCCGCATGCCGGTGCACGTGGTCGGCAACATCAACGAGGCCCTGGATGTGTGGTATGAAAATGCCCTGCTGCCCGACCTGACCGGCCACACCCATCTGGCCTTGATCAACGCCGGGGCCTACTCCTCGGCCATGGCCTCGCACCACTGCCTGCGCGGCCACTTCAAGGAATTTCTGCTTTTCTGATCTCCACCGGCGGGCGCTTGGACCCACCGGTCATGGTGCGGGGACAGCCGGAGAAAACGGCAGGTCAGTCGCCGTTTTTCCTGGACTGTTTGATGCTCTTGGCCGAGATGCCGTGCTGCTTCATCTTGTCGTAGAGGGCGGTCTTGCCGATTTTGAGCTGGCTGGCCGCGATGGAGACGTTGCCGCTGTATTTGTGCAGGGCCCGCTGGATGATGGTGGCCTCGAAATCGGCCACGATCAATTTGAGGGCCAGGGCGCCGAGCTTGCCGTCGATGTCGAAGCTGTCGGTCTGCTGCGGGGTCATGCTGGGGTCCTGGTCGAAGATCAGGTCGTTTTCGGTGATCATCTTCCCCTTGGCCATGAGGACGGCCCGCTGGATGAGATTCTCCAGTTCGCGGACGTTGCCCGGCCAGTCATGGGCCAGCAGACGGTTGATCGTCGATTTCGGCACAAAGTCGATCTCCTTCTTGAAGGCCTCCCGGTAGTGGTTGACGAAATGGGAAACCAACTCGACGATGTCTTCCTTGCGCTCGCGAAGCGGGGGAATGTCGATGTTGATGATATTGAGCCGGTAGTAGAGATCGAGGCGGAATTTTTTTTCCTTGACCGCCAGGGTGAGATCGACGTTGGTGGCGGCAATCACCCGGACATTGACCCGCACCGGTTCGGTGCCGCCAACCCGTATGATTTCACCATTTTGCAGCACCCGCAGCAGGGCGACCTGCATTCTCGGGCTGATGTCGCCGATTTCGTCCAGGAAAATGGTGCCGCCGTCGACCACCTCGAATTTGCCTATCTTGCGGCTTTGCGCCCCGGTGAAGGCCCCTTTTTCGTAACCGAACAGATCGGCCTCGAGCAGTGAATCGTTGATGGCGTTGCAGTTGATTTTCAGAAACGGCTTGTCGTCGCGGCCACTGGTGGCCTTCACCAGGTTGGCCACCAATTCCTTGCCGGTGCCGGACTCGCCCGTGATGAGAATGGTGGCGTCCGAACTCGACACCTGGTGGATCATTTCCCGCAATTCTCGCATCTTGCGGCTGCGGCCCACCATCTTGTCCGCCTTGTGGTAATGGCCCAATTGGCTCTTGAGGCTGTTGACCTGGCGGGAGAGCCGGAACCGCATCTCCTCGCTGGCCTGCAGCTCGCCGATTTTCTGTTCCAGGATGGTTTCGATGCTGGTGTTGAACTGGAGCAGTTCGCGCTCGAAGCTCTTGCGCTGGGTGATGTCGCGCATGATCAGCATGATCAGTTTTTCGCCGGTATAACCGACAAAGGGAACGGAGGAATATTCCACCGGCGTGGCGTCGATGAGGCCCTCGACGATCTTGCCGTCACCCGTGGATGCCGACAGGTTGTGGAGTGTCTCGCGGCAGTTCTGTCCGATCTGCTTCAGACTCTCGCGGACGGACCGCGGGCACGGGTCTCCGAAGCAGGTCTTGGCGCTCCTGTTCATGTATTCGACGGCGCCGTCGTCCCGTAGCAGGAACACCATCTCAGGCATGGCGTCGAGCAGGGTCTGCCAATTGGTACTGAGACGGTGAACTTCTTCCTCTGCGTTGGAAAGGGTCAGGTGTTTGTAGGACATGTCGTCGCCACCGGTTCGTGAGAAGGAGACATAATTTCTTTACAATACCATTGTCGACAGTGGATGACAATTTTTTTCCGGTAATTCGTATTTTGTTTACATATTTTCTTTAACACAGCGAAATTTATTAAAAAACATGGTTAGGTAAATTTACCTAATTTCCGGAAAATGAGCGTGCAGCGCAGCCACAAGTTGGCGGTGGCCGGCTGGAAAGGGATAGTCCCGGAGCTGTGCCAGGGGAACCCAGGCGTGGCGACTGGCCGCAGTCAGGACAGGTTCCGGCGCGGTGGCGGGAAGGGTGGTGAGAAAGCCGTGCAGGGTGACGCGGTAGCGGGTGTAATGGTGAGTGACCGTGGCCAGCGGAATCAGCCCATCGACGTCCCAGCCGGTTTCTTCCTTGATTTCCCGCCGTGCGGCCTGCTCGGGTGATTCCCCCGCTTCCAGCCGGCCGCCGGGAAACTCCCACAGGCCGCCCCAGATGTCGTCGGGCAGCCGCTGCTGGATGTAAAAATCCGATCCCTTGCGGAGAATGCCGCAGGCCATGGCGATGTCGATTTTTTTCTGCCTGTCCGCGGGCAGGGGACGGAACTCGACGGTATCGGCCCGATACGCCTGGCAGTGGGGCTGAAGCGGGCACGCCGTACACGCCGGTTTTTTCGGGGTACATACCAGGGCGCCCAGTTCCATGAGCGCCTGATTGTGGATGCGGGGGTTGTCCCGGTCCAGCAGGGTCCCGGCCATGGCGGCCAGCCGTTTCTTGGTTGTCTCCTGCTTGAGCGGCCGGTCGATGTCGGCCAGACGGGCGAACACCCGTTCGACGTTGGCGTCGACCAGGGGATAGGGCTGGTTGAAGGCGATCGACAGGATGGCGGCGGCGGTATAGGGGCCGATGCCGGGAAGGGCGAGCAGTTGCTGGTGGTCGGCGGGTATCGCGGGAGTGCCGGCGGCGACCAGTTGGTGGGCTGCCCGATGGAGGTTCCGCGCCCGGCTGTAATACCCCAACCCTTCCCATGCCTTGAGGATGGCCTGTTCCGGTGCGGCGGCCACGGCGGCGAGATCGGGGAACTGCGCCATCCATCGTGTGAAATAGTGGGCGACCCGGTCCATCTGCGTTTGTTGCCCCATGATTTCCGCAATCCAGACTTGATAGGGATCGTAAGTGCCCCGCCAGGGCAGGGGACGTCGGTGAACCGCGAACCAGTCGCGCAACCGTTGCCGCAGCGCGTCGAGTTCAGCCGGATTGTTCTTGTCAAGTAGTGCCATGCGTTTATTCTGTGAGGGGATGGGGTCTCAACACAACAGGTTCAACGGTAAGGCATCATGTTTCTCCACGCCAGTCATATTCCGGTTATGGTCTTTCTCCTCGCCGTGGGCTGGGTGCTGGGGCCGACCGCCGGCTGGGCGCTCGATTCGGGGGAGGTGGCGGTGATCGCCAACGAGCAGGTCGGCGACAGCCTGGAATTGGCCGACTACTACATGCAGCGGCGGCGGATTCCGCCCGAGCATCTGATTCGCCTCAGCGTCGCGGCAAACGAGCGCTGCTCGCGGCAGGAGTATGACGAGCGCATCAGAGAGCCCGTGCGCCGCGCCTTGGCCGAAATCGATCCGAAGCGGCGCATCCGCTGCCTGGTGGTGATGTACGGCGTGCCGCTGGCCGTTCATCCGGTCGCAACGAAGCTGAAGGAGCACCTGCATGTGCAGGATGGTACCGGCGTGACCGCGGCCGCCGTGGACTCCGAACTCGCCCTGGTCCTGGCCGATGACTATCCCCTGGAAGGGTGGCTGCCCAATCCGTATTTTCTCGGTTTCCACGGGCAGGCCACACGGTTTTCCCGGGACACGGTGCTGATCGTGGGCCGTCTGGATGGGCCCGACCCGGCGACGGTGCGGCGGGTGATCGACGATACCCTCTTTGCCGAGAAGAGAGGGTTGCGCGGCCGGGCCTGTTTCGACGCCCGCTGGCCCAAGCCGTCGTCCACGGGCGGCCTGAGCGGCTATGCCTTCTACGATGCCTCGCTCCACGCGGCGGCGGAGGCCGTTCGCGCCAGCGGTCGCATGGAGGTGCGGCTCGACGCCCAGGGGCAGCTGTTTCAACCGGGCCAATGTCCCCGCACAGCGCTCTACTGCGGCTGGTACAGTCTGGCGCATTATGTCGACGCCTTCGGTTGGCTGCGGGGTGCCATCGGCTACCACATCGCCAGTGCCGAATGCACGACGCTCAAAAAGGAGAACTCCCAGGTCTGGTGCAAGCGCATGCTGGAAGACGGGGGCGCCGCGACCATCGGCCCGGTGAACGAGCCCTATGTCGAGGCCTTTCCCCCGCCGGAACTGTTCTTCACCAAACTGCTCGAGGGCTACCTCAGCCTCGGCGAGACCTACCTGGTCAGCCTGCCCCTGCTCTCCTGGCAAATGGTCCTGATCGGCGATCCCCTCTATCAGCCTTTTGCTCCCCGTTGACCGTTCTGTCCTGTTTTTTTCGCGCCAACGCGGCCGCTGGGCGGATTCCGTTTTGCAAACCGGGTGGGTGTGGTAGAAGGGAGCATTTGATTTTTCCCTTGCCACCAAAATGAACACGCAACTGCTCCGTCAATTTTTCTCGCCCCGCATGCTGGTCGCCTTTCTGATGGGCTTTGCCTGCGGCATGCCGCTTCTTCTGACCTCCACCGTGCTCCAGGCCTGGATGACCGACCAGGGGGTCGACCTGACCACCATCGGCTTCTTTTCCCTGGTGGGGCTGCCGTATACCGTCAAGTTTCTGTGGGCGCCGGTGTTCGACCGGTTCACGCTTCCGTTCCTGGGGCGCCGGCGCGGCTGGCTTTTGGTGATGCAGGTGTTGCTGATCCTGGCCCTCGTCGGCCTGGGCCTGACCGATCCCGGTCAGACCCCGTGGCTGGTGGCCCTGGCCGCCTTTTTCGTCACCTTTCTTTCCGCCTCCCAGGATATCGTGGTCGACGCCTACCGGCGTGAAGATCTGACCGACAATCAACTGGGGCTCGGCAGTTCCTTCTACGTCAACGGCTACCGGCTCGGCATGCTGCTGGCCGGCAGCGGCGGCCTCATCCTGGCCGACCATGTCGCCTTTGATCGCGTCTATCTGCTGATGGCGTCCACGCTGCTGCTGGGCGTCGTCACCACCCTGCTCTGCCGGGAGCCGCCCCTGACCAAGGGCACGCCCCGGACCTTCCGGGAGGCGATCGTCGAGCCCTTTGTCGACTACTTCAGCCGCGACCGGGCCCTGTGGCTGCTGCTCTTCATCCTGCTGTACAAAATCGGCGACCAGATGGCCTCGACCCTGACCACGCCTTTCTATCTGTCCCTGGGATTCAGCAAGACCCAGATCGGGGCGGTGGCCAAACTGTTCGGCTTCTGGTCGGCCATCGCCGGCGGCCTGCTGGGCGGTGCCATTCTGCTCCGCATCGGCATCATCCGCAGCCTGTGGCTGTTCGGCATCCTCCAGGCGGTGAGCATCCTCAGCTTTTCGGCCCTGGCCCTGATCGGCAACTCGGTGCCGGGGCTGATCGTCGCCATCGTGCTGGAGCAGTTGACCAGCGGCATGGGCACCACCGCCTATGTGGCCTACATGGCCTCCCTGACCAACAAGCGGTTCACCGCCACCCAGTATGCCCTGCTTTCCAGCTGCATGGGGATTCCGCGGGTGATCATCGCCGCGCCCGCGGGTTGGCTGGCCGAACTGGTCGGCTGGCCGCTGTTCTTTCTCGGCTGCACGCTGGCGGCCGTACCCGGTCTGCTGCTCCTGCCCCTGGTGGCCGGGCAATACCGGCGGGATGCGCAATAACGTTTTGAGTTCTCCCCTGGTTGTAGTACATTATCCGCACGTTTCATCAACCCGCCTTGACCATGCCATCGGAATGCAGATGTCGATCAGAATATACAATACCCTGACCCGCAAGAAGGAGCCGCTGCAACCCCTTGAAGAGGGACACGTCAAACTGTACGTCTGCGGCATCACCTCCTACGATTACTGCCATGTCGGCCATGCCCGGTCGGCCCTGGTGTTCGACATGGTGGTCCGCTATCTGCGCCATCGTGGATACAGGGTGACCTTTGTCCGCAATTTTACCGATATCGACGACAAGATCATCAAACGGGCCAACGAGCAGGGCATTGAAAGCGCGGCGCTGGCCCAGCGGTTCATCGAGGAGTTCTACACCGATATGGACGCCCTCGGCACGCTCCGGCCCGACATCGAACCCAGGGCCACCGAGCATGTCCAGGAAATGATCCGCCTGATTGGCGAGCTGATCGACAAGGGCATGGCCTATCCGGCCAACGGCGACGTCTATTACCGGGTGGAGAAGTTCGCCGGATACGGACAACTCTCCGGCCGCGGCCTGGAGGACATGCAGGCCGGCGCCCGTGTGGAGGTCAACGACAGGAAAGAACATCCCATGGATTTCGTACTGTGGAAGGGGGCCAAGCCCGGCGAGCCGAAATGGCCCAGCCCCTGGGGCGAGGGCCGGCCGGGGTGGCATATCGAATGCTCGGCCATGAGCCGCAAGTATCTGGGTGAGACCTTCGACATTCACGGCGGCGGCAAGGACTTGGTCTTTCCCCACCATGAGAACGAGATCGCGCAGAGCTGCGGCGCCTCGGGCAAGCCCTTCGCCAAGCTGTGGATGCATCATGGCTTCGTCACGATCAAGGACGAGAAGATGTCCAAATCGCTGGGCAATTTCCTGACCATCCGCGATGTGCTCACAACCTACGAGCCGGAGGAGCTGCGGTTGTTCATCTTTTCCACCCATTACCGCAACCCGCTCGATTTCACCGAAACCGCCCTGCACGATGCCCGCTCCGGCCTGGAACGGATGTACGAATGCCTGGCGCAGATCGAGGCCCTGCCTGCCGGCGATTCGGCCGCGCCGGCCCGCATTGCGGACCAGGACAGGGAGCAGTTGGCAGCGTTGCCCGAACGGTTCCACGAGGCCATGGACAACGATTTCAATTCCGCCCAGGCCTTGGCCCATCTTTTTGAGGCGGTCAAGTCGTTCAATAAACTCCTGCGCGTTCTGCCCGAGCACCCGGCGGAGCAGGATGTGCGGGTGCTGCGGGAGACGGCGGCGGTCTTCCGCGAACTGGCCGGAGTCCTCGGGCTGGTGCAGCGCGATCCCGTCGAGGTGGTCGCCGCCAACAAGGCCAAGGTGCTTGCCGGCCTCGATCTGGACGAAGACGAGATCCAGCGCCTCATCGCCAAGCGGAATCAGGCCAGGAGCGTCAAGGACTGGGTCACCTCGGATCAGGTGCGGGACGAGCTGTTGGCGCATCGGATTGTCCTCAAGGACAGCCCGGAAGGGACGACCTGGGAAGTGAAGAAATGAGCAGGCATTTCCGCTTGGCAACCCATTGGACAGGAGGACGGCAACCATGACGCGCGTACCGGCTGTGGCCGACCGTTTTTATCCCGGCGATCCCGAGCACTTGCGAGCCGCCATGAAGATGCTCGTGCCCACGGTGGCGGAAGATGAAAAACAGCCGGCCATGGCGGTGGTCATGCCCCACGCCGGCTACATCTATTCCGGGGCCACCGCCGGGATGACCATCGGCCGGGTGCGAGTGCCGGAGACAGTGTTGATCCTGGGGCCCAATCACCATGGCCGGGGTGCCGCCCTCGCCCTCGGCACCGACGATTGGCGGATGCCCTTGGGCACGGTGGCCATCGACCGGGAACTGGCCGCGGCCATCCTCCGGCATTCCGCCCGGATCGTGGAGGATTCCGCAGCCCATGTGCCCGAACATTCGCTCGAGGTGCAGGTGCCCTTTCTGCAGCAGGTCCGGCCGGGGCTGCGCATCGTGCCCCTGGTTGTCTCGCAGGTGCCCTACGATTTCTGCCAGGCTGTGGCCCTTGAACTGGCCACAGCCATCCGGGAGTTCGGCCGGCCGGTTCTGATCGTGGCCTCCACCGACATGAGCCACTACGAATCGCGGTCGCAAGCCGCCAAAAAGGACGGGATGGCGATCGAGCGCATCCTCGCCCTTGACCCGCAAGGGTTGTACGCGACCGTGCTCGGCAACAGGATCTCCATGTGCGGCGTGATCCCCACCACCATTGCCCTGCTGGTCGCGCTGGAGCTGGGCGCCACCCAAGCGGAACTGGTCCGCTATACCGATTCCGGCGAAGCCAGCGGCGACGTCAGCCAGGTGGTCGGCTACGCCGGGCTGATCATTTCCTGAATGGAAGCGCGCGGTTAGCGGGAAGGGACGACGGTCCGCCGCCGGCATCGGGTTTTTCCTTGACAACCGGAACGAATCCTTCTATTTTCACCGCACTTCACGCCTGCTGGGGGATGGTCTAACGGCAAGACGGCGGACTCTGACTCCGCTTATCGGGGTTCGAATCCCTGTCCCCCAGCCATCGCATATTGCAGCGCTTATCCTGAGAAGGGTAAGCGCTTTTTTTGTTTGCCATGAATCCCCACCCCAACGGCTTGTCCAAATTTATGGGACCACTTCTGTATGAATCCTCATGCGCTGCAGCGAATTCTTGGCCATTCCAGTATTGAGACGACGAACAAAATCTATACAAATGTTTCCCGCGATTTCATTGGAGATGAGGCAAGAAACGCCCGTGACATATTGTCAAGTGTATGTCATATAACTTGCTGAAATTAAATGATATAGAATTGAAGTAATAATTCTGACTGGCGCCGCGGTCCATAGTCGAATAGAGCGCTGCTGACCAGCGCCCTAGAGCCCGCCAACGTGTGGTCTGCCGTTGCCAATAGCGTTGCCAACCTTGCCGCATTTCCGCGACTAGGCATTGTGGGATGCTTGACATTTGGCATTTCTTACTATACCTTAATGGTAAGCCATTGAACAGGAGGTAGGAAATGATCTCGACGATAACCACCAAAGGTCAAGTTACGATTCCAGTTTCAATTCGTAAAAAATATGGTCTTTGCACCAACGACAGGGTTGATTTCGTCATCGAAGGTGACAAAATCGTTCTCGTTCCCGTGAAAACCCTTCGGGACTTTCGCGGTTCGGTGACCGGAACCGGAGACCCAGAAAAAGAACGGCAGGCCGCCAAGGAAGCAGTGAGCCGCCGGACTATTGAGGAAATGTCATGAACGTGAGTTTCCTCGATGCAAATATTTTTATTCGGTATCTCACCAACGATGACCCGGCCAAAGCCGACAGAGTGGAAAAGCTTCTGGATCTCGCCGCCAAAGGGAAAGAGCGGTTGATGACCACAGAAATGGTCATCGCCGAGGTTGTCTGGGTTCTCGAATCCTTCTACAAATTGGGTAATAGCGCCATCGGGCCGATGGTCAAAGCCATCCTAGCCACGCCTGGTCTTGAGGTCATTAACGGCCCCTTAGTGGAAAAGGCGGTTGAACAGTATATGGAGCGGAACATCGATTTCATCGATGGCTATATTGTGGCGGTCATGGATCGTCACAAAGTCACTGAGATTTTTTCATACGATAAAAAACACCTGACTCGGATTGCGTCCATTAAACGCAAAGAGCCATGACTTTCCGGGTTGTGGACGGCTGCTTAATCAGGATGGACGCGGGATCGTCTCCCGATATTTCGTTGGAGATGAAGCAAGAAGGCTTCGTGACAAGAAACGCCCGTGACATGTTGTCAAATTTATACTATATAACATGATGAAATTAAACGATATCAAATCGAAAAAATAACTCTGACTCCGCTTGTCGGGGTTCGAATCCCTGTTCCCCAGCCAGGTAAATTCAAGCACTTAGAGAAAAAAACGCTAGGTGCTTTTTTGTTTCTGCATTTTCTGGTAGGCATTTCCCGGCAACGTCTCATTTCAACACCCACCAACACAACTCACCCCTGACTTGTTGCGATTCATTCGTTACGGACAAATCGCTTTTAGGCTCTGTTCCGTCCTTGGCTTTATTGTCGCGTTTCGCGATGTTAACCTTGCCTCCGTTGCGTCTTACCCGGTCCTATAAAACCTTTCCTCTCACCCTATCCGCTGGTGAAGGAGGGTTGTCAGCCCCTCGTCGCAAAGGTAAATAGTCGACCGTGAAAAACTCTCAACGAGTTGAAATATATAGATAAAAACTGAAAAATATATCACTATAAATTGCAGGATATAGTACTTTTCTCCTTCAATTTCTGGTGATTTTCGATGCAGCC
>Ga0265295_1000869_pt1 | contig 57172 bp, 58 predicted proteins | sample Munlansysbiofilm_FD_192503 | JGI IMG/M metagenome (GOLD analysis project Ga0265295, IMG submission 192503) | Leachate microbial communities from a municipal landfill in Southern Ontario, Canada - Methane capture system biofilm | ecosystem: Engineered > Solid waste > Landfill > Unclassified ... | reverse complement strand
CCTGAGGCAGAAATCCCTTTGTAAAATCTCTTGCATGTTCTTTGTATGAAAATAGTTTTTTAAAAAAATCGTCGTGATTATTTGGCATTTTTTGTCCGTTTTAGATATTTTATTTCCTGAAGAAAAGTTCAATAATTTATTTGGGAAGTATAAAATTGGTATTTGTCAAGCGGTGTTTTTTCAAGATAAGTCCATTTGTCGTTGTAATAAATTCTACATATTAACTTCCTTAATATAATGGGACTGTTTTTACTAACATAATTATTCTTTGATTTTGACTGTAGATTTGGTTCTATATAGCTAAGGCACAGCTCCGCTCTTTAAGTTGCATTTACAGGTAACTTATTGAAAAAATAATAAAATTTAGTTTTCTGGTGACTGCCAGATCAAAAGATGCGGTCTTTCTTCAAGTTTGTTTTTGAATTTTTCGAATTCATTTTTTTCAAGCACCAGATGTCTTATTTTTCGATTCAAATATCGTTCAGTTTTTTTGGTCAAATCATGCAAATGAAAATTGTCTATATTACCAATAAGAAGAAGGTCAATTATTCCGCTGTCTTTTCCAATGGCATAGTCATCGAGTAAATATGCAAGTTCAAGTTTGCCAAGCCTTGTTATTATGCTTTCAATAACTTTGTCTATTCCCATTACTTTTTTAGTCATGGATGAAAGTTCAGGGAAAAGAGGGTGGCTTTTATTTGCTTTATATAAAACTTTCCTGCCGTCTTTTTCAGATTTTATAAGTCCGCTTTCTGTGAACTGGTTAAGCTCTGTTCTTACAGCATTGGAAGAAACATCAAACTCATTGGAAAGCTCTCTTAAATATGCACTTGATTCAGGATTCATAAAGAATCTGATTATCATTTTTATTTTGAGCTTTGATGTTATTATTCCTGAAAGTATATTATTCATAAAAATCTTTTATTTTTTGTATATAATTATTACTCATAAATAAATTTTAATATTTTGTCAAATTGAAAGTAAAAATACAATACTCGGTGAGTATGCTAATTACTAATAATGATTTATTACAGGTATTTATTAAATATTTTTCAAAATATTAAAAACACAGTCACACGAATTTGAAAAAGCCTTGTGAAAATCCCACTTAAATTTGTTTCTTTCACCTGTTTCATTGCTTGCAGATCTTATTTCAATAAATGGAATTTCATATAAAAAAGATACATATGCTGAACCAGCACCTTCCATGTTTTCCATTCCTGCACAATAATTTTCAAATAAAATCTTGGCTTTTTCTCTTGTGGAAGTAACCTCTGAAACAGTCAGAAAAGGGTAAATATCAGCATTGTAGACTGTTTTTGTTCTGATTATATCAAGAATTTCAAGGTTTATTTTTTCATTGGTTTTAAAAATATTTGAGATTGAACTTCCCTTTGTAAGGGAAAAGGGCAGTGGAGAGGGAATAATACGGTTTTGAGGATTTTCAACTCCAAGGTGAAGATAGGTTTCACTAGATGCAATTCCAATATCACCAAGGGATATATTTTTTTGAATAAAACCGCCGGCACACCCGGTCTGAATAATCAGGTCAGGTTTTTCATTGTTTTCAAGATAAACTGTAAGAGAATGAACTGAATTTAAAATGCCCGGACCAGACACTAAAATGTCTGTATTTTTTCCTGCAATTTTTCCCTTTTCAATAATCATGGCATTCTTGATTATTGATTCGTCTTTTTCAAGATGCTTTAGAATAAATTTTATTTCATCAAAAACAGCTGAAACAATAAGAATTTTACCAAACATTTTAAAGACCGTTTTTTAAAATTGAAATTATTTCATCAATCAGTTCTTCACATTTTTTTTTGTCCGCTAGATATATATCAGCTCCCGGATCTAAAAATGGAAGAATTCTTGTCTGTAAAAATCTGTCCATAACTGCTTCAATTGTAAAGGCTGCAATTTTTATGTCTAAATCTTTTCTTATTTCATTTTTTTCTTTTGCATCATAAAGAAGCTCGCATAAAAATTCATGGGCATATTCCCTTATTGATTTCTGCATATCTTCTCTTAAAGGAATATCTGAATTTAAAAGCATGCGAATATAAATTCTGTAAATATTTGGATGTTTGTCTGTAAAATCAACACCTGCCTGAAGAATTTTTTTCAGTCTTTCAAAAATATTTTGATCTTTTGTATTTTCCCTTACATCTCTTAAATAATCTTTTACCTTTTCAACTGCAAACTTGAATATATGTAAAAAAAGACCTTCCTTGTCTCCAAAATAAGAAAAAATTGAACCTTTTGCAATTTTAAGTTTTTTTACAATGGAGTTTATGCTTGCTCCCCTGTAGCCTTTTGCAGCAAATTCATTTGTAGAAACAGCTATTATTTTTTCCCTTTTTTCATCAGGAAGGTTTAAAAATGTATTTTTGGTCATGATTTAATTATTTGTGCCAGTGCCTGAAGAGCAAGAAAATAGACCATATCCCCAAAACCGCAGATAACTCCGGCTGCAATATCTGAAAGATATGACTTGTGGCGGAATTCTTCCCTTTGATAAATATTTGAAAGATGAACCTCACAAACCGGAATCTTGTGCATGGAAACAGCATCTCTTATGGCAATGCTTGTATGAGTGTAGGCTGCTGCATTTATAATCAGGCCGTCAATTTTTTGAAATTCATGGTTTAATTTTGAAACAATTTCGCCTTCAGAGTTTGACTGGAAAAATGAAATTTCAATTCCAAGATCCAGAGCTTTTTGTGAAAGCTCAGTATTTATTTCATCAAGGGTTTTAGAGCCGTAAATTTCAGGCTCTCTTTTTCCAAGCATGTTGAGATTCGGGCCGTTTATTACAAGAATTTTTTTCATTATTAACCTGCAAGAAGTTTTAGTTCATCAATTTCTTTTTTATAATTGTCTTTGCCAAAAATTGCAGAACCTGCAACAAATATATCAGTACCTGCAAGGGAAATATCTTTAATTGTGCTGGAATTTACTCCCCCGTCAACCTGAATTTTTGTTTTAAGGTTTTTATCATCAATCATTTTTTTTATGATTTTTATTTTCTCTATGGAGTTTTTTATGAATTTCTGTCCGCCAAAACCAGGGTTGACACTCATAACAAGAACAAAGTCAAGTTCTTCAATAACCCATTTTAAAACATCCGGGTCTGTTGATGGATTTAAGGCAACTCCAGCCTTAACATTCTGCTCCCTGATCTGCTGAACAACTCTGTGGAGATGTGGGCATGTTTCAGCATGAACAGAAATATAGTCTGCACCGCTTTTTGCAAATTCTTCAATATGCTTTTCAGGTTTTTCTATCATAAGATGCACATCTAATGGAATCTTTGTTAGCTTTCTGCAGGTTTTAACAATAATTGAACCATAGGTTATATTTGGAACAAATTGTCCGTCCATTACATCAATATGAATCCAGCCTGCACCTGCTTTTTCAACCTCTGAAATTTCTTTGCCAAGAATTGAAAAATCAGCAGAAAGAATTGAGGGAGCAATAATTTTATCCATAAATAATTCCTTAAAATTTTTAAAAATAACCAGGGAGGTTATTAAAATCAGTTAAAAATTTATTTTGTCTGTTTTTTTGAAAAGCTTTAAATGTTTTTTCCTCAACAAACTCTTTGTCTCTAAATATTGTCACAACTGCATCCTGATCAAATGGAACTGCAATTATAATTTTTTCTTCAGGACTGAAATACCCTTCATGGATAACAAATTTTCTGTTGTAAATTTCAAGTTCAGTTTTAATATGAGATTTTAAAACCCCGGGAGGAAGCTTGTAAAAAAACATATTTGAACCAATTACAGGAGAAATTATTGAAGGGGTATCCATGTGGTTTATTACAAGACTTACCTTGTCTTTTTCCTTTACCCTGACTCCATATCTAGGCGTTTGGGATAAAATTACAGACTGTTTATGGTCTGGAGAAAAAATAGTTTCAATTTTATCTATCAAAAGATTTTTTTTAGCTATTTCATTTTCAGCCTCTTCAATTGTCATGCCTATAATGTCAGGCATTATGTATTCTTTTGGTTTTTGGCCAAGGCTTACAAGAAGTGAAACCTTTGTTCCTGACTTTGTAAATACTCCCTGGGAAGGGGAAGATGCAATTATATGATATTTAGAAATTTTTTCATGATGACTGTAGGAAATATGATCAAGTTTAAGTCCACTTTTAAATATTTCGATTTTTGCATCGTCAATGTGTCTGCCATATAAAAAAGGCATTAAATCGGTTTTTTTGCCTCTTGATATTGTGAGATGGATATCTCGTCCTTTTTTTACTGTTTCACCAGCCTTTGGTATTTGTGCAATTATATGGTTTGAGGGAATCACCTGACTAAATTCAAAGCTTTTTATTCTAGGTATAAGAGAAACAGATTCAATTTGTTTTGTACAGTATTCCACATCTTTTCCTGTAAAATCAGGCACAATTATTTCAGGCTGGTTTTTAATCAGATAATGAATCGTTACAAAAGCAAAAACTCCTGTAATTATAGTAAAGATTGCTAATAGAATAAAAAATCTGATTACTTTAAAAATCATAATCTATATTTTTTTGTCCTTTACAAGAAGTGATGCAAAAAAACCGTCTGTATTTGAAGTGTGAGGGAAAATTGCAACATCTTTGTTTTCGTCAATAAATTCAATGCTTTTTAAGCTTAAATCAACTCTTTTAAAGTCTTTGTTTAATTCAAGAAATTCGTTTATTACTTCTGTTGTTTCTTCAGGTTCAAATGAGCACACACAATAGAGCAGAAGACCGCCTTTTTTTAAAAGAGAAGATGTGTTTTTTAAAATAATTTTCTGGATTTTAGCACATTCATGAATATCTTTTACAGTTCTTTTCCATTTTGTATCAGGGTTTCTTCTTAAAACTCCAAGTCCTGAGCAAGGAGCGTCAATAAGAATTTTATCAAAATATCCTGACTGAATTTTCTGAGAACTCTTTGTGAGATCAATAACTGTTGTTTTTACTGAGTTGCTGAATCCAAGTCTTAACATTTCTTCCTTTAAGGCTTCAAGCTTTGCTTTATTTGAATCAGCAGCAGTTATTTTTGCCTTTCCTTTTGTAAGCTGAACAATATGGCCTGTTTTTCCTCCAAAACCTGCACATGCATCCATTATATTTTCATCTGGTTTAGGATCAAGAAGAGTCGTTACAAATTGAGCCCCTGAGTCCTGTACCTGAAAAAAACCTTTTTTAAATCCCGGAAGCTTATTTACAGGAAATTTTGGTTTTACAATTGAAATTGAATCTTTTCCTGAAATATCCTGCCATATATTTTCAGCAGCAGGGGCTAAAAGCTCGCACAAATCTTTTTTTGTGGTTTTAACTGTATTGACTCTTAATGTTATTGGTGGAACTTCATTATAAAAAGTACATAAATCTTCAGTAATTTTTTTGCCAAATCTTTTTTCCCAGCGTTTTGTCATCCATTTTGGAAAATCAGCTGAATTTTTTTCATATTTAAAATATTTCTGACGGTCAAAGTCCCTTGAAAAATTTCTTAAAACTCCGTTGACAAATCCTGAAGCACTTTTAAATCCACCCGACTTTACAATCTCAACACTTGTATTTACTGCTGCACTTACAGGTATTTTTTCTAAATACACCATCTGGTAAATTCCAGTTCTTAATGCATTTAGGACTGGAACATCAATTTTGTTAAGATTTTTATCTGAATTTCTTGCAATTATTTTATCAAGGTTGCCACGTTTTCTTAAAACTCCGTATAAAATATTAAAAAAAAGACTTTTATCCTTTGGATTCATTTGGTTAATGGTATTGTCATGGTCGTTTACAAGTGAATCTAATATCAGATTCTTTGTTTCGATAAGAGTAAGAAGATATACTGCAAGATATCTTGGATTTTTTTTATAATTTTCTTTAATTATCAATTAAGCACTGCTCCCTGTCTGATATTATAACCTTTCAAAAACTGAGCGGCACTCATTTTCTTTTTACCTGCAGGCTGGATTTCTTTGATTATTAAATCATAATTTCCAGTTGAAACTATAAGGTCTGGTTCATCCGCCTTAATTATTGTTCCTGGGCTTTTTATGCTTGGATTTAATGTTTTTTCAACAGAAAAAATTTTAAGCCTCTCGCTATCAAGAAAAGTGAATGTTCCCGGCCATGGATCAAAGGCCCTTATTTTTGCGTCAATTTTATCTGCTGTTTCTTTCCAGTTTAAATGACCGTTCTCTTTTTTTAGAAGAGGGGCATAGGTTGAAATCCGGTTGTCCTGTTTTTGTCTTTTAATTTTTTCAAAATTTTTTAGTGTGAAAATAATTGCATCGGCACCTAAACTGCCTAGGCGGTCATGAAGGCTGCCTGCTGTATCGTTTTCATGTATTTTTATTTTTTCAATGTGTAAGATATCTCCGGTATCAAGACCTTCGTCCATAAACATGGTTGTAATTCCGGTTTCTTTTTCCATATTTAAAATTGCGTGCTGAATAGGAGATGCACCCCTGTAAAATGGAAGAATAGATGCATGGATATTTATTGGTGCAAATTTTGGAATTTCAAGTAATTTTTTGGGAAGTATTTGACCATATGCTGCAACAATAAGAAAATCTGGATTAAGTGACTTAATTTTTTCCATTGCCTCTGGTTCTTTTATTTTTTCCGGCTGGAATACTTCTATTCCAAGATTTAAAGCCTGCATTTTAACAGGTGGGGGCAATATTTTTTTACCTCTCCCTTGTTTTCTGTCAGGCTGTGTAACTGCAAGGCAGATATTGAAACCTTCATTCTTAAGAGCTCTTAATGGAACTGCGGCAAATTCAGGCGTTCCCATAAAAATAATTTTATAATCTTTCCAATCCATTAATTAGCCTGTTTAACAAGTTTTTTGTGATAAAATTTTTTCTTTAAGCTTGAAAGTCTGTCTATGAAAACTGTTCCATTCAAATGATCTATTTCATGCTGCAAAATTATTCCTACAAGATCAGTTCCTTCCATTTCAATTTCTTCACCATCTAGATTTAAGGCTTTGACTTTGACTTTTGCATATCTTTTCACATCAGACCTGATTTCTGGAAGACTTAAACATCCTTCTTCCTTTGAAATTTGGCTTCCTTCTTTTTCAATAATATGAGGATTTATTAGAACAGTATAATTCCTTTTTTCAGCATCTGCTTCAGGATCGAAAACAATAATCCTTTTTGTTGAATTTATCTGATTGGCTGCAAGGCCTACGCCTCTTGACTCATACATAGTGTCTGCCATATCTTCTGAAAGTTTTTTTAAATCCTCATCTATTGTTTCAATATCTTCAAGTTTTTGTCTTAAAATAGGATGGGGATAAATCATAACATCTAAAACTGACATAATTAATGCTCCATAATTAATCTTTAAATAATATTCAGCTATTTAGTTGCTGAACGAAAACGGTCTTTTTTGTCCATTTCGGCGTCATATTAAAAATTTAATCCTCAAAATACTCAATGTATTCCTGCGGTTAAATTTTTTATCTTCCTTGAACTGAACAAAAAATTTTCGTTTTCGGCCAATCACTATTTAGTTTATGAACGAAAACGGCCTTTTTTGTCCATTTCTGTATGAGATTTACAATTTAATATTCAAAACAACAAATAAATCCTAAATTTTTGGTCTTTGCTGAACTGAAACAAAATCTTCGTTTTCGGCCAATCACTGTTTTAAATTCTGAATTCATCATAAATTTAGATGGGGTACAGAATTTAGGTCATAATATAGAAAATAAGATTTGAAATGGGAAGAGGAAATTTTTTAAAAAAATTTAAGTTGTTATTATAAAATACATTTTGATTTATATAATTGAGCTTACAAGTTCTTTTGCTTGTAAAACATCCTTTGAAATCTGTTGTGAAAGCTCATCAATTCCTGAAAATTTTTTTTCGCCTCTAAGTCTTTGTATAAAGTTTACTTTTATTTTTCTTCCATAAAGGTCTTCTTTAAAATCAAGTAAATGAACTTCTACTGTAAATTTGTGGTCTCCAAAAGTTGGGCTGTAACCTATATTTGCAACACCTTTGTATTTTACTTCGTCTATTTCTGGAATTACAGCATAAACTCCTGTTTTAGGGCATAATTCATCTATAAGCTCAAGATTTGCTGTTGGAAAGCCTATTTTGTTTCCCCTGTTTCTTCCGTGCACTACAGTTCCCCTGATCTGATAAAATCTTCCAAGCATTGTTTTGGCTTCATCAAGTTTTCCGCTCATTACAGCTTTTCTGATGAGAGTTGAGCTTATTCGTTTGTCAGAGAATTTTACAAATTCAGGAATATAAACTTCAAAGCCATGCTTTTTTCCATATTCCTTTAACAAAGTAATATTACCTTTGCGGTTTTTACCAAACATATAGTCTTTTCCAACAACAATACCTTTTACTTTTAAAATATTTACTAAAATATTTTCAGTAAACTCTACAGCGGTAAGATTTGCAAATTCAGTTGAAAATTTAATCACAAGAATATCATCAATTCCAAACTGGCTTAATAATTCAATTTTTTGTTCAAGTGGGGTTATTATTGGCGGATGATCTCCTGGTTTTATGCATTTGATGGGATGTGGATCAAAAGTTACGGCCATTGTTCTTAAATTTTTTTCTTTACCTTTTGTTATAGCAAGTTTTATGAGCTCCTGATGGCCTTTGTGCACTCCGTCAAAATTGCCTATTGTTACTATTGTATTGCCATTGTTATGTTTAATTTGTTCAAGTCCGTAATATTCCGCCATAATAAGGTAAATTCCCTTGTTTTTCATTTAATCAACAAAGAGCATATATAGAATTTTTTATTTTTGAAATCAAACAATTTTTATTAATCTTTAATGACTCTTGCGGTATTGTGGAAATTAAATACAAAATTAGTGTAATTGGTGCATATTTATTGTATAAGCTATTTATTACAAGCAAAAATGCATATTTTATAACCAAATAATTTTATAATCTGGAGTAAAAATGTCTGATTTATTTTTAAAACCGGAAGTAATCTGGTTTTTTGCAGGGCTTCTTATGCTTGCTGCAGAGCTTGCAACGCCTGGTTTTATAATAATTTTTTTTGGTTTTGGGGCATGGGGAGTTGCTCTTATTTGTCTTTTTTTTGATATAAGCTTTGATGCTCAGCTCAGTATTTTTCTTGCTTTATCAATTATCCTTCTTTTTCTTTTAAGAAAAAAATTAAGTGCCATTTTTAGTGGAAGCAGGCAGGAGGCCTCAGATGGTGAAATAGATGATATAATAGGTGGAAAAGCTGTTGTATCTTCTGATATTATCCCTGTTTCAGGCGGGAAGGTTAATTTTCGTGGAGCTTATTGGGATGCAGATTCAGATTTTGAAATAAAAAAGGGTGAAGTTGTTATAATAACAGGAAGAAAAAGTATAAGACTTATTGTAAAACCATTTAAAAAAGAGGAGTTAACATGACAGGCTATTCACTGATAATAATAGGTCTGGTTATTTTTGCAGTTATTGTTGTTGTTAAAACAGCAAGAGTTATCCCCCAGAAAGAAGCATTTGTTGTTGAAAGACTTGGAAAATACAGAGCAACACTTCATGCAGGGTTTCATATTCTTTTTCCTTTTCTAGACAAGGTTGCATATAAACATACTTTAAAGGAACAGGCCATAGATGTTCCTCCGCAGACATGCATAACAAAGGATAATATTTCTGTTGAGGTTGACGGTATTTTGTATATGCAGGTTCTTGATGCCAATAAAGCATCATACGGAATTGACAATTACAGATTTGCCTCAATTCAGCTTGCTCAGACAACCATGAGAAGTGTAATCGGTAAAATGGAGCTTGATAAGACATTTGAGGAAAGAGACAACATTAACGGAACTATTGTAGAAGCTGTTGACAAGGCCTCAGATCCATGGGGAGTAAAAGTCACAAGATATGAAGTGAAAAATATTCTTCCTCCCCAAAGCATAAAAGACGCAATGGAAAGACAGATGAAGGCTGAAAGGGATAAAAGAGCTGCAATTGCAGAATCAGAAGGTGACAGGCAGGCAAGAATTAACAGAGCTGAGGGTATGAAAAAGGAAGCAATTTCCATATCAGAAGGTGAAATGCAGAAAAGAATAAATGAAGCTGAAGGCCGTGCCCAGGAAATTTTAAAGGTTGCAAATGCCATATCAGAAAGTCTTAGAATTGTTGCATCTGCAATAAATGAAGAAGGCGGTTCAGAAGCTGTAAACTTAAGAATTGCAGAACAGTACATTACTGAATTTGGAAATATTGCAAAGGAATCGACTTCTCTTGTTATACCTACTGATCTTTCAGATATTACAGGCTTTGTCAAAACTATGGGAAGCTTTATGGATAAGGGTAAAAAGGTTTCCTGATTTTTTATGATAAAACCTTAATTACGTTTTAAATTATCATAAACGGCATTCAGCTTACTGTGGGTGCCGTTTATGGTTTTTGTTCGCTTACTGCCATCCAAGTGGATCATTACACGAGGGATTTGTGCAAAGAAGACTGCAGAAATCTTTATAATTATCCAAAGCAAATGGATAAGGCACTTCAAAATGCCCGTAATTATCCTTGCATACCCCATTGATGCAGCTAAATGATTTAAACTGGCATGTAACAAGATGGCCTTTTACAACCTTGCCATCCAAAACCTTGGTGATGGCGTAAGGGTGGACAGTACAGCGCTTTGAAAAGTAGTCCGGGTTTTGGCTGCAAATAAATGTCTTGGCTGAAAGTTTTTCTGCTGCTGCAAATATCTGCACTGCAATTAGGATAAGAATCCAAACTTTACAGGAACCAAAGATATTAAACTTAATAAGCCTATTCATTGGGGCACCCCCTCATTTGTATGTTAGCTTGGTTCCCAAGCTAATTAATGGGAATTGTGTGCTGTTAAAACTACCAATATATCAGAAGCTGCGTTCCAAAACATGATCTTTGAACGGGTTTAGATTTCAGTTTATTTATTTTGAAAAATACAGGCTGGTTCCTAAACTTCTGCTTGGGAACCTTGTATTAAATATATCAGCGGATTAAATTCTAAGCTGGGAGTTTTGCAACGAGCACAAAACACAAAGACTCGAATATCTCTTTACCATCCTTTATCTTGCTTGAATAATTTCTTTTATTTCCACTTAATAGCTGATTAATAATAATTTATTTTAAAGACTTGTATAATGCTAACTAGTTTTATAATTGACAATTCCAAAGCTGTCAACAAAGCAGATTTGATCTGGTTATATAATGCTTTGAAACTTAAATATTTTCCTTTTTAACATAAAATCTGATTTCAGCTCCTGTAACCTCGCTTCTTCCCATATACCAGAAGGTAAACATAAAAATTGACTCAAGAAAAATAATAACTGAAGGGTTCCATACCATTGAAATTCCTTTTGTAAAATCAGGCACAGGGGTTTTATCAGGGAGGATTAAAGTTAATATTATGCCGTAAAAAACAGATATAAGAGCAAAAATCTGGTATGTTGAAAGAATAGTGTATCCTCCTCTGAAGTCAAACCTAAGTGTTTCAGAAAATGCTCTCCAGAGCTGGGTAATTACAAGAGATAAAATAAATCCTGTTTTAAAATATCCCATGAAAAAAAGATAAACAGAAAAAAGAGCTGTAAAAACATAGAGAACAGATGTTATTCCCTGAATTGGAACAAGAGAGCAGTTTTCAAGGTCTGATTCATATGATGCCTTTTTTGTATTTCCGGTAAATATAAAATTAAATTTTTCAAATAAAGGTCTTAAAAATTTATTAGTTTCTTCAATCTTTTTTCCGTAGCAGCATCCAAAACTTATGCATGCAAGCCTTCCAAGACCCTCGCCAAATGCATAGGCAATAATCATTGCACACATTAAGGGGATTACCGGAAAATCAAGATTGTGAAAAATAAGTTTTTCAGCCATCAAAAACCAGAACGGAGCAATTATAAATCCAAAAAAAGATGCTCCTCCTATTGTGAAGGTATGTTTTTTGTTTTCAACAATTCTTGCAATAAGCCTTGAAGCAGGAATACAGGCAAAAAGGACTGGTAGTCCTGCAATAAAAACAGATTTAAAGTCATTTAAAATTGAAAGTGAGAGGAGAAGATATATAAAAACGCCTGCCATGTATGCAAATCCGCTGATAAACCCGTAAAATGTCAACGGCCTTGCACTCCAGTTTCCATCAGCTTCCTTTTTTAGAGGATAAGCTCCCATCATCTGCCATTTTTCATGTGGAAGAAATTTAAATCCTGCATACATCAAAACAAAAGAAATAATTCCTGTGATAAAAATAAAAACAATTAATTCCATTAAATAAATTTCCTTTTATAATTTCACTGCAATCTGTTCGCGTACATTCAAGTCAATTTCAACAAGTGGATTTTCAAAGTCATTTGTAAAAATTGAAGGAATATTTTTTAGCTTTGAAAAAAACAAAAGGTCTTTATCAAACTTTACTTTGTTTTTTTCAAATAAAAGAACAACACTTGAGCTTCCCGGTGCAAACCTGCTTTTTGGCATGCCTTTTTTTAAAAAAAGTCCTTTTTCCATTTCTGTGTTTTCATCATAAAGATTGCTGCTGAAGCACTGGATTATCCTTCCAATCATAAGTGCTGCAATTTCAACCATTGCGACCATTCCTGTGTTTGTTCCGCCTGGAACATCAGTATTTATGATTGTTACTGCACGCTTATTTTTTGAAAGAGGCTTTTCAATTTTTTGAACTGCATAGGGATTGCAGGAATGGTTTGCACCTTCAATTTCATAAAAATCTTCAACAATTCCTGAAACAGGACAATGATTATAATGATATTTGTCCGGTGTAAGCCGAAATACTGCAAAATTTCCAAGCTTAAAAATATCAGACCATTTTTTTTTGCTTATAAGTTCTTCCATTGAAAAAAATTTGTTTTTGATAAAAAAAACAGAGTTTGAATTTTCATCTCCAATTGAAATTCTTGAGTCACATGGAGATACAATGGAAAAATCAGAATCAGGCATTGGTCTTTTGGTTAAATAATTTATTTTTCTTTCAAAAACAGATTTTGGGGTTTTGTATGATTCAAGGTCCGGATAAAGTTCGCTTTTTTCAATTGAAAATTCATCTAAAAGTTCGTTTACCGATTTTAAAGGATTAAGAGCTGGTAAAAAGTCATAATAAAAAAAAGCCGCAGCCTTTGAGCTTCTTGAGCTTGTAAGCATTTTAAAGAGAAAATTGTAATTTTCCCTTAAAGGATCATATAAAAATTTTATCATTGAATTTGAAAAAAATTTTTCTTTTACAGGTTTTCCTGTTTTTCTTTCTATGTAGAAATGTTCCATTTCAGACCTTTAAATTGATGATTTTATATCAGTGCTTAAAACTATAAGCATAAGTGAAATAAGTTTTGAAATTTCAAACTGGGTAAGTGAATTTTCAAAAAAATCTTTTTTCCTTTTTTCCAGAAACTCATAAGGGCTTTCATTCTTTAATACTGAAAAAACAGCTTTTTTAATTTTATTGTCTCTAAAAGAAATAAGTTCGAGTTTTTTTAATTCCTGTAAAACTTCATTATAGGCTTCTTTAAGGTGTTTTAATCTTAGTGTGTGTCTGTAATAATCTTCCATTGACTCATTGAAGTCTTTAGCATTGATATTAATTGGGGATTTGTTTTTAAAATTTTCCATCACAGATTTTGTCATTTTTGACGCTGCTGAAAGCTCTGATTCATTTTTTAGTCTTGATTCAAGGTCTTTTATTGCAAAATCAAGACCTGCTTCCTTAATTATTTGTTTTGCATCCTGTTTAATTATTTTTAAAAGAGCGTTTTTGTAATCTTTTGTTTTTACTTCAAAATATGTTTTGTATTTTGAAGATGTTTTTATGTCTTCCATGTGTGAAAGAATTTTTTTTAAAAAATTATTTGTTGTATTCTTTTTTACATAAAAAATATTAATTCCTGCGGCCTCGCAGAATACAGGCTGTCTTCTTTCACTTTCAGTAAACACAGTGTCTGGAATATCTCTGTGGCAGAGCTTTTCTTCTAAAATATATTTATATGCAAGTGAGGTAATGACAGCCTGGAGAATCTGTGCAAATCTCATATCTTCGTTAAAATTTTCAAATGTTGAATAAAATCTTGCCTCAAATCCGCAAAAACCGCATTTGTCAAATTCTCTTGTTCTGAAAAGAAGATATAAGGGCATTTTTTCATTGAATATTCCTGAATTTGAAACCTCTTCAAGAAGTTTTTTCTGGTTTCCAGGTTGTCCGTCAAGACATGGGGATGAAGGTGAACTCATTACAGATACAAAATAATCCAGAAGTCTTATGTCAGGTATAAAATCTCCCTTGAACCTGAAAGTTTTTTTGATAAGAAAATCAAGCCATTCAGGGCCAAAAGGTGTTATGTGCCTTGAAAAAATTGAGTTTTTTGCTTTTGATTTCCAGTTCTTCCAGAACATTCTCAAATGAGTGTAGTCAAGCTGGTGCGGAAGAAATCCAAGTGCCTTTTCAGGGTGAAAATCAGTAAAATCCATTCTGTATGGAGATGCGGAATAAGTGTTTATAAAAAGGGGGACAAAATGCTCAAATATTTTTGTTACAAGATCCCCTGTGTTTTTTTCAATAACTGAATCATATAAAGAATCTTTTTCCAAAAAAGCTTTTGTAAGCTTCATGCTTCCGGTACTTATGTGAGTACCGTTATTTGCAAGGCATGTGTTTGAGGTGTTTGGAAGAACAACAAGATTTGACTGAATAATCTGGCAGTCTTTAAGCTTTTTTACGGCATTTAGCTGACTTCTTGAAAGAACTTCATGACAAAGGGACATGTATTGATATTTTTCTTCTCCAAATCTCCATCCTGATAAACACGGACTCATAAAAAGTTTTCTGTAAAATGAATCAGGAATAAGTTCATTTAGTTTTTTCTGTTTTAAGGGAGTGTGTGAAGCAAAATATATCATTGCTGTCTGGCCGTATTTTTCAAGCTCAAACTTTTTATTGGAATACTGGATTAAAAGGTTTGTAAGAAAAAGCCTTTTAAGTGTTTCTTTTACAAACCCCTTTCCTGCATCTTTTCCTGTTCCCATTTTTGAAACATAAAATGAAACAAGCTCTGGAGAGGTATTGTCATTTAAATATGCTCTCATTACCTTTTCTCCGGTTTGTCTTATTGTTTCATCGGTTTTTTCAGAAAAACTTATTGAATCTGCAACAGCAATTTTTAAAAGATAGCTTATTGGAATTCTTAAAAATGTTTCATTGTTTTTTTTTATGAAAAAATTTTCCTTATCTTTTCTTAACTCAGATTTTGGGTTATTTCTGTCTGATCTTAAATCTGAAAAAAAGACAGCTTTTGCAAATGGAGTAAGCTTTTTTAATGGAAATTTGACAAAACTGTTTTCATAGATTTCATTTTCTTTTTTATAAAGATTTTCAATACCTTTTATTAATGAAGGAGAAATATCTTTATTTAGAGTTTTTTCCGACATGTTTTTAAAAAAAGCAGATTCAAGTATCTGAGTGCAGATGTCAATATCTTTAAAATTGCCTTTACATGAGGCTTGCAGCTCATTTTCTATTCCAATTGTGCAGTCATCTCCAAAAAAAGGAAGGTCTTTTGTTTTAAGTTGTGGCTGTGTTTTTTTGATAGAAAATAATCCGGAGGGGGAAGGGTTATTTGCCTGGAAACTTGGATTTGTCTTAAATGTGGTTTTCAATTTTTACCTTGAAGCTTTATGTTTTTTCATCTCCGGATAATTTTTTCTGCCGGTTTAATAAATGTATAGTTTTTTATGATTTAGCTTTTATTAGGGAAGTGTATAATTTAGATAAATTTTTTAGGATTATTTTATTGATTTATTCCAGATCCTTTACTTTTTTGTTAAAATCAAGTTCCTTTCAAGATATTGGTTTTGACAAAAAATATATATAAATGTATGAAAATTCTTTTATTTGGATTTAACCTTAACGGCTTAATATTTAAAAAAATTAATAATATTTATTTCCAGGGGAGGAGAAATGCTTAAGTTTATTGAGAATTATTTCGGGCTTAAAAGTCACGAAACAAATGTAAAACAGGAAGTGATAGCAGGTATCACCACGTTTTTGACCATGGCCTATATTATTTTTGTAAACCCGGATATTCTTTCTGCAACAGGAATGGATAAGGGCGCTCTTATTACTGTAACTATTCTTGCTTCATTTATTGGTACAATGCTTGCCGGAGTCTGGGGGAATGTTCCTTTTGCAATGGCTCCTGGTATGGGTCTTAACGCTTTTTTTGCTTTCAGCCTTGTAATAGGAAAGCAGGTGACCTGGCAGACAGCACTTGGAGTTGTTTTTCTTTCAGGTGTATTTTTTCTTCTTCTCACTCTTCTTGGAATAAGAAAATGGATAGTATTTGCAATTCCAAAGGAAATAAGACTTGCAACTGCTGCCGGAATCGGGCTTTTCATAACACTTATCGGGTTCAAGGGAATGGGGCTTATTGTGGCTCATCCTGCAACTCTTGTTAGTATTGGAGAAATGACAACCCCTGTTGTTTTAGGTCTTGCAGGCCTTGCAATAATTGCAGTTCTTGAAGTTTTAAAAATTAAAGGAAGCATATTAATTGGTATTGTTTCAGTCACTGTAATTGGAATGATAACAGGGGATGCTTCAATTCCTGAAAAATTTATTTCAGCACCTCCTTCTCCAGGGCCGATTTTTTTCCAGTTAGATATTATTGGGGCTCTAAAGTGGAGTTTGTGGGGAGCAATATTCTCATTTATTTTTGTTGACCTTTTTGACTCCCTTGGAACAATTCTTGCCTGTTCATACGAGGCAAAACTTGTAAAAGAAGACGGAAGTATTGATAAAATAGATCAGGTACTTGAAGCTGATGCTGTTGCAACAATAGCAGGAGCACTCATTGGAACAAGCACAACAACAACATATGTTGAATCAGGTGCAGGTATTGCAGAAGGCGGACGTACAGGACTTACAAGTGTTGTAACAGCTCTTCTTTTTCTTCTTGCTCTTCTTTTTACACCTTTTATTGCAATAGTTCCTCCCTTTGCAACAGCACCTGCTCTTGTAATTGTTGGAGTTTTTATGTTTAAAAATGTCGGGATAATAGATTTTGCTAAATTTGAAACAGGTGTTCCTGCGTTCCTAACAATGATTTTAATGCCTTTAACATATTCTATTTCAATGGGACTTGCTGTTGGATTTGTTTCCTACTGTATTCTTGGTGCTTTTTCAGGGAATTTTAAGAAAATTCATCCTCTCATGTGGGTTATTGGTGTTTTTTCTCTTGTTGATATAATTTTAAATACTATTTAATAATTCTAATCTTTCACCGGTAAAAATAAATAATTTAATATCAGTTTTTTTGCCGGTGCTTTTTATATTTGGAGCAGCTGATGTCTGATAAAGTAAAAAAATTTTATATTTCACCTGAAATGCTTGAAAATGACTCATGGGGATTTGCAAAAAAACTTTTTAAAAAAAATCTTGATTTTGACCTCTTTGTAGGCGTTACAAGGGGAGGAGCCCAGGTTTCGGTTTATATTCAGGAGGTTTTTGCTGTCCTTACAAAAACAAAAAAAAAGTATGCAACTATTCAGGCACAGTCATACAAAGGTGTTTATGAGGCATCAGATGAAGTTCTTGTTGACAATATTGAAGGTGTAATGCGTCAGATTGAAGATGGAACTAGAATAATTGTAATTGATGATATATTTGACAGGGGAAAAACCTTTGAAGCTGTGAAAAAAAAGCTGCTTGAAAAAATTGATAAAAAAAATGTTTCTCTTACAATGGCAGCTCTATATTACAAACCAGAAAATAGAATTGCAGACATGGTTCCAGATGAATATTATAAGACCTTTGAATCCCACCAGTGGATTGTTCTTCCCCATGAACTTGAAGAGCTCACAGAAAATGAAATGAAGGCCAAAGGATTTATTTTTCCAGAATAATTTTAACCTGAATTGAGCGATTTTCAAATTTGCTGAATATAACGGCAAATTGTATCAGGCTTTTGCTTTGCTATGCGTGATGCAATTTAAAGCATAAGATGCAGCAAAATTGGAAAGCCGGCAGGGTTTCATATTTTTAAATATAATAAGCTTGATTCATTGAGGATTTGCTGATTTAGTGATTGGCCGAAAACGAGAATTTTTTGTTCAGTTCAAGGAAGACGAAAAATTTAACCTTTAGGATACTTAAAGGATTTTTAAGTATTAAAATTTGAATTTTGCACCAAAACTGGAAAAATTTTTTTATTCAGCAGTTTTAGATAATAATTTATCAATTTTGAAATAAAAAACGGAATTCTTTATAAATAAATTCCGTTTTTTATTTTCAACTTTTAATTAGTTGATTTTATCTCTTAGTTTGCCTGAACACTTGAATGTAACAATTTTTCTTGGCCTGAGCATTAAATCTTTCCCAGTCGCAGGATTCCTTCCTCTTCTTGCATCCTTGTCCTTGAGACAGAATTTACCAAATCCTGAGATTAAAATATCTTCTCCGCTTTCAAGGCTTCTTTTCATTATTTCAAGAAGGGTTTCTACATGCTCTGATGCATCTTTTTTGCTAAAACCCAGTTCATAAACCTGTTCGATAATGTCATTTTTGGTCAGTGCCATTTAAACTCCTAAATTTTAATTCCTGCAAGACTTTAGATTTATAAGGGGAAATCCCCTTTTTTGTAAATATGTTCAAAACAATAATCGTAATAAAGTGCCTCTTTTTCAATAACAGACTTATCAGATTCCTTAAGTCTGTTTTCAGTTATGTCCTTTATCCATATCCTTTTGGAAAAGGAATAAATTTTTTCATAAATTTTTTGGTATTCCAAACCTTCTCCCTGTTTTTCAAAGTATGATTTCATACCTTCAAGAACTGATTTTACAGAATTGACATAACCTGTTCCATCGTCTGTAGGATTATGGCTTTCTCTGCAAAGGGAGATTACTATATCTTTAGTAATTTTAGTGAGATGCTCTATTTTCCCTTTATTCATGGCAATTCTCCAAAATTATCAGGTTTTGTCAATTCAAAATACCTAAAGATCGATGAAATATATTTTTATTTAATGTTCGTCAAGCTATCTTTTTATTCTTTTTTATCTTTTTGTGCTTAAAATATAGGCACTTGAAAAAAAAGAAAATTGATTGTAGAAGAAAACAGCTTTAAATATTAAGATTTTTAAAAAATTCAAATATTTTTAGCTTTGTTTTTTAATTAATTGATTAGGTTCAAACACATTTAAAATTAATTTCAATTAATTAATATTGTTAAAAAATATTTTTTTGTCTTAACAGTTTACTTAAATGAAAATCAAGAAAAAAATTAATGGATTTTACTCAAGAATTAAAAAGTGCTGAATTTAAAAGTTTTGAAATATCGGGAATAAATTCCGGATCAAGCGGATATATTATATCAAGAATAAAGAGGTCTTTGTTAAAACCTGTTTTTGTTTTTGCAAAGGATGAAGAAGAATGCGAAAGGCTTGCTCTTGATACCTCATTTTTTTTAAGTGAGGATGATATAAGAATTTTCCCGGGCTATACTCAAGATATTTTCAAGTCCGATTCCTTTCATATGGAAACAGCTTCTAAGAGAATAAAGCTTTTGTTTGAAATTTATCAGGGTTTTTTCAATAAAGTTGTTTTTATTCCCTTTGCCGAGGCTCTTCGTTTTATAATCCCACAAAAAAGGCTTGAGGAAAGTGTTGATATTTATGGGGTTTTTGAAGATATAAAAATGGACGACATAATATCAAAATTATCAAAGTCTGGCTATTCAAGAGCATCTATAGTCGAAGAACCAGGTGATTTTGCTGTACGAGGAGGAATCCTTGATTTTTATCCCCCATTATATGACGACCCTGTAAGAATTGAATTTTTTGGGGATCAGATAGAATCAATCCGTATTTTTTCTGTGGTAACCCAGAGAAAAATCAAAGATATAAAAGAAGTATTTGTTGCACCTGTAAGTGAAATTGTTTTTTCAGAAAGTGAAAATGATGCAATTTTTTCTAAAATAAGAAAAAAAGGTGCAAATTCAAAAGTTTCGGTTGATTGTGTAAAATCTGTTCTTGAAAAAATTAAAAATGAAGGCTGTTTTCAGGGGATAGAATCCATTCTTCCGCTTTTTTATGAAACAAAAACAAATTTTACAGATTATCTTCCAGAAGATTGTGTTGTTGTATTTTCAAATTTTTCAGCATTTGAGGAAAGTTTTCAGGAAGTTTTTAAAAAAAATGAAGAAAATTATTACAATGCTATAGAATCAGGTACTTTTATTCTTCACCCAAAAGACCTTTTTGAATCAGAAATGATTGTAAAAGAAAAACTTTTTAAATTCAAAAATATCAGTTTAAAAAATCTTCCTGGAAGTGAAAACAAAGCAAAAAGCATTTTTTTGAAAATTGATGATAATTCAGTTGTCAAATCCCGGCTGAAATTAAAAACAGGATCAGATTTTCCCCTTTCCCCTTTATCAGAATGGATTTTTGAAAAAAAAGGGAAAAATATTCATCCCTTAATTGTATGTTCTTCAAAAACCCAGTGTGAAAGGCTTTCCTCTGTACTTAAACCTTACGGAGTTGATGCAGAAATTTATGCAAAGGATTTTTCTTTTGAAAATTTTTCGAAAAAAACTCATATTTTTGACCCTTTTATAGCAGCAGGAGAATTAGCTGAAGGGTTTACATTTGAAGATGAAGGCATTGCAATAATAACTGAAAATGAAATTTTTGGTGTAAGGCATTCAAGAAGAAAAAAGGTAAGAAAACTTGCCGGAGAAAGAATTTATTCACTTAATGAATTAAATATTGAAGATATTGTAGTTCACGCAGAACACGGACTGGGGAAATATAAAGGCCTTGAAAAAATAAACATAGGAAATATTCAAGGCGAATTTGCAATAGTAGAATATTTTGACAATGACAGGCTTTATGTCCCTGTAGACAGAATAAACATTTTACAAAAATATGTTGGAGCTGAGCATTCAAAGGTAAACCTTGACCGTTTAGGCGGCAAGGATTTTACAAAGGCCAAGGAAAAAGCCAGAAAAAAAGCTGAAAAAATTGCAAAGGAACTTTTGTCTGTTTATGCAAAAAGAGAAATTGAATCAGGATATGCTTATAGTCCTCCAGATGATCTTTTTAAAGATTTTGAGGCTGGCTTTCCCTATGTTGAAACAAGCGGACAATTAAAAGCCATTAAAGATGTTTTAAAGGATATGACATCCAAAAAACCAATGGATCGTCTTATCTGCGGAGATGTGGGATATGGAAAAACAGAAGTTGCAGTAAGAGCTGCTTTTAAGGCATGGAGTGAATCAAAACAAACAGCAGTTCTTGTTCCCACAACAATTCTTGCAGAACAGCACTTTAAAACATTTTCAGACAGGTTTGAAGGCTATCCTGTAAAAATATGCGTTCTGAACAGATTTAAAACAAAAAAGGAACAGCTTGAAATTATAAAACAAATGAAATCAGGTGAGGCAGATATTGTAATTGGAACCCACAGACTCTTGCAAAACGATATAGAATTTAATTCACTTGGTCTTCTTGTAATAGACGAAGAGCAAAGGTTTGGGGTAAAGCACAAGGAAAAAATAAAAGGAATCAGAGCTTCAGTTGATGTTTTAACACTTACAGCCACACCTATCCCAAGAACCCTTCATCTTTCACTTTCAGGAATAAGGGACATAAGTATTATTTCAACTCCGCCGGAAGCAAGACAGCCTGTTAACACATATATTTCAGGATTTGACGAAAGTGTTGTAAAAGAAGCTGTATTAAACGAAATAAAAAGAAACGGCCAGGTTTATTTTGTTCATAACAGCATAGAAACAATTGACGGGATATGCAGTTTTCTTGAAAAGATTCTTCCAAATATCAAAATTGGAAAGGCTCATGGAAGAATGCCTGAAAAACAGCTTGAAGAATCAATGAAAAAATTTATTCATAAACAAACAGATGTTTTAGTGTGTACAACAATTGTTGAATCAGGCCTTGATATTCCAGACGCAAACACAATGATAATAAACAGAGCTGACCGTTTCGGCCTTTCCCAGCTTTATCAGCTTAGGGGAAGAATCGGACGGGGAAGAAACCAGGCTCATGCCTATCTTTTTATTCCCGAAGAAAACCGTCTTACAAAGGAAGCTTCAAAAAGGCTTAAGGTTTTAATGCAGTATTCAGAGCTTGGTGCAGGTTTTCAGCTTGCAATGGGAGATCTTCAGATAAGGGGAGCCGGAGATATTTTGGGAGCATCCCAGTCAGGACATGTTTCAGCTATTGGCTATGATATGTTTTTGACTCTTTTGCAAAATGAAGTTTCTCATCTTAAAGGTGAAGAAATAAAAGAAGTGCTTGAGCCTGAAATAAATATTGGTTTAAGTGCCTATATTCCAGAGGTTTATATCCCAGATATTGATCAGAGAATGATTATCTACAGAAGGCTTTCAAAGCTTACTGAGCTTAAAAAACTAAGGGAATTTAAACTTGAACTTTCAGACAGATACGGAAATCCTCCAAGGGAAGTAGAAAATCTTTTATTAAAAATTATGCTGAGAATAATTTGTGTAAAAACAGGAATTATTCAGCTAGATATGAATAAGAGCGGTCTTACTTTTATTTTTTCAAAAAATTATGTTACTAATCCCCTTGCATTAAAAGAATTTGTTCAAAAAAATAAAGGCTGGAAAATAGACAGTAATTTAAAGCTTTTTGTTGACACCAGCGGCATAAAACCTTCATTTTTGAATGTAAAAAATATTCTTATCAGTATAAATGAACATGTTAAAAACTTTGGAAAATAACTTAATTTAGGTTTTTTATGAAAAAAATTATTTTTACTTTTATTATTATTTGTTTATTTTGTGGATGTTCTTCAGAAAATGAAAAAAAAAGCAAAAACAAAACAATTGCAGATGTTGGAGGTTCAATAATAAGTGTTGAAGATTTTCAGGCTGCTTTTGAAGTTATAAAACTTGGCTATGCTCATAATTATATTTTAAAAAATCTTGCATCTTTAAAAGAAGATGTTTTAACTCAGCTTATTGAAGAAGAACTTATTATGGACTGTGCTTCAAAAAAAGGAATTGTTTATTCAAAAGAAGAGTTCTTAAGGGATTTAAAAAATGTTAAAAATGAATACCCTGACAATGTTTTTGAAGAGCTTCTCAAGGAAAATGCAATAGAACCTGCTGTTTTTGAAATAAGATTTAAAAGGGAAATGGCTGTAAAAAAAGCTCTTTCAGCAATATTAAACACAAATGTTGAAATATCAGAGGAAGATTTAAGGAATGCGTTTTTAAAATATTGTGAAAATAACAATTTAAATCCAGACGATGTAAGAGACAATAAAGATATTACTGAATTAGTTTTAAGAAATGTAAAAAGAATAAAAATTCAGTCGGACTATGACAGCCTTCTTGATGAACTAAAAAAAACAACAAAGATAAATATTGATAGAGAAAATTGGGCTGATGTATTAAAAGAAGGCAAATTATAATTTAACAGGATTTTGGAATGAATATTTTGAAGTATACAATTGTTTTTTTACTTTTATTTACCCAGTTATGTTTTGGCGAGCAAAAGCTTGTAGACCGTATAGTCGCAGAAGTTGACAACGAAATTATTACCTACAGGGAGCTTGAAAAAGAAATTTTGCCTTTTGTTGAAAAAATAAAGGCTGCCGGATATTCAAAAAAAGAAGAGCAGGAGCTTATTGATGAAGTAAGAGCAAGAATGCTTAGAAATCTTGTTGATGAAAAAATTGCTGAAATTGCTGCAAAAAGATCTAAGGTTGAAATTGATGAAAGTGATATTGAACAGTTTTTAAACAATATAAAAATTGAGCAGAATTTAACTGAAAAAGAACTTGAGTCAGCTCTCATGATGGAGGGGATGACACTTGAAGATTATAAAGAAAAATTAAGACAGCAGATTTTAAAACGAAAGCTTATAGATTATGAAGTAAGATCTAAAATTGTAATTACAAAAGAAGACGTAAAAAAATATTATGATGAAAACTCCATAAAATACGGCGGGGAAGAGGCTTTTGAAATCTGGCATATAACAATTGCAAAAGAGAACTATACAGATGAAGAAAAAGAAAATATTTTAAAATTATTTGAAAATATAAGAGAAACAGCTGTTCAAAATAATAATTTTACTGAAATTTCTTTAAATCCTGATTCCTATTTTAAGGGGTATGAAGTTTTATCTGGAAATCTTGGATATTTTAAAATGGATGACCTTTCAGATTCCATAAAATCTGTTATAAAAAATTTTGAAAAAGGAGATGTTAGTTCTCCATTAATAACATCACGGGGTATTCAGATTTTTTATGTTTCAGATAAAAAAATAACTAATAAAACAGAGTTTGCAGATGCTGAATCTGAAATAAGAAGAATATTATACAATATGGAAGTTGAAAAAAGATTTGAAAAATGGATAGAAAACTTAAAGCAGAATATGCACATAACCATAATTGAGTAAGGATATCTTAAATGCACCAGGCTTCCTTAAATTCTGTACTTTTAAGAAAAACAGAGTTTGGAGATTTTGATTATATTCTGACATATTTTACAAAAGAGCTTGGTAATATTTCTGTTATTGCAAAAAATGCAAAAAAAAGTAAAAAAAGATTTTCAGGAAAACTTGAGCTTTATACTGTTTCAAAAATTATTTATTCATCGGCAAATAAGGGCGGATTGCCTGTACTTACAGAAGTTATGCTTGAAGAGCCGTTTGAACAGATAAGAATGGATGTTTTAAAACTTGCGTTTGCATCATATTGGGCAGAAATAATTACAAGCTGGATTCAGGCAAATACTCCCCAGGAAAAAATTTATGATCTTCTTACTTTTCTTCTTGGAGTTTTAAATGAGGGTAAAATCTCACCCCAGGCTGCAAATTTATATTTCCAGGTTCATTTTTTAAAATTTCAAGGATTTGATCCAATGCTTTCAAGGTGTGCCTCATGTGGAAATGAACTTGAAAAAAGCCTTAAAAACTTCAGGTTCAGGTTTGACAAAGGCGGTATATTGTGCAGTAAATGCTCTGATTTTTACAATGGAAGTCTTTCAACTGTAAATTTAAAACAGCTTTTGTGGATCAGGGAAAATGAGTTTGAGGCTGCATCAAAACTAAAGTTTTCAGTAAAAAATATTAAGGATTGTGCAAAGTTTTTAAGCGGTTTTCTTTCCTACAGTACAGGAAAGGAATTTAATTCTCAAAGAATTATTAACTGCCTTGAAACCCATGCCCTATGACTTTCAAGGTAAAATAGAAAAAGGAATTTATCAAAAAGCCATGATAAATTTAGATGAAGTTCTTGAAAAAAAGACAGTTTGTGCATCAGCTCCATGCAGAATAGATTTTGCCGGAACTCTTGATATAAATACTTTCAGCTTTCCAATGGCAGATCTTTGTCCTGTTACCTTTAATATGGCAATAGATCTTAGAACAAAAGTCAGTCTTTTGCCCTATGAAAGAGATTATATTAAAGTGAGTTCAAATGGATTTGAAGAGGCATGCTTTGAATCAAAAAAGGCACCCTATAACCATGAACTTGGTCTTGTGTTCGCAATATGTGATGCCTTCGACTGTGCAGGGCTTGAAGTGAAAATTGAATCTTCATCTCCTCCTAAAAGTGCTCTTGGAGGTTCTTCTGTTTTTGCGGTTGCCCTTGTTTCTGTTTTTATGAAAATTTTAAACGGGGAAAAGGTGCTTGCAAAAGATGCAGCCTTAAGGGCACATTTAATTGAAAGTGCCGTTGCTGGAGTTCCCTGCGGTCTACAGGATCATCTTAGTGCAGCCTATGGCGGTGCAAATGCCTGGCACTGGACAGATGTATGGTCGTGGCCGGATTTTAAAAATTCTACACTTTTAAGAAAACATGAATTTGAAGATGCAGCAAAGCATTTTATTGTTGCATATACCGGAAAAACCCATGATTCACACTCTGTAAATACCAGATGGAGAGAGCAGTTTGTTTCCGGAAAATACAGGGATCTTTGGAATGAGATAGCTCTTTTATCACATGAATTTTGTCTAAGTTTTGCTGAAAAAGATTTTTCAGGTCTTGGTAAAATTGTAAACAGGGAAGTTGAACTGCGTCTTGAAATGACTCCAGATGTTTTGGACAATTCAGGAAAACTGCTTTATGAGCTTGCCAAAAAAAATAATTGCGGAGCAAGGTTTACAGGTGCTGGTGCAGGAGGTTGTATGTGGGCCGTTGGTTCAGAAAAAGATATTTTAAATTTAAAATCTTTATGGAACAGGGAACTTTCAAAAATTAAAGGTGCCATGCTTCTTGATACCAAGCCTGAGCCAGATGGCATTTTGTTTGAAAAGCTCTAGCCTGAATTGATAGTTTAAAAAATTGTAAATTCAGCTGCTTGAAAATCAATTAATTTAGGTATAAGTGAGAAATTTATTTTTTGTATAAGAGTTTAATTATTAACTTCTTTCCAAAAAACCTTTTTAAAACTGTGATTGGCACTATTTTTTTTTGGGGGACAGCTGATTAACGAAAGGATTTTTTGGTAATTAAATTAGAATATTTAAGGAAAATTTACTATGAATTTTCAAGATCTTGTTTTAAATCTTCAAAAGTACTGGGCAGATGAGGGATGTTTTTTATCCCAGCCCTATGACACAGAAGTTGGAGCCGGTACTTTTCACCATGCAACACTTTTAAGATCTCTTGGCCCGGAACCATGGAAAACTGCATATGTTCAGGCTTCAAGAAGGCCAACAGACGGAAGATACGGAGAAAACCCAAACAGACTCCAGCATTATTATCAGTTTCAGGTTTTAATAAAGCCTTCTCCTTCAGATATTCAGGAAAAATATTTAAGAAGTCTTAAAGTACTTGGGATAAATCCACTTGAACATGACATAAGATTTGTTGAAGACGACTGGGAATCACCAACTCTTGGAGCTTCAGGTCTTGGCTGGGAAGTGTGGCTTGATGGAATGGAAATAACCCAGTTCACATATTTTCAGATGACAGGAAGTATTGAGGTTAAGCCGGTTTCAGTTGAAATAACATACGGCCTTGAAAGAATTGCAATGTATATTCAAGGTGTTGACAATGTATATGATTTAAAATGGAATGATGAGTTAAGTTACGGAGACCTTTTCCATACCCAGGAAGTTGAGCAGTCAAAATATAATTTTGAGCTTGCTGATACTTCACTTCTTCATGACTTTTTTTCAAAATATGAATCTGAAGCACACCGTCTTATAAAGGAAGGTGTTGTTCTGCCTGCATATGAATTTTGTCTTAAATGCTCCCACACATTTAATCTTTTAGATGCAAGGGGAGCAATAAGTGTAACTGAAAGAACAGGCTATATCGGAAGAATAAGAAACATTGCAAGGGCATGCTCAGAAGCTTTTCTTGACCAAAGAAGAGAAATGGGTTTTCCCCTTCTAAAAAAACAGAATACAGGAAATTAGGATATGACTGATTTTTTATTCGAAATATCATCTGAAGAAATTCCAGCAGGATATATAAGTCCTGCACTTGATTTTATGTCTTCTTTCCTTGAAAAAAATCTTTTGGATAAAAGAATTGATTTTAAGGAAATTTTAAGATTTTCAACTCCAAGAAGACTTGCTCTTATAATTAAGGATATTTCAGAAAAACAAAAAGAAGCTCAGACAAAGGTTATGGGGCCTCCTGAAAAAGTAGCTTATAAAGATGGAAAGCCTCAGATGCCTGCAATAAAATTTGCTGAAAAAATTGGTATTGATGTAAAAGACATTGAGATAGAAGAAACTGAAAAAGGAAGATATTTATCTGCTGTAAAAAAAGAAGATGCTTTTTTTACAAAGGATATTTTAAAGGAACTTCTTATAGAACTTGTTAAAAAAATTCCCTTTCCAAAAAGCATGAGATGGGCAGACCTTGAAATGACTTTTGCAAGACCTGTTACCGGTTTTACTGCACTTTTTGGAATAGAACTCATTGAATTTGAAATTGAGGGAATAAAATCTTCAAAATATACAACAGGACACAGGTTTCATAAAAACGGCAGTGTTTTAATTGAAAGTCCTGATGAATATGAAAAAAATCTTGAAAATGCATTTGTTATTGCAGATTCAGATAAAAGAAGAAATTTTATTAAAGACCAGATAAAAAATGCTGCTGTTAAAGCCGGAGGCCATGTTTTTGAAGATGATGAGCTTCTTGATGAAGTAACAAATCTTGTTGAATATCCTGTGGTTTTAACAGGCAGATTTGAAGACAGATTTTTAAACCTTCCAGATGAAGTTTTATATACTGCAATGAAAAAGCATCAGAAGTATTTTGCAGTTTTAGATAAAAATGAAAAAATGCTTCCATATTTTATTACAATTTCAAACATAAAACCTTTAGATGAAAAAATTGTAATAAATGGTAATGAAAGAGTTTTAAGGGCAAGACTTTCAGATGCAGACTTTTTCTATGATGTTGATTCAAAAACTGATTTTGAGACATGGAACATGGAACTTGAAAATGTAATGTTTCAGGCAAAACTTGGCTCAATAAAAGAAAAAGTTTCAAGAATTGTTAAAAATACGGAATTTATCTGTAAAAAACTCGGGTTTAATGAAAATGAAACAAGCGATGCAAAAACTGTTGCATCAATTTGTAAAGCTGATCTTGTATCCCAGATGGTTGGTGAATTTGCAAACCTTCAGGGTATAATGGGAAGAATTTATGCAAAAAATAAAGGCTTTTCAGAAAATATTGCAAAAGGAATAGAAGAACATTATATGCCTGTTGGTGCAGGTGCAAAACTTCCTGAAACAAAAACAGGATATGCTGTTTCAATCGCAGACAAGCTTGACTCAATCTGCGGATGTTTTTCAATCGGACTTGTTCCAACCGGAGCATCAGACCCTTATGCCTTAAGAAGACAATGTATTGGTATAATCCAGATTTTAAAGGAAAAAAGAGGGTTTTTTTCATTAAGGGAAATGGCAGAATTTTCACTTGAGCAGTTCTCATCATTTATGACAAAAGATAAAGATATTATTTTAGATGAAATAATGGAGTTTTTTGCAGTAAGAATGGAGCAGATTCTTGTTGATGAAGGATATTTAAGAGATCTTGTAATGGCTGTAATTTCAGCTGACTGCGATGTTATTCCAAATGTATGGGAAAGGGTTTCTGCTATCACACTTTTACGTGAAAGCGACAAAGAACATTTTTCATCCCTTGCAAGCGGTTTTAAAAGGGTTGGTAATATTTTGAAAAAAGCAGGAACAATACCTTCTTCAATAGATGAGTCTCTTTTTGAATCAGATCAGGAAAAAAATCTTTATATAAAAGCAAATGCTGTAAAGGAAAAATCAGAAGTTTTTGCAAAAGAGGGTAAAATCAAAGACGCTCTTTTTGAAGTTGCCTCAATAAAAGATGAAGTTGACAGCTTTTTTGACAATGTAATGGTAATGGCAGAAGACGAAAAAATAAAAAATAACAGAATAGCTCTTTTATCAAATATAGCTGATATTTTTAAAGGTTTTGCAGATTTTTCAAGAATATCAGGATAAAAAATTTCGGAGGTTAATATGGCAGGATTTGATCCTGAAAAGGATAAGGTTTTAAAAGAATGGAGATGCGAAGAAACAGGACTTGTTGTTTCAATAAATCAGTACGCTGAAGGAGAGCCCAAAGTTCAGATAGGCCCAAGAATTATTATGAAAAAAGACGGAACAGAAGGTGCTCCAAGAAGAGCTGGAAGACTTAGTGTTGAAGATATAATGTGGCTCCATGAAATAATTGATGAAATAAGAGATGAGCTTCAAGACCTCTCTTTACCCGAATAACAGAAATGAAAAAGGTCTTGTAAGGCCTTTATCAGTTTCTGAAAAGCCTCTTCCTTTAAAAGGAGTTTTGTGTGCAGTAAAAAAAGATTTTGATTTTTTACGGCAGAAACTTTCATTAAAGGCAAGAGGTTTTGGTTTTTTAATGAGCCATGTTTATTTTGATGATTTCTGCTTTATTGCAGGACCATATTTTGGTTCACCATATGCTTGTGCTCTACTTGAATCTTTAAAAGAATCAGGAGCTGAAAATATTTTGTGCATTGGCTGGTGCGGCAGCCTTGATTCAGGTTTAAATTTTGGTGATATAATAATTCCGTCATCATTTGAAAATGAAGATTCAACTTATCAAACTTATATTTTGGAAAATGAAGATTTGGATTTTAATTCACCTTTTAGAAAGCAAATCAAAAAAAGTTTAACTGAAAACAGCATATTTTTCAGAGAAGAAAAAGTCTGGACAACAAATTCTATTTTCCGGGAAACAAAGAAAAAGGCAGATTTCTTTAAAAACAGGGGAGCTGTTTGCGTTGAAATGGAAAATTCCGCACTTTATTATGCAGCAAATTTTTTAAATATAAATCTTATATGCATAAATATTGTTTCGGACCTTGTTTCAGAAGGAAAGTGGATTAAGGGTTTTAAATCAAAAGAATTTAATAATTCTAGAAAAAAAATTATTAACTGGGCAATTGATTATGTCAAAAATTGAAGCTGAAAAAAAGATTTTGGAGCTTTCGCAAAAATTAAACTATCACTCCAAAAAATACTATATAGATGATGACCCTGAAATTTCAGACAGAGAATATGATCTTCTTTTAAAAGAACTTATTTCTTTGGAGGAAAAATATCCTGAATTTAAAACTTTAGATTCTCCGACAATAAGAATTGGTTCAAAACCAATTTCAAAATTTGAAACTGTAAAGCATTTTGTTCCAATGATGAGTTTAAGCAATGCTTTAACTAAGGAAGAGTTTTTTGATTTTCACTCAAGGGTTGTAAAAAATTTAAAAACTTCTGAAATAAGATATTCAATTGAGCCAAAACTTGACGGAATAGCCGTTTCTCTTGTTTATGAAGATTCTGTTTTGATTAGGGCGGCAACACGCGGAGATGGTTATGTTGGAGAAGATATTACAGAAAATGTAAAAACAATAAAAACCGTTCCCTTAAAACTTTCAAAAAAAATTAATGGAATTTTTGAGGCAAGGGGAGAGGTGATAATTTCAAGAAAAGGTTTTGAAGACTTAAACCTTGAAAGAGAAAAAAAGGCAGAGCCTTTATTTGCCAATTCAAGAAATGCAGCAGGAGGTTCTCTTCGCCAGCTTGATTCAAAAATTACAGCAAACCGTCCCCTGGAAATTTATATTTACGGTGTTGGAAAAACAGATATTAAATATTTATCATTTACTGAAATGTTTTCAGATTTAAAAGAAATGGGCTTTCGGATAAACGAGCTTAATAAATACAATCTTTTGCCTGAAGAAGTTATTAAAATTTATCAAAATTATCTTGAAAAACGGGACAGCCTTCCATACGAAATTGACGGAGCAGTTGCAAAGGTTGATGATTTTAAGCTCCATGAAATTTTAGGTGCAACCTCAAAAGCTCCAAGATGGGCAATTGCAATAAAGTTTCCTGCAAGGGAAGAAACTACAAAAATTTTAGACATAAAAGTTCAGGTTGGAAGAACCGGTGTTCTTACGCCTGTTGCAGAGCTTTTGCCTGTAAAAATTTCAGGTGCTTTAATAAAAAGAGCAACTCTTCACAATATGGATGAGATTGAAAGAAAAGATATAAGAATAGGCGACACTGTTTTTGTTCAGAGATCAGGTGATGTAATTCCAAAAATCATAAAGGTTGTTGAATCAAAAAGAACAGGTAATGAAAAAAAATTTGAAATGCCTGATCTGTGTCCCTCATGCATGGAAAAAGTTGTAAGGGATAAAGACCAGGCAGCATACAGATGTGTCAATGCATCTTGTCCTGCTCAGCTCAAGGAAAAAATAAAACATTTTACCTCAAAGGCAGGTTTTGACATTGACGGATTTGGTGAAAAAATTGTTGAACAGCTTGTGGATAAAGGTCTTGTTCATGAATTTTCAGATATTTTTAAACTTTCAAAGGATGAAATTTCAGCACTTGAAAGAATGGGGGATAAATCTGCAAAAAATCTTTTGGATGCAATAAACAGCTCAAAAAATAAAACCCTTGATGTTTTTGTTTATTCACTTGGAATAAAAAATGTAGGAAAACACATGTCTGAAATTTTAGCTTCAAAGTTTCAGACTCTTCAGGATTTGTCAGATGCTTGTGAAGAAGGTCTTTTAAATATTGAGGGAATAGGGCCTGAAGCTGCAAATGCAATAAAATCATTTTTTGATAATGAGACAAATAAAAAAATAATTGAAAATCTTTTTAATTTGGGTGTTGAAATTAAAAATGATCAGTTTGAAAAAACAGCAAAACAAACTGCTCTAACAGATAAAACTTTTGTAATAACAGGTAAAATTGAAGGATATTCAAGGCCTGAACTTGAAAAAATAATTAAAGATATGGGCGGAAAAACTTCGGGAAGTGTAAGTAAAAATACCAATTATCTTATTGCAGGTGAAAAAGCTGGTTCAAAATATGACAAGGCAAAAAGTCTTGGAGTTGAAATAATTGATATAGATTATTTTAAGTCAGTTTTTTTAGAAACTAACACAGGAAAATAAAATGTCAGAATCAATAGATATTTTTGAAGAAAATTTCAGGGTAATGTATTCTGATGTTGATTTTAAAGGTGAGATTAAAGCTGTAAAAATTTTAAACCTTTGTCAGGATATTGCAAGCAGGCATACTTATAAAATGGGTCTTTCAGCTCTTCATATGGCCAAAAAAGAAAAAATATGGGTTGTTCACAGATACAGGCTTGAATTTAAGAAAAAACTTTTCTGGGATGAAGAATTTAAAATTAAAACCTGGAGATACCCTTATAAAAAACTTTATGAAATGAGAAGATTTGATTTTCTTGATTCAAAAGGAGAGCTTTTTGTAAAAGGTCTTTGCTCCTGGGTGCTTGTTGATAAAAAAACAAAAAGACCTTCAAGGCTTGATCGAGCTCTTGAAAAAGATTTTTGCTTAGAATGTGAAAAGCCTGAAGTTTTTGAAACTGATCTTAAAACTCTTACAAATCCGGTTTTAACATCTGATTTCAGAGCTTTAAGAGATGATGTTGACTATAATAATCATGTAAACAATACTACTTATTTAAAATGGGCAAAGGAATGTATTGAAGAAAATGATTTTAATAATAAAAATTTACAAAAAATTGAAATAGTTTATGCAAATGATTGTTTTTACAATGATAGGATTGAAGTTTTAAGCGAAAAAAAAGATGATAATTACATAACTGAATATTTGATGGAAATTAAAAAGAAGAGAGATAATAATTTGCTTTCAAAAGTTGAAATTTATTTATTTTAAAAAAATCAAGTTTTTTATTAATTTTATTTGAAAAAAAAATTAATTTATAATAAGTGTTAGTTTCTTTTTGAAATTAATTCTAAACCTGATGGCGGTTTTGGTTTAGTTTAAAATATTTTGTTCTCCTTATGGTGTGTTATTAGTTTTTAAAAGTCCTCTGAGTTTATCAGGGGACTTTTTTTTTGTTAGAAACTTTTTTGAACACTGTTAATTGTATTGATTTGATTTTTTTGTTGATATGTGTGTCAAATTTTATTAGCAGTGGTTAAAATTTAATTGCCTATAGTTTTACGGTGTTGTATATTATTTTTTTTATTTTTGAGTATTTTGGGGGGCTAAAATGAGTGATATTGATGAGGATTTTTTTGAAAAACATTCTAAAAATTATCTTGAAATGGCTTTCAGCACAGAGAGATCAGAGTATATAGAAAATCCTGATGGTTTTGGATCAAAAACAGGGGAATGCGGAGATACAATCTCAATGTATCTTACTATAAAAGATGGAAAACTTGAATTTGTTTCATATCAGGCAGACGGATGTGTTAATACTAATGCTTGTGCAGCTACATTATCTATGCTTACCGAGGGTAAAAGTTTTGATGAAGCATGGGAGATAACTCCAGAAGACATAGCAGGTTATCTTGAAACCCTTCCTGAAGATGAAATCCATTGTGCTGAACTTGCCTGTGGTGCTTTTTTTCTTGCTTTAAATGATGCTGGTAAAAAATGCCTGAAAACTGTTTGATTTTTTCAGTGCAGTGCTTAATTTTTTATGACTTTAAGAATGCATGCACAGAATTTATATAAATTTTAAGGAGGTCTGTTAATGACTGAACAGTCAACTTTTATGAAGTTAAGGGAGGATGAACGGGAAGTAAGAAAGCAGTTGATAATTTCAGCTGCAATGACACTTTTTGATGAGAGATCCTTTCATGAAATAGGAATGAGAGATATTGCAGCTGAAGCAGGAGTTTCTGCTGCATCGATATACAGATATTTTCCAAGCAGGGATGATTTGTTTGTTGAAGCTCTTATTCAGGATATAAACAAAATTGAAAATGAGCTTGAAGAAAGAATAAATGCTGGGGGTACATTAGATGAGCTTGCCATAGCTGTTGTTGATTATCTTATTGATAATGAGTCCACATTTCAAATGATGTGCCACTTCATGATAAGAGGTGAAATCAATGAAAGGGCTTTAAAAAAGTTTAATGCAGTTCAGAGATATTTTTTAAATATGTTTGATAAGGCAGTTTCAAAGGCAGAAGGTGCTACAAACATCAGATTTTTTACTCATGCATTTTTTGCTTCACTTGCAGGAGTTGTTCTTACATTTAGAAATTATCCAGGAAGAAGCCATGATGAGAGAAGAGAATATATGCATAGACTTGCTCTTCTTATTATAAAGGAAGGAAATGCCCTTGGAAAAGAAATCATGGAAAAAGATATAAATGAAATTAGAAAAGAAATTGAGGAAAATAAATAATTATTTCATCGTCAGATTCAAAATTTAATCCTCAAAATACTAAATGTATTCCTGCGGTTAAATTTTTCATCTTCCTTGAACTGAACAAAAAATTCTCGTTTTCGGCTAATTACTATTTAGCAATAAATGAAATTTGTAATTTATTATGTTGACTGAGATATTTTTTATAATGTAAATATAAGTTGGCGTTTAAAAAGGCGCCAATTTTTTTAATCTTCTATCGGTCGGTTGACCGAATGGATTTTGTATGAAAAATAAAATAATAAATGCAGCATCAAAGCTTTTTACTGAAAAAGGTGTTGAAAAAACTTCTCTTGCAGAAATATCAGCAAAGGCAAATATCAGCAAAGGCACTTTGTATTATCATTTTACAACTAAAAACGACCTTGTTTTTGCAGTAACTGAAATGCATATGGAAAATCTTACAAAAAATCTTTTGAAACTTTTAAATACAGGTGACCCACCTGAAGAAATTATTGGGAAACTTTTTGATACTGTACCAAATGCATTAACAAGAAGCAGGCTTCATATTTATCTTGTACGTGAAGCTGTCAGCGGAAACTTTGAACTTTTAAAAAAGTTTCATGACATTTATTCAAAGTGGAAAAAAATGCTCATAAAAGGGCTTAACGAAGTTATTAAAGATTTAGATGATCCAGAAGCTCTTGCAAGTTTTTTTATTGCAGCCGTAGACGGGCTTGTAATCCAGAACTTGCTTTCAATAAATGAAGTTTCAACCAAAAGGTATGTAAAATTAATTAAACTTCTTTTAAAAAAAGAAAAGGGGGAGGAAAATGTCAGAATTTAAAACTTACAAACCTGGCAGAAAATGGTTTAAAACCATTGTCTGTAAAGTTGTAATGGTGATTTTGGGAAGGGCTTTTCAGGTCTTTTCAAAACATGATCATGAAATTTTGAGAGAGGTTTCAGCCTGGCCGGAAGGCTTTATTTTAGAGCTGAATGTTCTTCCTCTTGGACCAAAGCTTTTGCTTTCTAAGGAAGATGGAAAAATTAAAGCAGTTGGAAAAATTGAGAAAAAACCGGATTTATCTGTAAACTTTAAAAATATTGAATCAGCATTTCTTATTCTTACTCCATTAATGGGAGTGCCTCAGGGATTTGCTGAACACAGATTTATTGTAATTGGGGATGTTGCAAAAGCAATGGCTTTCACCCGCTGTCTAAACAGAATTCTTGCTTATCTTTATCCTGATTTTTTGTGCAAAAATCTTATGAGAAGAATTCCTGAAATCAGTTTTCAGAAAAGGATGGCAAAGAGGCTGTATTTTTATACTATTGGACTTGTAACAGGTCTTTAAAAAAAATTTTTAATTCATTTTTAAAATTAAATTTAAAACACTTTAAGGAGAAAAAATGCTTCCTTCATACTATGAATTTTATAATCCAGTAAAAATAATTTCAGGTGCAAAAGCCTTAGACAATATCCCATATGAACTTGAACTTTTAAATGCAAAACGTCCCCTTGTTGTAACTGACAAAGGGGTTGAAAATGCAGGACTGATAAAAATATTTATCAATGCCTTTAAAAACAGCGATATGGAAATTGGAGCAATTTACTCAGATGTTCCTCCGGATTCATCAAATTCAGTTGTTAAAGACATTGCAAGAGTTTACCGTGAAAAAAATTGTGATTCATTAATTGCAGTTGGAGGAGGTTCTCCAATAGATACTGCAAAAGGTGTAAATATTCTGGTTACAGAAAATTCCAATGATTTAATGGAATTTGAAGGTGCTGACAGACTTAAAAAACCTCTTAAGCCTTTTATAGTTGTACCAACTACCGCAGGCACAGGTTCTGAAGCAACCCTTGTTGCAGTTATTTACAATGAAGAAAAAAATGTAAAAATGGAGTTTATTTCAGGATACCTTCTTCCAAATGCCGCAGTAATTGATCCCAAAATGACCGAAACAATGCCTCCAAAGATCACAGCAGCAACAGGAATGGATGCTTTAACTCATGCAGTTGAAGCATATACCTGTCTTCAAAAGAACCCCATAAGCGATGCATATGCGTTTTCAGCAATAAAAATCATAAGTCAAAATATTTTAGATGCTGTAAAAAATGGTAAAGATCAAAAGGCAAGGCTTAATATGGCAAATGCTGCAACAATGGCAGGGATTGCATTTTCAAATTCCATGGTTGGAGGAGTTCATGCACTTGGTCATTCTGCAGGTGCAGTAGCAAAGGTTCCCCACGGTGTTGCAATGTCTGTTTTTCTTCCATATGGACTAGAATATAATATCGAAAAAATTAAAGACAGCTTAAGTGATCTTCTAATGGCTCTTTCAGGGCCTGAAGTTTTTGCAGATACTCCAAAGGATAAAAGAGCTTTGAAATTTATTGAAGATTTAAGGGTTCTTCAGAAAAAACTCTATGATGAGGCAGGTCTTCCCATGACTTTAAAAGAGGCAGGCGTTACTGAAGATATGCTTGGAACAATTGCTTCAAAGGCAATTAATGACGGTGCTCTAATGATGAATCCAGAAGAAATGAGCCATGATGACGCAATGAAAATTTTAAAAAAAGCATTTTAATAAGCGGAGTTTAAGAAATATGGGAGAAGAAATAATTGGAACCTCAAATAAAGTTCTTGAAGTTGATTTAACTTCAAAAACATGGAGTATTTATGAGGTATCAAGGGAAGAACGAAAATTATATATAGGTGCAAAAGGTCTTGGTTTAAAGCTTTTGTTTGATAGAATGAAGCCTGGAGTTGATCCACTTGGAGAAGAAAATATGATAGCGGTAATGCCAGGCATTTTAATGGGAACAAATGGAGTTTGCTCTGGAAGATTTCATGCAGTATCAAAATCACCTCTTACAAATATTTTCAATACTTCATCTTGCGGCGGCCCCTTTGGAATGCAGCTTAAGACTGCTGGATGGGACGGGCTTATAATCAAAGGCAGAAGCAAAACACATACAATTTTAAAAATTGATAAAAATGGTGCTTATTTTGAAGAAGGAGAGAATTTTTGGGGGCTTGACACACAAAAAGTTCAGGAAAAGCTTTTAAAAGATAAAAAAGAAGCAGCACTTGTTATAGGCCCTGCTGGAGAAAACGGAGTAAAATTTGCAAATATAGCATCAGGCCACAGGTTCCTTGGAAGGGGAGGGCTTGGTGCTGTAATGGGTTCAAAAAATTTAAAAGGAGTTGTTGTAAAAGGCGGCGATTTTAAAATTATTCCTGTAAACAAGAAAAAATTTGATAAGTGGAGGAAAAGAGGACAAAAGTATATCAATCAAAATGAAATGAGCTCATATCTTTTAAGAAATTTTGGAACCAATGCAAACCTTAATCTTAATAACAATGCAAATATTCTTCCTGTAAAAAATTTTACTTCAGGAAGACATGATGACGCCCATAAAATTTCTGGTGAAACCATTAAAGAACTTCATGACACAAGTTTTTCAACCTGCAAACCCTGTGCAATTTTATGCGGCCATAAAGGTAATTTTAAGGGAAAAAAAGTAAGTGTTCCAGAATTTGAAAGTGTTTCTCTTCTTGGCTCAAACCTTAATATATTTGATTCAAACATAATTTCAGAATTTAATGAAATCTGCTCCAAAATGGGAATGGATACAATTTCTGCTGGAGGTACTTTAGCCTGGATAATGGAAGCCTCTGAAAAAGGTATTTTTGAATCAGATTTAAAATTTGGTTCTTCGCAAGGTATAGAAGATTTCTTATATGATATTGCATATGTAAGGGGAAAAGGGGCAGAGGCAGCTCTTGGTTCAAGGGCTCTTTCAAAAAAATACGGAGGAGAAGATTTTGCAATCCAGGTAAAAGGAATGGAAATGGCAGCCTATGACCCAAGGGGAGCATTCGGCCACGGGCTTGGATATGCAGTAGCAAACAGGGGAGCATGCCATCTTTCTGCTTATGTTGTTGCATTGGAAGTTTTTTTCGGACTTTTAAAGCCAAACAGTATAAGGGCAAAGGCTGATTTTGTTAAATTCTTTGAAGATCTTACCTGTGGAATCAACTCTCTTCAAACTTGTCAGTTCACAATGTATTCTTATACATTAGAACCACTTTTATCAAAATATACTCCAAATTTTATTTTGAATCTTCTTATGATGAATATTCCAAAACTTGCGATTTCACTTATTGATTTCAGTCTTTATTCCAAACTTTTTACTTCTGTTACAGGAATAAAAATGTCCATGTGGGAATTTAGAAAAGCAGGAGAAAGAATTCATATGCTGGAAAGATATATGAATACAAGAGAAGGAATTTCAAAAAAAGATGATACTTTACCTTTAAGAATGCTTGAAGAGGTGCTTGAAACAGATAAAAATCAAAGGGTAGTTCCTCTAGAAAAAATGCTTTCATCATATTATAGAAAAAGAGGCTATGATTCAAATGGAATACCTTTGAAGTCAAAGCTGAAAAAACTCAAAATTGCGTCATAAAATTATTAATTTTTTTATTTTAGTTAAAAAATCAGCCTATATTCCGGCTGATTTTTTTTTGCTGTTTTTTATTTGTAACAACCTGTTCTTTAAAGGTTTATTTCTTGTTTTTTTGGTTTGTCAGTTTTATATTTAAAAATATAATTTTAATTAATCCCTAAAAAAATTTATAAATTATAAAAAAGCATGTAAATCATTAAAAATTAATAAAAATAAACGAATTAAGCAATATTTGAATTATAATTTCAATTAATTCAAAAAATTAGTCTAATTTGACAAATAAAATTAATTTTCTTATCTTAGTTAATCGCCAAAAATTTGAACTTCAGTCTCTTCATCAGGTTTTTCTAATTAGAAATATTTAAGGAGGATTTATGAGCGAACACGAATTTAAAGCATACAATAAAAAAAGCTTGAATAAAATCAGCTATTTAAACAATTTAGACCCTGAAATCAAACAAGATATTGAAATTTGCACAAATATAATGCCATTCAGGGTAAGCAGCTATGTTATTGAAGAACTTATTGACTGGGATAAAGTACCTGATGATCCGATTTTCCAAATGACATTTCCACAGCCAGAAATGATTGGAATGGAAAACTTTAATAAATTGAAATCATTTTATCTAAATGGAAATATAAATAGTTTTAAAGATGAAGTAAGAAATATTCATTTCACAATGAATCCCCATCCTGCAGGACAAAAAGACTTAAATGTCCCTGTAATGGACAATAAAGCCCTTCCAGGAATGCAGCACAAATATGATGAAACAGTCCTTTTTTTCCCAAGTCAGGGCCAGCTTTGTCATAGTTTTTGTACATACTGCTTTAGGTGGGCTCAATTTATTGGGCTTCAGGATTTAAAATTTTCATCAAAGGAAAAGGAAAGTCTTTATAAATACATAAAAATAAACCCTCAGATAACAGACCTTTTGTTTACCGGCGGAGATCCTATGGTTATGAAGGCTTCAGTTATACAAAAATATGTTGAACCTTTTTTAAATGAAAAACCTGATCATCTTCAGAATATAAGATTTGGAACAAAGGCTCTTGCATACTGGCCCTATAGATTTTTTGAAGATAAGGATTCAGATGATTTGATGAGGCTTTTTGAAAATATTGTTGACAAGGGTTATCATCTGGCAATTATGGCTCATTTTTCACATTACAGAGAGCTTGAAACCCCTGCAGTTGAAAAAGCAATAAAAAGGCTTAAATCCATAGGAGTGCAAATAAGATGTCAGGCTCCTCTTATAAAAAATATTAATGATAAAAGCATTATCTGGGAGAAAATGTGGAAAGATCAAGTCAGGCTTGGAGCTGTTCCATATTATTTTTTTGTGGAAAGGGATACCGGACCAAAAAAATATTTTGAAATACCCTTAATAAGAGCATTTGAAATTTTTACAAATGCATACAAAAATGTTTCAGGACTTGCAAGAACTGTAAGAGGCCCCTCAATGTCTGCCGGCCCTGGTAAAATACTTGTTGAAGATATTGCTGAAATAAATGGAGAAAAAATTTTTGTTTTAAAATTTGTCCAGTCAAGAATAAAAGAATATATCAATAAGGTTTTTTTTGCAAAATTTGATGAAAAAGCAACATGGATTGACGATCTAAAACCAGCCTTTGGTGAAAAAGAATTTTTCTTTGAAAAAAAATACAATGAGTTTAGAAATAATAAAATTAATATCCTCAAAAACTGCATAAAGTAAGAATATCAAGGTTTATTTTTAGGAAAAGAATTATTATGAAATTATTTTTTTTTATTATTATCCTTGACACATCCATATTTATGGAACTAAAAAATTAATTTCGGTACAAACCTGATACAGGAGACAAGTAAATGTCAGATGAATTACTAATTCAGTATCTTTATATCATATCCTTTCTCATAGGCGGATTCCTTGCAGCTTTTGCACCGTTTATAGTTGCATGGTTTATCAAACCCAAAAGACTGGATTCTTCCAAAACAATAGATACTTATGAATGCGGTATGAAGCCTTATGGAGAAATGTGGAACTTCAGATACGGAGCTGCATATTATCTTTATGCTCTTATTTTTTTGGCCTTTGATGTTGATGTTCTTTATCTTTTTCCGGTTGCAACTGCCTTTAAATCTGTTGGAGCATGGAGAGGGATTTTTGAACTCTTTCTTTTCATAGGAATTTTGTCCCTTGCAATTGTATATGCCTGGAAAAAAGGTGTTTTCAGCTGGGAAAGGAAAAGGGTTTAAATAATGGATAAATTTATTGAAAATATAAAATCTGTTTCATTAAGAGAAAATCAGGATTATTCAGGACAGGGTGCTGTTTTGAAATTTGCCCAGGCTGAAACTCTTATAAAACATTGTCAGGCAAACTCTCTTTGGCCTATGACTTTTGGTATTGCATGCTGTGCAATAGAGATGATGAGCGTTGGTATGGCAAGATTTGATGCTTCAAGGTATGGAGCCGAAGTTTTCAGACCTTCTCCAAGACAAAGTGATGTAATGATAGTTGCAGGAACAGTCAATAAAAAAATGGCTGAAACAGTTGTAACTTTGTATGAGCAGATGCCTGAACCAAAATGGGTTATTGCAATGGGAAACTGTGCAATTTCAGGAGGGCCTTTTGCTATTGAAGAAAATTATACTGTGATAGAAGGCGTTGATAAATTGATTCCTGTTGATGTTTATGTGCCAGGATGTCCACCAAGGCCGGAGGCTCTTCTTGAAGCAATTTTTAAACTTCAGGAAAAAATTACCGGAAAACGTCATCCATTCCCTCAAAACAGACATCCTTAAGGAGTTGGCTAATTATCATGGATACAGGCAGAGTTATAAAAGAAATTGAAAAAATATCTGTAAAAACAGATTGTATACATATTCTTCCAGGTGTTGAATATGAATGCAGTGTTTCAGCTGAAAATATAAGAGATTTTGCATCGGTTCTTTATAAAAATAATTATATGCTTTTATATTTAACTGCAATTCATTTAGAACCTTATCCAGCAGTTGTTTATCAATTTGTATGGCCGGAAACAAAATTCAGGATAAGAGCAGTTGTTTTTTGCGGTGAAAATAAGACCGTCCCAACAATCTCTGATATTTATAATGGAGCAAACTGGTACGAAAGAGAGGTCATGGAATTTTTCGGGATTGATTTTGATGGTCTTGAGGACAAACGTACTCTCATTTTAGATGAATCTGACAAAGGTCTTTATCCTTTACTTAAAAAAGAAGGAAAGGCTCTTGATGCAGAAGCAACAGGATTTAAGACTAATTAGTTCTTTAATGACTTGGAAGCTCAGTTTAATTTTGGCTGACAAAATAAATTAACAGACACAAAGTCACAGGAAATATAATTACAATGACTTTTAAAAATGAAACAGAATCTGAAAATTTAGAAAAAAGCGGTCAGCACAAGTTTCTTCTTAACATGGGGCCTCAACATCCAAGTACCCACGGTGTTTTAAGGCTTGTGCTTGAAATGGACGGTGAATATGTAACAGGCATAGACCCTGTAATTGGCTATGGTCACCGTATGCATGAAAAAATTGCGGAAGTAAGGCCGGCTCAGTCCTTTCTTCCAAATACTGCACGAATGGATTATGTTTGTGCACTTCCTTATAATCATGGATATGTTTCTCTTCTAGAACAGATGACAGGAATAGAAGTTCCAGAACGTGCCGAATATATCAGGGTTATAACAGTTGAGCTGAACAGACTTGCCAGTCATCTTTTATGGCTTGGAACCTTTCTTCTTGATCTTGGTGCATTTACACCGATTTTATATTGTTTTGATGACAGAGAACAAATTTTAGATATTCTTGAAAGTGTTACAGGCTCAAGGCTTACCTATAGTTTTCACAGAGTCGGAGGTGTATATAAAGACATTGACGACAATTTTATAGAAAAATCACGGGCATTTATTAAAAGGCTGGAAAAAAGATTTTCAGTTTATGACAAATTGGTAACAGGAAACATAATATTTAGAAAAAGAACTGAAGGTGTTGGAATAGTAACTTCAGATATTGCAAGAAGATATGGAATTACAGGACCAAACCTTAGAGGAAGCGGAATTTCCTATGATGTAAGAAAGGCTTTCCCTTACTCAATTTACTCTAAATTTGATTTTGAAGTTCCAGTTGGTAAAAACGGTGATTGTCTTGACCGCTATTATGTAAGAATAAATGAAATGAAACAAAGCCTTCGAATTCTTTCGCAGGCTTTGGATATGATACCAGAAGGCGATATCAGGGCTAAAGTTCCCAAAAAACTGAAAATTCCAAAAGGACAGTCTTCTTTTTCAGTTGAGGCGGCAAGGGGAGAGCTCTGCTATTATATGGTATCGGATGGAACCGATGTTCCATACAGACTAAAGGCGAGAGTTCCGTCCTATGGCAATCTTTCAGCACTTGCAGAAATTTGCGAGGGGATGCTTCTTGCTGATCTTGTGGCAGTCATGGGCAGTTTTGATCTGGTAATTCCTGAAATAGACAGGTAGAAAAAATGGATTTTATTGCAAATTTACCACCACATTTTTTTAGAATACCCATTGCATTGACTCTTGTAATATCACTTGTTTTTATCAATGCTCTGATAATGGTTTATCTTGAAAGAAAAATTGCAGGTCATATGCAGTTCAGACTCGGGCCAATGGAAGTTGGATGGCACGGTGTACTTCAAACTGCAATTGATGCTGTCAAGCTTATGTCAAAGCAGCTGATTGTTCCTGAAAAGGCACACACAAAACTTTTTAGAATAGCACCTCTTCTTGCTTTTACACCGGCGGTTCTTCCTTTTGTTGTTATGCCTTTTGCTCCAAAGCTTCAGGCTGTTGACATAAATATTGGAATTATATTCATACTTGCTATGGCGTCACTTAATGTTATGGCAATTTTTGTTGCAGGCTGGGCCTCAAATAACAAATATGGACTTCTTGGGTCAATGAGGTCAGTTTCTCAAAATATTGCATATGAGATTCCGGTTTTATTTTCCCTTTTATCAGCAGTTTTTGTTGTAGGATCTTTCAGCCTTGGAGATATTGTTGGTTATCAGAGTAAAATCTGGCTTTTTATGATTCAGCCTATAGCTTTTCTTATTTATTTTGTTTCAAGTGTAGCAGAGACAAACAGAGCACCTTTTGACCTTCCTGAAGCAGAAAGTGAACTTACAGCAGGGTTTCATACAGAATACAGCGGAATGGCCTTTGCACTTTTTTTTCTTGGGGAATACACTGAAATGTTTGTAGTAAGCTCAATTGCAACAGCAGTGTTTTTGGGCGGCTGGCATGGATTTCCTCTTCCTTTTTTTGAATATTCCTCTGTTGTCTGGTTTCTTTTAAAAACATATTTTTTAATGTTTTTGATGATCTGGTTCAGATGGACTTTTCCTAGGGTAAGATTTGACCAGCTTCTTAATTTTTCCTGGAAATATCTTATACCTTTTTCACTTGTAAATCTTTTAATTACAGCAGTGGTAGTGAAGCTATGAAAAAATATTTTACAGATCTTTTTACAGGAGCAAAAAGTCTTATTGAAGGAATGGTCGTAACAATAAAAGCCTTTTTTTCTCCGGTTGTAACTGTTCAGTATCCAAGGGAGAAAAACATAATTCCTAATGCTTACCGCGGACATATTGTTCTTGTTTCAGATGATAAAACAGGCGAACCTAAATGTATAGCATGCGGTACTTGTGAAAGAGCATGCCCTTCAAGCTGCATAAAAGTTTTGTCTGAAAAAAAGGAAGGCGAAAAAAAGAAGTCTCTTACAGCCTTTAACCTTGATTTTACAAGATGTTCTTTATGCGGAATCTGTGTCGAGTCCTGTCCTCTGGGTGCAATAGAATATTCAAATGAATACAATCTTTCAGGATTTACAAAAGAAGAATTTCAATATGATCTTCTTAAGTATTTAAAGGAGAGCTCATGCTGATTTATCATTATATTTCCGAAGTTTTATTTTTTGCATTCATTGTCCTTGTTTTTTTTGGGGGGATACTTTCAGTAAAATCTAAAATAATTATTCATTCAGTTTTAGGTCTTGCAGTATGTTTTCTTGGAGTTGCAGGCCTTTACTTTTACCTTGACTCACCATTTCTTTCAATGATGCAGATACTTATTTATGTTGGTGCCATATGCATTGTTTTAGTTTTTGGAGTCATGGTAGGTTACACACCAACACAGATTGCAGAAAAACATCTTAAAGGGAAAAATTTTATGGTTGCCATTTTTTCCGGTATATCAGTTTTTTTCCTTATGAGTGCGATGATTTTTAAATCTGAATTTACTCCTGCCCTTAGTAAAACTGGAGATTTTTCAATGGAATGGCTAGGTAAATCTCTTATATATGATTATTGCCTGGCTTTTGAGCTGATTTCACTTATTTTACTGGCAGCAATTATTGGTGCAATAATCCTTGGACAAGGCGGAAGAGGAGATAATTAAAATGTTTTTTAGTCAAAGTTTGGAAACTTATCTGCTGATTGCCGTTTTTTTGTTTGTAACAGGAATTTACGGAATGGTTCAGCATAGATCTTTTGTAGGGATGCTTATTTCAGCTGAACTTGTGCTAAATTCTGCAGCATTGAATTTTATGGCTTTTAATAAGTTTACAGCTCCTGATCCTGCAGTTGGTCAGGTTTTTACTTTATTTATAATGGGGATTGCCGCAGCTGAGGTTGCAATAGCTATAAGTATGGTTCTTGCAGTTTACAGACGTTACAGGTGTGATGATCCTGACAATGTACATGAAATGAAGCATTAATATTAATATTTCAAATATTTTACAGGAATTTCACTAATGGAAACAGTTGTAACCGGTAAATTAATGATAACAATAATGCTGCCTGCCTTAGCTGCTTTGTGGATAATGTTTTTTTCCGGAAAGCCTAATTTAAGGGATTTAGGTGCAATAGTTGGTGCTGTTTTGACTTTTGTATCAATTGCACTTTATATTGCACCCCAGATAATTGGGGGAGGGCATTATTCCTTTACTCTTTTTGAGCTTGTGCCAGGAGTCAATATTTCTTTTTACATTGACGGACTGGGACTTATGTTTGCAGGAACTGCATCATTTTTGTGGATTCTTGCAGCAATCTACTCGATTGGCTACATGAGAGGTCTTTCAGAACATGCCCAGACAAGATTTTACTTCTGCTATGCAGCGGCTGTATGCGGTGCAATGGGAGCTGCTTTTTCAGCAAACCTTTTCACGCTCTATCTTTTTTATGAAATAGTATCAATAATGACCTATCCACTTGTTGCACATCATCAGGACAGGGAAGCATATGAAGGCTCACAAAAATACATTATTTATCTTATGTTTACATCAAAGGCATTTCTTCTTCCAGCCATGGCTCTTATTTATTGGCAATGCGGAACTCTTGACTTTGCAACTTCAGGCATAAGCGAGGGAATTTTTGCAGCAGATGCTTCAAAAGGTCTTATAATAGCAGTTTATTTTTTGTGTCTTTTTGGTTTTGCAAAAGCTGCCATTATGCCTTTCCATAACTGGCTTCCTTCAGCAATGGTTGCACCAACTCCGGTTTCTGCTCTTTTGCACGCAGTTGTTGTTGTTAAGGTTGGTGTGTTTTCAATTTCAAGGGTAATGCTATCGGTTTTTGGTGTTAATCTTTTATCTTCGTTAAATCTTGGTCTTATTACAGCATATATTGTTTCTTTTACAATTCTTGCTGCTTCAATGATTGCACTTTCAAAAACAGATTTAAAGGCAAGGCTTGCATATTCAACTGTAAGTCAGCTTTCCTATATAATTTTAGGTGTTGCAATGCTTACACCAAACTCAATTACAGGCGGACTTATCCACATAACAAACCATGCTTTTTCAAAAATTACCTTGTTTTTTTGTGCTGGAGCAATTTATGTTGCAACAAAGAAAAAAGACATAAGGGATATGAAAGGAGTAGGTTATCAAATGCCTCTTACCATGGCAGCATTTGGACTTGCTTCACTAAGTATGATTGGAGTCCCTCCTGTTTCAGGTTTTGTTACTAAGTGGTTTTTAGCACTTGGAACCATGGACATAAACAATATGATTTTACTGACAGTACTTTTGGCAAGTTCTTTTTTAAATGCATGTTATTTTGCTCCTGTATTTATCGGGTCTTTTTCAAGGATGCCGGAATCAACTGCAAACCTTGAAAAATCTCCTCTTATTGCCATGATGGTTATTCCACTTTTCATTACAGCAGTAATTTCAGTTTGTATAGGTATATGGCCAGATCTTTTCCTTAAAATCATTAACCTTCTAGTGGATACAATATGATGGGTAAAATTTTCGGTTTTTTACAACAAAAATCCAGTATTTTAAAGTGGATGTTTTTTATCTTTCTTGCAGGAACAATTTGTTTTGACTTTTTTGTCCCAAGGGATGGTCATGCTCATTTTTTTGGAGATACAATTATTGGATTCTGGAGCTTTTTCGGAATTATTGGCTGTCTTGTAATGATAATTGTTTGTAAGGGGATAGCTCATTCTTTTCTCATGAAAGATGTGGATTATTATTGGGAAGATGAAGACGAAGGGATAGTGAGATGACACAGGTTTCATGTTTAATGCATCCTGCATCAGTATTTTTTATTGCAGCTTTTTTTATGCCCTGGTTTAAAAAGATTAATTTTATGAAGCCTGCTCTTGTACTGGTGCCTGTTATTGCAATTTTTCAGATAAATTTTCTTCCCCAGGAATTTGGGGATGTAAATTATCTTGGGCTTGATCTGATTTTTGGAAGAGTTGATAAGCTTTCCTATGTATTTCTTAATGTTTTTACGCTTATGTCTCTTATTGCAGGTATTTACAGCTCATATGTTGATGAATGGGAACAGCATACAGCAGCTCTTCTTTATGCTGGCAGCTCTCTTGGAGTTACTCTTGCAGGAGATTATCTAACTCTTTTTGTTTTTTGGGAACTTATGGCTTTTTCTTCAGTATTTTTGATTTGGTACAGGAAAAAGAGAAGATCCCACAAGGCTGGTTTAAGATATTTGATAGTGCATGCAACTGGTGGACTTATTTTACTAGCTGGGATTTTAATACGCTACAGTGAAGTTGGAAACTTTTTGTTTACTCCAATTGCTCCTGAAACAGCAACTTTTGGTGATTATCTTATAATGATAGGCTTTATGCTTAATGCGGCAGTCCCTCCAATTCATGCCTGGCTTGCAGATGCTTATCCTGAAGCTTCAGTTATCGGTGCAGTATACATGTGTGCGTATACCACAAAAACAGCTGTTTATGTTCTTGCAAGAGGATTTGCAGGATTTGAGGCTCTTGTGATATTAGGTGCAATAATGGCTCTTTACGGTGTTTTTTATGCGGTAATTGAAAATGATGCCAGAAGGATTTTAGCATATCATATTGTTTCCCAGGTCGGATATATGGTCTGTGCTGTTGGGATAGGAACAACAATGGCAATAAACGGTGCATGTGCCCATGCCTATGCACATATCCTTTACAAGGCTCTTCTTTTCATGGGAGTTGGATCTGTGCTTGAAATGACAGGCAAATCAAAGCTTTCCGAGCTGGGCGGACTTTATTCAAGAATGCCAATTTCACTTATTCTCACTGTGATAGGTGGAATTGCAATTTCTGGTTTTCCTCTGACAAGCGGTTTTATAAGTAAATCAATGATTGTAACTGCTGCAGGAGAAGATCACAGAATATTTATTATGCTCATGCTTTTACTTGCTTCAGTTGGTACATTTCTTTCAGTTGGAATTAAGCTGCCATATTTTATCTGGTTCCATAAGGAAAAACCTTCAGTTCCTGATGCAAAGGAAGCTCATCTTCCAATGATTGGCGGAATGTGTATTGCTGCTTTTTTCTGTATTATGATGGGATTTTACCCTGACTATCTTTATAATATGCTTCCATATGAAGTTACCTATCATCCATACACAATGTATCATCTTTCTGAAACATTGCAGATTATTGGTTTTACCGGACTTGGTTTTTACCTTATGAGGAAAAAGCTTGTTCCAGAAGATAAACTTAATCTTGATATTGACTGGATTTACAGAAAAGCGTCAAATCCTTTCAAAAACTTCTGCGGCGGCCCATTATCAAAGCTTAACGACATTGCAGGTGAAGTTTACAAAACCATTGGAACCAGGTCTGCCATGCTTTTTGCAAAGGCTATGTCATGGTTTGACTGGAACGGAATAGATTATGTGATTGACGGAAGTGCAAAAGAGACTCTAAACCTTGGAAACAGGGTAAGAATGCTTACAACAGGAAAAATTCAGCATTATATAGGGGCTGCTGTTATAGTCCTTTTTGCTGTCCTGATAATTATTGTACTTGTTTAGAAAATATAACCCTAAATTAATTTAACGGCTGATAAATATGGAACAGTTTTTAATTTTTGACAATGTTTCTTACCCGGTTTTATCGATGCTTGTATTTACTCCTATTCTTGGAGCAATAGGGCTTTTTTTCATCAATTCACAGTATATGATGAAAATCTGGGGATTTTTTATTACACTTCTCACAGCTGCAATATCAATTCCCCTTTATACAAATTTCGATTCAACTACTGCAAAATATCAATTTGCGGAAGTTTATAATTGGTTTCCAACTATTAATTTGAATTATTCTCTTGGTATAGACGGAATAAGTATTTTGCTTGTTATTCTTACAACTTTTGTTATGCCTCTTTGTATTCTTTGCTCATGGAACTACATTGATAAGCGTATAAGAGAATTCCTTTTTGCAATTCTTATTATGGAATCTGCAATGATAGGTGTTTTTGTTTCTTTAAACACTGTGCTGTTTTATATCTTTTGGGAAGCAATGCTTATTCCAATGTATCTTCTTATTGCAGTATGGGGCGGTCCAAGAAAAGATTATGCATCAATAAAGTTCTTTTTATATACTTTAATTGCAAGTGTTTTTCTTCTTGTTGCAATTATTGCTCTTTACATAAATACAGGAACTTTTTTCATACCTGAACTTATGGGAAGAAATTTTTCATTTTCATTTCAGATTTGGGTATTTCTTGCATGTGCAATTGCCTTTGCAGTTAAAATTCCAATGTTTCCTCTTCACACATGGCTTCCTGCAGCTCATGTAGAAGCACCAACTGCTGGAAGTGTTATTCTTGCATCAGTTCTTCTAAAAATGGGTGGATATGGTTTCATAAGATTTTGCCTTCCAATAACTCCCCTTGCAACTGAAGCCTGTGTGCCCTTTTTAATTGCACTTTCACTTGCTTCCATTATTTTTGGCGGATACCTTGCGTTGGGACAAAATGATATAAAAAAGCTTATTGCATATTCTAGTGTAGGGCATATGGGTTTTGTTACTCTTGGTATTTTTGTTTTAAACAGTGCAGGTCTTAAAGGTGCAATGCTTCAGATGATAAATCACGGTATTACAACCGGAGCACTTTTTATCTGTATTGGTATAATTTATGAAAGAACACACAGCAGGGATATTAAAGTAAACTCTGCACTTGGAATGTTTATGCCTGTGTATGTAACATTTCTTGGAATTTTTTCACTTTCATCACTAGCATTTCCAGGAACAAACAGTTTTGTAGGTGAGTTTCTTGTACTTCTTGGTGCTTTTTCAAAAAGCAAGCTTGTTGGTGCAATTGCAATTCCTGGAGCTGTTCTTGCTGCTGCATATATGCTGAGGCTTTTACAGAAAATGGTTTGGGCAGACAGTGATGGGCACAAGCATGGAGACGGAAGTGAAAGAGGACTTTTTGATCTTGATTTAAGAGAAAAACTTACTCTTGCATTTTTAACTGTGTTTGTTTTCTGGATTGGCCTTAATCCTGAACCTTTATTGAACATAATGGATGAAAGCATAAATCATCTTTTAATCCAATATAACCACGGAATAAGTCAGGCTGTTGAATCTTCAGAAGGCCTTCACCATGCGTTAAAAGCTTTCAAAGGTTTTATTGCAGGATGATTTTATTAATAAAAAATAAATTAATTAAACTGGATTATAAAAAATGAATTTACTTTTATTTCTTCCTGAACTGGTCTTAATTTCAATGATTTTGTTCTTTTTCTTTGGTTCACTTGGAGCAAAGAAAAAACTTGCATCAGATAAATCAGCCATTGTATTTTCAATTTTGGCACTTTTTGCAGCTTTATTATCCTTAAATGCAAGAGGAGAGCTTTTCTCAGGTTTTTATCGGATAGATCTCTATTCTCAGACATTTAAAATCTTAATTCTAAGTGCTTTTTTTCTTGTTCTTGTTCTTGGAAAAGGAATTAGAGGTATAAAAAATGAAATTGCACCAGAATATCTAATGTTTCTGACAATAAGTACATTTGGTCTGACTTGTCTTACAAGTGCATCAGAGCTTCTTACTATAATCTTGTGCCTTGAGATATCTTCATTTTCTCTTTATATTGCAATACCTTTTAGGTCTGATAACAGCACAAAGAAACATTATGAGGCCGGATTAAAATATATTCTTTTTGGTGCTGTATCAACAGCTGTTACTCTTTTTGGGATGAGCTATATATTTGGACTTTGCCACACAACAGTTTTAAAAGATCTTTTTGCTGTTCTTCCTTCTGTCTTAAGTGAGTCGCCGGCAGGACTTATTGGTTTTGTACTTATGCTCACAGGATTTTTCTTTAAGCTCGCACTTTTCCCAATGCATTTTTGGACTCCTGATATTTATGAAGGCTCTTCAAATGAAACAACTGCATATATTGCAACTCTTCCAAAAATTGCAGGACTTGCATTAATAATTAGATTTATTGGGATTTCAGGTGCTCAATCAGGAGATATAATTTTAATCCTAACTGTCTTAGCAGCTCTTTCAATGACCCTTGGAAACCTTTCGGCTCTTGTGCAGGAAGATATAAAAAGACTTATTGCATATTCAACTATTGCCCATGCAGGCTATATTATGGTCGGGGTTTTAAGTGCTGGATCAGACGGTTTTTCCGCTTCAATTTACTATATAATTGGTTATGTTCTTATGAATATAGCTTTGTTCTTTGTAATTTATAATTTGTCTGAAAACGGAGAAAATATTTCACTCGATTCATTAAAAGGACTTAGTAAAAAATCACCATTTCTTGCTTTCACTCTTGCTTTAGCTGCATTTGGCATGGCAGGAATTCCGCCAACAGTTGGTTTTACAACAAAATTTCTTGTTTTTACTTCAGCTATTTCAAAAGGCTATTATGCTATAGTTATAATAGGTGTTATAAACGCTGGTATTTCAGCATTTTACTATTTAAAACTTGTAAGAGCAGCCTATACAATGGGTGATGATTCTGAAGAAAAATTTGCAATTGGCTTTGGTAAAGCAGCATTTGCAGTTTTAGTAAATATTGGGATTTTAGTAACAGGAATTTATCCTGAACCTATAATTTCAAGAGCTGTGGAAGCTGTTAAATATTTATTTGTCTGATATGGAAAAAATATATTTTTATTACATGCCTTTTTGTCCGAGGTCTTATTTTTCTCTTAGGAATTTGAAAAAGGAAATTAAGGCTTCGGATCTTGAATTAAAATGTATAAAAAAATTTTTTTATATAAAAAATAAAATAATTTTTATACCACCAGTTTTAGTTTATAAAAATCGTGTTTTAGCAGGTTTTTATTTAAATCCCCATAAAATAAGAAAATTTTTAAATAATCTATATGAATAATTTTAAAAAAATTAATGAAAATTTATTTGTAAGTGCTTTTAAAATAATGAAAAATTTTAAAATTTGGCAAAACCCGAAATCCATAGACTTAAATGAAAAAAATCCAGGTTGGCATGAGTCGGAGAAAGATTATTTAAAAAGGCAAAAAGAGTGGCTTGATAAAGTAAATAAAAAAAAAGATGATTTTTAATTCAAAGTTCAGTTATAAGCCGTCTGCAGAATTTTACAAAATCAAAGAAAAAATACTCAGATGGAAAAAATATATCAATTATTATGAAGATGATAATTATCAAATTGATGAAGTGAGAAAAAATGCACTAAAAGCTGCAAAATCAATTAAAAACAACATTCCCGGACAAATTTTTTCAATTTCAGATTCTAAGCTTGAATGGATAAGACAATGCAGTTCAAATTCCATTGTTAATATTTTATATATTCATGGGGGAGGTTTTATTGCTGGATCGCTTGACAATCATAGGCCATTTGCAAAAATATTGTCAACTGAACTGGATGCAAATATTTTAATGATTGATTATCCGCTTTCTCCTGAAAATAAATTTCCTTTACAGCTTTTAAATGCTGTTGAAGCATTTAAATTTATGAAAAATAGTACACCAGAATTTTATTATAATGGAATTATGGGTGATTCAGCAGGTGCAAATATAGGCTTAAGTTTAATTTTGTCAAGTCTAAGCCAAGAGGCTGATTATAAACCAGATTTTGGTATTTTTATGTCAGGCTTGTTTGATCTTTCCTTTGAAAGTCATTCTCTTGAATATAATAAAAAAAATGACTTTGTATTGAAACCTGAATTTTTACATTTTTGTACAAATTCTTATGTAAACAAATGTGTAGAAAAAAAGAATCCACTTTTATCTCCGGTTTATGCAAATTACAATCAATGCTGTGATTTATTTTTTCAGGTAGGATCACATGAAATTTTGCTTGATGACTCAATAAGATGTCATAATAAAGCATTGGAGAGCAATGTAAACTCAATTTTATCAATTTGGCCTGGGATGATGCATTCATTTCAGAGCTATTATCCATATTTTCCTGAAAGTGTTTTTGCTGTTAGAGAAATTGGCTATTTTGTCAAAAAAACTATTTCTAAACCTGGTTGACTTAATCTTTGGTTATGTAGTAGAAATATTTCAAATTTAACTGCAAGGAAGGAATTAAGAATGACTGAATTTGAAAAAATTTTTTCATCAGAAGTTTTAAATGAGATATTCCCATCTGAAAAATCCGATGAATTTTTTGAAGCTCTTTTTGGTGACAGGGAAGAAGGAGCCTATGATATTTCTCTTAAATTTAGGGAAAAAAAAGACAATGAGCTTATTTTTGATTTCAGTTTGGACCAAAGGCCTGGTAAATGCCTTGTATGCAGTCTTACCTATGGTCTTCCTAAGGTTTTTATAAAACATCCTGTTATAAATATTAATGAAGTAGTAAATAGAATTGTTAGCAAAATTGGTAAATCTGAACCTAATTTTGAATGGCAGCTTGGAAATACAATCTCAATAAGCAGAGAAAAACATCTTATCCCTCTCCATCTTAAGCTAAATTAGCTTCTGAATAAAAATGGCCTTTTTTGTCCATTTCTGTTTCAGATTCAAAATTTAATCGTCAAAATACTCAATGTATCATAAAGGTTAAATTTTCATTTTTATTAAGCTGAACAAAAGATTCTCGTTTTCGGCCACCACAAAATAGTGATTGGTCGAAAAAGAGGATTTTTTATTTGCTTTTATCTACTTTTTTGTCTGTTCTTCCCTGATCTGGATGTAGGCATTTTTTGCAGCTGTGTATGGATCAAGTGCTGAATCTTTGAGAGTTTTGTATAGGTCCATTCTTGAAGGCAGGGAATTAATATTTTTTGTCCCGTCCATTATAAGTTTTTCTCTTGAATTAAGATCGTAAGCATAAAAAACTGGGTCAATATAAAATTCTCCAACCATTCCTGCACTGTCTCTTAGAGTAGATGGACCAAGAAATGGTATTACTAAATAGGGACCTTGGCCAATTCCCCATTTACCAAAAGTTTGGCCAAGATCTTCCTTTGGCGGATTTAATTTTTCAAAAACCCTTGCCGAATCTATAAAACCAAGAAAACCAAGGAAAGTATTAACAAAAAATTTGCCTGACTCAGCACCTGCATTTTTAATTTTTCCCTGAAGAAGATTATTTAATACTCTTAGTGGGGATGCTAAATTGGAAAAAAAGTTATTTATTCCTATTCTTGCAAATTTGGGTGTAATTTTTACATATCCTTTTGATACAGGTGTAAAAACATAAATATATACTTTATCATTAAAATAAAAAAAAGCCCTGTTTATAGGCTCTATTGGATCATACGCCTTATTTGAAAGAGAATCGCTTAAGTCTTTGTCACTTAAAAGATCATCGTTTATAAGACTGTCATTTAAAAAATCATCTTCAAGGATTTCTTCATCTAAAAGGTCTTTATTAAAATTATTTATATCTTCATTATTGTATTGTGCCTCTTTTTTTTCAATCAGAGAATTTTCATAACCTGAAAATTTATTATTCACATCATCAGCATATGAAAATGAATAATAAATTAAAATAAAAAAACAAATAAAAATATATTGGCTTTTTGGCATATTAGTTGACCGGTTTTTTTCTTTCTTCCCTTAACTGGGAAATTTTGGATTGAAGGGCAGTTATAAGATCTTTTGGAGATTTTTTGAACAAATATTCATCAAACTGGCTTCTGTAGTTTTTTATCATACTCATTCCTTCAATTTTTACATCAAAGATGAGCCAGCCGTTGTTATCAAGCATTCTGTAAATAATTGGAACAGGTTTATTTTCTAGAGCTACATGAACAAGGACTTCTGCCTTGTTTTGTGCAATTTTTTCATCAATATATGTAACTTGCTGGTTTTTAAAGTTTTCCTGAACTTTATTAATATATGTATTTGCAAGAAGTTCAGCAAAAAGTTTTTGAAATTCTATTTGTTCATCAGATGAAAAGCTGTTCCAGTATTTTCCTATTGCAAGCCTTGATATAATTTTAAAATCAAAGGAATCTTTTACAACATTCCAGATTTCGTTCCATTGTTCTTCTCGTAAATCTGGAGTAAGAGTTTTGTATTTATCAGATTTTAAAATTGAAATTATATTTTCAGTTGGTTTTTTTATTGATTCTAAAGGACTCAGTGCATAGCAGTTCAGGGAAAAAATAAAAATTAGAGCAATTGCAAAGAAAAATTTTTTAATCATTGTAAAAAATCCTCCATTCCTGTGTCTTTACTTTCAACTGAACCAAAAACATATTTGCTGATAAGCTCTTCAAAATCAATTGGTGATTCTGTTTCTGTTATCATCTCTCCATTTTTTAAAATATCAGGATCACCTCCCGGAGATAATTGAATATATTTGTCTCCAATTAGCCCAGATGTTTTTATTGAGGCAATTACATCAGCAGAAAGTTTTACAGATTTATCAATTTTCAAGTCAGTAATTGCTGTATGGGTTTTGGAATCAAGGCTGATTTTTTCAACTGTCCCAACCTGTACACCCGCAATTTCAACATTTGCTCCTGTTTTTAAACCTGCCACTGTTCTGAAATTTGCTTTTAAAGTATAATAATTTGAGCCTAGAAGCTCCATTTTGCCTAGTTTTATGGTTAGATATGCAGTGCAGATAAGTCCAAATACTACAAATAATCCAACACCAGTTTCAAGAGTTGTTTTTTTCATTAATCCTCCGAATAAAAGCTTTAATCAAGCTGTACCTTCAATAAAATTTTTTACAAAAGGGTTTGTTGTATTTTCTATTTCATTTTTTGTTCCGGCAAAAACAATTTTTCCATTATCAAGCATCATTATCATATCTGAAATTTCAAATACATCAGGTATTTCATGGCTTACAAGAACTGCTGTAAAATGAAATTTTTTTTGATAATCAGAAATCATTTTATGGACATAATTTTTTCTTATCGGGTCAAGTCCTGTTGTTGGTTCGTCAAAAAGAATAATTTCTGGTTCATTCACAAGTGCACGGGCAAGTGCAACTCTTTTCTGCATTCCTCCGGAAAGTTCGGATGGATACTTGTTTTCAGATCCTGAAAGTTCCATCTGCTCAATTCTTTTTGCTACAAGATTTTTTATTTTATCTTTATTTTCATTATTTTCATAAAGTGGAAGAGCAATATTTTCAAAAACTGTCATTGAATCAAATAAAGCGTTTCCCTGGAACATATAGCTTATTTTTTTTCTAAATTCCTTTATTTCAGACCTTGACATTTTGCCGATAAGTTTTCCTTCAAATAATATTTCACCCTTGTCTGGTTTAAGAAGTCCGATTATATGTTTAAGAAGTACACTTTTGCCTTCTCCGCTTTTGCCGATTAT
>Ga0265295_1000867_pt1 | contig 57248 bp, 47 predicted proteins | sample Munlansysbiofilm_FD_192503 | JGI IMG/M metagenome (GOLD analysis project Ga0265295, IMG submission 192503) | Leachate microbial communities from a municipal landfill in Southern Ontario, Canada - Methane capture system biofilm | ecosystem: Engineered > Solid waste > Landfill > Unclassified ... | reverse complement strand
ATTCGGAACTTAGATAATCTGTAAATATGCCATTTGAATTGACGGGTTCAAGAGAGGAAATACTCGGCATTTTTTGGTCGGAAGTAATGTACAACTCTTTGTTTGGTCCGTAGTTTTGCAAAAGAGCTTCTATTTGATTTCCTGTTTTTACGGCTTTAATCCGAATATTATTGGTTAAATCATATATCCTGACGCTGTCGCCCGCATTTGAAGCAATGGAATTGGCGGTGACTCGCAAAAGACTTTTTGGTAAAGTGCCAAAATTTGGAACTTTTAAACTGTAGTTTTGTGTGTTTTCCAATGTGGTGGTGTGCGGATATTCGACCTTGATAAAAGCAACAGTTTGACGGTCGGAAGCACTGTTTAAATCATTTACCGAAGAAAAAACAAATGGGCTTGTTGTGTTTCCTAGATTTTGAGTAGAAACCGATTTGTTAAATCGAAAATATTTATATCCATAAAATATTGTATCAATTTGAGTTCCCGCAAATTGAATTTTCATATGATGAATAGGATTCGACAACGATGCCACGCCCATTTCTACCGTAGCATCAGGTCCCGAAGTGTATGCGTTTGGCGTAGGAATGTTTTTTGTTTTGCTTTGTCCAGTTGAATAGGCTCCGTCCATCCATCCTTCTCCTTCGTCGTATTCTATTTTTGAAATTCCTTGACTGCTCACACTTCCCAGATAATATGCTGAGGTATAATGTTGCATGGATGTATATAGAAAATATGGAATGGGCGAATAAGCTGAAAATTGAATGCTATTTTCGTGCGCAAATCTTTTTCCGTCTAAACTGGAAGACCATGTTATGTAATAGGAAGCTGTGTCGTTGAACAGGCTGTAATATGGATTGGCCTGATGCCAAGCTTGTTTATACAATTGTGTATCATACCAGCCATCGTTTCGCTGACAATACACTTCAATATAATCGCCGTTAGTCAAAAAACCTTTTTCTTCGCCTTTTACATAAATCGCCAATTCTTGACCTCTTCCATAAATTTTCAAACCTTTTGGATTCAAATCCTGAATAGACATACCCATTTGGTTGAATCCAGCTTCTAAAGTCTCATACGAAATTTTATATAAATCGCTGTTAGTAACTGGAAATCGCAAATATTTTTGATTATAATTGATCCATTCATTGCCTATATTTTGTCCTTTTGACATTAACGTTAATGTCAATAAAAAACACACTAATATTTTTGAAACAATTTTCATGTTTTATTAGAATGAAGCTGGTTTTAGTATCTCTTTTGGCTTATTAATATTCAGTCGTAATGAGAAAATATTTGAATAGATAGCAATGGAATTATCTCCAATATCGCTCATAGCGTAGTCAATGGTTAAAATTTTCTTGATTACAACTCCCAGCCCGAGGTTAAACTGGAATGACCAATATTTGTCTTTTTCAAAATCAGATTCTTGCTGAATATTTCCAACTCCTCCTCGAATGAAAAATAGATTTTGATAACCCAATTCAAAACCCATATGTGGATCGATGCTAAAGGGTTTTGATTTAATCAAAGTGTTTCTTTTTCCATCTGTGGTAATATCAAAATCGATGGCAACAAGAGCTGTTATATTTTTAGGTAATTCAAATTTTCTGCTCGCTCCAATAATCAGTTTTGGCAAGGTGAGTTCAATTGAATTGGTTGGGATTTCGTTTCCAGTTGCTTCAAAAACTTCAATCATGCGGTCGCTTAAATTATAGTTCCAAGCATTAAAAGTAGAAGTAATGTCTCTTCCCATTGCTCCAAAATGCCATTTTTTATAAGAATATTGAATTCCAGCGTCCAAGCCAAAACCCCAAGAACCAGCAAAATCGCCAATTATTCGTCGGATAACCTTAACATTTCCTCCAATTGACAAACCTTCGATATTTGTCATTTTACGAGCATATGAAAACAGGATGCCATAATCGGCAGCAGAAAAAGAGGTAATTCTATTATAGTCGATATTTCCTTGATTGTCAATAAGTTCTGTGGTGTTGGGAATGTCATCCACTCCGAATCGGATAATGGACAGTGCTCCGGCAGAATACTCATCGAATTTGATGGCAAACGAACCATAATCGTACTTTGCAATTCCTGCAAAATATTCGGCGTGCATAAGCGATAGTTGACGATCAGAACTCATGTTCAAGAGTCCAGCAGGATTCCAATAACCTGCGGTTGCATCGTCGACAAATGAAATGTGTGTATTCGACATAGCCAAGGACCGAGCACCAATACCCAACGACAAAAATTCATTGCTGTATTTAGGTGCTTGAGCACTTGCAATCCCCGATGCAAGCAGCATTAGAGTGATAAGTAATAAATTTTTAGTCTGTTTTTTCATAAGCAACATCTTAAGTGCCAAACAAAATAACGTTTTGTTCTTGTTTTTAGTACTGATTTAGAGAACTCCATAAAATTGTTTTTCAGGCTTTTCGAAAACAATCAAAATCATATAAACATTTTATAATTAGATTGTCAGCAAATATATTAAACTTTTTTCACGGAAATGTAAATTTCCATCGTTTTCTCTTTTACTTGTCTTTTTTTATATGAAAACAAATCCCAAAAATACGATTGGCTATTTAGAATAGTTATAAACTGGGGCGTATGTTTTTTCGCGGTATTAGCAAATTATTAAAAACCAGCTGTTTATATTAAACGTACGTCTCTTTCATTTCTTATAATTTAACAATTAACAAAAAATTATTGCAAAGCGTATTCTATTATTATATATTTGCACGATTCTTAACTAATAATAAAAAGTATGAAAAAACTAGTATTTATTTTAATCGCTTTTGTGGCTTATTCATTTTCAGTTTCTGCAAATGACTATTCTGTCAACGAATTAGCCATTGACCAAATGTTTAGTCAAGCGGATGAATTATCTTCTGCAGAGTTTGCAGATTTTACAGGAACAAATGTTCAAGCTCAACTTAGTTCCGTAAACCCATGGGCTGCTTGGGCTCTTACATGGACTGCTGGTGTTGGTATTTGTGGTGTGCATCGTCTTTACTTGGGTTCAACTACTGGTGTTTTTTTAGTATATCTATGTACTGGTGGTGGATGTGGTATTATTCAGACTGTTGATTGGGTTGTCCTTCTTATTGCTGCTATTGATGGTAGTGCTAGTAGGTATGAAGGCAATTCAAAAATTATTATGTGGTAATTTTTTTCACGAAAATTTTAAAAAAAAGACTGTTTTTAAAACAGTCTTTTTTTTATTTAAAAGATATTCCCATAAAATTTCGCAAGTTTTTTATTATACTTGTGTCTAATAGGTTAATATTGAAAAATAAATATGGTACAAAACTTCAAAAAAACAATTCTTATAATGCTAACCGCAGTGATTTTGGCGGCTGGTAGTGGTTTTTTTGTATCATATCACCATTGTTCGGATTGTGGCAGTTCTGACATTGCATTTTTTAAAGCTGCTGATTGTAGTTGTGAAGATCATGTTGCTCATCATAATTCCAATATAGATAATTGTTGTACAGATAGTTGTGAAGATGAAAATAACAAATGCTCGCATCATTGCTTAATATCAGGAACTCTGTTTTCCATTCCTTTTTTCCCCATTCAAAAATTGCAAATTCCTAAAATTGTTGATTTTACGAACTTTGTATTTTCTCAGAATTTAGAAATAATAAACCGTATTGATAATACGAAAAAGATAATCCTAGCTATTTTTGATCGACCGCCAATTATTCTACAATCGATTGAATTTATTTGTTTTACGCAGAAACGTGTTTTTTATCACTAATTTCTTTTCCGACTTTTAATCTCATTTTTTAAAGAATTTAGAATAAAAACAAGCCGGTTAAACTGAATTTTCAGTAGGCCAAAAACAAATAAACATGAAAACAAAATATTATAGAATTTTTACATCGGCAATAATTTTGCTGTTACTCAACAATGCCTTTGCTCAAAACACATTAAAAGGGGTTGTTTATGAGATTAATAGCCATAATCAGCAAGGAACTTTGCCGGGTGCCAATATTTATTGGCTTGGAACTATTGATGGAACATCTTCTGATGCAAATGGAAAGTTTGAAATTAAACGTTCCTCGGAAACAAGCAAACTCGTTATTCAACACATATCTTATCCTGCAGACACGCTTGATGTTCCCACAGACAAATCAGAAATAAGCATTTTATTAACTGGAGGCAAGCAACTGAGCGAAGTTACAATTCGTAGTAATGATGGAATGCTCATTTCTATTAAACCCATTGCTGCTCAAATTATTACTCAAGATGGTTTAAAAAAAGCTGCATGTTGTAACTTGGCCGAAAGTTTTGAACAAACCGCCAGCGTCGACATGGAATACAGCGATGCTGTGACGGGTGCCAAACATATTCAAATGCTCGGATTGGCAGGGATTTATTCGCAAATATTGCTCGAAAACACTCCATTTATTCGCGGATTATCATCTCCGTTTGGCTTTGGTTTTGTTCCTGGTTCTTGGATGGAATCCATTTCGGTTTCAAAAGGAACTTCTTCGGTAGTTAATGGCTTTGAGTCGATTACCGGACAGATTAACGTGGAATATAAAAAACCAGAGACCAACGAAGAAAAAATCTTTTTGAACTTATATGGCGACCATATGGGAAAAGGCGAAATCAACTTCAACACGGTCAAATCCGTCGGTCATGCTGCTTCAACCATGTTTCTACTACATGGTGGAAAACAATTGACAAAAATAGACAACAACAAAGATGGCTTTTTGGACGCTCCATTAAGTGACCAAATAAATATTATGAATCGCTGGGATTATCATATTCACAATGTTTTGGAAGGTCGTACCATGGCCAGTTTTGTTTGGGAAAACAGAGAAGGAGGTCAAATGGATTTCAATAAAAAAACAGATCGTCTAGGCACCCAAAATTATGGTTTTGAAACCGATAATAAACGTTTAAATGTAACCACAAAAAATGGTTTCTTTTTTGAAAAAGATACGCGCAGCATTGGAACCATTGTTTCGGCAACGCATCACCAAGCTAATTCGTTTTTTGGATTACGAACCTATGATGTAACGCAAAATAGTTTCTATGCAAATGTTATTTATGAAGATTATGTGAACCATAGTAAAACCAAAAAAATCAACTTTGGACTAAGCTACCAGTATGATAATTATCAACATATACTAAATGATAGCAGTTTTTCTCAAATAGAATCCATTCCTGGAATTTTCGGTCAATACACCTATAATTATGATGATAAATTTATTGCCATTGGGGGTTTTAGAGCCGATATGTTTAATAACGAACAGGTTTTTTGGACACCTCGACTTCACTTTAAATGGGCTGTAAACCATCACTTATCACTCAGAGGAACTGCTGGAAAAGGATATCGTACACCGCAAGTTTTTGCCGAACAAATAGCCGTAATGGCAAGTTCTCGTCAATTTGTATTCTTGGATAAAGTAAAACCCGAGGAAGCTTGGAATGCAGGATTAAATCTTACTGGAACTTTTGAAATGAATAATAAAGATGCTAGTGTTTCCTTTGATTACTATCGTACAGAATTTGTAAATCAGGTTATTGTTGACCTTGAAACCCCAGGATTTGCTCGAATTTATAATCTTGATGGTTATTCTTACTCAAACAGTACTCAAATCGAATCTATTTTGTATCCAACTCGTCGTCTCGAATTAATTTTAGCGTATCGTTTTAATGATGTTTGGCAAACTATTGGTAATGAATTGCGCCAAAAACCCATGACTTCTCAACACAAAGCACTTGCCAGCCTCAGCTATACTACAAAAAATGAAAAATGGCAATTTGACTTCACTTCACATTGGAATGGAAGCATGCGTTTGCCAGATACTCAAATTAATCCAGAAGAGCATCGTTTGCCCGAAAGATCGCCCGATTACATGACTTTCAATACTCAGGTAACGTATAAATCACGTTTGATTGATTATTATGTTGGGGTTGAAAACCTAAGCGATTACACGCAAAAAAATCCAATTATTGATGCAGAAAATCCATTTAGTTCTTATTTCGATTCTTCCATTATATATGCACCCATCCGAGGCAGAATGTTTTTTGCCGGAATTAGATACACTTTGAAATAAGTTGAGGCTTATTTAGAAAACAATTTTAGCATACGGATGATTCAGATTTGAAAGATTTATAAGGGTTTTAGATGTTTTTCTGATCCGTTTAAATCAATTATATCTGGGTCATCCGTTTTATATTCTATTGTTGTCCGATATAAATTTAGCAAATCAATGTAATGTGAAGATTGTTCAATAGTTACAATTGTTATGAGAAAAAGGGCTTGTTTTTTGAATTGATATTCATTCGTGATTTTCAATACTTTTACCCTTCACCTGAAGGGAGAGTATTGAAAATCAGAATGTTTTAAGTAGCTTGTTAGAAATTGCTGACTTTTCGCAATTCATCCTTTAGGACCGAGGCAAAAATTGCGAAAAGAGGAAAATTGTTATTTCGCACGTTGATTTGTGATTTATTTGGATTTTCAGTCGTTTATTGCCCCGCCCCTAAGGGAGTAAACGTCTGAAAATTTGAGGTCTAAACTATAGTTTTCAATATTTTCTCCTTCAGGGGGCAGGGGTAAAAAAATATTGAAAACTTATCAGGCAATAGTGATTCATCATAAATTATTGTCCCTATCTCATTTAATTCGACACCGCTCATCACATCGCCTAAAGGATGGAAAATGCAGAAAATAAAATAAAAAATCTATAAATAAACTGGTGTGGGGTTTCAAAATTTCTCGTTTTAGGTAGGGGTGAAAAAATATTGAAAAATTATCGGACAATAGTGATTCTATTTATATTTTAAATTTCCTTTAGAAAAATCCGTAAAACATTGTTCGTTTTAAAGCGTTCTTTTATTACTTTTGCCAATAAAGGCAGAAAATAATAATATTATTCTACTCAAAAATCTGTTATTTAAAAGAATTTTTATATGAAAAGAATCTCATTTATCTTAGTTGTCGCTCTACTTTTTTCTTCGACAACACAATTTTTGTTCAGCCAAACACCTACGGAAGATTATCGACAAAACAATGAAAAACTGTCAACCATGCTTCAGTTGATGAAATTTGCGTACGTCGATACCATTCGATTAGAAAAATATGTAGAAAAAGCTATTGTTGAAATGTTGAAAGATTTGGATCCTCATTCTACCTACATTTCAAAAGAAGAAGTACAACGAACCAATGAACCTTTGCTAGGAAATTTTGAAGGTGTAGGGATTCAATTTCAGATTATTAAAGATACAATTGTGGTTGCAGCCGTTATCAATGGCGGTCCTTCCGAAAAAGTTGGAATTATGGCTGGCGATAAGTTTTTGAAAGTTGATACCGCCATAGCAACCGGAAAAGAGATTAATAATAAATGGGTTTTCGACCGATTGAGAGGTGCCAAAGATACTGAAGTTAATCTTACTATTTTGCGTAGAGGACAATCTAAGCCTTTGCAATTCAGGGTTATTCGCGATAAAATTCCCATCAATAGCATCGATGTTTATTTTATGGTGAGCTCGGATGTCGGCTACATCAAGCTAGACCGTTTTGCACAAACTACCATGGATGAATTTAAAACAGCTTTAAGCGATTTAAAAATCAAGGGAATGAAACATTTAGTCTTGGATTTACGAGGCAATTCTGGTGGATATTTAAATACAGCAATTCAATTATCCGATGAATTTTTGGAAAAAAACAAATTGATTGTGTATACCGAAGGAGCAAATGTTCCAAAGCAACCCTTTAATTCTACGGATAAAGGATCGTTTAAAAAAGGACGTTTGGTCGTTATGATTGACGAAGGTTCCGCTTCTGCCAGCGAAATTGTGTCTGGAGCCGTTCAAGATTGGGACAGAGGAGTTGTTATGGGACGCCGTTCTTTTGGAAAAGGACTTGTTCAAAAACCTTATAATTTTAATGATGGTTCGATTATTCGATTCACAACCAGCCGATATTACACACCTACTGGCAGGTCTATTCAAAAGCCGTATGATGATGGAGTAGAGGAATATTATAAGGATTTGGCTCGTCGTCGCGACCACAACGAGTTTTTTAATGCAGACAGCATCAAATTCCCCGATTCTTTGCAATTCAAAACCCCAGCAGGAAGAATTGTATATGGCGGTGGTGGCATTATGCCCGATATTTTTATCCCTATTGATACCAATCGAACTTCTCTTTTCTATGCAAAATTGGCAAGAGCAGGTTTATTCAATTTGTATGCGATGAATATTTTGGATGAAAAAAGAAACGAGCTGAAAGCCCAATATCCTACATCGGACGATTTTAGATTGAATTTTAATATTGATTCTAAAATGATGGAAGATTTTATTGCATTTGCTGCTAAAGAAAATGTTGTAGATAGTTTGGAATTTGATTTTGTTGCTGAAATGAAAAACTTCATGGAACAAAATAAAGATTCCATCAATAAACTTTATTCGTCTGTTGACATTGTGAATCCGGAAAAAATACAAGAACACATAGGAATTATGTTTACAGAACATGTTAAAAATCAGGTGGCTGAATATATGAAAGCCCATGATAATTTTGAAACAGAAAAGTATATTGGCTATCAAATTAAAACACTACTTGCAAGAAATTTATATGGAATTACATCTGGTTTGCAAATTTGGTTTGAAGTTGATGATATGTATAACCAAGCAATAGAAACCATTAAAGATGAAAAACTCTTTAAAAAGATGAAAGTCCAACATAATTAATTTTACGCTTATGTCTTTTCAAAAATTTTGGATTAAATTCTCGATTGTTTTTCTAACAATATTTTTTTCTTGTGGATTTTTGCAAGCACAAGATACTGCCTATGTCAGAAATGTTGTTAATGCTCTAACATCGCCAGAGATGTATGGTAGAGCCTACATAAACAAAGGCGATTCATTGGCGGCAGATTTTATTGCTTCCGAATTTCAAAAACTTAATCTTCTGTCATTTGAAAATGATTATTACCAAAATTTCCAAATTTCAACCAATACATTTCCTGGAAAAATGGATTTGTCCATTAATAATTCTATTCTATTAAAGCCTTTTTTTGATTTCCGTATTGTACCTTCTTCCAAAGGAATTCAAGGAACTTTTGAATTAAAAGAAATTCCATACAAAGAACTGACTTCTGTGCGGAAGTTACGAAAGCGTTTGTCAAAAAATGATTATACCAATTCCATTATCTATTTTGATTTTTCAAAAGCATCGGATAAAGAGCGAAAAAAACTAGAATTTCAAAATCAAAAAATGTTAGCACAAATCAATATTTTTGAATCAAAAGGAATTTTAATTATTGATAAAACTCTGCCTGCATGGGGTTTGTCATCAGGAAGAACACTTCGTCCAGATATTTTGATAAATGTTTTGGCAGACAATTTTCCAAAAAAACCAAAAACGATTCGCTTAAATATTGAAAATCAATATTATCCCTCATACAAAACCCAGAATGTAATGGCTTACATCAAAGGGAAACACCAGCCGGATACTTTTTTCGTTTTAGGAGCTCATTACGACCATTTGGGAATGATGGGATCCGATGTCTATTTTCCGGGAGCCAACGATAACGCCAGCGGAACAGCTGCTGTTTTAGATCTTGCTCGCTACTACATTCAGCCCAAAAATCAGCCTTATTATTCGATGGCTTTTTTTCTTTTTAGTGCCGAAGAGGCCGGTATTTTAGGCTCAAAATTTTATACTGAAAATCCATATTTCCCTTTGCAAAATATTAAATTCATGTTGAATTTGGATATGGTCGGAGCTGGTGAGAAGGGATTGGCTGTGGTAAACGCAATTCCCAACGAAAAAGCGTATAATATTATTGATTCTTTAAATACAGAATATAAATATTTCCCAACTTTAAGAAAAAGAGGGGAAGCGGCCAACAGCGATCATTATTTTTTTCATGCCCAAGGCGTTCCTGCTTTCTTTTTCTACACCATGGGCGATTCTGGCCCCTATCATCATCCGCATGATGATTCAAATCGCTTGACGCTTTCGGCTTATTCAAATTTGTTTGAGATAATTACTAAATTTGTAGAAATTTATCGCTAAAATGGCAAAATTAATTATTGTTCCAACGCCCATCGGCAATTTGGAAGACATTACACTAAGAGCTATTAACGTTCTGAAAGAGTGTGACTTAATTCTTTGTGAAGACACCCGAACCAGTTCGAAACTGTTGCGCCATCTTCAAATTGACAAGCCGTGCATTGCGTATCATATGAACAATGAGCATAAGAGTTTGTCTCGATTTATAGATGTGATAAAATCTAAAGAAAATGTATGTTTAATCTCAGATGCTGGTACGCCAGCCATTTCTGATCCTGGTTTTTTGATTGTACGCGAGTGCATAAAAAATGAAATTGAGGTGGAATGTTTGCCCGGACCTACCGCTTTTGTTCCCGCCTTGGTAGCTTCTGGAATTCCTTGTGATCGGTTTTTCTTTTATGGTTTTCTGCCGCATAAAAAAGGTCGTCAAACTGCTCTTATTGGTTTAGCAGAAATGGAGAATACAGTCGTTTTATATGAATCTCCGCATCGTTTGATAAAAGCATTGGAACAAATTAAGGAATTTTTTGGCGAGAATCGTCAAGTTTGTGTGGCTCGCGAAATTTCTAAAATATATGAATCATACATTAGAGGAACTGCCGATGAGGTGCTAAATCATTACAAAGAAAAGGAAAGTATTAAAGGCGAAATTGTAATAATTGTAGCAGGAAAAGAGTGAGTTTTGATATTAAGGAGATTGAAGGGATTGAAAAAGATTGAAAAAGATTGAAGGGATTGAAAAAGATTGAAAAAGATTGAGGGGATTGAAGGGATTGAAAAAGATTGAGGGGATTGCCTTCGGACATCGAGCGGAGCGATGCAGTGAGCGGAGTCGAACCTGTAGAGAATATTCAGTGGGAAATTCTTAAAAAATCATTATAGTATTACTTCAAAAACAAAAAAACAGATTCCTCATTTCACTTTGTTTCATTCGGAATAAGGAATCTGTTTTTTGCAGCTCATTTTATTTAAAATTACGGCTCATATTTGCTGTTATACCGATACGGTTTCTGTAATAGTCCAATTCAATAAACATCTTTTGCACTATAACAGAAACTCTATCGGCATAAACCATACTAAAACCAAATTATCCTATGGACTAATTTGATTTAAGTATGCTATTATTTGAGCGGAAAGACTTATTTTTCTGAGCCCCATTCTATTTTTCGAGAAAAGTACATCAGGATTGCCAAAACAAAGAATACGCCGATGCTTCCGATGAGCAATGAATAATCTTCGACTTGCAGAGTCGTATACAAAAACAGATAAATAGAAGCCAGCGAAACACCTAAAATAGCTGTAGATTTTAAGGATTTAATCATCGAATAGGTATAGCTAAGAATCAGCGAAATAACGGCTGTTGCCGACACAATATAGGCCCAAGTAAACGGAATATGTTCTGATAGCGAGAGCAACAAACTGTAGAATATGATTAATGCAGCTCCGATAAAAAAGTATTGGATAAAATGAATTCTGCGTTTTTGGAACCGTTCAAAGAAGAAGATCAGCGTAAAAGTTAGGAAAATAAACATAATGGCATATTTTGCCGAACGTTCTGTTTTTAAATATTGGTCAACAGGGAACAGTAATTTTACGCCAAATTGTGAAGATTCAATGCTGTTGTTGTTTCCAATCCATTGTTGTGGATAATTTCTGTTTAAATTTAGCACATTCCAATCAGCAGTAAAGCCATCGGCTGTAATATTTCGATGGTCTGGCAAAAAGGATCCATCAAAGCTCGGTGAATTCCATGGGGATGAAATTTTCACCATTGTTTCTTTGCCAACAGGGGTAAAAGAGAGCTGTTCGCTTCCGTTTAAATCAATAGATATATCAAAAGGGATGTTGTTTTCTGGAATGGGTACTTTTGCCGAAACTCCCGAACTAATAACGTCTGCAGAAGGGACTCCTGGTTGCATTTCAATGGATTGATTATCCCAAAGAATGTTTATTTTCTTTTTAATGCCACGCATATCGTTGATTCCTAATGAAATATAAGCTTCGTCCCATAAAAAGTCGTCGTGCATTAGATTTAATTGATTGATTTCTAGTTTATTGAAGTTTCCTTTGATTTGCAATTTGGAATTATATACGACCACTTTGTAAATTCCACGATATCTAATTTCGGGAACAACTTTTCCGTCTATAAAAAGTTTTTCAGGTAAAAAATGGGCGTTTTTCGTAACGTATGTCAGCGGTTTTTCAGGATCGGCTTGCCTAAAAGGAACGGTCAGAATTGGGCCACTAATGGATTGAGAATTTGCCCATTTTGAACAAATATCGTGAATTACTTCATTGCGATATGAAATTCGTTCTCGAATCAAACTTTTTATCATTCCTTGTGGAATGAGTAATAAAAGAATGAGCACGCCAATTAATAGCAATTTGAACCCTGCTGAGTTTTTCATCCATTCTTTAATCTCTGAAATTGCAGACATAATTTTTGATTTTTAGTGTATACTTTGAAAATTATTTTTCCGAAAAGCTGTTTGATAATATCTTCTTAAACTGTTTTATCAAACTGATAATCAGGCTTGAAATTGTCCTTATTAATGTGAAAAAAGTTTAATTGTTGCATAGAACGCTAAAAAAATATTTTTAAACATTTATGTTGTTGATAATCAGCGGTCTATTTGTTTGTTTGTGATAAAAGCATGGAAATTAATCACTTATTATATATTGTATTCTAAAAAAAATCTAATTTTGCAGATTGCATGACGGGTACAAACATTTATATTGAATAAAAAAAATGCGAAGTATGTTCATGTTTATTTTGATAAATAATACTAAAAACAAAAACAGAAAAAATGGCCAAAAACTTGGTAATAGTTGAGTCTCCCGCAAAAGCTAAGACGATAGAGAAATTTTTAGGGAAAGATTTTATTGTAAAATCGAGCATGGGTCACATTCGCGACTTGCCGACCAAAGATATTGGAATCGACATCGCCAATAATTTTAAACCACTATATGAGATATTGCCGGATAAAACTAAGATTTTAGCCGAATTAAAAAAATTATCTAAGGCAGCAGAAACTGTCTGGCTTGCAACGGATGAGGACCGCGAAGGGGAAGCCATTTCTTGGCACCTAATGGAAGCCTTGAATGTTCCTGACGAAAAAGTAAAACGGATTGCATTTCACGAAATAACCGAACGCGCCGTTAAAAATGCAGTTGAAAATCCACGGTCTGTCAATTTTGACTTGGTCAATGCTCAACAAGCTCGCCGTGTTCTTGACCGTATTGTGGGTTTTGAATTATCGCCTGTTTTGTGGCGTAAAGTGAAACCAGCTCTTTCGGCAGGAAGGGTACAATCTGTTGCTGTTCGGTTAATTGTAGAACGTGAAAAAGAAATTCAAAACTTTACTTCTACCTCTTCCTTTAGAGTTGTGGGCGATTTTATAATTAAACGAGACAAAGAATTGGTGCCTGTTAAAGCCGAATTAGACAAAAAATTTGCAAGCCTCAAAGAGGCTCAGGATTTTTTGAACAACTGTTTGGAAGCAGAATATCAAATTTCGGATATCGTTACAAATCCTATAAAACGTTCTCCTGCAGCTCCCTTTACAACTTCAACTTTGCAACAAGAAGCTTCTCGGAAATTAGGATACTCCGTTTCGAGAACCATGACCTTAGCACAACAATTGTATGAAGATGGATTAATTACGTACATGAGAACCGACTCTGTAAATCTATCAGATTTGGCCTTGGGTAGTGCTAAAAAAGAAATTATCGAAACTTATGGTTCGGAATATTCTAAAACCCGAAAACATACTGGTAAAATCAAAGGTGCTCAAGAGGCTCACGAAGCCATTCGCCCAACTTATATGAACAATCATGAAATACGCAAAGAGGCTTCGTTAAATAGGTTATATAATTTAATTTGGAAACGTACCATCGCTTCGCAAATGAGTGATGCTTTGATTGAAAAAACAGTTATTACTATTGATGTTTCAAATAATAAAGCAAAATTTATCTCCACTGGTGAAGTTATTAAATTTGAAGGATTCTTAAAAGTTTATTTGGAATCCAAAGACGATGAAGATGACGATGCCCTGGAAAACAACTTGCCAATGGTAAAAGTGGGCGAAAAACTCAAGGCTGATACCATTACGGCACAACAAAGATTTGCTCAGCATCCGCCTAGATACACAGAAGCAAGCTTGGTGAAAAAACTCGAAGATTTGGGAATTGGAAGACCATCTACCTATGCTCCAACCATTTCTACGATTCAAAAACGAGGATATGTTGTAAAAGAAGATAGAGATGGTATAATTCGAGAGTATTCCGTGGTTACTTTGAAAAAAGATAAAATTAAAACCGAGACGAAAACAGAAAAAACAGGATTCGAAAAATCCAAAATGTTTCCAACCGATATTGGTATTGTTGTTAATAATTTTTTAGTAGAATATTTTGATCAAATTTTGGATTATCATTTTACAGCAAACGTTGAAAAAGAGTTTGACGAAATTGCTTCGGGCAACATTGATTGGCAAAAAATGATTGGTAAATTTTATGAAACCTTCCATCCAAGTGTGGAATACGCCATTCAGAACTCAGAAAAAGCTAGTGGTGAACGTCTTTTAGGCGTGGATCCAAAAACCGGAAAGAATGTTTATTCTAAATTAGGCCGTTATGGTGCAATGATACAAATGGGCGAAGTGAGTGATGAAATCAAACCCAAGTTTGCCAAAATGAAAAGGGAACAATCCATCGAAACGATTAGTCTGGAAGAGGCTTTGGATTTGTTTAAACTGCCTCGTTTGGTAGGACAAATTGATGGTGTTGATGTTACAGTAGGCATCGGCCGATTTGGCCCATATGTGAAAATGGATAAAAGTTTTATTTCCATTCCCAAGGATAAAGATTTGATGGAAATCACCTTGGATGAAATTAAGGAACTTATTGAAATAAAACGCAAAACGGACAAACTTCGCGAGCCTCGTTTGCTTGGAAAAATAAAAGATGAAGAGGTTTATGTTGCCGCTGGCAGATATGGTCCTTTTGCTAAAGTGGGTACAAAAAATCACGCCATTCCAAAAGGAACTGATATTACGCAAATTACACTAGAAGATGTTTTGAAAATTATCGAAGCTGCAGCTACAAAAGGTGTTTTGAAAAGTTTTGATCAAGATGAAGAACTAAAAGTAATGTCTGGAAGATATGGGTCATACATCAGCTTCAAAAAAGAAAATTATAAAATTCCAAAAGATATGGATGTGGATACTTTAACTTATGAAGATTGTATGAAAATTGTAGAAGCTCCCGAAAATAAGCCTGCTAAAAGGAAAGTGTTTCGCAAAACTAAAAAGAAATAAGCCATGATAGAATTGCCCCTTTTTTTCAATCCAATTAATGAAGATATCGTTCTTTTCGATACCGAAAAACTTCCTAAAACAGCTTTGGGAAATGTCTTCAAAATTCATCGAAAAGATTCTTTTCCAGAACTTGAAGGGGCAGATATTGCCATTATTGGAATTAATGAAGACCGCAATGCACTCGAGAATAAAGCTTGTGGACTAGCTCCAGATTATGTCCGCCATAAACTTTATACTTTATTTGCCGTTAAAGAAAACACCAAAATTATTGATTTGGGTAATCTTATAAATGGGCACCAAATATCAGACACATATAGTGCTTTAAGTCAAATTATGGCCCATCTGTTGGAATTTAATATTGTTCCCATTATTATTGGTGGCAGCCAAGATTTGACTTTTTCGATGTATAAAACATACGAAAAACTAAAAAGAGTTGTCAATATTGCGTCTGTTGATTCGCGATTTGATATTGGTTCGGAAGATGCTCCAATGAATGCTCAGGCATACTTAAGCAAAATAATATTGGAACAGCCCAATTATCTTTTCAATTATACCAATATCGGTTATCAAACTTATTTTGTCGACCAGGAATCCATCGAATTGATGAATAATTTGTATTTTGATGTCTATCGCTTGGGAAATGTCAGAGCCGACATGCAAGAACTAGAGCCCATTTTGCGAAATGCTGACTTGCTTACCATCGATGTTGGGTCGGTCCGACAGTCTGATTTGCCGGCTAATTATTATGCATCTCCCAATGGTTTTACGGGCGATGAAATTTGCAAAATTACCCGATACGCTGGAATCAGCGATAAAGTGAGCTCTATTGGTTTCTTTGAGTTTAATCCGATGCTCGATCAAAACAAGCAATCGGCACATTTAATTGCACAAATGATTTGGTATTTTATAGAGGGTTTTTACAATCGAAGACAGGATTATCCGAATTTATCCAAAGACCATTACATCAAATATTTTGTATCTATTCAAGATGGTTTGTACGATATTAAATTTTATAAAAGTAAAAAAACCAATCGTTGGTGGATGGAAGTTCCCTATCCACCCGATAAAAAATCGAGATACGAACGACATAATATTGTTCCTTGCTCCTATAAAGATTATGAAACAGCCTGTAGTGACGATATTCCAGAGCGTTGGTGGCAAGCCATGAAAAAAATGGTCTAATCTCTTCTTTTTATTTTAACGAATCCGTTATTCTAAAGCGAAATTATTCCATAAGTTTAAAGAACAATCTTCTTTCATATATAAAAACATGCATTTAAACCCGTAAATGCAACCGTTAATATAAAAAAGACTTGATTTATATAAAAAAAACCTATTTTTGTAAAAAATAGAGATATTTACAATAATTAAACACATCAAACAATTATGAAAAGATTTTTTTATGCATTTTTAGCCATGCTTTTGATTGGTAATTCAATCACTGCTTTTGGTACAAATCCACCTGATGAAGGAATGTGGTTGCCCATGCTTGTAAACCGTTTGAATTATGCGGATATGAAAAAAATGGGTTTGCAATTAACCCCAGATGAACTCTACAACATTAATCGCCCGAGTTTGAAAGACGCCATCGTACAATTGGATGGTGGTTCTTGTACCGCCGAAATTGTTTCAAAAGAGGGATTAATGCTCACCAATCACCACTGTGCTTATGGTGCTGTTCAGGCTGCCAGCAGTGTTCAAAATGACTATTTAACTGATGGTTTCTGGGCGTATTCTAAAAAAGAAGAGATTAAAACCGACATGACGGCCACTTTTTTGGTTCGTATGGAAGATGTTACCTCGCAAGTTCTGGATGGAATAAATTATGAAACTTCAGCCAGTGATAGATCCGCTCAAATCAGAACGGTAGTTGGTAAACTTAGAAAAGAGTATTCCGAAAAAGGAAAATATACGGTAGTGATTAAAGATTTCTTCGAAGGAAACGAATTTTATATGTTTATTTATGAAACATACAAAGACATCCGTTTGGTTGGTATTCCTCCATCATCTGTTGGAAAATATGGTGGCGACACCGATAACTGGATGTGGCCTCGTCATACGGGCGACTTTAGTTTTTTGAGAGTTTACACAGCTCCCGACGGTTCTCCAGCAGAATTTAGCGAAGATAATATACCGCTTGTGCCAAAACATTACCTTCCTGTTAGCATTAAAGAACTTAAAAAAGATGATTTTGTGATGATTTGGGGATATCCAGGATCAACCGATAGATATTTGCCCTCTTGGGGTGTTCAGGAAGTTTTAAATCATACAGCTCCAACAATTATTTCAGTTCGTGAAAGAAAATTAGAAATTATGAAAGAGGGTATGAATGCCAGCAGCGCAGTTCGTATACAATATGCTGCAAAGCATGCTCAAACTGCCAATTATTGGAAATATTATATTGGACAATCCAAAGGTTTGAAAGCCCTTAATGTGGTAGATAAAAAAAGAGCCATTGAAAAAGATTTTGCAAATTGGGTATCGGTTGAGCCCGAAAGACAAAAAATTTATGGAAACGTTTTGTCTGATATTGAAGCCGCTTATAAAGAATCTGCTGAAAAACTTATTCAACGTCGTTTGTGGTATTTCCAAGAAACATTTATGGGTGCCGAAGCTCTTTGGTTTGTTTGGAAACTACAAACACTTCCTTCAGCATTGAAGAAAAAAGATTCCAAACCAGCTGATTTTGATGTGTACAGAGAGATGGCAAAAGAACAATTCAAAGATTATAACATGGCAGTAGACCAAAAGTTATTTGCTGCTCTAATTGAAATGTACTACACCAACATTCCACAGGAATACCATCCTGCTATTTTTGCCGAGTTAAATAAAAAATACAAAGGCGATTACACAAAAATGGCTCAGGATATTTATTCCAAATCAATTGTTACTTCTGAGGAAAAATTCAATGAATTTTTGAATAAACCAAGCGAGAAAAAGTGGAATAAAGACATGGCTGTACGTGTTTCTCAATCGATTATTGAAACCTATTTTGCCATGCAACTAGAGATGTCGGCCATCGATTCAAAAATGCAAATAGCGAAACGATTATTTATTGACGGCATGCGAAAAATGTACAGCAATAAAGTTTTCTATCCAGACGCTAACTCTACCATGAGACTGACCTATGGACAAATATTGGATTATATTCCAGCAGACGCCGTTCATTATGACTTTATTACAACTCAAAAAGGAATTTTAGATAAAGAAGATCCAAACAATGATGAATTTGTTCTTCCTGCTAAATTAAAAGATCTTCTTTTGGCCAAAGATTTTGGTCCCTATGGTAAAAATGGTGAGTTGGCTGTTTGTTTCATCGCAAATACAGACATTACAGGCGGAAACTCAGGAAGCCCAATGATCAATGCCGAAGGTGAATTAGTAGGCATTGCTTTCGACGGAAACTGGGAAGCCATGAGCGGTGATATCGCTTTTGAACCAGCACTTCAAAGAACCATTGGCGTTGACATGCGTTATGTATTATTTATCGTTGATAAATATGCAGGTGCCAAAAACCTAATTAAAGAAATGGATATTAGAAAATAATTTTGGTCTAAATATAACCACAAAGGCAAGCGAAAAGCTTGCCTTTGTGGTTATATATCAGAAGTATATAAACTTGTTCATAACTAAATTTAAACAGAAAAGAAGCTTGAAGCAAAATTCTGAGTATTTTTGACATTCAAAATAATGACTTATGGAAGAAAAAATTGCAAACAAATCGAAAACAAACTATAATACACAGGCCGACCTAAGTACATTTGGAAAGTTGCCCCCACAAGCTCTTGATTTGGAAGAAGCTGTTTTGGGTTCGCTGATGCTCGAACAAGATGCTGTTACTGCCGTTATCGATTTGCTGAAGGACGATATGTTTTATAAGGAATCGCACCGAAGAATTTTTTCATCCATCCGAAATCTTTTCACAAATTCTGAACCGATAGATATTCTCACCGTTACTAATCAACTGAAAAAACAAGGCGATTTGGAAATTGTTGGGGGACCTTATTTTATCGCTTCCTTGACAAACAGGGTGAGTTCATCTGCCAATATTGAGTTTCACTCTCGAATTATTATTGAAAAATACATTCAGCGTGAATTAATTAGAATTGCGAATGAACTTATTCAAAACGCATATCAAGACACAGCCGATGCATTACGATTGTTGGATAAAGCGGGACAGGATTTGTTTCAAATTGCTGAAAATAATTTCCGAAGAACGCATTCCGAAATGAAAGAACTTGTTTATGTTGCCATTAAAGAGATAGACAATGCCAAAAATCAAGCAGAAGGCATTCGAGGAATTCCCAGCGGTTTTACTCAATTAGACAGAATTACATCGGGTTGGCAACGCTCGGATTTGATTATTTTAGCTGCTCGTCCGGGGATGGGCAAAACTGCTTTTGTTTTATCAATGGCACGAAATATGGCCATTCAATTTAATAAACCCATTGCTATTTTCTCTCTTGAAATGTCTGCCCTTCAGTTGGTGACACGCCTCATTTCATCCGAAAGTCAAATTCCCAATGAAAAAATAAAATCAGGAAAACTAGAAGATTACGAGTGGGAACAACTTACCAAAAGAGTGGAACCTTTGATGAATTCCACCATTTTGATTGATGATACACCTGCTTTGCCCATTTTTGACCTTCGAGCAAAATGCAGAAGGTTCAAACAGCAATACGACATTCAATGCATCATCATTGACTATTTGCAACTTATGTCGGCACAAATGGATGACAAAGACAAAGGAAAAGGAAATCGTGAACAGGAAATCAGTATTATTTCTCGTTCGCTAAAAACCTTAGCCAAAGAGCTAAATGTTCCAATTATTGCATTGTCGCAGCTAAATCGTGGAGTAGAAACTCGAACTGGATCCAAACGGCCACAGCTTGCCGACCTTCGTGAGTCAGGTGCCATCGAGCAAGATGCGGATATGGTATTGTTTATTTATCGCCCAGAATATTATCAAATTGAAGAGTTTCCAGACGGTGTAAATGCAACAGGCAAAGCCGAAATTATTATTGCAAAACACAGAAATGGTGCCTTGGGCGATGTGAGATTGCAATTTATTGACTATTTGGCAAAATTTGACAATTTACCCGAAGAAAACGACGGAGATTATGGATACCAATTGCCAACAAATACAAATTTTGAACAAGATACCAATTCAATTATTATCCCTTCAAGCATGAATAGGGATGACGATGATATGGGTGGTGTGCCCTTTTAAGTTTCTTTAGTTTCTTAAACTGAACAAAAAAGGATAAAAAAGTATTGTATAGAATAGTATAAAATCGAAATAATGAAAATTCTATCTTCCACTCATAAATATTTGGCAAAAGCGATTGTAATTGTATTTCTTTTTGCAACATCTACTTCATTGTGGGCATCTTCTATTTTAATTCCCATGGACGATGCTCAAAAAAATCATCTAAAATCATATGGATTGGCATATTGGGTTTTAGAACGAGAAGTTGAGATAAAATGGCTTCTTAATTACCGTGGAGGAAGCTTTATGATGGATTATTATCCCGACATTGAAAAGGAATGTAAGATTAGAGAAGTTAGTTATCAGGTTTTGGCAGATGTTCAGTCGACGACTATTTTGCGTCAAATAGAGTCGCCAGAATCTAACACAACCGCCATTCAACTTATAAAAGCTCCGAAAATTGTGGTCTATTCTCCCAAAAACAAATTGCCTTGGGACGATGCCGTTACTTTGGTTTTGACATATGCAGAAATTCCATACGATTTAATTTACGATGAAGAGGTGCTCAGTGGGGTTTTGCCCACTTATGATTGGCTGCATTTGCATCACGAAGATTTTACCGGACAGTATGGAAAATTTTGGGCCAATTACCGAAATGCACAATGGTACAAGGATGATGTTAGTGAAAATGAAGCCGTAGCTCGCAAATTTGGATTTTCAAAAGTATCTCAGCTAAAATTAGCTGTTGTTAAAAAAATTCGAGATTTTGTTGCCGGAGGTGGCTATCTTTTTGCCATGTGCTCGGCTCCCGATAGCTTTGATATCTCTTTGGCCGCTGAAGGAGTTGATATTTGTGAGAAAATGTTTGATGGCGACCCAATGGATCCAAATGCACAAGAGAAATTAGATTTCAGTAAGACATTTGCTTTTACTGATTTTAATGTTGTGACGAATCCCATGGAGTATCGAAAATCAGATATCGACATAGATCCTCGTTTGCATTTGTCTAATAAAAACAATGATTATTTTACCTTGTTTGAGTTTTCTGCAAAATGGGATCCTATTCCCACTATGCTTACACAAAGCCATGAACGTGTTATTCGTGGTTTTATGGGACAAACAACCGCTTTTGATAGAAGCAAAATAAAACCCGAAGTGATTATTTTGGGCGAAAGTCCACAATTTTCAAATGTGAGATATTTACATGGAGAACACGGAAAAGGAACTTTTACATTTTATGCTGGACACGATCCCGAAGATTATCAACATTTTGTTGGAGATCCTCCAACGGATTTGAATTTATATCCAAATTCTTCTGGATACCGATTAATTCTCAATAATGTCTTATTCCCGGCAGCAAAAAAAGAAAAACAAAAAACATAAACCAAAAAAACCAAATCATGAAAAAAATATCAAAAATTTTAGCAATAGCATTTCTTTTTGCCAGTTTTGGAATCGTTTTTAACTCGTGTAAAGATGAGGTTGATGACGTTAAGTCGCTTGCAGCACTCAGAAACGTAAGTCTCTCGTATGATAGTTTGCAATTGAATGTGGGCTTGCCCGAAGGTTCTCTTAATGGACAATCATTTCAAGAATTAAGAGAAGAAAATGAAGCATTGTTCTCCGATTTGTCAAATTACAAAATTGGCCTTACTACCTTTTTGAAAGCCGATAACCAAAAAGATAAAGCTCAAAATGCTGCTTTCCAAGGTTTGATTCTGAATACCATCATGGATAATATGGGCAATTCGCCTTTTCAAATCATTAGTGGACCCTTTGAGGTTGGTAAAAATGAAATAAAACCTTTTATTGCCGAAGGGAATATTAATTTACTAACACATAAATATGTAGGAAAATATATTTTCAAACAAATTGTAGACGGTGAAAATTTGGCAACAACATTAGCTCCCATTTTAAATTACAAAATTGGGGATAAACAAGGTGGATTAAACTTGCCTCAAATGAACCAAAGTATTCCTACTCGTGGTTCTGACGAATTGAAGAGTTTTTTAAATGGTTTTATAAGCTCTGATCTAATGAATTAATATTTCTCTCTCATGAACTTTGATATTGAAAAGATTCGGAAAGACTTTCCGATCCTGCATCAAGAGATAAACAAGCGACCCTTGGTCTATTTCGACAATGCTGCTACAACTCAAAAACCAAGTGTGGTTACACAGGCATTGGCAGATTATTACAATCAATACAATAGCAATATTCATCGCGGAGTGCACTATTTAAGCAATATGGCTACCGATGCTTTTGAAAATGCTCGAAAATACATTCAGTTGTTTATCAATGCGAAAAACGCACACGAAATTATTTATACCAAAGGTACAACTGAATCCATTAATTTGGTTGCTTATTCGTTTTTTAAACGATTTGTAAAGTCGGGCGATAATATTATTATTTCAGCCTTGGAACATCATTCTAATATTGTTCCTTGGCAAATGGCTTGCGAAAATCACAAAGCCCAACTGCGAGTTCTTCCGATGAACGAAAACGGAAGTTTACAGTTGGAAAAATTGAATGATTTAATGGATGATAAAACTCGACTTGTTGCCATAAATCATGTTTCAAATGCTTTGGGAACCATTAATCCAATCAAAGAAATAATTTCGATTGCTCATTCCAAAAATGTTCCCGTTTTGTTGGATGGTGCTCAGGCAATTTCGCATATAAAAGTAGATGTACAAGAATTGGATGTTGAATTTTATTGTTTTTCGGGACACAAGGTGTTTGCTCCGATGGGAATTGGGATTTTGTATGGCAAAGAAAGTTTGCTGAATGAGATGCCTCCGTATCAAGGAGGAGGCGAAATGATAAAAGAGGTAAGTTTTGAAAAAACAACCTACAACGAACTTCCTTTTAAATTTGAAGCGGGAACGCCTAGTGTGGGCGATGTTATTGGACTTCACAAAGCCTTGGAATATGTTCAAAAACTGGGACTCGAAAACATTGCAGCATACGAAGATGAGCTCCTAGAGTACGCTACCAAAAGAATTCAAGAGATTCAGGATGTTCGGATTTTTGCTAAAGACATTTCTAAAACCGCAGTGCTTTCATTTTTAGTTGGAAAAATACATCCTTATGATATTGGTGTTTTGCTTGATAAAATGGGCATAGCTGTCCGCACAGGACATCATTGCACGCAACCCATAATGGACTTCTATAAAATCCCAGGAACGGTTAGAGCTTCTTTTGCTTTTTATAATACAAAACAAGAGATTGATCTTTTTATAGAGGCCTTGAAAAAAGTTTGTCAAATATTAAGTTGATAAAATTTTACCAAAGTTTGCATTAAACCAGATAATACCTCCGCTGAATTCAAGTTATAAATGCAACTTTTTGATTTGTCAATTATCTTTATCTAAAATCCCCCAATCATGCCGATTCTATGTCGGCATGATTGGGTTTTATTAAATAAATATAATCTGTTTTATTCAAAAAATCTAAGTTTTTGGTCTGATAGTTGTTTTCAATTAAAAAAAAACGTAATTTTGATTCAAAATAATTGCAATTTTTATTCGTTATTAGGAGTTAATCAAGCACAAAATAAATTTTCAAAATGAAAAAATTATTTTTTATTTTTCTGGTCTTGCTATTTAGCAGTTCTATCTATTCACAAGATACATCCAGAGAGTTTTTAGATCAAGGGGTAAATCAAATTACTCGAAAAAACTACACAAAGGCCATTGAGCTTTTTGACAAAGGAATCGAGCTAGATAATGGAGACCCAGAATTATATGCCCATAGAGGTCAAGCCAAGCACTACTTAACTCGCTATCATGAGGCTATTTTAGATTATAACATGGCCATCAAAATTGAACCTGACTATTCTGAAGTTTATCATCTTAGAGGACTTGCCAAGGCAGAACTTAAAGATATGAATGGAGCTTGTGAAGATTGGGAAATTTCTTATGAAAAAGGAGAAAAAAGGGTCATGGAATTGCTGGTGGAGTTCTGTAAAGATTATTTGGATGGTGATACCTCAAATAAACCTAAAAAGTAAAAACATTGCTTATGAAAAACTTAATTTTAAGATACAGTATTGTATTATCGTTGGGATTATTCTTTTTTTCGGCTTCTTTAAATGCACAAAAATCTTCTTCTGATTATCTTGATCAGGGCATTAAACACATGAGTAAGCAGCAGTTTGAACAAGCATTGGAATCGTTTGAACAAGCTTTTACACTCAAAAAAAACGATCCCAATATTCTTGCGTTTCGCGGTCAAGCAAAACATCAGCTTGGTAGATTAAAAGAGGCTATCGTAGATTATAATTTAGTGCTAGAATTGGAACCCAATTATGCAGAAGTTTTTCACCTTAGAGGTTTAGCAAAATATGAATTGAATGACAAAACAGGAGCCTGTGAAGATTGGGAAAAAGCAAATATAATTGGATATAGTGGTGTTATCGATTTAATTATCGAGTATTGTATGAAAAAAAATGCCGAATAAAATCATTTTCTCAAACGGTTATTATACCGTGATTTCTTTTATAAATTTAGTTACTATTGCTTCAAGCAATTTATTTTATTTTAGCCCAAAATGAAAAAAATACATTATTTATTATTCTGCTTTCTCCTTTTTGGTTTGATGCAAAAAAACCATGCCCAAGTAGATTCATCCGACTTTATTGCCTTTTTTCATATCAATACTGGATACCAATTGCCCATGGCTGATATGAAAGAGAGATTCGGAGGCAATGCCATCGTAGGAGCTGGCTTTACGATAAAAACAAAAAGCAATTGGACGTTTGATTTAAGCTACAATTATATGTTTGGATCAATAGTGAAGAATGAAGTTCAATATTTGCAAAATATTCTTACCGATGAAGGTTTTATCATTGATGGAAATGGAGAAATTGCTGAGGTTAAAATGATGGAAAGAGGATGGAACGCCTTTGTGGGTGCTGGAAAAATATTTCCGGTTTCGGCAAGTAAAAAGAATTCTGGTATTTGGTTCAAAACGAGTTTTGGTTTGCTGGAACACAGAATAATGATTCACAATCCCAAAAATGTAACACCTCAGATTAAAGGAGATTATAAAAAAGGCTATGATAAACTGTCCAATGGATTGGCTTTAAATCCCTTTGTTGGATATGTTTGGTTGAATAAAAAACAAATTATAAACACCTATATTGGTGTTGAAATGATTGCTGCGTGGACAGAGGGCAGACGTTCGTATAACTTTGTAGAAGCTAATCAGGAAAAAGAAAAACGATTTGATATGGTACTTGGGATTAAAGCTGGTTGGATTATTCCTGTCTATAAGAGAGAACCAGATCCGTTTTATTTTAAGTAGAATGAGTCATGAGATTTTTCTATAACATTAGTATATATTTATATGCCTTTGCCATAAAAATGGCCTCCTTTTCAAACCAAAAAGCAAAAAGTTGGGTTGAAGGAAGATTGGGAATATTTGAAGCTCTGACGAATTTTAGAAACCAATATCCCCAAGATGCGGTTTTGTGGTTTCATTGTGCATCTCTAGGAGAATTTGAGCAGGGAAGAGCTTTAATGGAAAAAATAAAAAAAGAGAAACAAGATTACAAAATTGTATTAAGTTTTTTTTCTCCTTCTGGTTATGAGGTTCGAAAAACCTATGAATATGCCGATTTTATTTGCTATTTGCCAATAGATACTCCCAAAAATGCCAAAAAATTCGTGCGTATTTTAAACCCAGAAAAAGTATTTTTTATAAAGTACGAATATTGGTATAATTACATTGAAGAATTGTGGAAACAGAAGATTCCATTATTTATTGTTTCCGCCATATTTCGCGAAAAACAAATATTTTTTAAATCTTATGGATTTTGGTTTCGAAAGCAATTAGAGAAAATTCAGTGTTTTTTTACTCAAAATCAGGAGTCTATTGATTTATTGAAATCTGTGGGAATAGAAACTGCAATTTTAAGTGGAGATACTCGTTTTGACAGGGTTGTAGAAGTTGCCAAAAACCCATTAAAATTTCCCGAGTTAGAGAGTTTGGATCGAAACAAAACCTTTATTATTGGAAGTTCATGGGAGGCCGATGAGGTGCTGATTGCCAATGCACTGGATGACTTAACGAACCTAACTCTAATTATTGCCCCACACGAAGTAAACAAGACAAGAATACTTGAACTGAAAAAGATTTTTCACGCCAAAAAACCGATTTTGCTTTCCCAATTATCCAAAACAAATGCAAAAGCCTATGAGTTAATTATTGTTGATTCGATTGGAAAGTTGAGCAGTATTTATCAGTATGGTTTTGCTGCCTATATTGGGGGCGGTTTTGGGAAAGGAATTCATAATATTTTGGAGGCCGCTTGCTGGGGAATGCCCATTATTTTTGGACCCAATTATCATAAGTTTTATGAAGCAAAAAACTTGGTACACAAAGGTTCTGCCTTTTCGGTTAAAAACTCAGATGAATTTTCGGATGTTTTACAATCTTTAATTTCGAATAATGAATTATTATTGAACGCTTCTGCTATTTCTCGTCAGTTTGTACACGAACAGAAAGGAGTGGTGGATACCATTTATAATGTTGTGTTTCAAAAGTAACATATGGAAAAAATCCTTTATTCCATATTGTTTTTGTTTGTTGTTAATTTTCCGCTAAAAGCGCAGTTGGATATTGTATTTCAAAAATTAGAATTAAATATCAATCCAGATACTTTGTTGTTGGAAGGGAAATCCACCATCTATTTCAAAACAATTCAAACTCAAAATTACATTGAAATTGATTTAAACAGTGTTTTTGATATCGAAAGTATAAAGTATCAGGGGTTAGAATATCCTTATATACATGAAAATCACAAAATTAGAATCGAAAACCCAAATGCCTTTATCGCTGGGGTTTTGGATTCGGTTTTTATTCATTATCGCGGTGTTCCGAATAATTCGCTGAATGTGACCTCTTTTAACCGTGATTTTCACGAAGGAGTTCCAATTATTTGGACATTATCAGAACCTTATGGATGTGCCGATTGGTGGCCCACTCAAAATTCACTTTCCGACAAAATTGACTCCATCGACATTGTAGTGCATTCTCCCGAACAATATCGAACCGCTTCAATTGGATTGTTGCGTTCGGATACCGTTGCGAGTGGAATGAGAACCGTCGTATGGCAACATCGATATCCCGTAGTGCCATATCTTGTTGGAATTGCCACCACCAATTATATCCAATATAACGACACGGCTTTTTTTGAAAATGATACTATTTTGATTATGAATTATGTTTTTCCAGAATACGAGGAATTTTATCGTTTGCATAGCCACACCATAGCTATTAAGATGAATTACTACAATCGAACCTATGGAATGTATCCATTTTATAAAGAAAAATATGGACATGCTCAAATTCCTGGTTACGGTGGGATGGAGCATCAAACCATGACTTTTATTTCCAGTTTTTCTTATCTGTTAGTGGTTCACGAGTTGGCTCATCATTGGTTTGGAAATTATGTGACCTGTTCATCCTGGGAAGACATTTGGCTGAACGAAGGATTTGCAACGTATACGTCTAATTTATATTTGGATTTTGAACCATTTCCAAATGGTTTCGACCGCTGGCGGGCTACTGCCATTGAAAGTATCTGTTCGCATCCTGATGGAAGTGTATGGGTAAATGATACAACGGTGCGAAATAGAATTTTTTCAGGTCGTTTGTCGTACGAAAAGGCCGGTATGTTTTTGCAAATGATACATTATAAAATTGGAGATTCGCTCTATTACGAAACCGTTCGACAATTTATAAATCATCCAAATCATGCTTTTGGATTTGCATCTACAGCTGATTTTATTGCTGTTTTACAGAATGTTACAAATGTAGATTTTTCTTACTTTTTTGAATATTGGTTTTGGGGTGAAGGACATCCGAATGTCGATATAACCGCAAAAGCGTATAAAAACAACACCGTATTTTTTAGTCTTGAATGCTCCAATTCGAGTGCAAATAACATTCCTTTTGATGGTGAGGTGGAAATGCTTTTCAAAAATTTCAACATGGATACATTGATTTCGGTACCGTTAAAAGATGGAATCAACAATTATCATTTCGACTTAAGTTTTTCGCCAGATAGCGTGATTTATAATCCGTTTTTCCGACTTATTTCGCCCGTTAAACGAGAAAAAATGCAAATCCTTGATAATGTTCCTGATTTTTTGATTTTTCCAAATCCAACAAACGAATATTTAAACGTAGTTTGTGTTGAGGGTTTTATTCAAAAAATTCGTGTTTTTGATGTTTCGGGAAAATTAATTCTGAATATTGAGACCGACAATGATTCCTATTCAACCCAAATATCAACAGCTTCGCTCTCAAAAGGCATCTATTTTGTGGAAATTCAAAATAACAAAAAAGAAAAGTTGTCAAAATATTTCATAAAACACTAAATGGTTAAGCTACAATCATGCAGTTATTCAGGCTCTTAAGAGGTTAACGATTATTTTTATGCAAAAGAGAGACGAATAATTGTGAAAATCCTTATAAAATTAGTAGTTTTGAAGTCTAAAAACAAAAATATAAATAATGAATAGTCTTAATATTGATGAACAACTCAATAAAAAAAATGAACTTACTTTAGTGGCCTTGGAAACCTTTTCGAAAAACGACCACTTGTTGATTAATACTCAAAATGTTTGTGAAGCAATGGACATCGACGAGGAAGAATTTCTGACACTTTTTAGAGATTTTGATGAATTTTTAATGCACTTAATTGCTTTTTATACTAAAAATATTCTTGAATTAATCGAACCTATTCTTTCTGATATAAAAGTTGAACCATTAAAAAGAATTGAAAACCTTTATTCTTATTTTGTGGATTATTATGTCAACAAAAACACATTCCCTTTTGGAACCATTGCCAATCGAATTATTCACATGACTAGCGATTCGGATGTTCGTCAGGCGGCATTTGATGTTTTTAATATGGTTAAAAGAAGTCATTATTTGTGTATTATTGAAGCCAAGAAAAATGGCAGTATCGATCCTAGAGTTGACGCAGATAAATTATCGGAATTTATTATAAATGCCTGGGAAGGTACTTTGATGCAGTTTTATGCATCCCGTACTATTAAAACTTTATTTGTTTTTAATATTGTTTTAAGAAAATCAATTTTGCATACTGTTTAATTCTGTTTATTTATGAGCAAAATTTTACTCGAAGGGCTCGATTTCTTTTCGTATCATGGTTGTTTTAAAGAAGAGCAACAAATAGGAACCCATTTTTTGGTTGATGTTGAATTGATTGGTGATTTCTCAATTGCCGAAAAATCTGATGATTTACAAGATACGGTCAATTATCAGGCTGCCTATTGTGTGATTAAAAACGAGATGGCAAAATCATCAAAATTAATCGAAAACGTGGCCCGAAGAATTGTTGACAGACTGTTTTTATTTTCAGATCAAATTCAAGAAATCAATTTAAAAATTTCAAAGCTAAATCCACCTTTGGGCGGTAAAATTGCGAGTGTTGCATATTGTGTTTCCGAAAAAAGAAAACTTCCCTAGCCTTTTTCAAAGCTAAATCCTGTTGCTATTTTGCTTTTTATTAAATCTATAAATCATATACAATTCCTGCAGAAACCCCCAAAGAGCGGCTTTTAAAAAAATTTGCAATAAGAACAGTTCCAAACTGCAAACGCGTGTCGAAATGCAATGCTGTTTTTGGAGTCAGTTTGTATTCAAATCCAAATCCGCTTAAAAATCCACTATCAATATCATCAGTTAGATTTTTATTCGAACTGTTTACCTCTGTGCTTACATTTATTTGGTTGCCGCTTTGCTCATCTGTTGAGGTTTTTTTGCAGATTCCCTTTTCAATGGTAAAAAGCGGAAATGAGAGATGAAAGCCTCCATAAATATTGAGTTTTATGTGATGAATATCAAAGGCAACATTCGGACAAATACCAATACTTAAATAGTTTAATGAAATATCGCCGGCAAAAAATTCACTTTCTGAATTTGAAGAATGCGTTTTTTTATATGCTATTTCTGAATTTAAGTTTTTATAATTAAGTTCTACAAAAGGAATAAAGTTTTTTGAAAGTGGAATATAAAGACTTCCTCCAAGATGAAATCCAATTTTTGGCGATGAAGACAAAGCAGCATTGGGCGATTTGTTGTAAAATATCATAGAAGTGCTATTTAGCCCAGCCTTAAACCCCAATCGTAATGGGCTGTTGATGTACTCATCTTCTTGAGCAGAAAGCGTTAGTGTTAGTAATAAAGCAAATAAAAAGGCTAAAATTTTACTCATAAATAAAAGGTCTGTCTGTTTTGGATTGTACATAATTATTGATAAAAAAGAGATTATGATTGAAGTTTCTGAATGCCTCAGCACTTTCTTTGATAATTAGTAGTTGATCAATGTAGATTTTTTTCTCGATTCCATCTCCTCCTTTTACGCCCAAAGAATAGTTGGATTTTGAACACTTTTTTATAAAATCGAGTTTGACTAAAGTCCAACCATTGAACGACAAAACACTTTTGTGCGGATAAACAGCATTATCCCAATATGTAATTTGAGAAACAGTATCGAAACGATTGATAAATGCAATTAAGTTTAAGGAAGCAAAATCAAAATAATTTTCTCCACTCTTAATCCAAAAGCTCACAGAAATAATGGAATCGGAAACAGGCATATTGGGGTCAAATTCATGCAAAATATGATATTCCTTACATGGACCAGAATAGGATGCTTTTCCGACAAGAGCTTCCGTTTTATCGCCATTTTCAAAGTTGTTTTCATAAATTATTGAAAGGCTGTCTTTGATAAACCAATCGTTTTTATTTTGAAATTTTGATGGATTTTGAGGGAAAGTTTTGGGTTTAAATTTAAACAGTTGTTCAGGAGAAATTCTAAAAAAAATAAAACGTTCTGTACTATCTATAAAAGTAGCTTTTTCAATAATTTTCATTTCTGCTTTTGAAAGTTCATCGTAACTTTGAACAATCAAAAAATCTCCCTTTTTAACAAGAAAGTCCTCGCTTATTTCTTTGTAAACTTCATTTGGTTCGATGATACGAAGAATTTTCTTGGCTACTGAAAAGGACGATCTTCCAGAAAAGTTTGTCAAAAGTGGCAAGTCAAGTAATTTTGAAGAAATAAGCGAGTTGTCTTGAGTATTTAAACCTCTAAAAACATCCAACAATTCTGTTCCTACATAAAAAAAAGGAATAGGAATAATTGCTTGAAAATTGGAAGATTTTATTTTTTCCAGACTGCTTACAAATTCATCAGAATAGGATTTTTCTAAAAATAAATTCTCAGATTTAGTAATAAATTTTGAATGTACTTGATGTTTGCCGTGTGCTTCATAAATGTAAGATAGAGGAATAATAAACATTAAAAAAGCTAAGAGATGCGAAATTTTCTTGTTCTGCAAATAAGTCTCCTTTAGGTATGACAAACTGCTTATTATGAAAATGGTGGATCCAAAATAAAAAATCCAAGCCAATCTGCCGATGGCTCTAAATTCGCGAAAGAGCGGTATTTTTTGATAAAAGTTTGACCAACTTCCGTAAAACGGAAATCCAAACGAAATTATTAAAAATAGAAGAGACGAAATGAGTAAGCCCACTAAAAAAATGTTGGTTGGATTTTTTTTGCGAGTTTTATGTATTTTGTATAGAAACAAAACAACAACAGGCAGCAAAAACAATGTAGTCAGCAGTCCAACGTACGCCATGGCCTCCCACTTAGTAGTAAAGAGTTCGGAACTTAGATTAAAGAGATTAAATGATTCCAGAGTTTGAGGAATGAAAACGGTATACCAATCCGCTTTTAAATCATGAAATCCTGCCGGGAAAATGTTTTTATCGCTTGCCGTATCGGTAATAAAAGTAAAGAGTTTATATATAATAGCCGGTGAAAAAGCAGCCCCTAAAATTTGAAAAAGATGTGTTTTTTGCAAATAGTTTTTATTGCTTATTAACCAAAAAACCAAAATAGGAACGACAGAAGAGAATGCCATCATTCCAATATACGGATGAATAAACATAGATAAAAAACCATGCAGAAAAATCCAAAAAGCGTAGCGGTTTTTTTTATTACCAACGATGTATTTTAATGAAAGATAGAAACTTAAGGGGATAACATGGCTAAATGCAAGGGCATAATGTCCGCCCATACGTGCCAGTTGAGGTTGCAAAAGGGCAATAGAAATGGCAGATAAAAGAGCGAAAAAAGTTTGAACATTTAGCAGTTTCAGTATTTTATAAATAAACAAACTGCAAAAAACCATCGACAGAAATAGCAGGCTGTGAAGTATTCCGGGCACATAATTGTAAGTTTCGGGAAAAATTTTCTGAATTGGTTTGAGCAATGTCACCAAGAGCGGAATTCCGTCCGTATTGAAAAAATATTCACCAAAAGGATAATTGTAATAGCTAAAATTGATAAGTTCGTTCGACTGAAGCTGCATTATAATCGTATAATAATTTTTCAAACCGTCCCCACTATCGCTCATGATAAAATGATTAGGTGCCATAATTATCGCATGATAATAGAAAAACAGAATGCCCGACATGACGACAAACAGCAGAACTTCGAATTTATATTTAAAAATTACTTTCATTTGCGACCGTATTTTTCTTTTAGCAATAAAACTACTTTTTTATCCACCGGAAAACTCAAATCTTCTTCTGTAAGATCATCTATTTTGACAAAACGAAAACACTGGGGTCCATCCACATTTTGTGTAAAATTGAAAGGCTTTGTGACAATTGTTAAGCGAAGTTTTTCCTTTGGTTGGATGAGATAATAGATGCTAATAAGCTGTTTTTTAGTATCTAACAACATCGAATTGATAAAAAAATCAGTAGTGTAGAAATGCTCTATTACATCAATCTCTTGATTCATTTCTTCGAGGCATTCGCGTTTCAAGCATTCGATGGTAGATTCACCGTATTTCAATCCGCCACCAGGGAATTTCGTCATGTTCATGTTTAAACGATGTTCGTCGGTCAACAATACTTCATTTTCGGGATTTATCAAAATCCCATACACTCGAATGTTGAATTGTTCTATTTCCATCATTGTTTTGTTGCCTTTAAAACTTCTCTTTTTCCTTTTGGACCAGGCAATTTCTCTATTTTGAAATTTAGATTTTTGAGTGTCCTTTTGAGTTGTCCATTGGTTGAATAGGTTACAAAAATACCATTTTCGACAATGCCTTTGGCAATTTTTTCAATCATTTCGGCAGTCCACATTTCGGGTTGTTTGGAAGAGCCAAAAGCATCGTAATAAACCACGTGAAATTCTGGATTCAGAGCCGGCATTTGCTCTAGTTTTATTTCCCTTTTGAGAAATTTGATATTTGGGAAGAGTTCCTGTTCAATATTCCAAGACAAATTGTGTAGCTTTTCAAATATCTCTTTTGCCAAAGGATGATCAATGCGTTCGGGATAATTTAGTTTTTCCACTTCAAAATTTGTGATGGGATAAGCCTCAATGCTTTCGTAGCGAAGATGGATGTTGTTTTTTAGTGCTTCAAGCACGGTGAGCAAGGCATTTAATCCAGTACCAAAACCAAGCTCGAATACATTGATATGAGTATGAAATATTTGAAGCGAATTTTCAAAACCATTTTTAAGGTACACAAGCATTGCTTCGTCAATAGCACCATGAACGGAGTGATAGCTATCGCCAAAGCGATGATTGTAAAGCGTTGAAGAGCCGTCTTCACTCAAAAGAAGATCATTATTCAATAATTGCGGAGTATCTGCCATGAATGTTTAGTATTTCATCTGGAGAAACAAATTGTTCCATTATTTGGTAGGTGTCGGCGTTGATTATATATAGATTGTATGGGTTATGAATAAATAGTTTTTCGCCATAACTGTCGTAAAAAATATTTTTAATGTTCGCTTGATTTATCACTTTTGTCAATTTATTTTGAACCGAAGCATCATACAGGTATACGGCATCTTGGCATGCAACAAAAAACTCACTTCCTTGTTTGGATGTTGCCATTGCGATGGGAGTCTCGGTTGTTTTTAGCAAAGTAAAAATATTGTTTGCGAAATTGTAAGTGTAAATTTTACCAGCATTGTTCACATTGGCAAAAATAATCAAACGGTCGTTGTAATAATCCCATGAAATAATGTCTTGGACAATAGTATGATCGGTTACCGGAGATGAAGATCCAGAATGATATTGGATGAGTCGGCGTGTGCCACCAAGCACATTTTCTGTTTCGGCAAAAAGACGATTTTGAGTGTATAAAATATTAGTAGCAAGTCGTTCTCCGGGCAGTCCGTAGGAGTTTACTATGCCTCCGGCAAAATCATAACATTTGATGGTAGAATTTCGTTGTCCCGAAAAAATCCGATTGTCGCTAATGTGCAATGAATTGAAAAATGGATGAAGTCCAGAAATAGAATTTGGAATCGACCAAGCCAATAAGCCATCCTCCGTATTAAGAATTGACAAATCTCCAGAGTTTTTTCCAGAAACAATTAAACTTTGGTATTCGATGTTCATCCCCGAAGCCAAATAATCACCCTGTAGTGTTGCTACATCTAAGTTGTCTCCATTTTCATTAAGAGAGGTTATTCCAGTTTGCTGTTCGGATATTTTAGTGATCAAAAAGATTCCAGTCAGTTTCCATTGCATACCATTGATGCTAATGGGTAAAAAAACAGATTTGCTGTTGTTTTCATTTCGAGCAATCAGGCGTAGAAAGTATTTTCCGGTAGTTAATTTGCTGATATTCAGTATTATTTCTTCATAATAATTGATTTCTGTTGCATTGTAATCGGTTTTATACTGAGCCGTTCTTGGAGTTCTATTTTCGTTAAGCAGTTCAACACTAACTGATTTTATGGGAACTTCATCGGTGATTTTGGCACGAATAAAAATAGTATCACCGTATTGAAAAACTTGGTTTCTGTCGGGTGTTTCAAATATTATTTCGGGAGCCTTATCATATTCGTCAACGCACGAATTAAAAAAGACCAATAAAAATAAAATAATAAATAGAAAATGGATGGCTTTTTTCATAATGTTGCATTATCTTTGATTTTTCAAAAGTACAAATTATGAGCTATCAAAACTTTAAAAACATTTTATTTTTAGATATTGAAACGGTGCCTCAATATCCTGATTTTGAACAACTGGATGAACGTCTTTCAAAATTATGGGAGAAAAAAGCATTGCGTATTCGTGAAACAGAGGATGAAGATGTTCAAAAAACGTATCAAAAAGCTGGGATTTATGCGGAGTTTGGCAAAGTAGTTTGCATTTGTACCGGGTATTTTCACGAAGATAATTTTCGAATAAAAGCTTTCTCTGGACATGACGAGAAGCTGCTATTAACAGAGTTTGCTCTTATGTTGGAAACATTCCAAAAACGTCCAGGATCACAATTGTGTGCACATAATGGCAAAGAATTTGATTTTCCCTATTTGTGTCGCCGAATGCTTATCAACGGTATTTCAATTCCTTCGATTCTTGATAGTAGTGGAAAAAAACCTTGGGAAACATCCTTTTTGGACACGATGGATATGTGGCGTTTTGGAGATTACAAAAACTACACTTCGCTTGATTTACTCACCGCTATTTTTGGCATTGATTCACCAAAGGATGCTATCGATGGAAGTATGGTAGGGGATTATTATTGGAATAAAAAAGATTTAGAAGCCATTGTAACCTATTGTAAAAAAGACGTTTTGGCCATTGCACAACTTTATTTAAAACTGAAAGGAAAAAATCAGATTCCAAAAGAGAATGTGGTTTTCCTATAAAGGTAATAATACAATCTTAGTTTTGTATAATTATAATCTGTTCAACAATAGATTTCTTTGAACTATTTTCACTTTAGTCTTCTATTTATTTTTTCTCAAAAATCACTCCTTGGCCTAGATGTCGCCAATTTATAGAGTCTGTTTTCCAATTTCGAGTAATTTTATCCTCGCAATGGCTTGCTCTTTTATTGACGTTCAATCGGTGATTTGTTTAAGTCTGAACGACCTCAAGTTTATTCAAATAGAGTTCAAAAGCAAGCTGGTTTTTTAATATTTGTTGGCTAATTATCGAAAATTAGAAGCCCTTTTTGAAGCATTCATGAAAATTCGGATAAAAACTTTCCGTGATTTATGAAAACGACTGAAAATCAAGCATTTTAAAATTGTTAACACCGTGTTAAGCACCCCCTTGTATACTGATAAAAAGCTGTATCTTTGTCAAAACTTCGAGATTAAGAAACATAAAAAAATAATAAATATGAACAGCAATCACGAGATTCTAAAAAAAGAGAGTATAGTGGTTAAATTTGCAGGCGATTCAGGTGATGGCATGCAATTGGCCGGCACTATATTCGCTGACACGGCTGCGGTTGAAGGCAATGATTTATCTACATTTCCTTACTATCCAGCAGAAATTCGTCCGCCTCACAACACTATTGCAGGTGTATCGGGATTCCAAGTTCACGTTGGAGGTAAAATTTTAACTTCCGGTGATGAATGCGATATTCTGGTTTGTATGAACCCGGCATCTTTAGCCGCTAATATTAAATCTGCAAAAAAAGGAGCTACTCTCATTGTGGACGCTGACAATTTTGAAGAAAAAGCGTATACCAAAGCAGGTTATTCGTCAAATCCATTGGACGACACCAGTGTAATGAGTAGTTACCGTTTAATTAAAGCTCCTATGACTTCTATGGCTGCCATTGCGGCAGTTGAGGCAGGAATGGATCAAAAGACGGCAGAACGCTCAAAAAACATCTTTGCTCTTGGAATGGTTATCGCAATAGTCGATTACAACATTGAAAAAGTAATTTACTTAATTGAAAAGAAATTCAAAAAAAACCCCCTTGTTTCTGAGGCCAATAAAAAAGCGTTAATGTCAGGATATGCGTATGCAGAATCTGCAGAAATGAATTTGTCAAAAATTCATACTCCATCGGCCAACATTCCAAAAGGACAGTATCGCAACATTACGGGCAACATAGCTACTGCATGGGGTTTAATGGCAGCTGCTGAACGTTCGGGACGCGAGTTGTTTTTGGGTTCGTATCCAATAACTCCAGCTACTGAAATCTTAATGGAGCTAACCTATCATAAATCACTTGGTAATAAAGTATTCCAGGCCGAAGATGAAATTGGCGGTATATGTTCTGCTATTGGAGCATCCTTTGCAGGTGCTATGGCGGTAACAACTACTTCTGGTCCTGGTTTGTCTCTAAAAACCGAAGCCATTGGTTTGGCCGTTATTACAGAACTACCACTTGTTATTGTAAACGTTCAAAGGGCCGGTCCTTCAACAGGAATGCCTACCAAATCAGAACAATCAGATTTAAACATGGCCTTGTTTGGTCGTAATGGAGAAGCACCACTGCTTGTTTTTGCAGCCTCTTCTCCAGCTGATTGCTTTTATAAAGCATACGAAGCAGCAAAATACTCTATGGAGCATATGACTCCTGTTATTCTTCTTACTGACGGACAAATGGGACAAGGTTCCGAAATATTCCGTATTCCCAAAGTGGCGGATCTTCCTCCCATAAATCCTCCTATCGTAAAAGCGAACGATTCAGAATATTTGCCATACAAACGCGATCCTGAAACATTTGCCAGAGGATGGGCGATTCCCGGAACAGAAGGGTTGCGTCATCGCATTGGTGGTCTTGAAAAAACAGATGGAAAAGGAGCTGTTTCGACAGATCCTCATAACCATGAGTTAATGACTTCAATGCGTGAAAACAAAGTCCAAAAAGTAGCGGATTATTTACCACTGCAAGAAGTAAGTGGAGAACAAGAAGGCGATTTGCTCGTTATTAGCTGGGGGGGAACTAAAGGTGCCGTTCTTTCTGCCGTAAACGATCTTCATGCTGAAGGTAAAAAAATCGGTCATGCACACTTTAGTTATATAATGCCACTACCTAAAAACACGGAAGAAATTCTCAAAAAATATAAAAAAATAATCGTTTGTGAATTAAATCGCGGACAATTTGCGAATTATCTAAGAATGACATTGCCCGGTTTTAAATATGAACAGTATAATAAAATGCAAGGCTTGCCATTCTCAACTCAAGAATTAAAAGAAGTATTCACAAAAATGATTTAGGAGGTCACTATGAGTTTTGAAAATAATTTTACAGTAGATAGATCCGAAGTTCCTTTGACTAAAGCGGACTTCGTAAGCGACCAAATGGTAAAATGGTGTGCAGGCTGTGGTGCCCATGCCATTCTTTCATCTGTTGCTAAAGTTTTCCCTGAAATTGGATACAAAAAAGAAAATTTTTGTATAATCTCGGGAATCGGTTGCTCTTCCCGTTTTCCATATTATGTAAACACATATGGCTTCCACGGAATTCATGGACGTGCTAATGTGATTGCTACCGGAGTGAAAATTGCAAGCCCTCATTTGAGTGTTTGGATTGCTACCGGAGATGGTGACTCGATGGCAATTGGTGGAAACCACTTTATTCACATCATTCGAAGAAACCTTGATGTGAATATTATGTTGTTTAACAATCAAATTTATGGCCTAACAAAAGGTCAGTATTCACCTACCTCACCATTGGGTTCTGTTACAAAAACGTCCCCCTTTGGAACAATTGAACATCCCTTTAATCCTGGTGAACTTGTTTTAGGAGCACAAGGTACATTCTTTGCTCGAACCATCGATGTCAACCCAAAACATATGACAGAGGTGCTATTTGAGGCAGCTCGTCACGACGGAACTTCCGTTGTTGAGATACTTCAAAATTGTGTTATTTTTAATCATGACACGCATCGCCAAGTAACTTCAAGAGATCTTAAAGAAGATCACCAATTAATTCTTAAACATGGCGAACCTATGATTTTCGGAAAAGAGAAAAACAAAGGAATTCGCTTGACTCAATTGGGACTCGAAACTGTTACCATTGGCGAAAATGGAATTACTGAAGCCGATATTTTGGTTCATGATATGTACTCTAAAGATCCAGCAATTCATCTCATGTTGGCGAAATTAAAACCACCTATGTATCCAATGGCTTTGGGTGTTATTCGTGCTGCCGCTTTCCCAACATACGACGATCTTATCGTTGAACAAATTGAACATGCTAAAAAAACAAGCAAAATTCTATGTGTTGATGATTTACTTAACAGTGGCGACACTTGGGAAGTATAGTTGAATAGAGTATTCTAATAAAAAAAGAGCTTTCAAAATTTTGAAAGCTCTTTTTTTACTAAAGCACAGAAGATTTTTAATTCCTCTAAATATTACTCTTTAAAACAAAAATACCCAGCACCGATGTCCACTCTAAAAGAATCAAGCAGATTTGCTTGTGGTGTATAGCGATAAACCACCGATTTTTTTACATAATCTTTAGCGTCGGAAATATAAATATCTCCATTGCTTGGATGAATCCCCAATCCGAAAAACATGCGTCCATTTTCTTGTATTAGAGCTGTTTGCGGCAGTGAATTATCGCTTATTGACATTTGACAAACGCCCGATGAAGGATGCATTAAGCCCCAACCACCGTTAAGATAATAAAGCGTATCTCCTCCTTTTGAAATTTGCAATCGGGTGGGCGAAAATTCTTTGTTTTCAAATGTGAAAACGGCCTCAATACTCATGTCTTCTGGATTAATTCGGCTCAATGCTGCATTTTCCCAGCCGTATGACAAACCATTAAAACCTCCGTCCGATAAAACCCATAATTTTTTGTTTTTATCAAAAACAATACTGTTTGGCTGGATTACAACTTCTACAGAATCGACTATTTTATCAATTCTGCTGTCAATTTTATAAATTTTATTTCCAAATGACCAACTACTAACAAATACAAAATCATCACTTTTACAAATTGCTTCCGTAGTGGCTCCAATAGGAATATTGCCACCAATCGTAAATTGACTTGGATCAATAATGGTGATGTAATGACTTGAATAATCGCTAACGTAGGCTTTCGTACTGGAAATTATTTCTACATAACGCGGTGAAGGCAAGTTGCTTATGCTTGCAATATGTTTGAATGTAGAAGTATTTATGACCATTATTTTCCCCGAATTATTTATTACGATAAATCCGTAGTTGCCAAAAATTTTCATCGACTGACAAACATCTCCCAAAGGAAATCCATTGGCATTATAAAATACTTGATTGCTCACTTCTTTTGTATTGGTATTGAAAAAAGAGAGAGAAGAGTTTCCGCTCATAAAATTGCCTTCGTTGCAAATGAAAACTCCTTTATCTTCTTGATATTCCTTTACTGGCGGCTCTTCTTTTCGGCACGAAACAAGAATTATCATAAATATTAAAAAGAAAAGTTGAGCTGTTTTTTTCATAGCTATAGTTTTAAAAATTTATTTTAAAAGTAAGTGAATAGTTCCTTTTGGGCATGGCTCTCCATAAAATTGCTTGGTAATCGGTGTTTAACAAGTTGTTGATTTTTAGTTCAATATCAGGTGACCAATGCTTAAAAATCCACTTTTTTGAAAATCCAATATTATGAAGATTATACCATGGTAAAAAGTGCCGTTCATCGCTTTCATTTCCAGAAGTGAATCGTTTTCCAATAAAATTGTAGGTGTAATTTAGTTGATATCCGCTGTAAACAAAATTTACAAAGACATTTGATTTGTTCTGAGGAATGTAAATTAATTGATTACCCAATGATTTTGCATTCTGTATATCGGTTTCAATGTTTTCTGTTTTTGTAAAAGAGTAATTGGCAAAGAAAAGCACATTGAAATTTTTAAAATTTGTCTTGATTTCAGCCTTCGTTTCGATTCCTCGGGCGAAAACCTCTTGTATGTTTTGTGCGGTCCAGTAGCGGAACTCGCTGGGTTGCCAAACAATCCAATCATCAACCAAGGATGCATAAAAAGTAGAAGATATATGATAAAATAGTAGACTGTTCTGCCTGTTTGAATATGATAATTCTGCATCTGCCGAAATTGCTTTTTCGGGTTTTAAATCTGGATTTCCACCCGGTTCCCAATACATATCGTTGAGACTAGCTTGGTGATAATTTGATGAAAAATTGGTTTTAAAGCTAAATCTCTTTAAAAATAAGTTGTTTATTTCCATTCCAATGGCTGGCATAAATGGTGTTAACTCATTGTCTGTTATTTCTTTACGAGCAAGAACGTAAAATGAAGTAGATTCTCTAAAAGTATAAAAAAGAGCCAAGCTGCTTCCCAAAGTATTTCGTTTAGGACTAAAACTTTTATTTTGCCTGTGGTCAATATAGTGTGCCTTGGCATGGTCAAAATTAGAGTTCCAACGAAGGAAAAGGTTTTTTCTCAGATTAAATTCAAGTTTGTATTTTAGAAAATAACTTTGACTTTCGCTGCTGCTGCGGTGGTTTTCATAAAGTCCGAATTGAGTTTGATGTGCTAAATAGTAATTTAGATTGCCAAAAGAAAGACCCGCGTTTAAATCTGAATTCCCATTTTTGAAAAACGAAGTCCATTTTAACGAAGCCCTAATGTCTTTATCTTTTTGGTCTTCAATTCTTTCCATTCCTTGAAAAGAGATAATTGGAGGAAGATTTCGATTGCTTTCATGAAACCAGAATGAAGCAGAAAAAAGATTATTGCTTGCTTGATAGTGAGTTTCTGCCAATACTCCTTTTTTTTCGTACGAAGCATTTTTCTGTTTTTCGTAATTCCAAAGTCCGTTTGCATTGTTGTAATATTCAAAATTATTTTCCGAGGTTTCGTGAAAAAATCTCAATCGGTTTTGCCATTTTGAATTTCCTCCGCCAATTTGTGCGAAACTTTGTTTGGTATTGAAACTACCGTATGAAAAACCAGCCATGCCGTATAGTTTTTTGTCAAATTTGGGCAATGAAGAGATGTTTATCGTTCCGCCCAAAGCTCCGCTATTATTCTGAAGCGAGCTGCTTCCGGGTAGAATTTCAACTTGATCAATAAAAATAATGGGCAATTGCGAAAAATCTACTTGCCCAAGCATCGGATTATTGATGTTTATTCCGTTCCACTCTACGGAAGTATGCGAAGCACCCGTTCCTCTGAAAGAAGCTGTAGCCAGCGAACCTTGCCCGTACGTTTTTATAAATAATGTCGTATGATTGCTTAATAATTCTGACAAACTATTATTTAAGTTGTTCTGAATCAGCGTCGTATCAATTTTTATTCGTTGTACGATGCGCTCTTTTAATGGTTTTTTTGAAATAATATCAACTACTGGAACAGTGATTAAAGTATCGTTTTTTTGAGAAAACAAATCTATGTTTGTCAGAAATAGAATTCCCGCAAACAAGAGTATCCAAAAGTATTTATTTTGCTTCATTTTTCTCAAATATTTACCAAAGCTTGCGGGAAAAATGAATTTCAGTGTATGTAGCACCTTGATTCTTTGCTTTTTACCCGAAAGCTACGAATTAATATTGAAAGTAGGTCTTCTGACTTTTCCTGGGTTTTAAAGCCTTCCCATCAAAAAATTGACAGTGGCATTGGTTTTTAAAACCTCCGAAAGGAATTTACAGCTACGGGTATAGTCCCGGATTTTCACCGGATTCCCTTGAATTTGAGCTTTTTAATGCCCAAAAACTTTCAATAAGTTCGACAAATATACGGTTTATTTTGAAACATACGGACAAAAAATAGAGATAAACTTGAATTTAAATTTCAATAAAATTGATATTTTCTATCGGAATCATGGCGTTAATGAGCCCTAATTTTTCAAAAGAATTGATGTTTTCTTCAGAAATTTTAGCTTCTTGAATCTGTTTTGTTTTTAATAAATATTGTCGCTGAACTCCGTTTAATAAGGGCGTATCGGGTGTGAAAAGCATTCCATTTTTTTGGAATACTAAATTTGCAAATAATCCATCTGTCAAACCTTTGTTCTGGGTGAATAGAGCAATGGTATTTGGCTTTATGTTTTTTGTAAGTTCTTCAAAAAGAGTTCGATTTGAATATTTAAATGAATAATCAAAGCCATTAGGAACAGGTATCATTTGAAATTTTGAAAACTTTAGCTGATTGTATGGCAAAATTTCCAAAGAATGAACTTTTTGCGAATAGAGAATTCGAATTTTATACACTCCAACCGGCGGAAGAGTCTCTTTCTCAAGTTCTTTTTCGAGATTAATTAAATTTTTTTTTCCAAAAAAATGCAATATCGTTTTATTCACTCTATTTTGGTGGTAGTCAAGCAGTTTTATATTGCCATTTTCCAGTCGAATGCTTTCAATAAAGTGGCACATACACTTTGTCAATTAATTCTTGATACTCTTTTTCGGCTTGGCTATTGATGGTAATACCGCCACCACTATGATATTGCAAACCATTTTCGGTTTCTTGAATGTATCGAATCATTACGGCCGTATCCAATGATTGTCCGTCGTATATTCCCATAATTCCGCAGTAGTAGCCTCTTTCTGTTATTTCTGCTTTTTCAATTATTTCTAAGGTTTTGGATTTTGGTGTACCCGAAATGGAAGCTGCAGGAAGCAATTCCATTAAAATATCGCCCAATTTTTCATGCCAGTCTGAATCTAAATCGCCACAAACTTCGGAACTCACTTGAAGTAGCTCTTTTTGATTGGTTTTCAAGCGATCAATGTATCTGAATCGCTCTACTCTAGCGTTTTTTGCAACTCTATTCAACTCATTTTGGACAGAATTGACCACGGCATGTTGTTCGTCTATCTCTTTTGGATCGTTCATTATTATCTCTTCTGCATTTTCAATCGACGCATCAATGGTTCCTTTCATCGGATAGGAATGAATTTTATTGTCGATAATACGAACAAATATCTCTGGCGAAAAAACAGTAAAAAATCTGGGTATTAGAATCTTATATTTAGCCTTGCTAGCATAAAAAATTTCTTCTAAACTGAGCGAACACTCTATTTTGGAAGGCATTGTCAAATTCAATAAATGGCAATCGCCAATTTGAATGTGATGTTTAACAAGTTGGAATGCCTTTTCATAGGTTTCGAAAGATACCGGGATTTTAGAAAAATGAATATCCCTTGTATTTGTGAATTTTTCTTCCGAAACATTCGACATTGTCGGAAATTTGAACATTACATCCGATTCTGTTGCCGGTAGTGAAAAAAATAGAATGTCGTTTGCTTTATAGTCGATAACAAACAAAAACGGTTCTCTTTTTTCACCGAAATCGTTTAATTTTTTTGCGATATCTTTTTTCATTGTATGGTTTAAGTTCTAGTCGTCCAATATCTTTTGTTTTTTCTTGATCCAAACTAACAATTTTATGAATTGTGCTTTTGCTTAAGGCTGAGACTTTTACATAGGTGATTTCATTGGCGGAACAGAGTTTGAATTTTCCCCAATGGTCTGAAAATGTATAAACATGTTGTTCCCATTTTTGGTCCCAACCATAAATTACGGCATTTGTAAGAGGTATGCCAAATTCATCTTCAACGCTTCCAGTAACGGTATAAGTACAATTTTCTAAACGAAAATAGTGTAAATCATCAGCTTGAATACAATCGTTGCACGCAATCTCGGTGATGCCTTTTTTTAAAATAGTACTTGCTGGTTTCGCATTTCCCTGATAGTCAATCAATCCAAACCAATTTTGTTCGCTGCCCCAAAAAACATCTTTATAAACCCACCACGAAAAACCTACTGCTTCGCAACAATATGATTTCTCTAAAACAAATTCAGCATATTTTTTCTGCATTTCTAAATTTCCCCAAGCTGGATAGGTTTGTGCTGTGTCGTTTCCACTATAGCCCGTTTCGCCAATAATCCATGCTTTATCAATGTTTTGTTGAATCCAATTGATGGAGGCTTCTACATATCTAAAATTATTGGGTTCTGGATACAAATGAAAACTTAAAAAATCGCATTTCAAAATGGATGGATCCCACATCATTACGTCAGCGTGACCCATAATTCCGTACGTAATCAATGCGGTTTCATCTCTTTTTTTTATCTTTTTCTGCCAATCATCAGTAATTTTTTTAATGTTGTTTTTTGTTAAACCAGCTGAGGATGAATAGATTGGCTCGTTGTATAAATCATACGCCAACAAGGCTGGATTATTCTTTAAAGTATCTGCCAAGAGACTTAACCAATCGCCATAAATAGTTGCAATTTTAGCTCGATGGATGTTTTTTCGTCCCGTTAAAACAATGACTTTTAAGTCCAACTCTTGAGCTTCGTTTAAAATGGCGTTTATCATGGAAGCCAATCCTTTCCCATGCTGAGTTGTATATGCTTTTTTAACGCCATACAAATCCTTGCCTTTTTTTGTTTGATAGAACATGTTTTGGCTGGCAGTGCGACTTTCTGCTTCCATCTCAATACCACAAAGTCGGATGCAATTGAATCCCATCTCTTTGATTCGGGCAAAATCCGAAAAAATAGACATCAAAGCATCTGTTTGGTTGTTCCAGCGTCGACTGTTGTCTGAAGAATAGCCATGATGAGGTCCTGCCCAATAGTCCTTTTCATCATCCGTATAAATATCCAGCTGATAATTCATAATCATCGGGAAAAAGAGTTCGTTTTTATAAACAAATTTTCCTTCAGATATTACAACTCTTTGTTTTTCTGTTGATTGTGGATATAATTCAAATGAAAAGATCAATAAAAAACCAAAAAGGAATAAAGTGTTTTTATTCATAAACTTTGTTTGGCAAATGTGTTTTTCGCAAAAAATAGATCAAAATAAAACATGCAATTATTGATAAAACAGTAATTCCCCAATAGGGTGTTTCTCCAATTTCTTGATAATTTACATTGGTATATCCATTGTAGAACATCCAAGCAATTACAACCGAGACTCCATTGTTGAGTGCGTGAGCGACAATGGATGTCCACAATGATCTACTGTAATAAGCCATGTATCCAAGTGCCAATCCAAGTACGAAACGTGGAAGAAAATTAAAAAACTGCAGATGAATTGCACTAAATAAAACGGCCACTACAAAAATGCTAATGTGCTCATTTTTAAATGTATCTAAGAAAAGTTTTTGCAGTGCTCCTCGAAAAAACAGCTCTTCGAAAAACGCTGGAATCAAGGCAATTAAAAAGATGTTAAAAAGCAATCCGCTTACTCCTTGCGTATTTAAAAATAAATTCATCATCTCTTCCGAACGATATTGTTGTTGGATCAGGGATTGATATAAGGAAGAGAATTTTTCGGGAAAGGGAATGCTTTCATTCCAGAGCGTGGTTTCATAGACCAAAGGCAGAGCACACAATAAAAGTCCGATGGAAAGAAGATGCGTTTTGAAATTTGAAAAATGATTTAAACTCAGATGTTCGCTCACTTTATTGGTTTGCATCCGAACAAATAGCCATGCCGAAACTCCAAAAATTCCAATTTGAGTGAAGATTTGTAAAGCTTTCATTATGTTTATATTCAACGCACTCGAACTGGCTGAAATGGGTTCTATTATTTCGTTTCCCCAAATGGGAATACTGATCACCAGAAAGATGAGGGGTATAAGAATGTACATTGCCAAAAACAGCAAAACTAAAACCGAAATTTTATGGTAGAAGGCCTTGCCCGAGAGAAAACGGTAGTCGATATGGCTCATTTTCAATGTTTTTTACTCTTTAATCCAAATGTTTAAGATTTCGCCCACGTACACTTTATGAAAATCTTTGCTTGGATAAATTTTTGCAGGAAGCGTTTTATCAATAAAATCTTCTTCTTTTAAGAATGTAGCGTAGAGTTTTTTGCATTCAATTATGATTTTTGCTTCTTTAAAAGCGACGCTTCCGTTGGGAGTTTTTATAGGACTAAGTCCCGAGTCTTTCATTTTGTCAATATCTCGACCTGATTTGCTTCCCATTTTTTGTAGAATATTACGATATTTTTCTTCGTAAAAAGTGAGGGTGTAATACTCTTCATTTTCGATAAATTCGAAAGTGTACCTCTGAGGGCGAACAAAAATAAAAGAGACTGGTTTTTCCCACAACCATCCCAAACCTCCCCAACTGGCGGTCATCATATTGAATTTTGCATCTGGATTTCCGGCCGCTTCCAGAATCCATTGTTTGCCAATAAGTTCAATGGCATTTTCGCTAAAGTCTAAAGGATTAATTTTTTTAAAACTGTTCATTGAATCAATATTTTGTGCGTAAATACTAAAGCCAACTAAAGCCAATAAAAACAGAATGCCTTTTTTCATATCACTATTTTAAGCTAGTGCCATCAAAACTAAACGGCAATAAGTTTTTAACTCCATCAATAATAACAACGGAACCCTCTGTTCCAGAAAGAATAAATCGAATTGGTTTTTTTTGCAAAATCTCGTATTCGAGAATTACCTGTCGGCAGCTTCCACAGGGAAATACTGGGTTTTTCAACGTGTCCGCAATATTTTGTGAAGTAATAGCCAATGCTGTAAATGCTACTTTCGGAAAATTGGCAGATGCGTAAAAAACGGCGACTCTTTCGGCACACAAACCTGACGGGTAAGCAGCATTTTCTTGATTTGTCCCCAAGATAATCTCTTCATTTTCAAGTCTTAATGCGGCCGAAACTTTGAATTCCGAGTACGGTGCATAGGCATTGGATAAGTTTTTTCGGGCAATGTTTAGTAAGTTTTTATCCTCTGGACTTAATTCTTCAATGGACGAAAATTCGGAATATTCTATGTGTATTTGTTTTTTATTTGTCATAAGATTAAATATTTTGAGGTCGTTGAAACAAAAACAGTGCATAAAAGTAAGCAAAAAAAGTTAAACCATCTTGCGATTCTAGTGTGTCTTCGGTTAACATCGACATAAGGACAATGATTAAGAAAAAGACGAAAAAGTAATCATTGCTTTTGTTTTGTGCCAATATTGGATAAAAAAGTGCGAACAAAAACCAAAGAAATCCGAAGATTCCAAAGGCGATAAAAAAGGATAAAAACTGATTGTGGCTTCGCATACGAGTGTCTTTCAAGGGCGAATTTCGTTCGGTCAGTTCTTGTTTAAAAACATCTGGAATATCTCCGGTTCCGGTTCCCAAAATCCAATTTTTTTGAATAATGGAAATGGCCGCAGACCAGAGTTCAAATCGTTGAATTAAGCTATGTCCCTCAATATTGCCATACTTTCGGTAATTTTGAAACTCCCAAAGTATCTTATAAATTCGTATTTTAGGATTAAAAAATTGAGTATAACGGTAATTGGCAATGCCCTTTTCAACGTTTTTGATATCTTGATCGGACAATTGCCAAACTCCTTGATAATCTTTTCTCAGATTTTTAGAATTTAAATAGCGAATTAGGGTAGTTCGAGTATCCTGTCCTTTTCCGTCCGATTGGTCTAATGGAAGTTGGCTGCGCTCTTCCCATGCCGTTTTTAACTCATGATAATTAATGTATAAGCCAATATAATTTCCGTTTTCAACGGGCATTCCCAAAGTGTCGTGCAGGTAAGGATTTCCATAAAACGTGGTGTCTTCAAGGTTTTGTGTGTCCGAAATTGGAGGCGTAAAGTATCTATGAACTGCTAAGTATGTTGGCCAAATCCCCAGAAGAGGGAGACAAAAAAACAAGAACATCAGAATAATGCGACGATATTTGTTTTTTGTGTTTTTATAAATATAGTATATCAGCAAAACAAAAAAGCAAAATGCTAATATAACTATCCCCGTAATGGATTGAAGTATAAACAAAAACAGAAACAGCCAAATACATAGTAGAAGTAAGCCAAAACGGATGTATTTATTGAAGTTTTTATCATTTAAAATGAAATATAAAAGAGTCAGAATTGCCAAGCAGATATTTAAACTTAATCGAATGTGAGAGATAAACGGTGATATTTCTCTGATTTCGGCAATGTTGCGGGTTACATATATGTAAAAACCAGCAATGGTCGCCAATAAAACAGCTCCAATGTGAGAGAATATAACCGCCTTAAATTGTCGAACTGTGAGCAAAGGTGTGGTAGAAAAAATGACAGCCAATGCCAAAATGGGAATTTTGGTGCGCAAATCGTCCAAGCTATAACTGAAGTTTGCAGTGTTAAACAGCCATAAAACGTGCATTATAAATATAGATGCAAAAACCATTGCTGCTTTGTTGTGAAAAAAAACAGAAAACTTTTGTTTCAAATTTCCTTCTAAAAGCCAGTTTCCCGTAAGCATCAGCACCGAGACACTCATCCCGAATTTCGACAATGGAATCGAGAGAGCCAATAGTACAATTGCAAATAAATAGATTTTTCGATGAATTATTTCGGGCAACAACTGCATGGAATAAGGCTTCAATTTAATGAATAATAAAAACGAATGAATTCTGAAAAAAGTACATTAATCCAAATTATTTTTTACCTTTTAAAATAGAATAATATTCTTCTTTATTTTTAAGAATTTCAATCGCTTTTTCCACCTCTTTGTCGTTTCTTAGCATAACTTCTACTTGTCCTTTTTGGAAATAATATCGGGAAACAATTTCGGCCTGAAGTAATTCAATAATTTCTTGTTTAAATGTATATACATCTTCTTCTTTATTGTGCTTTATTTTTGCTTCTAAGTTCTTGATTTCCTGTTGGACAGCCTCTAAGTATTGCTCTTTTTGAGCTGTTTTGTTCAACGATTTTATTGCCATTTCGGTTTCTGTTTCGTAGTCGTAATCTTTGTCTTTGATATATTCTATAAATTCTTTAAATAGGGCATCTGATATTTCAAATTTACTAGGATCGGCAATACTCACGTTTTTTCGTTGAAATTCGTTTACAAAATCAAAAATGATATTTTTTCCATAAAGGCTCGAAGCAATTTTGCTAAAAGTTGGATTGTTTACTTTCACATCTGGCTCTATACCACCTTTATCGTATACGATTCTTCCGTTTTTTGTTTTAAAAGAGGCATAGGTAGAGTCGGACAAACGGCGACGGTCACTGCCCGAATAATCGATGGCTTGAATGCATCTTCCGCTGGGAATATAATATTTTGAAATAGTTACTTTTAAACGACTATTGTATGGAAGAGGAATAACGTTTTGAACCAATCCTTTACCAAAAGTACGTTCTCCAACAACAACGCCACGGTCTAAGTCTTGAAAAGCACCAGCCACAATTTCAGATGCCGAAGCGCTGCCTTCATCAATTAAAACCACAACTGGCATTTGGTTGTCAAAAACCGGAAACACGGTTTTGTATTGTGCATTTCTTTCAATCGTTTTACCTTTGGTATAAACAATCAAATTATCTCTGTCGACAAAAATATTCATTATCAATACGGCTTCGTGCAGCAAGCCTCCGCCGTTTCCTCTTAGGTCTAAAACAAAACCTTCAATGTTTTGCTCTTTTAATTTCATAAACTCTTCTTTTACCTCTTTGGCTGCATTTTCGGTAAATTGTTGCAATCTAACATAACCAATTTTGTCATCAATTTTGCCTGCATAAGGAATGTTTGGCAATTTAATCTCTTCTCTAACAATCTCTTTGTCAATTGTCTTCGTTTCGCCAAAAGGCATAATTTTGAGAACAATGCTGGTGCCGGGCTGACCTTTCAAAATGGTACTTACCTCTTCGGTTGTTCTTCCCTTGGCACTTTTGCCATTGATTTCTATTATTTTGTCTCCTGGTTTTAGTCCGTTTTTTTGGGCAGGAAATCCTTCGTAAGGTTGTGCAATAATCACATAATCATCTCTTTGCTGAATAACAGCCCCGATTCCGCCATATTGCCCTGTTGTTAAAAGTCGAAACTCTTCAATGTCTGATTCTGGATAAAAAACAGTGTAGGGATCTAATGATTCCAACATCGAATCAATGGCTTTTTTTACCAAATCGCCTGCATTAATCGGGTCTACATAATTTAAATGCAGCTCTTTTATTACACTGGAAAAAATATCAATGTTTTTGGCTATTTCAAAATCGTTATGAATGAAGCTAAAACTAAAAAAAGCAACACAAGAGAACAGAACAATTAGTGCAGTTTTCCGGATTTTGTTTGTGAAGAGATTTTTCATATTCATATAATGGGTTTTCTTAAACATTAGGGAACAGGATCGTAACCGCTGCTTCCCCAGGGATGACATTTTACAATTCTTTTCAGGGTCAACCAGCCTCCTTTGAGGGGTCCATGTTTTTTAATGGCTTCAACGCCATAGGCAGAACAAGTTGGTACAAAACGACAACTTGGTGGAAAAAATGGGGATATTACCCATTGATATAACCGGATTAAAAAAATAAAAAGACGACTTATTAAATAGGATAATAAGCCCAGCGTTTTATTAATTATTTTTTTGATTCGATTCAAAGTTGATACGTTTAATTAGCTGGTGTAAAAGTACTTTAATTTTCGGTTCGATAAATTGAAAATCAGCTTTGTTTTTGTCAGTATAAATTAAAAAAAGTGAAATATGGCAGTTGTTTTGAGCCAAATGTTTTATCAACATCTCTTTATTAAGTCGATATGATTCCCGAATGATACGTTTAAGAGCATTTCTGTCTACCGCTCTTTTGAAAAGCCTTTTGGGAACAACAATAGCAATTTTAGCCCATGCCTCTTCGGTTTGTTCAATGCTTTGATTCAAATCTGCAGAAACAGATTCAATTGGTTTATGGATTAAATAAATTAGCTTAAATGGTTGATAGTAAATCGTTTTCTTATTTGCCAATATTTCTTCAATCACTATTTTAGAACACAATCGTTCTTTTTTTGAGAATTTCAGCATTAAAAAAAGATTTTTATTTTACTGAATTATTATTTTTAGTCAAAAATAAATCAATGGCAGCAGTAATAGAGGGGGCTTCGGGGGTGGGAGCCGCAAATCCCAATTTATATCCACTGTTGGCAATCTCCTTGGCTACATTTTTTCCTAAAGCACCAATGATTGTTTCTGAATCTTTCAAGTGTGGAAAATTAGTAGTCATCGATTCAAGTCCGGAGGGACTAAAAAGCACAATCATCTGAAAATCGTCGATATTTATTTTATCCATTAGTTCACAAGAGACATTCTTAAACATTACTGCTTTGGAATAATTGATTTTTTTCTCATCCAAAAGATTAGTAATTTGTGTGGCACCCGTATCGGCACAAGGAATCAAAAACTTATCGTTTTTATGTTTGCCACCCATAATGTCTAGCATGCCAGCGGTGTGGTTTTTGCTAAAAAATATCTTCCGTTTACGATAGGTTACATATTTTTGTAAATAAAGAGCAATGGATTCATTTAGGCAAAAATATTTCATCGAATCTGGAATATCAATACGCATTTCTTTTGCCAATCTAAAATAGTGGTCAGCAGAATTGCGGCTCATCATAACAACACCTTGATGGTCTAAAATGCTAACCCTGTCTTTTCTAAATTCTATGGCGGAGACTCCTTCTATCTTAAAAAACTTCTGAAATACAAACTCAACATTGTGTTTTTTACTAATTTCAGCGTAAGGGCTTTTTTCAAATTCAAGCGGAGCTGGCTGAGAAACTAAAATCTTACTAATTTTTCCCATTTCAAAATGTTATTTTATGATATTTAATATAGTTTTTGCTATTAGCAAGTAAGGCAAAACTTCAACGGTGCAAAGGTACGCAAAAATTTTAAAATAATGATGTGCGCGCCCCCAAATTTGAAATCCTTTTAATAGCTTGTAAACCACTAATAATATTATGAATATCAGCCCAGCATATAAAAAAAGAGCCATTTGAGTATATTGAAAAGCAAATAATAATGGAATTAGGACTACCGAACCAACTCCTAAAAGTAGAAATCCCTCTACTTTATATAAAGAAGTCTCCTCTGAAGTATCGAATATATATGCTAATAAATTTAATATTTGATTTTTTATCAAAATAAAAGTAGAATATGCAATTGAAATAAAAATAAAGATTTTTGGCGGTGGATAACTAACGTCTATACCTAAACTAAAATAGCGTAAACTTTGAAATATTATCAAAGTCACAGTTATAATCTCGATCAAATAAATTGGATATTTGATGTTCTCTTTTAAAACGTTTCCATCTCTTTCCAGCTGGTTCATCCCTCTTTTGGAAAAGGGGGCTTTTAGAGCCTGAAGAGAGCGTTGATAAAAGTTTTTTGAGATATAGATGAATAAAACTAAAACAATCAAAAAGGGAATAAGCAACCAATCATCACTTCTTTTGTCGATTAAGATTTTTGAATTGTGGGATGGAACTAAGAGATGATTTTGAAAAACAGAAGGCACTAAAGATGTATCTTTTTGATTATCAAATAAATCTTCTCTGTAAAATGAAATAATATTTTCGGGTTTTGTTTTTAGTTCAGTAGAGTCGTAAAATGTACTGCGTGAAACTTCCTGATATGGAATGCCATAAAAAGATGTTTGTATAGTAGTGTCAATCTCGACTTGCATGTTTTGGATATTTTAGCAAAATTATTAAAAAAATGCGACTCTTCGTTTGCTTTGTGGTTTATTAATCATTTTTCGGAATATATTATTCAAAAATGACAAAATTGATTAATTTAGCTTTTTGATTTATCAAAATTAAGTCCTTAATTTTTTAGTTCTGCATGATTTTTTAAATTTTAAAAAACAGCTATGGATGAATATTTAATTTACGTTGGAGGTTCATTTATCCGAACAGAAAACCGATTGGATGTGTCTTGTTCATTCGATAATTCAGTATTTGCATATACCTATTTAGCAGGGAAGGAAGATGTTGAGCATTCGATTTTGATGGCTCAAAAAGCATCGGAAGAGTTAAAAAAGATGCCTTCTTACCGGCTTGAACAAGTTTTAAACGAAATTGCTCAAACGTTGAAAGCCGATCGTCGTCGATTGGCCGAAGTTCTTGCTTTGGAAGCTTGCAAACCCATTGTTTATGCCCTGTCGGAAATAGATCGAGCGATTCAAGCATTCAGAGTGGCAGCCCAAGAAGCTCTTCGTCCGCCCAATGAATACATGACTTTAGATTGGACGCTTGCTGGCGAAAACAAAGAAGCTTGGATTAAATATTTTCCAATCGGACTAATATCTGGAGTCTCTCCTTTTAATTTTCCAATGAATTTAGCGGCTCACAAAATCGCACCTGCCATTGCGGCTCGCTGTCCTATTGTTTTAAAACCTGCCAGTTCAACTCCTTTATCAACGCTGGAATTAGCCAAAATCATCGATCAAACGGAATTGCCAAAAGGGGCTGTTTCTATATTGCCGTCTTCTCGTGAAGTGGGAAATTTGTTGGTTACCGACGAGCGTTTTAAAATGCTCTCATTCACGGGTTCGCCAGAGGTGGGTTGGAGAATGAAAAATGATGCTGGTAAAAAGAAAGTAGTCTTGGAATTGGGTGGAAATGCTGCTGCCATCATTACACCTTCAGCAAAAATAAAAGATGCACTTAAAAAATGCCTGATTGGTGCTTTTTCCAATGCGGGTCAAGTGTGTATTCATACACAGCGGATTTATGTTCACCAAACCATTTTTAATGAATTTATAAATGCTTTTGTGGCCGAAACTAAAAAGCTAAAAATAGGGCATCCTCTCGAAGCGGAGACCGATATTTCGGCAGTTATTGATGAAAAAAACGCAATTCGGGTTGAAAAATGGATTTTGGAAGCTCAAAAACAAGGTGCCCGAATTCTGTGTGGCGGGAAACGGCACGGAAATATCCTCGAACCCACAGTGCTAACGGGTACGAACAATACGATGAAAGTAAACGGACAAGAGGTTTTTGGACCCACCGTTGTGATTGAGGCATACCAAACATTTAATGATGCTATTTATATGGTCAATGATACTTCTTATGGTCTGCAAGCTGGTGTTTTTACAAATCATTTGGATGAAATCAATAAAGCTTTCGAGATGCTTGAATGTGGTGGTGTTATGATCAATGAAACGCCTTCCTACAGAGTTGACCATATGCCGTATGGTGGCATAAAGGATTCTGGACATGGAAGAGAAGGAATTAAATATGCCATTTATGATATGTTGGAGCCTAAAATATTGGTAAAACCAAAATAGTATTTTGGATATTAATACAAATCTTATCAAATATTAAAAAAGCCCTGAATTTCAGGGCTTTTTTAATAGTATAACCAAAGACTACGAATGATGCTCTTTGAATTTTTTTAAGCGATATTCTAAATCGGGGAATTGGCTTTCGTGAACCAAAGATACACAAGCTCTGAGTCCTTCGGAACGTTTGCTACCTGTGATGCCCAATGAAATTGCGCTGATTCCATAATACAAAAACTCTTCAAGCAACTCTTCGCCTGAAAATCCAGGATATGAAATGGTAAAATAAAAGCCATCGGCAATAGGTTGGTCAATGTCTTTGTCATAAACGATTTTAAAGCCATTATCTACAAACATTTTTTTCATAATAACTGCTTTATCGCCGTATACTTTAACATCATCAAGATAATTGTATGTTCCGTCGTTGCACGCTTTCAAAATTGCTGCCAAAGCATATTGAGCCGAATGAGAAGTACCCGAGCTCAAACAATAAATTGATCCATAAACGATGGCTCTGCCAAAGATAGGAGTGCCAAAAAATGGAATCAATCCCTCATATTTTGTACTGAATAATGTGTCGGAAAGAATCATCATTCCAATGCGCTCTCCAGCGTAACTAAAGGCTTTTGAACTAGAGATAAACAAAATATATTTATCGGTGTATTTTGCAACGCTCGGTTGAAAGGGTGCAATTCCGGGTTTGGAAATATCCTGACGGAAATCCATTCCAAAATAAGCCAAATCTTCAATCACAACAACGTCATATTTATTTGCCAATTCGCCAATAATTTTCAATTCTTGTTCGGTAAAACAGATCCATGTTGGATTGTTTGGATTCGAATATATCATCGAATGGATGTTACCCTTTGATAAAATAGATTCTAGTTTCTCTCTTAGTTTATCCCCTCTGTATTCATATACGTCAAAACTTTCTAATTTCAATCCCAGTACTTTGTGTTGTTGTTTTTGAACAGGGAATCCGGGATCAATAAACAAGGTAGTGTCTTTTTGGGGATTTGCCTTTGACATGGTCATAAAAGTGGCAAAACCTCCCATCATAGAGCCAACTGTGGGAAGGCAACTAGCGGGACTTACGTCGATGTCTAAAAAGTTTTTGCAAAAAAGAGATGCTTGTTCTTTTAGTTCAGGAAGACCGTCAATATCTGGATAAATGGCAGCAACATTGTTTTTTAAAGCTGCAATTTGAGCATCTACGCCAATTTGAGCTGCTGGAAGTCCAGGAATTCCCATTTCCATGCGGATGAATTTAGTATCTGTAGCATTTTCAATGTCGGTGATCAAACGTTTTACTTCACGTATTGACGCTTTTCCAACACTTGTAATTTGGCTCTCGCCAATGATTCTTTTTACGGTTTCGTAATTAATGGGTGTTTCTTTCATATCTATTTGTTTCTTTAAATTTCGTTATTTACTTTTAAGTGATGCAATGGCTAAAATTACCCCCAAAGCGATGCCCAATAGAGCGGCAAATAAAACGCGGTAATTTTCGGGTAACATAAAAGTGATGGTGTGCATTGGAATCCAGAAAAATGGAATGCTTTTTTTGAAAACAAATCCCCATTGAACTTTCCAATTAAGTGTTGACATGTGATGACCGAAAGCAATCGGTGTATACAGTGTTTTTAATGTGCCATTATTGGCATTGATGTGCATGTCGGTGATTTTGTGCAAGGTCATCATAAATGGAGCATAAACGGTGTTTAGGAAAAAACTGATGCAAAAAGCAACTCCAAGCTTCCCTAGCGAAAATCTGGCAGAAGAAAACATGGCACTCGCTTCTGAATATCCAGCTTTGGTTAAAAAATAAATAGTACCACCCGTAAAAACATCGAAAGAGATTTTTATG
>Ga0265295_1000866_pt1 | contig 57264 bp, 42 predicted proteins | sample Munlansysbiofilm_FD_192503 | JGI IMG/M metagenome (GOLD analysis project Ga0265295, IMG submission 192503) | Leachate microbial communities from a municipal landfill in Southern Ontario, Canada - Methane capture system biofilm | ecosystem: Engineered > Solid waste > Landfill > Unclassified ... | reverse complement strand
TAGCTTGGTTGTTTTTCTTCGAAAGACAGCTTTATCAACCTTGTTGCAGGAGGCATACAGTAGAGATACCGTGGAGATACCAGGGAATAATCCTCTTATCTCCACGTCATCTTGAGCATATATTATGCGCCTGGGCGCTGCAAGAAATGACCTACCCACATCACAGGGTATTCAGAATTTCCAGATGTCGTTTTTATCGGTAAAAAATCCCTGCCCCAGTATGCTCAGATCCGAATCGGTAACATACCAATCCTCCGCTCCATGGGAAAAAGCATTGCTGCCTTTCATGCCCGCTGTGGTCTGGGCAGTATAAACAGCCATGCCAAGCTCCGGATTCTGGGGATGTGGCAGACAAGCCGCCACTCGTAGGCCGGTACCTGCATAATCTTTGTCTGCAATCACCTTATCTGGCAAGATCTTGAACGGCAGAAGATCCAGATACTTTTCCAGCCACATGTTCGTTCCCCAGGCGCCATAAACATATATATTCTCATTCCTCAGGTCCAACTCCAAGGCATCGGTATCGGTATATGCCTCTGCGTTCAAGATTTCGACCAGGAAATCTACGGTCGGCATGATGTTCTCCTCTACACCATCTACACGCTGAGGATCAGGGTATATTACAACGCATGGGCTCTTTCCGACGCCATGCATCGGCCCTTTGAAAAGCAGCTTGTCACCGATGGCTGCTTCGGGATCATCGGCAAGCCTTACAAAATTTTCTACCAGTTGGGCGAAATATTCGTCATAGCGGATCCCGTTTTCACGCCGGGCTTGTTCATATTCCAGTAATCCTGCATAAATATTGTCCGCGTAAATAAAGCCATTGCTAGTCAGGCGGTCAAGCGAAGGGCTATATTCTTCCGGCGGGAAATAAAGCTGCAGAAGCCGAACCTCCGAGCTTTGGACAAAATGCTCCACGACAGCTGTCCACCAGCTACCATAGGCCTGAGCTTCCATCTTTCCTTTAATTGGTTCGAACAGCAGTTCGGCACGGGCAAACTGATAATAATGGGCATCCACCAGAGAATTAATATAGGAGTGGGATATTTCATGAAAGAATAAGCGAGCCAACTGGTATTGAGTACCTGCGGACAGGCCGTCTTTATCCAATGCCCCAACACAGTGTACGGAGGTATTCCCCTGCATATCGACCAGCGCAGGGCCGTAGAAATGTGAGTTCATGAGTGGAGACAGCGCAATAGCGTAGCTGTAAAAACTGTAGCCATACCAATTCACCATATGTGCTACCATATCGGGTTTTTGAACGAGCAGAGAATCTAAAGCGTTGATCTTTCCCCTGAAAAAATCTCTCTGGGAAGCAAAGAAGCCGGCAAAATCACCCCTTAAGGCGAAATCGTTCACATCCCAGAAGAAGTCTTCCACGGAACCGGCTTCAGAGACTTGTGTCAAACGTTCTTCATTAATGGGAACCATGTATTCTTGCCAATTCCAAACCTGATTGACCAAAGGCACTCCATCGAAGCGCAAAAAACAACTCACGGGTAGGTCGTAACCGAAGCCTTTACCTTCCAGAGCCCGGTATCTATCCAAGACAGGATGCTTCCGAAAACCCGCAAACCACGCTTCTACAGCGTCAGAGTAACCTTCACCATCCGCCATCACCATCTCGCTTCCGGCCAGATATTGGATCACGGCCAGCAGTTCAAGGCGCGGATCAACTGTGATGCTCAGCTTGCCGCAGGTCTTGGAAAGCGGTTCTATCTTTTCATTAACCAAGGGTTTGGTCGCAGATGCCGTAAGCATCAATGGAGCCAAGCATAGTATAAACACGATAATTATAATGAAGGTACCGGACATCTTTTCATATAACATTGTAGTTTCCCCTTTCTGAAACCAATCTAAATATATCCTGTCTGATTGTCAATCAAAAATGAAGCTGGAATGCTGCCAGAAGGAATTCAGAATTTCCAGACAGCGTTTTTACCGGTAAAATTCCCTTTCCCCAGAACAGTCTGGTTCGTGTCGGTAACATACCAATCCTCTGGCCCATGGAAGAAAGCATTGCTGCCTTTCATGCTCGCAGTGGTTTGGCCAGTATAAACAGCCATGCCGAGCTCTGGATTCTGGGGATGTGGCAGACAAGCTGCGATTCGCAGATCGGTACCTGCATATTCTTTGTCTGCAATCACTCTGTCTGGCAGTATCTTGAAAGGTAGCAGATCCAGATATTTTTCCAGCCACATGTTCGTTCCCCAAGCACCGTAAACATATATGTTCTTGTCCTTAAGGTCTAGCTTCAAGGCCTGTGTGTCTGTGTAGACCTCTACTTTCAAACGTTCCACCAGGAAATCAATGATAGGCATAATGTTCTCTTCTACTCCTTCCACACGCTGGGGATCAGGATGTATTGCCACGATCTGGCCTATGGCGACGCTATTAAGTGGACCCTTGAAGCCCAGCCGATCACTGATAGCTGTTTCGGGATCCTCGGCAAGCTGTACAAAGCTCTCTACCAACTGGGGGAAATATTCGTCGTAGCGGATCCCGGTTTCACGCCGGGCCTGTTCATATTCCAACAAGCCTGCATAGATATTATCTATGTAGATGAAACCCAGATTCATTTCGCTTTCAAGAGAGCTGCTACGCTCTTCTGGCAGGAAATAAAGCTCTAAAAGCCGTGTTGCAGAAGCGCGGACAAAGTGCTCTGCGACAGCTATCCACCAGGAATCATAAGCTTGAGCTTCCATCTTTTTATTGATTGGCTCATACAGTGCTTTGGCACAGGCGAACTGGTCATAATGGGCATCCACCAGGGAATTGACATAAGAGTGGGATATTTCGTGAAAGAGCATTAAGGCAAAATAGTATAAAGACTCTATCGACATCTCATCCGATTCCAAAGCCGTAACACAGTAAACACAGGCTTTGCCTTGCTCATCAACCAACAGGAAGCCGTAGCCGTTATTTATTATGAGTGGCGACAGCACAAAGGTATAGCTGCCATGGCTGTATCCATACCAGTCCACCAAGTGCGATATCAGGTCAGGCTTCTTCGCCAACAGGGAATCTACAGCATTGATCTTTCTGGCTAAAAACTCTCTTTGAGAAGTGAAGAAGCCTGCAAAATTGCCCTTTAGCGCAAAATCATTCACATCCCGATAGAAGTCCTCTATCGAGCCGCCTTCAGAGACGCCTGTCAGTCGTTCTTCATTCATAAAGACCATGGAGCTATCCCAAGTGCAAACTTGTTTGATCAGGGGCACACCATCAAAGCGCAAAAAACAGCTTACAGCCAGGTCATAGCAGAAGCCATTGGCCTCCAGAGCCAGGTATCTTTCAAAGACAGGATGCTTTTTATAATCTGCAAACCACGCATCCACAGCGGCAGCATAACCTTCGCTATCAGCTTGCACCATATCACTTCCGACCAGATGCTGGATCACGGCCAGCAGTTCGATGCGCGGATCTACCGCGATAATAAGCTTACCAGAGGTCTTGGAAAGCGGTTCTATCCTTTCATTTGCAGAGGGTTTGGCATCAGGTGTTTTTTCAAGTGACATTGCATCTCTCCTTTGTTGAGGTCAGTTTACATGTATACTATCTATATCATTATTTGATATGATATTATAAGAACAAAGCTAATAAATAACATTAAGCTATATGTTTCGGTAAACGATCTCTCCACCGATCATGGTAAGCAGACTCTCAGCGGTGATCCAATACTCATCTGGCAAGCAGCGATAGTCTTCAATGACGATGAGATCTGCCAGATAGCCTTTTTCGATTTTGCCACGGATATGTCCGGAGCAGGAAGCCATAGCTGCGCCAATAGAATATCCATCAATAGCTTGGGAAGCGGTGATGGCCTCGCCAACGTTCAGTGCTTCGCCATCAGGGAAAACCTTGTGACGCCTTTGCAGGGCGCTGTAGATGCCATGGAAGGGATTCATGGTCTCAATAGGCGCATCCGAACCAAAGGCGTATGGTATGCCGGCCTCAAGCATGGATTTAAAGGCATAAGCCTGATGGACTACCTGCGGCCAGCTTTTGTGAATCATGGGAATGTCATTGGCGATATGAACCGGTTGCAGGCTGGCAAAAAGGCCGCTTTGCTTTAGGAGCGGGATATCGCAATGGCGGATGGATTGCACATGCTCGATGCGGTGAAAAAGGTCCTTGTATTCGGGATTTTTGTTTAGCTTCAGAGTGCAGTCTATAACCTGGCGTACACAGCGGTCGCCGATGGCGTGGATAGTGCTGGCGAATCCAGCTTGGGCGGCTTTGTCCATGCTGCGATAGAGCTCCTCATCACGATAGCGCAGGATACCATAGTTATCCGCCTCTTGGGGGTAGGGATCAAACATAGCGGCAGTACACGAGCCCAAGGCACCATCACCAAAGAGCTTTAGTCCACCCACTTTGAAGAATTCATCGCCTTCGTAGCTGCGTGCTTCTCCACCAATCATCTCATCCAATTCCGATGATTGAAAATGCCAGCAGAAGCGAAATTTGGAGCCCTGGGCTTGAGCCTTTAGAAGCAGATCTTTGCTTGCTTTGTACTCCATGGAGTGAAAGCCGATGAGTCCCCATTTGTAGATGTCTTTTACCGCGAGCTGAATGCTATTTATCACTTGGGTCTCCGGGGGTTGTATGATGAAGGGATCTATCATTTCAGTGGCGGTTTCATAGAGCACCCCACTGAGGCTGCCATCGGGCCTACGTTCAAACTTTCCACCTTCTGGTTCTGGGGTATTGGCATCTATACCTACGATATGCAGGGCTTTGCTATTTAAAAGCTTGGCATGATAATCCCGACTGAACAGAGCCACTGGGATATCGGGGAAAACACGATCCAAGAGCTCTTTACTCAGCTCTAAGGGTTGCTCGAGCAGATTGCGGTCCCAGCCTCCGCCTAATATCCACTCTGCTTTCCAGGAAAGCTTGTCGCGGTATTTACGCAGATAGTCCTCGATTTCGGAGATGGAAGAAGTGCCTTGGAGATTTACTAAAAGTTGCGATTTGGCGTATTCCACAAAATGGGTGTGGGCATCGGTGAAGGCTGGCAGGAGCATTTTGTCCTGTAGATTGATCTTTTCAATGGGCGCTGTGGCCAGGTTCTCGCACTCTACAAGAGTTCCGACGTGGAAGATGGAGTCATGTGCCACCAAGACGGCTTGAGCCTCTGGATGGCCGTATATGGGGCCGCCATAAAATATTGTAGTCATAATATCCTCTTTGGGATCTGCCTTATTGGGTGATGGCTTTGGGTGCGGTATTTATCAGTCTAAAATGTGCCTGAGTTCATCCTCAAGGGTCAGCGCGGCATCGGTCTTGGCATCACGGTATTTGATGATGATGGGGCAATATACCTGAAAATCTGGATTTTGCTTGAGTTTGCGGGAACCTGGGACCACTACAGCTCGGGGCGGAATAGTGAAGCTGCCACCGCTATCGCGAGGCAAAAAAACCCCATGCACGCTGTCGTAGATGGGAGTGGAGCCGTTGATCACGGTACCGGAAGCGATCACGGCTTTTTCGCCGATGATGATGCCTTCATAAATACCGGTATTGCCACCGATGAAAGCTTCATCTTCGATGATGACAGGACGGGAACCTATGGGCTCCAGGACGCCGCCAATCATTGCTCCGGCAGAGAGATGCACCCTTTTGCCTATCTGGGCACAAGAGCCCACCAAAGCGTGGGAATCCACCATCGTACCAGCATCCACCCAAGCCCCGATATTGATATAAGAGGGAGGCATGATGGTGACACCTGGGGCAATATAGGCTCCGATGCGTACAGAGCTGCCACCCGGCACGATCCGCACACCATCACTGAGCCGAAAGCGCTTTTCGGGAAAGGTATCTTTTTCGAAATAACTCTTGGTCTCTGAGATCGGATACTCCACCAAACTGCCCATTCGGAAGCCCAGCAAAATGCCCATCTTGATCCAGGCATTTACTTGCCAGAGCTCGTGGGTCTTCTCACAGGCGCGGATTTGGCCGGCATTCAAGGCCTCTATAAAGCTGGCCAGGACGGCATTGTCCTGGGCATTGTAGTCTCTTTTGGGAGATTGATATAACTGGATAATGCTTTGTTCTAATGTCATTTATACTTCCTGAAAGTTTTTTTTGATGCGGACAAGGGCCTCATGTAAGACAGCGCGTGGACAGGCAAAATTTAGACGCATAAAGCCAGAACCTTCGCTGCCGAAGCTAGGTCCCGGATTCAGAGCCACACCGGCTTTATCACACAAAATCTGCATCAGTTCATCATCGCTGAGCTGGTACTCACGAAAGTCCAGCCAAGCCAGGTAGCTGCCTTCGCAGGGGCTCATTTTCACCTTGGGCAGATGCTCTGCCAAAAAGGCTACCAGATAATCCCGATTGGCCGTCAGATACTCTTTCACGGAAGCTAGCCACGGGGCAGACTGGGTGTAAGCTGCGATCAACGCTCTGATACCAAAAGCATTGCCCATAAAGGTGTGCAGACTCATGTTCATCTCGCTGATCTTTTGGATAAATTCCTTATCTTTGAGGATCAACACTCCGGTGGCCAAGCCTGCTACGTTAAAGCTTTTGGCCGGAGAGATCGCTGAGATCACCCGTTCGGCCTTGATCGAGGCGATGGGAATGTGTTTGTGCGGCGCATAAACCAGATCAGCGTGGATTTCATCGCTGAAAATGATCACATTGTAGCGGGCACAGATATCGCTCATGCGCTCCAGCTCTTCCCGGGTAAATACTCTGCCCACCGGATTGTGTGGATTGCAGAGGATGAAGAGCTTGGCCTGTTTGATCTTCTCTTCAAAATCCGGCCAATTGATCTCGTAATGACCATCTATATTCACCAAGGCGCTGGTCAGGAGTTCACGATGCTGCTCCTTTACCGTGCTGTGAAAGGGAGGGTAAACCGGAGTCTGAATCACGATCTTGTCACCTGGTTCACTCAAGGCAAGGATGGTGTAGGCCAGAGCGGTCATCAAACTGGGAATCATGATAATTTCAGATGTGCTGGTGTCCCAGCCATATTGCGTCTTTTGCCAATGCCTTACCGCATCGTAAAAGTCATCGCCGATGAAGTTGTAACCAAAGATGGGGTGTTTCAGCCTCTGGGCCAGGGCTGCCTGGATGGGTTCGGCCACGGCAAAATCCATATCAGCTACCCAAAGAGGGATGAGATCGTCTCTGCCATATCTCAGTTTAAGGCCGTCATATTTGAAACAGCCGCTGCCTCTGCGATCTATGATGGTATCAAAGTTCATTATCTGCACTCGCTTTCAGGTAGTCCAATACTCCCTGCATTTTTTCGGGGATAACGGCCTGTTTGGCCATTTCGGCCAGATTAAAGATTATTTCCAGGGTGTGTGGAAAAGAAGCGGGAGTACGTAGTTTCTGCTCTACCCCCTTTTCGTCCTGGTATGATAATGTAATATATATAGTTATCTTTTTCACGAGGTCTATGCTCCGAATACTGTCGTAGGGCAAAATGAGCTTCGGCTTGGCAATGTAGCCCAGTCTCAGATGATCGGGCATAAAGGTAACGCTATTGAGACTGGTGACTTTGCGCAAGATCGATTCCAGACCCATAAAACAGATGAAAAGAGGCATCAGTTTGAAAAAGATGGGGGTCTCGGCATGCACAAAATTCAGCATAAAATAAAGGCTGTAAACCACCATCAGAAAGGAAAGCAGAATTACAAACCATTTCGCGCCTTGGTGATAGCGGTACACCACAGGAATGCTGTCCTGAATATAATTAATCTTTAGCGGTTTCTGCATTTATATTCCTGATACAGCTTACGCACGCTTTCCAGGATTAGCTCGGACGCAGGAACATTGTCATAGAGCACTGAATCTTTGTTTTCTCCATGAAAGTCGCTGCCTGCGGTCATATACAGACCGTTATTCTGCGCGATGTCGATGAATTCATTCACTTGATATTGATAGTGATCCGGGTGCCAGACCTCTATACCATCCAGGCCAAAAGTGATGAATTCTTCCACATAATCAGGATTGGTGAGCTTTCCAGGATGCGCTACCACGGCAAAACCACCAGCACCGTGGATCACGGAGATTACATCCGGAACCGAGAATTCCGGTTTGGGGGCAAAAGCAGGCTTGAAGTTCCCAATGTACTTTTCAAACGCTTCGTTCTTGGTCCTGACATATCCATGATGAACCAGCACTTGCGCGATATGAGGCCGGGCTATCAGTTCCCCGCTGCCGGCCATGGCCAGTACTTCATCGATTTCGATATCCATGCCCAGTTCACTGAGCAGTTCGATCATCTTAAGAGCTCTGTCTCTTCTGCCAACGAGATAATTCTCACTGAGCTCTATCAGAGCTTCATTTTTAAAATCACATCCATAAGCCAGGATGTGCACGTCGTTTCCCTGATGCATAGAGCTGATCTCCATGCCGGGAAGTATGCGAAGGGGGGCATAGTCTTCCGGAATCTGCTTGTAGGCGTCCATAGTGTCGTGATCGGTAATGGAAATCAAATCCAGACCGATATTCTGGGCTTGCTTTACCAGTTGTGCAGGAGTAAGCATGCCGTCGGAGGCGCGTGTGTGCAGATGCAGGTTGATACGCCTGATGTCGTTTATTTCTTTTACTATCATATCAATTTTTATTCATTGACTAAATTGCAGACTCGCCAAAATCGTCAATAGATATTTTTAAGTGGAGTAGCCAATGCATTATGACCCCATCAAAGATCGCCTTGCCGAGAGGATCAGATTATTCCCGGTTCTGCGACGTTTATTATACCGTGCTCTTGATTTACTGCTCTTGCGCCAACGCTATGTGAAGGCAGAGATAGAGCGCTATTTTCGTGATGGTATGCGTTTTTACGATGCCGGCGCGGGCTTTTGTCAATACAGCGATTTTGTGCTGAAAAACTATCCCAATTCCAAGGTGCTGGCCACAGATCTCAAGACAGAGTATCTGAGGCAATATAGTTTTACCACAGGGCCCCGTTTCAGCTATATGAGCGCAGATTTGCAGACATTTTGTCCCCGGCATCAGTACGACATGGCTATTGCCATCGATATCCTGGAGCATATTGAGGATGACGTGGCGACCATCAAGAACATCCACTCTGCGCTGCTTCCTCAGGGTGTCTTTATCATCTCTACACCCAGCGATACAGATCCTGCGGCACATTTTACCGCAGAGCACGTGCGCCCTGGGTATGACAAAGGGGAACTGGAAGCGAAACTGCAGACAAGTGGATTTGAGATCCTCTCTTCTTTATATAGCTATGGCTTCTTTGGTGCTCTGAGCTGGAAGCTGATGATCAAATACCCGCTGATTCTTTGGGGGAAAAGCAAGCTCTGGTCGCCAGTAATAGCACTTTGGTATCTCCTGCTTTTGCCAGTCTCCGAGCTCTTGATGCGCTTGGATATGCGCAAGATAAATCCATCTGGCACTGGCATCATTATAGTAGCACGTAAAAAGTGATTGACAAAATAGATAGGATTAAAAGTATGTATGGCATTCAGGTTTAGATTTTGGAGGATATAGTGATCAAGAAACGCACAGTCGGCAGAAAGAATACCAGAGACAAACTTTTGGAAAAGGCCATTGAGGTCTTTGCCCAAAGAGGATCGCAAGAGACTACCATCGCAGATATTGCCAAGGCTGCAAAGATAGCTCAGGGAACGATCTACGTGTATTTCAAAAGCAAGGACGAACTGCTGGGTGAATGTATCCAGAAGATCATCAATCCCGAGATTGAAGCTATTATCGATTCCACTAAAGACATAGAAGACACTATGGACAGGCTCTATGAGTTCTTTGTCCAGCATGTTCAGCTCGTGCAACAAAAGCCCTATATCGCGCGTTTTCTCACGGTGGAAGCCCGTCACAGTGAAGAGTTTTATGCTACCCGTCCGGATTATAACCCCCTGAAGAGATATCTGGCTTGGGTGGAAGACCTCGCCGAAAAAGCCATCCAGGCTAAACGCATCCGTCCCCTGGATACCAAAGTCTTTGCCCTGCTCATCGTGGGTGTGATGGATCTGGTGCTGGCACAGTGGCTCATGCATCCCGATTCTTTGGATATTGCTGAAGTGGCCAAAAGCGTACGCGATATCATCCGGCATGGCACCCTTGACTTTGGTGAAAAGTGCCAATAAGAAACTGGCTACTACTTGGCCTGATTTGCCTCATCGCATCTGCTTCCGCTGTAGAACTGCCGCTATATGCAAAGTGGCAGTCTCTGCACAGCTCTTATTACGACGAAGCTCAAACAGGCAAGGAACTGAGTTGGGATGAGCTCTATCGGGCAGAATTTGGCATCAACACTGTCTTTTATAAAGACACCATGTTTAAAATGGCTGTGGATACCCAGCAATTCTTTGACGAAAGTCATTTGCGCCTGAAGAGCATCTACTTGGGCGTGAACTTGGGTCAGTGGAGTTTTGCGGCAGGAAGTAAGGAGCACGGCTTCGGCAAGGACTGCGGCTTGGATAAGCTTCCGGTATTGGCCCGCGGCTGGGACACTTACCATTACCAAAATATGCGGCTGAATGCTCTGGAGCTGCAGTATCTGAAAGACAACTGGAAAGCAAGCCTGAATCTCGGGGGCAATGTGCACAACCAAGCTACGGCGATGATCAATATCTCCAGCTTCAATCAGCCGGAGGATTACCTCTTTGAATTCCACCAGGAATTCCGCGCCATGGACAATCACTGGCGCACTCCGGTCTTCATTAGCGCTATCAAAGCAGATTATTCTCCCAAGTATGGAAGGCTCCAGCTCAATAACAGCTTTGCCGCTTCTGTGCTGCCAGAATATGATACCACTCAGGCTCAGCAAGAGCTTTATCTGCAATCTGAGATCTCATATCAGACGACGGCGAATAGCTGGCTGGGTGCTACAGCCCGATATGAAAACAAAGAATACGCACCTCAAGAGCTCCAATTTTATCAAATCAGAGCCACCTATCAATTCAAGGATTTCGCTCTGACCCCTCTCACCGAGCTTAGCATTATTGAATCAGAAAGGCTCTGGCAACACCGCCTTCTGGGCAGATACTCTCTGGCACCTAAAAAAACTATCGGACTCTTTTATGAATATTCACATTTCGATGCTCAAAACCCGCGTCATACCGTGGGGCTTGAGCTTGATTTTCTTGTGGATTACGCTGCTGCTTCCAGGCTGTAAGTTCTTCAGCGAAGCGGAAAGATCCGCCCCCATCATCGTTTTTACCTTCGATGACCAGCATCTCTCCACCTATGAGAATGCCTTCCCCATCATGCAGGAGTTTGGCTATAGAGGCACGAACTTTGTAAATACCAACGCCCCCAATTTGGGTTTGCCTACTGTGATGACCTGGGCACAAATCACAGAGCTGGAACTGGTGTACGGCTGGGAAACCGGCGGCCATACTCTGAATCATGAAGCCCTGAATCAGCTTGATCTGGGCGTAGCTCTCGCCAATATCAAGCAAGATCATCAAAACCTTAGCGATCATGGGCTGAATCCCCGCTCTTTTGCCCTACCCCGCGGTCAGTGCCCTATCCAGCTTTATACCATGCTTACCCAGCTCTATCAAAACATTCGGGGTAGCTCGGATTTTGCCATGCACCATCCGCTCAATCGTAAAGCCCTGGGCTATCTGGCTTTCCAAAGCGATTGGTCTGCAGATATTGTCAAGCGCCGTATCCAGCGGGGGATCTTGAGTCAAGAAGCTCTGATCATCATTGGTTTTCATCGCTTTGATGTCGATGATGATGAATATGGCAATTCCTGCCCCTCCCCTACCTTGCGGGAAATTTTGCAATATACCCACGATCTTCAGCTCAAAGTGCTCCCTTTGGCCGAAGCAGTATCCCAATAACGCAAACAAAAAAAGCTCTCTTGTAAACCGCATGGGCAGGTCATTTCTTCCCGTGCCCACGCAGCATAAGATATGCTCAAGATGACGTGAAGATAGGAGCATTATTTCCTGGTATCTCCACGGCATCTACACGTTATGCCTGCTGCGACGAAAAAGGTGAGGCAGCGCTTTGGACAGAGACACTCAAACGTCTCTTGCTATCATCCTGCGGCTATTATGGGCTCAATTCCTTACTATAATCTCGATACGGGGGTAGTGGGAATTTCCCCCTAGGTTTGAAAGTATCCCACAAAAAAAGTCGCCATCTCTGACGACTTTTTATAGTTCAATTTTAAGTTACAGTCTTAGTTAAATTCCACCTTGGGAGCACTCTGAGCCTGGGCTTCTGCGGCGAAGAACTGGAAGGCCTTGGCGCCGATCATGCCAGCTATCATATTGTTCGGGAAGACCACGATCAATTGGTTGTATTCCTTGGCAGCATCGTTAAAGCGCATTCTTTCGGTACGAATCCGATTCTCGACGCCTTCAAGCTGAGCCTGCAATTGCAAGAAGTTTTGGTTTGCCTTGAGATCAGGGTATTTTTCGACCACGACCATCAAACGACTAAGGGCGCTTGAGAGTCCGGCCTGGTTGGCTTGAAACTGTTGAAAAGCAGCGGGATCGCTGAGGGCTTCGGGAGGCAGATTCACCTGACCGCCCATCTGTGCGCGAGCCTGTGTGACTTGAGTTAAAGTCTCTTTTTCAAAATTTGCCGCACCCTGTACTGTGGCCACCAAATTAGGCACCAAGTCATAGCGGGTTTGATAGACGTTTTCCACTTGTGCCCATGCGTTTTCCACACTAACTTTCTCTTTTTGTATCTTGTTGTACCTGCCGATGAACCATCCAGCCATCATGATGATTATCAACAGTATAACGAGTAGTACTATAAGTCCTTTTTTCATTATAGATTAATCTCCCTTGATTAAGTTTGTCTCAATTTGGGGAAGAGCCCAAAACTGTCCAGCAATATTTATTCACTTAGCGGTTCTCGTAGCCCTTCTTCGAGGATTGTGGTTCCGCCAAAAGAGCTTGCTCAGGATTCCAGGTCATCCGTTTATTATCTTCGGATAATTGAAGATATCGCTGTTGATACTTGCTGGTCTCCACAGTGATTTTACCCTCTTTGAGGTTCAAATGCATATTTTTAGCATTCAAGGTATCGATTACCACTGCGACATCCACTTGCAACTCGGTGAAAAAGCCTTTCAGATATTGCTCAAAGCTGAGTACACCAGAGTTTTGTTGCCTTTTCAGACGGGCACGAGAACCCGGAAAACCAAAGGCATAGACCTCATTTGACACCTGCAGAGAATCCGCAAAAGAAACGTGCACATTGGCTTTTTGTAGGTCCAGACGCAGTTCGTATCCGCCATCTTTCAAAGGGCCCAGAGCTTGCTTGTCTGTATAAGGAGTAGCCAGGCTCACGCCAATAATCAAGGTTATGAGGCCCAGTATGATGATGAGCCATTGCCAGGATTTGAGCTTGCTGCCTGCGGCTTTGCCCGTATAGAAGGGTTTGATATCCAGCTTCATCAAGCGCCACAGTGCCCAGGAGCTGAGATAGACAATGCTACCGGCAAAGATGACATCGCTGACGAAATGACCTCCCTGCATCACTCTGACCCATCCGATTAGCAGTCCATAAAGAGTAGCAAAAGATGCTATTAAGATATAGTAGCGTTTTTTCCTGTTAGCAAAAAGCAGGGCCAGGGCATAAAAGTAAAAACCTGTGGTAGCATGCCCGCAGGGAAAGGATTTGCCTGGGGAGCTGGGATCGATGGTGAGTGGTGCTTCATAATTGTAGCGTCCGCCATATATTTCTAATTCACGCGGGCGCGGCCGTCCCCAATTGTCTTTGAGGATGGCATTTACGATGAGGCCCGGGCCGATAACCAGAGCCAGAGCGAGATACAAAGCCATTTTGCGATATACGATCAGTTTGGAATTCTTGATGAAGCTGCGGATATAAAGCAGCAAAGCGCCCACAGCTGTGATCATAGCAGGGATATTGCCATAGTGATACAGCAGCTTTACCCACCAAAGCTGATCCAGGCGCCAGCCATCCCGATAGTAATAGCTTTGAACCCATAGATCCAAGTCAAAGCGATTGAATAGGATAGCCGTAAGGCTCAATAAGAAAAGCGGAATCCAGAAATGCAAGGAATATAGAAAAAGACGCCCCTTGAGGGGCGCCTTATCTTTATATGTTTGTGTCATTATTCTTCTGTTTTAGGTTCTTCTTCAACTATCGGAAGTTCTTCGGTCTTATCAACTTCCGGGAGTTCTTCTGGGGTTTCTTCAGTCACCACAGGGTGATCTTCCTGGGTATCTGGCATTTCCATAGGTAGCTCTTGCGGGATTTCTGGAATCTCGAGAGGAGTCTCTTCTGGAATCTCTTTGGCCACAGGTTCGGCAAGCTCGACAGCAGGAGTCTCGGGCTTTTCAGCTTCGAGAGCTTCTTCTTCCGCCGGGATTTCTACTTCTTCAGGGGCCTGTTCAGTTTCAGGAAGAGGTTCTTTTGTGGGAGTCTCTTCCACAGCTTCAGAAACGGCTTCTTCTTTGGCCAGTTCGACAGGAGCTTCAGTCTCAGTGTTTGCTTCCGCAGCTGCTTCAGTAGCAGGGGCTGCTTCCACGGTTTCTACAGCTGTAGCTTCAGTCTCTACGCCAGCAACTGCAGGAGCAGTTTCTGTGCCTTGGATTTTAGCTTCATCAGTCTCAGAGCTTGGCTTACCTTCGGCCTCGGCGGCTGCATCATCGACAGCTTTCTTTGCTGCGGCTTCTGCGGCCTGTCTATCTCTCTGCTGTTTTTCAGCTCTTTTCTTTTGCAATCTGGCAATGCGTTCACGCATATACTGCTCGTGTATGGCCACATATTCTTCTTGCAACTTGGGGTCGCGTGAGAAGAAGAAGGCTTTTACAGAGAGGATAAGCCGACGATTTTCCATATCCAGTTCGATCACTTTCAGAGGCAATTCTTCGCCCACATGGAAAGCATCTTCACTGTGCTCAAGTTTGGCCATAGCCAAATGTGAGATCGGGATGAATCCTTCCACATAGTCTTCTTTGAGCGGGATATCCACCAAGACGCCCTTGGGGATCAATTTGGATATTTTACCGATCACTTCAGAGTTCACAGGAAGATCTTGATTGAGGGTCTCCCATGGATCGGGAGTCAGCTGTTTCACGCCAAGCGCGATACGGTGCTGAGCTCTGTCTATGGATAGGATAATGGTCTGAATTTCCTGACCTTTGCGGAATACTTCGCGCGGGTGGTAGATGCGCTTGGTCCAGCTAATATCAGAGATATGCACCAGACCGTCGATGCCTTCTTCGATTTCCACGAAGGCGCCAAAAGTGGTAAGACTCTTGACTTTGCGTTTCAGCACTGTCCCGATGGGATAGCGATCTTCGATTGTAAGCCAGGGATTGGGATCCATCTGTTTCATACCCAGCGAGATGCGTTTGTTTTCCTTGTCCAGTTCCAAAACGATGGCGTTTATGGTATCGCCATTTTTTAGAATCTTACGGGCGTCGGTGATCTTTTTGGTCCAGCTCATCTCAGAGATGTGCACTAGACCTTCCACGCCGGGTTCAAGTTCCACAAAGGCTCCGAAAGATTTCACACTCACCACCTTACCGGTGATGCGAGTTCCTTCTGGATACTTAATTTCGATGTTTTCCCAAGGATGGGGTACGAGTTGTTTCAGTCCCAAAGAAATTTTATTGGATTCAGGATCAAAATTGATCACTTTAACTTTCACTTTGTCGCCGATAGCAAGCATTTCTGAAGGGTGATTCAGCTTGCCCCAGGACATATCGGTAAGGTGGAGCAATCCATCAATACCACCGAGGTCGATAAAGGCACCGTACTGGGTGATGTTTTTCACTTCACCTTCCAGCTCAGAATCGATTTCGATCCTTTCCAGCAATGCCTCGCGTTTTGCGGCAGCTTCTTCTTCCATCACAGCGCGACGGGAGACGATGATGTTGTTGTGCTCTTCATCGAGGTTAACAACTTTGAATTGCATGTCTTTACCAATGAATTGGTCCAGATTCGGGATGGGTTTGAGCGACATCTGACTGCCGGGAAGAAAAGCTTCTATGCCATATACTTCCACGATCATGCCACCTTTTACTCTGCGGCGGATTACACCTGGTAATACGCTGTTATCTGCAAAGGCTTTTTTGATGCGTTCAATGTTTTCCTGATAATCGGCTTTCTTTTTAGAAAGCTGCAGGCGGCCATCGCCACTTTCGATTTTGTTGATGAAGACTCTGATGACGCTGTTCTTTTCCGGTGGGCCACTATAGGCAAATTCAGATATCTGAATCACGCCTTCGCTCTTGAACCCTATATCCACGCGGACTTCTTTGTCTGAAATATCCACGATGGTGCCATCGATGATCTCTCCCACTTTAAAGTTTGAGAAAGATTCTTCGTACATATTGAGCATATTTTTATGCTCAAGCTCTTCTGGCGTAAGCTCTACTTCAGGTTCTACAGCTTTGGGCTCTTCCTGAGCTTCCAGGGCGGGTTTTTCCTCTTCCACTTCTGCAGTAGGCTCTGGTGATATTGCTTCATCCTCAGTTTCTATTGCAGTTTCTTCTTGAGGTTCTTTTACTGCGGCTTCTTCCTGAATTTCTGCTTTCGCTGCTTCAGGCTCTTCATCCACTTCAATTTCGGATGTTCTTTCTTCCATTTTTGGCTCTTCATTATTTTCGAGCACTGCTTCTACTTCCGTTGATTTCGACGCTGTGTCGTTTCCTTCGATTTCCATCTCAGATTCGACTGGGTTTTGATCATGATCTAACATGATTCCTCCTTAAACAAGGGGATATTGTGAATACTCGTTGCCAAGTGTTCTTCCCCATTTATTTTTAATATTTTGTTATAAACTTTTAAAATCCGGTCCTCAGGAGTGCTGGCACCAGCGCTGAGGCCGATGCGTGCTTTCCCGAGCACAGAGTCCTTTGTCAATTCATCCTCGGTCTCGATATGCAGGGTTTGGCAATATTGGCTGCACAGACTGGCCAACATTTTCGTATTCGAGCTCCTCAGTCCGCCGATCACGATCATGAGGTCGCTGTCTTTTGCCAAAGCTGCACTGGCATTTTGTCTTTGTGTGGTAGCCAGACATATACTGTTATACACTTTTAGTTCCAAAACTTGATCTAATATGTCACAGGTCAATTTTTTCAGATTTTCCACCTTCTGAGTGGTCTGTGAGATCAGGCATATTCTCTTGCCTTTGAGTCCGGTAGGAATCTCACCCGGGGCTATCACTCTGGTCTGCAGATTTCCATAACTCATCATGCCGATCACTTCAGGATGCTGGGCATCTCCCAGAATGAAGACTTCATAGCCATCCTGAATCGCAGTTTGGATGAGCTCATGGGTGCGAGCCACATACGGACAGGTGGCATCAATCACGATATTCCCATTGGCCACCAGAGTCTGCAAATCTTCGCGCGTGATACCATGTGATCGGATTATTACCACATTGCCCTGCAAGGCGTTTGCATCATTTGCCACTTTAATACCTTGTTCTTCGAGTTCCTGAACGTATTGGGGATTGTGGATCAGTTCTCCAATGGTGTAAACTGCAGTTCTGCCCTTGGAAGCGTCCAAAGCCATCTGAATAGCCCTGCGCACTCCAAAACAAAAGCCTGAGGATGCAGCCAAGCGCAAAATCACAGCTCAGCCATCCTCTTCTGATAATGCTGGTAAAGCTCTTCCACCTGGCCTTCAATGGTGAGCGGGCCGGTATCTATTTCAATGGCATCCTGCGCTGGAATCAGCGGCGCCAAAGCTCTGGAAGAATCAGCTTTATCGCGCTTTTGGAGCTCTTCTAAAACCTCTTCGAATACTGGGCTGAGTCCCTTTTCTTGTAGCTCCAAAAAGCGTCTCTCTGCTCTAACTTGGACAGGGGCAACGATAAAAAACTTGAGCTCGGCCTCTGGGAAAACCACAGTTCCGATATCTCTGCCATCCAAAACCACGCCACCCATTTTGCCCATTTCACGTTGCAATTCCACCATCTTGGTGCGCACGATGGCTTTGGCTGAGATGGCAGAAGCCAAAAGGGAGATATCCGGTTCGCGGATGGCTGTTGAGACGTCCTCTGAATCCAGTAAAGTAATATTGCCCTGCTCTGTGTTTTGAATAAGTACATGAGTGTTCAGAATCAAATCTTTTAGAGCGTCATCATCATCAATGTCGATATTCCGGCGTTTGGCAGCAAGGGCACAGGCGCGATACATTGCTCCTGTATCAAGATATAAATATCCTAATTTCCTTGCCAAAAGCTTTGCGGTCGTGCTCTTTCCAGAGGCTGCCGGACCATCAATCGCGATGATAATTCTTTTCATACTTTATACTTATCTCCATGTTACATGATTTAAAAAGTATGAAATGCAGTCAATACTTATTTCGTAAATCTTGAAATATATGGAGTTCTTGAGAGAAATATCCAGCAAAGTATGATGCTTGATCATCTTACAAACATAAATACACTGAATATCTTAAGGACTCTCGAGCGCTCGTTCATTAATAATACCCTCTTTGCAGCCCTTAAAGAATCGCTCCTAACCTTCATCAGTTGTTTTGATGCGGACTATCCAGAAAACTTTTGAAAAATCACAATGCGAAACTATTTGACAAGGGAACCAGGAGTGACAGATTTGAAAAGTCTGTTGAAATGGACAAGGCTCTGCTGAGGAGCAAGCTGTCAGGGATAGCCATATACAAAGTGAGTAAGGGCACGATCCGTCGACCATGCCCGCAATTCTCATTTTGGCGATGCCTTAGAAAACCTTTTACAGAAAGGCTTTAAAGCAACCTATAGTCATATGATACTATTTCATCAGGATCATCTTCTTGGTGCTGCTATACTTACCGGCGGTCATCCTGTAATAGTAGAGGCCACTGGCGACAGAACGGTCATTATCGTCATCCCCCTGCCAGACGATGCTGTGTTTGCCGGGTCCTTTAGCTTCGTTCACAAGGGTTTTCACCAATTGGCCCTTCAGGTTATAGATGTCTATTCTAAGGACTGAGGCTTCCTTCAGGCTGTAGCTGATCGTGGTTTGGGGATTGAAGGGATTGGGGTAATTGCTCATGCTGAAAGCTGGAGCTGCAAGCAGGTCTTCAAGATCTGTCTGCCCCTGCCATTCGTAAGCGCCAAGATCAACCTGATCACCAAAGATACGAGGATCGCCGGCCAAGTCATAGGAAGGAAACTCATACCAATCCGGCATATTAAAGATACTGAAATCTGTGGTTCCGCTATCTATACATGGTGAATCCTGACCCAGGGCATAGGGATTATCTTCCGTCCAGGCATAGAAATCTGGATTTGAACTGAGGTTTGAGCCATACCATTCAATTGTGTTGTTCGGCCCAAGATTAAGAATGGCATTTTCAGGATTACCGGAAGTACCAACCAGACAATTCAGGAACTGTAGATTCGAAGGCAGGTCTTTATTGCGCAAGATAAAGTTCATGCCCGCTGCATTGCTGATGATGCTATTGATAAAGGTGACCTTGGCATCCTCTCCCAAATCCACGGCGGCACCCATACCCGTATTCCAGTGATTGTCCGTGATAGTGCAATTGATGAAGTAGTTCCTAAAATCCGTAGGCAAAAATGAATGATCAATTCTTACTATACTACTTGATGAACCTTCAACTGATCTGGAATTACACCCGGTAATCTCCCAATTATGAAATACATTGTCGCCTCCGGTAACTACTGGCATATTTGCATACGTCATCAGAGCTCTTCCCTCTATCAGACCATAGGGCGAGCCATAGGTGTGTCGAATGCGGACATTATCTGCGTACACTCCTCCACCCCAAAAGTAAAATGCAGCAGAAACCATGCAGTCCTCCACTGTGATATTGCGCAAAGTTGCCCTTTCCGGCTGCACCAGTTCAACCAATGCTATTGGATATTCATAATGCAGGGGATAGATATTGCGAAAGCTGATGTTTTCCAAGGTTAAGCTGTATTTATCCGTACCATCGTAGTCGTATAATGGACTGCATAAAATCAAATGACCTTTATTAAAACCTTGATATAATGCACCTTGGAAGGTGATATTCTTGATCGCAGCTTCCTTCTCGCTATCCCAACCTTCGATAAAGACAGTCGGTGCACCATCTTCAAAGATGACGCCAGCCTCGCTTTCGCCAACGATGCTCACATAGCTGCGCAGATTTAACGGGAAATGTTGATCTGCGCCATAGACTCCATTGGCCAGGTGAATGGTGTGGGGATTCTGGCTGTCTGCACCGATGCGTTGGATGGCGAGGGCTATGGTCTTCAGCGCTTCGGATGCAGACAAGCCGGAATTTGTGTCATCGCCATCGGGGCTTACATACAGATCGGCATTTTGCTGATCCAAGACCGCTTCATTGTAGTCCAATGCATAGCTTAGATCTTGCCCAAAGTTACGGGATTTTGTGCGGATGCATTCTGTGAAGTATGGGTTTGTGTCGTCCACGGTAATTTTATCCAGATAAATATCAATATTAGTGATGTAATGTGAAGTTATCCAAATGTCATTCCCGGTGCTTGCATGGTTGTTGTATATACTGCATCTGTTCTCTGTATCAAAGTCCAAATATTCCTCTTCATAACCGGGCGAAGGACTTGGATATCCGACGAAGGTTAGGGCTCCCATACTCTTTCCCCAATTATCACAAATGATCGTACCTGCCAAATACCCGGAACTATAGTTCAAACAGATCCCCGCACCGGAGTCAGCTTTGTTAGCGATTATCCTGCAGTTTATCACAGAAATATTGCTGTATTCCGCGCAGATAGCTCCACCTTTTCTGGTAATATCGCCATAATCGGGATGAGTCGGGGTCCCGATTCCATTGGTCAGGTACAAACCCTGGATCGTGACAATGGCATCTTCGTTAATGTATATACAACTCCCGCTTTGGTTGCCGTCAATCACCGTTTGCGCGATGTATGTGCTATCAGAACTTGTGAGCTCCAGACTGCCGAGAGTGAGGTTTCGGCCGATGATCTGGATGTTTTCATAATATGTTCCGGGGTGGATCAGGATGGTATCCTGATCTGCTGCTGCGGTAACCGCACTTTGGACATTGCTGTAAGCTTGCGAACCGTCCAGCGATACATGCAGTATACCCGCGTTTACCGCGAGCGGTATCAATAGTAGTATTGCCAATATAGTTTTCATCTTGTCCTTGCCTGTAATATTTCAATCAATGTTAAAGATAGGAAGCGGAAACCCGCTTCCCATCATCTTCAGACGAAATCTTATTTCATCATTAGTGCTTTGTGAGTGTGGGATTCAGAACCTGTATTGATGCGGATAAAATAGATCCCGCTGCTAACGGGACTATTAGTATTGTCTCTGCCATCCCATTGAATGCTGTTTATACCAGCTTTATATGGTTTTATGCCCATTTCACGGACAATTTGACCCTTGATGTTGTAGATCAGGATGTTGACATCAGCCTTATCAAGCAAGGTGAAGGAAATATTGGTTATCGGATTGAAGGGGTTAGGATGGTTGGATACAGCTTTCACCATTTTGCCAACAGCAAGATTGTCTTCTGAAGCATTTCCGTTTAGTTTTACCCGATAAAGACCATCTTTTTCAGGGATGATTTGATCAAGCTTAGAGGCAAGAACATTCAGGTCAAATACCTCGTAAGCATAGTGGTTTGAAGGTGGGGCTTTAGAATTATAGACAATCTGAAATGATAGCGGAGCGGGATCCTCATAATCTGGATAAGCAAGAATTTGGCAAGGGAAGGTGTCGGTTTTTACTGCTCCAATGCAGGTATCGCCTTGCATCACACCGATTTCATTTACACTATCTGCATTATCGACATCAACAAGATCGATTACTACATAATCGGGTGTATCTTCCCAAGTAAAGCATACCGCTCTTTCCTTACCGGGAGAGGGAAGTTCCGGTGCATAAGAACGAGTCCAGGTAAAGGAATTCAGGCTATTTTTAAAGGTTACAATGTATCCTTTGCCAAAGTCCATATTTTTCCCGTTGGTTTTCCAAGAGTCAAGGGGATCTCCAATTTCAAAACCACCTTTTGGATTTACCGGCGGAGCTTGGTAGAACCAATCCTCTGCTCTTACGGATAGTACATCAGTCCAAGAATCTCCCAAAGCATCTTTGATATTCTGGGAAGGAAGCAAGGTGTAGCTGATCCAATATGGTGTATATGCTACAATTGAGGAAAGCACCGGTTCGTTGGGATCGATGAGAACTGCATCTGTCATGGGTCCCACATTCGTCATCATATGGATGGATTCTGAATCATCCGAAAAGGTGAGCTTGTAGAGATGTTTCTGATTCAAGGTTATCTCAACAGGAAACCAAGCACCTTGAGCCCACCATGAATAACCGAGCATATCTCCATATCTAACACCAGTTAAGCCTCCGTTGTTTCCTAGAGTGAAATAATTCAGCACCTGAGACATCAGAGCACTCCCGCCATTCTTCATGATCGGAAAGCCGGCCCAGTTTACGCCTTTGTGAAAGCCAAGTTTCTGCGTGTATAGGCCATCGTCATGGGCAAAATCAGGTAGCCTTACGATATTACCAGTTGAGGAGATGAATATTAGTTCGTTGTTTTCAATTTCATGGATCACTCTATCTGATGCCCAGTCAACATTACTCAGATTGACTTGAGCTGTGGTGGAGTCTGGGAATTCGCTCATTACTCCGGCCAAGAAGTGATTTCTTTTGCCGTAGTCAACATCATAGTAATAAGCAAGGGGGTAATTATTGTCTGATGTCTTCCTGTATGCATAGATATCCATGCCATCAGAAAGGATGAAGTTTATATGATTTCCATAGGTAGATGGTAGAGAATAAATTGGCAATAACGCATTTTTTAGCCCCTGTAATACATTGCCATTTTCTAAGTGAATATTTAGCATTATCCATGAGAAATATGTTTCCGAATCGACATTTGTTTCAAGTGGATGTTCATCTATCCAGCTTGAATCAAGAGTATCAATAAGAGCAATGATGCAATCTGCGGAAACAGTCCCATTATGCATGAAACTGTAATCTCTTCCTCCATATCTCATTATAAATGGATGTGGGTCTGGGATAGTTGGTGAACCACTTGTAGCATGACGAACATGACCCAATAGTATTCTGGGTGCATTCGCAATCTTAATAGCGCCAACCGTATCATTATACATGCCATCTGTATCTGCCCGATTTCTACTCCTAACTATACGATAAGGATTCAATAGAGGTCCCTGGTCTCTGTAATCATACCAAGCTAAGCTCCACCCATGGGGGTTTGTTGCTCCCAGTTGCTTCAATTTTTGTAAGCATGGATTAGTAAAACCAGAATAAGTCGAATCATAAATGGTGAATGCTGAGAGATTGTTACCGTTTGTGCCCATCAAAGCCATCATTCTACAGTCTGCGGATAGTAGAGATATAGCGAGAAAGAGCATTGCGAAAAGCACAATTGCTTTCAAGTGGTACCGGTGTGATTCCAATTTGAATTGCTGGTGCCGTGATTGGCTTATCGAGTTAAGCCCATCTTGTGTTTCGGGGGGGTAAAACGAACGATACATTGTCGATCATTTCTTTGTTCTCCTTACTTTTATTCTTGGCCATTGGCCATACAAAACTGAGTTGTAGGTTTACATACATGTTTGATTATACTACTCAAAGTTTAGTGACATCTCAAAGGTTGGTGTAAATTCCAAGTCATAGTTTTACGATTATTTGAGAACATTTTAAGTTCTCGCTTCTTGCAATTTATCTCAAGGTCATACAAGCTGTTACAAGTTTTTTAATTTTTGCATTTTCAGTCAAGCTCTTTCTTTAAGCAGCTACCGTTTTGCAGCCCTGTGGAGCTATGGGAACAGGCTGCAACCCGCTGCGCGCAAGTGCGCTACCTGTTCATCTGATCTACTTGGTTTTGCTTGATTTTCTCTATGGGATCACTAAGGAATATTCTGCCAGTCGTCCAATTTTCCGAACGCCCTTGCAAGATTGCTCCCATTAACCGTAAACAGCTCTCCTTATCGGAGTGCTAGCTGCTCTGCGTTACTCGGCTCAGGATGCTCTGCTTCTGTAGGTTCTTTGCCTTCGCAACGAAATCCCGATATTCAGCTTTAGCGTAGTGAGCATTTTTGTAAAAACGCCGAACAAAGAATCTTTTAGATTCAAAATCCCCTATCCCTTGTTAGCAGGATCCTGTAGACCAGATTTGAGATTTATCTGCTTTTAGCGGAAATAATCCGATATTCAAGGCTTGGATATCAACCCGTTATCAAGTTTTGGCACTTCTTTTCCTTGACTTAGATTCTATAGCTATCTATATAATATACATACTGATACAAGGATAAACAATCTCCTGATCTTAAGGATATTGTAAGACAGATGCTTATTTGCCAAAAAAAGAGTTGACAGGAAAAGCACGTTCAGGCATATTGAACATATGTTCACAAGGCTGAGTCACAGAGTCATTAAAACAGCTCAGTTTTGCTGAGCAAAAACCATAGAGTGCATTGTAAATTAAAACACGACTAAACTAAACTAAAGGAGGCCAAGATGCCTGGTTTTGATGGAACAGGACCCTTCGGTGATGGCCGCCCTGGTAAAGGGATGGGGAATTGCCGTAAATCCCGTAGATCGACAAATGCGATCCGGGAAACAAATGACACTAATAACAGCGGTTTTGCCAATGAAGGAATCAAGCTCTTGGCAGATACCTTCAGAAATTTAATAAACAACAAAAATACAAACAAAAGGAGGTAGAAATGCCTGGATTTGATGGAACAGGACCCTTTGGCGATGGACGCCGCGGAAGAGGCTTTGGCCCCTGCGGAAGAATCGATGCCACAGAAAGACGTGGATTGGGTGGGGGACGCAGACGCGGACCCGGTGCCGGTGCCGGTGGTGGATACGGTTTTCGTAATCGTGGATACTTCTGCGCTGCGCCAGTTGGCTATGCCACTCGCGAACCAATGTACACTTACACAAAAGATGACATGGTAGCTCAAAAAGATGAACTTGAAAAACAGCTTCAATGGCTGAACGAGCAGCTTTCAAAAGACGAAAGCAAATAATATAACTTAAGAAATGCCGAGCGGACATTCCAAAATACTCCGTTTTGCATTAGAAGAAGGTGGCGCATCCGTCACCTTCTTCGCTTTTAGCTATTTTATTCCCCTTTTACATCCTGGACTTGCACTTTACGGTTTGATTTGATTTTAACATGCTTTCGACACGAGATGACTCAAAGATTCGAGTCATCTCGAGTCGAAAGCGCATTAAAACTGCATTGACTGCTTCAGTTTCATGGCAAGCGCAAGCGATATTCAGAAGGGAGGGGCTTGTCCCGTGAAAGCCCAAATGCACGTATTACGGGCAATGGGATGCTTTGGGCGTTTGCCAAACGCCCCTACATTGTGCCAAATTCCCGCAATATGCATGGGCAAATCTCAAGCAGAGTCGTAATATTGGCAAATTTCTTATGCTGCACTTGACAATTATCTCCCACTTCCAATAGTGGATCTAAACATAGAAACAGTATGCTAAAGAAAAGGAAGCAAACAATGAATCTGACCAAGAGGCCAATATGGCAGCAATAGAGTTGGGGCATCTGAAGAAATTCGTGCTTAGGATACCTTCACTATATTTCTGCTCCATCCGTCTTACTTCACTTTGTACACAGAACTGCCTGCAATGCGGCATTCCCGCCCAATCCGATGGTTCTTTCATCGATCTGGGGCATTTTGAAACCATCCTGAAAAAGCTCAAACAGCATGGCACCAAGCGGATTAGTTTATCTGGAGGAGAGCCGGCGATCCACCCAGAGCTGGAAGAGATCTTTCGCCTTTTGGCCAAATATGAATTCACCAATACTGCTCTGCTCACAAACCTGTATTATGCTGAAGCTCATCAGGATAAAGTGATAAACCTGGCCTGTAAATACAATATTGGGATCAATAGCTCTTACGACGGCTTCGCGGAAATGGCAGACAAATTGCGAGGTGCCACCGATGTACAGAAAATAGTGGAAAGAGGGATGCAGAAGATCAATAACGCCCGGGAAAAGGGAGATTATTCCTATCGTCCCACCGCCACCATGGTGATCTCTCAGATCAATCTGCAGCAGATACCAGACATGATCCAGAGGGTCAAAGATCTGGACTGGGATCTGAATATTGACGTGTATCGCTATAGCTCACACAATCACAGGGAGCTGGACGAATTGAAGATAAAAAACCATGATGACCTGATAGACCTTTTGTCTCTCATTCAGCAGACTCCAAACCTGAAAACTCCTCTTTGGTATTATGAAGGCTGGAGGAAACAAAAGAAAAAACAATGCCCCTATATGATCTCCCCCACTTTTGGCAGTAAATTCTTTATTCAAGAGAATGGAGATCTATATACTTGCCTGAATCAATCCCTGGGCAATCTGCTACACGAAGAAATCAAGGATATCTTTATTAGTGACAAATGGAAAGATGCCAAAGAGCAGTTTGCCAAGTGTCCTGGCTGCTGGAATAACTGCTTTACAGTGAGTTCGCGTGCGATGTCTTACTTGCATTTTGGCACCATCCGGCAATATCTAAAGAAGGGAATCACAAATAATATTGCAGCGCAAGCAGCTAATTAAAAAGTCGTTTGCGTGCGTAGAAACCTGAACCGTAGCAGCTTGTCCCTTCGAGCAAATTCCGCCTTATGGAAAGATATAGACAAAACTGTAAAAATAGCGATAAAAACAGGGCACTTTTTCTTGACAATTTCATGCTTTCTGTCAATTTAAGGCAAGAGCTGAATGTGAAAAGGAATTGATTTTGCAAACTTGCGAAGGTACATAAAGATGAAAGAAAGAATTATCCGTCAGAAGATCGCTAAAAGCCCGAACGGCAACTACGTACTTTATTGGATGCAGCAAGCCCAGCGTATTCATTATAACCCGGCCTTGGATTACGCTTTGGCAGAAGCACAGCGTATGAAGCTAGGCCTGATAATCTGTTTTGTCATCAATGATGAGATTCCCGAGGCCAATATCCGGCATTACCGTTTCATGATCGAAGCTCTGCCAGAAATAGCATTGGGGCTTGCAAGCAAGAATATTCCCTTTCATATTCTGCTGGGAAAGCCTCATGATCTGATCCCCAAGCTTGGTCAAAAAGCCCGGCTATTAGTGCTTGATCATGGCTATCTGAGATGGCAAAAGGCTTTGCGTAACGAAGTATTTAGCAGCAAACTGCTCTCTGACACCGAAATTGTCGAATTAGATAGTGAGGCCACAGTTCCCGTGCATCTGGCTTCGGACAAAGAAGAGTATTCCGCTGCTACTTTGCGTAGGAAAATTGTTTCTAAATTGCCTGATTGGTTGGTTTATCCTGACCCCGTACACTATGATGTGCCTACCCAAGATTTGGATTTGCAGGGTATCCCGCATTACCCATACGATCTGCAAGATCTCGACGCACTCTGGGATTGGGTGCGCACTGAACTCAAGCTGCAACCCAGCCCGGGAAGCATCAGTTCCATGACAGGTGGCTATAATCAAGCCCAAGAACAGCTAAGCTTCTTCATTCAAAACAAACTACAGGGCTATGCTCAATACCGTAGCCATCCCGATAAAGACTATGCCAGCGAGCTGAGTCCTTATCTGCATTTTGGACAGATATCCGCCTTGGAGATCATTCACAAGATCTTTGACGCCTGGCAAGTCCCTGTAGAAGCTTTACCACACTTGATCACTAGTAAAAAACAGCAAATGGGAAAGTCCTTGAATCTGGCTGATTACGCTGAAGAACTCATTGTAAGACGTGAGCTTAGTATGAATTTTTGTGATCACAATCCTAATTATGATTCGGTTTTATGCTTACCGACCTGGGCGCGGAAAACCTTGAATGATCACCTTCTGGATGAGCGTGAGGAGCAGTATTCGCTTGACAGATTGGAGCAAGGTGAGACCAATGACATATATTGGAATGCCGCTCAGAGGCAGATGCTGTCCACAGGTAAGATGCAAGGCTATATGCGCATGTATTGGGGAAAACGCCTGCTGAGTTGGTGCCCCTCTGTGGATGAAGCGTTTGAGATTTTGCTATATCTCAACAATAAATATGAGATTGATGGCCGGGATGCGAATGCCTACGCCGGTGTAGCCTGGTGTTTTGGCAAGCACGATCGCCCTTGGGGCACAAGGCCAATTTTCGGGATGGTCCGTTATATGAATGCTGCTGGATTAAAAAGGAAGTTTGACATGAATGCATACATTGCCAAGGTAGATGCGCAAACGAGGTGAAGGTGAGATCCTGGCTTAATTTTTTGCTACTTTTTATCAGTCTTTCCCTTTTTGCTGAAGAATCAAAACCTGCCAAACTCATTATTGGCGGAGATTCTGGCTATCCTCCTTATGAATTTATCAATGCAGACGGTTTGCCGGATGGGTATAACGTGGAGCTTAGTCGCATTGTGACCAGAATGCTCGGGATGGAACCGGAATTTCGTTTGGGCAAATGGGCGCTAGTGCAATCCTGGTTGGCAGATGGATCTATCGATATCGTCCAGGGCATGGCTTTTTCGGTGCAACGTGCCAAAGAGTTCTATTTCACAGGAGCACATACAGTCACTTGGCGGGCCATCTTTATCCCTGAGGATTCTGCTATCTCAAGCGAGGTTGACATCATAAACAGCTCTGTGGTAATCCAACAGGGCGATGTGGCAGAGGATTATCTAAATAACTTGGGATTTAGAGGAGATTTAACTCCGGTTCCCTCTGCTGATATTGCTTTCAAGCTCTTGAATAATGGAGATTTTGATGCCTGTGTGGCAAACTATATGCTGGGCATGTACATCATCAAGAATCAAAACCTTCGAAATATCAAAGTCCTGCCCCAAAGAATCCAGCAACGCGAATACTGTTTTGCTTCTCTGGATGAAGATTTGATCCAAAAAGTAGATACCGCCTTAACTGAATTAGAACGCAAGGGCACACTAAAAAAACTACAGCATAAATGGTTTACAGATGTGGACCCGGGTTTGAAAACAGGTAAATATGTCCGCTTAGGCGCCTTGATAGCTTGCATCCCTCTGTTGATCATGCTTTACATCTTTGTAATGATCTATAGAAAGCATAAAAAACAGCTTGAGATATTTAAGGCACAAGCAGCTAAAACAGCAGCAGAATTATCGATATCAAGTACGGAAGTAGCAGCTTGGAAAGAAAGCTTTACCCACGGTCCGGTGATCATGTACAAAGTAACCCATCACCCGATGAAGGTGCTGTATATTTCTGAAAACATCAGGCAATGGGGCTACACTCCTGAGGAAATGTATGCTGAAGACAGCGATTATACGAAAACCGTCTTAGCTGAAGACTGCCAGAAGCTGATTGATGAAAGCGATGCTCTTAAGCTGGGCGAAGATGCTATTTTGTACCATCGCACCATTACTAAAAAAGGTGAGCCGCGTTGGGTATTGGATTATTTCCGGTTTATGAAAAATGCAGAAGGCGGGGATGATTGTTTTTATGGCTATCTTGTTGACATTACAGACCAGAAGAAAAGCGAACTTCAGCTATTGGAAGAAAAAGAAAGAGCAAAGGCTGCCAATATTGCCAAAAGCCATTTTCTGGCCAATATGAGTCATGAGATCCGTACGCCGCTCAATGGCATCACCGGCTTTCTGCAAGTGCTGATGCAGATGGATGCAGACCCTAAGCAAGCAGAAATTTATGACATCATGTATTCCTCCTCACGAAACTTGCTGAAAATCATCAATGATATCCTGGATTTCTCCAAAATTGAAGCGGGCAAAATGGGCATTATCCTCAGTGATTTTAATCCCCATTATCTCATCAATGACTTGATCAGGCAATTTCAACAGCAGGTATCCCAGAAAAACGTGATCATCAAAGCTATGATTCAAAAGGAAATACCGGATATCATCAAAGGTGATCAGCTCAGGCTCAGGCAGGTCCTGATCAACCTTTTGCAGAACGCCATAAAGTTCACCGAACAAGGACAGATCTCGCTGAATGCTGAGATTTATACACGTTCTGAGACAGATTTGCGCATCCTCTTCAAGATTTCAGATACCGGTATCGGCATTGATCCCAAAAAGCAAAAAGAGATCTTTGACAATTACACTCAGGGCGAGAGCTACATCAGTTCACAATACAAGGGTACCGGACTGGGACTGGCGATAGTAAAGCGCTTGGTGGAGCTCATGGAAGGCTTTATCTGGGTCGAAAGCGAACCCGGCAGTGGTAGCAGCTTCTTCTTCATCCTGCCTTTCAGCATTTACAAAGAATTGCCAGAGCAAGCTCCTGAGCTGAAACACCCCAAGTATCTGGTGGGCAAATCCATCAGTGGCAGAATACTGCTGGTGGAAGATGAGCCTGTAAATCAGATGGTTAGCAAAATGCAATTGGAGAGCTGGGGACTAAAAGTAGATATTGCCAATGACGGCGCTGAGGCGCTGAAAATGCATAGCAAAAAGGCTTACGATTTGATCTTGATGGATATCCAGATGCCTGTGATGGATGGCATCACCGCCACGCAACAAATCCGTGATATGGAAATAGACAAGCTGCGTCATACCCCTATCGTGGCCTTCACTGCGGCTGCCATGGTGGGAGATCGGGAAAGATTCCTGGCCGCAGGAATGGACGAATATATAGCCAAGCCAGTGGTAGCAAATGATATGTATGGCATTATCACCAAACTGCTCAAACCAATAAAGCAAGGGAAAACTAAGATATGAAAGATTGCCCCCGTTTAGTCCTGATCTCAGGTGGAACCTGCTGCGGCAAGACCACCATCGCGCGTGCCATCGGTCGCAGGTTGCAAGACCTGAAGACCGTGATCATCTCTCATGATAACTATTACAAAAGTCTGGGACATCTATCTATGGAAGAGCGTGCCAAGGTCAATTTTGATCACCCGGATTCCATTGATAAAGACTATCTGATGAAGGATGTGCGTGATATGCTGGCCGGCAAAGCTGTGAATATGCCGGATTACAACTTTAAGACCCACAGCCGGGAAGAAGGGAAGCTCTGCATTGCGGATGCCGATGTGATCATCCTGGAAGGCATCTTTGCTCTCTATTATCCGGAATTGATCGAACTCTCCGATCTCAAGATTTACGTGGATACAGATGCCGATACCAGGCTGGCAAGAAGAATCGCCCGGGATATCATTGAACGCGGACGGGATGTGGAAGGAGTTCTGGATCAATATATGCAGACTGTCAAGCCCTCACACGCCGCCTTTATCGAACCCAGCAAGAAAAATGCCGATGTGATCATCCCCGGGGATAAGGAATTTGACAAGGTCTTGTATATGCTAAATGGCTATCTGCTCTATGAATTGGTGAGTAAAACCAGGAAGAACTGAGCGCCTTTTTTATAGCTTAGGCTCTTTCTCAATCTCGAGCTTCATACGTTCGATAAGCAGCAAAATAGTGCTGGGCAATTGCCTCAGGTTTTTCTTGGCTCGCTTGACTATCTGCTCGGCTTGTTTGTAGTCCTTGAGCTTGATCGTAATGCGTAAAAGCATGATATAGATATCGCTGATATAAGACCATTTCTTTTCGGCCCGGAGTAATATGCCAATGGCTCTTTCGGGAAGACCAACAATGTTGGCGGCATTGGCATAACGCAGACAATGATCAAGGTTGTTTATCTCCCCCATAGACTCCGCCTGGGTGTAATGATAATATACAGGAAGCCACTGCTCTTTGGCAGAATACACCAGCGCTGCCAATAAATTCAACTGCTGCTGCTTGCCAGCTTTCTGCTCTGCCTGCCTTATATAGCGTAAAGCTTCATCCTGCAGGCCCAGCTCATAATGCTGCTCGATCAACACATAATATACAAAGGGATGATTCGGCAGGCGGGCAAGCAATTCTTTCATGATGCTGATGCACTCTTTGTGACGCCCTAAAATAGCATATAAATAGCCAGTATTATACAGAACATCATCCGTGGGATTGGGGATACGCTTGAAATAGGCCAAGGCCAGGCGGTAATCGTTATTTGCCATGTAGCAACTGGCTATAGCATGGATGATTCTGGTATTACCCGGATCTGAGGACAAGGCCTTGAGATAGTGTTTGAGAGCATGTTTGTACTGTAAGCGGAAAAAATGCAAATCCGCGATCATAGTTTGCAGCCTGGTATCATCCGGATGCTCTTCCTCAGCACTGGTGAGCAGATGAATGGCATGCACCCAGTTCGACTTGCTCAAAGCCATTGCCTTTTGTAGTATATTGTCAATATCCATTATTTTATCTCTTTTAAGATTTCTTTGATCGCCCGGCTGAGTTGCTTGTCGTTGTTTATCACGATATCGTTGATGCTGTGTTCCACGATGATATCCGGCATGGCTCCGGTGCCTTCCATATTAGTGCCATCCACCTTAAACCATCCGGTGCCAGGCATACGCATGCGTGAGCCATCCAGCAAAGTACGTTCTCTGGTGCCTATTACAGCTCCGCTGGAGGGATAGCCGATCACCTTACCCAGCTTGAGTTCCTGGTAAACTATAGGAAAGATTTCTCCATCTGAAAAGGAATTTTCATCTACTAAAACGATGGTGGGCACAGTGATCCCGAACCTGGGTTCGGCACGCAATTCCGGGCCATAAGTGCGGCTGAGGCTGTAGCCATAATTCTTCTTGGTAAGCAGTGAGATGATGTCATCATGCACCCTGCCCCCACGATTTCCTCTGAAATCCAGGATCATGGCCTTTTTATCATGATTGTCGCGGAAATAGTCACGATAGAAATTATCGTAATCTTCTGTTCCCATGGCCGGCACATGAATGTAGCCCACCCTGCCATCAGTGGCATCTTCTACTTTTTGACGATTGCGGGTAACTTCATAGTCGTAAAAGAGCTGGTAAAATTCACTTCCCCCCATGCCCTGCACCTGGCCTTCGATCACCTTGCCATCACTTAAGATGCTAAAGCTGATGGTCTTGCCTATCTTGTCTGCAAAAAGGGCATCAAGGCCTGTTTTAGGCGTGATTTCTATTTTATCGATATGGGTAAGAATGTCTCCGGCTTTGATCTTGTAATAGTTCGCCAGCCTGGTATTGGCATATACCCTGGCAATCCTGACGCCTTGCGCCAAAGGTTCGCTATAGTCAAAATCCACACCAATCCGGGCTATGCTTTTGTAGTAACCCGCTTCATCTGTTCTGGGATAAAATCCGGTATGGGAAGCGTTCAAATCTCCTATCATCTCGTCTATAATGCCGCCTACATCATCTATGTTGCGAGCTTTATCCACGTAGGGGCGATATTTATCATAGAGCTCTTGCCAGTTTTGGCCATGGAAATTGGGATCGTAAAAGTTATCGGCAAACAGTCCCCAGGCTTGTTCAAACACACGGCCGTTGAGCTTTTGCACGTCGTATTCATAATCCATGCTGATGGGTATATCGCTTTTTTTACCGCCACTAAGGTCATATGATTTCAGAGCAAAATTATCCAGGTAATACAGAGTCTCCCCCACCAGCTTGAAGGCTATGCTATCCTTGCCGAAGGTGGCTTGTTCCTTTTTGTTTTTGCCATAGATATCGCCTTTGTTCAGACTGGGATTTCCCTGGGCAAACCAGGGGCGATCCAAATACAGAAAGGTGGAATCGCTGAGGACGCGCACTACGGTGAGGTTGGTCATTGCGCCTTCATACAGCAAAAACATTCTCTTATCCAGCCCTTCCCAAACGATTTCGACAGGCGGAGCTGGCTTTTCTACTTCTACTTCTTCTTCTTTATCATTGGCAGGAATTTCCATCACATACAGCCCATCTTCATCGATTGTGGCTTCGGCTTTTTTCTCATCTTTGTCTTCAGATTCGCTGTCTTCTTTCTTTTTATCTTCTTCATTTACGGGCTCAAAAACCTGTGCCCAATAGTCTTCTTCATATTCAAATTCATCTCTGGGAACCAGATCCAGACGGTACAAATTGCGATTGCGCGTAAAGATCAGAGAGCGATTGTCCTTTGACCAGTAGATGTTTGAGATATTGCGATCATCTGAAAGCACCTTGCGATGGCTGTCTGTGGCAAATTCGTAAATATAGAGCCCACGCATGTAGTATTCGCTGTCGATCGCGCAATAGGCAGCATGACTGCCGTTTTTATTGATGGAAAAGTCGGAGATCACCAGTCCTGGAGCATTCATCTCCAAAAGGTCTGTTTTACCTTTGTCTGCCAAGGCGATCCTGCCAGCGTTGATGTGATCCTGATATTTGATCTGCCAACGGCCATCGGAATCCTTGTGTATATCCTGTATGCTCAGGGAATCTGCACCGAACCATTCAATGGGAGTCAGCACAGGATCTTTGTCCTTCTCGATCTTGGCGCTAAAGAGCTTTTCGCGGCCATGATCCAGCTTGGATAGCACAATCTCCCGATCGTTGATGAAGATCATATTGGCCCAGCCGCTATGATCATCGGTGATCTGTTTGGGTATCCCACCCTTGCGGGGCACGATGAAGTTGTCGTATTTATAGTTAAAGGAGACCAGCATTCCGTCGTCTGAAACGGCAAAATCTGCCAGATCGTTTTTCATATCAAGTTCACGGATGGGGTTTTGCCACATATCAGAAGCAATGCGGATATCCAGCCTCGTTACCTGATTGCCTTTTGAGCCGGCAGGATCGTATTTGTAAATCTCGTCAAAGTGTTCAAAGACGATTCTGTCGTTGGCGCGGGCGATGGTGATGTCCCGAGCACTGAAGCTGGAGAGATTGCTGAGCTTCACCGGACGCTTGAAATTCATCTTATCCACGCGGTTAAGCTGGAAGCGCTGTCCATCAGAATAGCAATAGTACAAGGAATTTGAGCTGTGAGAATAGCGGGGATAGCGCTCTGATAAATCCGTTTTGGTTAGCCTGGTATAATCCTTGCTTGCGATGTCAAACAGCCAAAGCTCACCATTCATGCTACCGGTATAAGCTTCGCGATGCGCATAGCCATGGCGGCTAAAGACGATCTTGCTATTATCGGGAGACAGGGTGGCCCAACGGTCGCCCACATCGCCCAAAAGTGTAGCCCGCTCTCCACTGAGGGGAAGCTTGTACATGGAAGAGCCAAATTCCGCATTGCCACGGAGTACGAGGAGATGCTTGCTATCGTTGAACCAATCTGCAATACTGTAAGATTCGCGGATGATGGCCTCAGCCTCTCCCCCTTTGGCAGAAATCAGGTAGGGATAGGTTTGGCCTTCGCGATTGGAATTAAAGGCAATAAACTTGCCATCAGGAGACCAGATCGGACCCCATTCACGGGATTTGGTGGAGGTGAGGCGTCTGGCATCTCCTCCCTGAAAAGGAACTACCCACAGGTCATCGTCAAAAACAAAACAGACCTCATTGCCATCCGGAGAAATGGCAGGGTCCTTGGCAAAACCGGGAATGCCCGCAAGTAGCGGGGTGCACACTAAAGCTACAGCCAACAGCAACAGAACTACTTTAAAACTCATTTCCATTCTACACTTAATCCTTTTCAATTAGATAAATCCCCTTCTGATTACTTTTGATCTGATAAGAATGCTTTAAGACCCGAAACAGGGTCTTGGGATATACTTCATCCCGCACGGTAACGGATTTCTTCTCGTCCGTGGGTCTTTTTAAAAACAGGTTCAATTGATTGTCCAATTCTGCTTCACAGCGGCTAATGCGCCCTCGAATCTCATCCAAAGCCTTGTCATCGCCATCTTCGCGTAAGCGGACGGACTCTTTGGTCATCTGCATCAACATCGCCCTGTAAAATGGTGAAATGGCAATCTCAATTTCAGTTTCATCGCCCGAAGATGATCCTGCCTTGGCGATATCGATATTGCCAGCAGCCTGAACCAGCCCGCCATTGATGAGAGAGCTATCTTCATCGCCTTTGATGTCCCCATCCGTGGCTACGATCGAATGCAGCATCTCGTATTGAAACTCGATGTCTGACTTCACATAGATGCGGGAATGGCAGATGGAATTCACTTTGAGCGAACCCAAGACCTGTATTCCGGGATTCTTGCAGGAAATAATCTCGCCATCTATGATCAGGTCGTCTTCACAGTAGATACTGCAATCCTGAATGCTGCCGTGAATGGTCATAGCTTTCAGACAGGCGATATTGACCTGGCTGAGATCTCCCGTTATTTCCAGGCTAACGGGACTGCGCAGGAATTGCCCGCTGGGAACCTGGCTGCTATCCAGCTTCAGGCTATCTAATATGCAAATGCGGCCGTCTTTGTCCAGATATGGATACCCAGTCCTCGCGGCAACATAATCATGGCTCTGATAGCGGATATGACTGCCAGCCAGTTTCAGCGCTGCTTCTTCATCCACCTCGGGAGGCGTGATCAGCTCGCCAAAGATATCGTAGATACTGCCATCCCGTTCAAAGAGATTGTCCGAGTAGCTGGCGACAATATCTCCCTCATTCACATAGATGCTTTTGCTGAGCACAGCCAGATCAAGCTCGCTGGCATCCCCTACGATCGCATTGGGATCAAAGCGGTAATTCAGCGTAGCTTCTTTCTTGCCTTCTTCTTTTGTGCAGACTGCGATGGGAAAGGGTTTGTCAAAATCTTTCTCGATCCCGCGCTCCCGGATGAGTTGCAAGGCTTCATCAAATCCAGATTTGAGACCGGCTTCTTCGATCAAATCCAGAATGTCTTTTTCATTCACCAGCCGTCCACTGCGCTTGATAGTGAGCCAGGCGGAGGAACTTTCCTGCCGGAGTTCCAGCAGGACATTACCACTTTTGTTCGTAAAGGTTTTATTCATTGCTGATCCCGATCAGGTTGATTTGACGATTGTTTCCCAGGTCCCGGCGATATGAAAAGTAGTCAGGATTCTCATAGCTGCAAATCTGGACATTTTCGATATTGATAAATTTCAAATCAGCCTTAATTAGCTGTTGAAAGATAATAGCCCGCAGATTCAGGTGGCGATGCTTACTTGAGCAAGCATTGAAGCCCTCTGCATTCAGGCTGGCATTAAAGGCATCGTAGAGTTCTTCACTCACCTGATAATGCTCTTCGCAGATCCCCGCCCCCACGTGAGCTACGATATTGGCTGGATCACAGCCGAAATGCTCCACCAGGGTTTGCACAGCCTGGCCCACGATATTCTGCCTGGTGCCTTCCCGCCCACTGTGTACTGCAGCGACAGCTTTGGCATCTTTTTCATAAAGGAGCACCGGATAGCAATCCGCAGTTCGGATCAAGAGGTATTGATCCACGATATTGGTAGCAAAGCCATCGGCACAAGGAATCTGAGGATGAGCCCCAAAGCCGGCGCCACTATCTTCAGCGGAGCAGATATGCACGATATCGGAATGAGTCTGCTCGCAGACCACCATCTGCGCAGGAAGAATAGTCTTCCCCGCGATGCTCACAGCCGTTTGGTATTTCATCAAAGAGCGATAGTCATGCTCTTTATCACCCAGATGCAGAAAGATCTTGCTCATGGATTTATCCTGAGGCGCGTTGCCTTATACAGTGCGATGAAGGTGCTTTTTATAGGGTTGATCATCAGAGAATAAAGCGCGAGAGATCCTCGCTTTCGATTACTGGGCTCAGGCTCGCGATCACCATGTTTTTGGTGATGCTCACTTTCTTGAGCTTAGGGCTGGGCATTTCAAAGAGGAAGTCATCCAAGAGTGTATTTAAGATGGTATGTAGCCGGCGGGCTCCGATATCTTCCATCTTCTCATTAGCCAGAGCGGCAAAACGCGCTATTTCTTTGATCGCCCCAGCGCTGAAAGAAAGCTCCACACCCTCTGTGTGAAAGAGCTCTTTATACTGCTTGGTCAGAGCGTTTTCCGGCTCGCTCAAAATGCGGACAAAATCCTGTTCGGTGAGGCTGCTCAGCTCCACCCGGATCGGGAAACGTCCCTGCAATTCCGGAATCAGGTCACTTGGCTTGGCAGAAGTAAATGCTCCTGCTGCGATAAACAAAATGTGTGCAGTATCGATAGGACCATATTTTGTGGGCACGCTGCTGCCTTCCACGATAGGAAGCAGGTCGCGTTGCACTCCACTGCGGGAAACATCGATGCCGCCATGTTTGTCTGTCGTGGCGATCTTATCAATCTCATCAATGAAGACTATGCCATTCTCTTCCACAGCTCTTTTAGCCGTATCGGCAACTTTATCTCGCGGCACCAATTGATCGATCTCGTGTTCAGTAAAGGTCTTGAGTGCTTTAGCCACTGTGGTTTTGTGTTTCTTTTTGCCAGCCCGTCCCGGCATCAGATTGGAGAGCATGTCCGAGAAATCAAGATCAAAGGCTTCCATATTAAAATTCGTCATGATCTCAAAATTCGGCATGGAGTCCTCAGGGATCTCGATGTCAATGAACTTGTCGTCCATCTGATTATTGATCAGCTTCTTGCGCATCTTATCCCGGCTGCGTTTATGGCGTTCCAGAGCTTCCGGATCTTCCGCATCGTTCTTTCTACGTTTGAGCGGCAGCAGGGCATCCAGCACTTTTTCGATCGCCAGCGCTCTGGCCTCTGCCTCCACCTCTTCTACCATTTGCGTGCGAGTCTGCGTCACAGCATAACTCATTAGTTCGCGAATCATGGATTCCACATCGCGTCCCACATAGCCCACTTCGGTAAATTTGGATGCTTCCACCTTGATGAAGGGAGCGTTCACCAGGCGCGCAATGCGTCTGGCAATCTCGGTCTTCCCCACTCCGGTAGGTCCGATCATGATGATGTTATTGGGCATGATCTCACGGCGCATATCACTCTGCACCTGTTGACGCCGCCATCTGTTTCTAAGAGCGATAGCTACGCTGCGTTTGGCTGCATTTTGGCTGATGATGTATTTATTTAGTTCTTCTACGATGCGGACTGGAGTCAAGCTGTCAATTTCTATCATTACAAGACCTCCAGCACAAATTCAGTATTAGTGTAGATGCAGATCTCGGAGGCAATCTTCATGGCTTCGCTCACGATCTTTTCCTCGCTGAGCTTGGTATTGCGCATCAGGGCGCGAGCCGCTGCCAGGGCATAATTTCCCCCGCTACCGATGGCCATGAGGCCATCATCTGGCTCCATCACATCCCCCACTCCGCTGATCATCAGGATGCCGGTCTTATCTCCGGCAATGATCATGGCTTCCAGACGTCTGAGGTATTTGTCCTGACGCCATTCTTTGGCCAATTCCACTGCTGATCTTTTAAGATTGCCCTTGTTTGCCTTCAGCTTTTCTTCAAACTTTTCCGAGAGGGTAAAGGCATCTGCTGTGGCTCCGGCAAAGCCGATGATTACTTTATCATCAAATATCCGGCGAATCTTGATCGCTTTGGCTTTGACCACGGTGTCTCCCATGGAGACCTGTCCATCGCCGCAAAGCGCGGTTCTACCATTGCGATGGATACCGATGATGGTAGTTGCATGCATACTATTTGGGTTCATTATCAATCTCCAGGGCTGGAATATCTTCGGGCTTTTCTTGGGTTTCATCTGCGCTATCATCGCTGAAGGGCAGGTCTTCAGGCACATCCAAATCTGAGGTATGTTCAAAGCGCATTTCTCTGGCACGCTCATATTTGGCCTTTACTATCTCACGCTCTTCAGCATCCAGATTATCCGTAATCAAACTAAAGATATCATCCGTATTCAAGGTTTCCTTTTCCAGCAATTCCAGGGACATAATCTCCAGAAGCGCACGGTGTTTGATCAAAATCGCCTTGGCTTTTTCATGTGCTTCGGTGACCAGAGCGCGGATTTCAGAATCCACCAAACGTGAAGTCTCATCGCTGTGTCCATCGTGTGTGGCGAGCTGTTTACCCAAAAACACTTCATTTTGTTCCTTACCGATGGTCATAGGGCCGATAGCATCACTCATTCCCCAGGAACAGACCATCTTCTTGGCGATATCGGTCGTGCGTTCCAGATCGTTACCCGCTCCGGTGGTCAGCTCTCCAAAGACCACTTCTTCGGCGGATCGTCCACCCAAAAGAGTGACCATAAACTGCTTCAAATAGCTACGGGAATATCCCGTTTTGTCGCTTTGCAGATAGTGAGTAGCTCCACCTGTAAAGCCACGGGGGATGATGCTGACCTTATGCACCGGCTCCACCAATTCCAGGAAAATGCTGGTGATCACATGTCCGATCTCATGATAAGCGGTAAGTTTCTTATCCGCTTCGGGAATCACCCTGCTTTTCTTTTCGATGCCCAGAGTCAGCTTATCTTTGGCTGCCTCAAAATTTACCATCCCGATGCTGCTCTGATTTTTACTAGCAGCGATCAAAGCTGCTTCATTCACCAGATTGGCCAAATCTGCTCCGCTAAATCCTGGAGTACCTCTGGCGATCAATTCCAGATGTACATCATCAGAGAGCGGCACTTTGGCGGCATGAACTTTCAAAATCGCGGTTCTGCCCTTGATATCTGGCAGATCCACTGTGACCTGACGATCAAATCTACCTGGACGCAGCAAGGCTGGATCCAGGATGTCAGGGCGGTTTGTGGCAGCGATGATGATGACAGCTTCATTGGGTTCAAAGCCATCCATCTCTACCAATAGTTGATTCAAAGTCTGTTCGCGTTCGTCGTGTCCACCGCCCAGACCGCTGCCCCGGTGACGTCCCACAGCGTCGATCTCATCTATAAAGGTGATGCAGGGAGAATTTTTCTTGGCTTGTTCAAAAAGGTCGCGCACCCGGGCTGCACCCACACCCACAAACATTTCTACAAAGTCGGAGCCGGATATGGAGAAGAAAGGTACGCCTGCTTCTCCGGATACCGCCTTGGCCAAGAGAGTCTTACCTGTGCCGGGCAGCCCCACCAGGAGTACACCGCGGGGAATTCTGCCACCCAAACTTTGAAAACGCTTGGGGTTTTTGAGGAATTCCACGATTTCCTGCAATTCTTCTTTGGCTTCATCCACTCCTGCCACATCCTTGAAAGAGATCTTGGAGCGGCTGGCCTCATGCAATCTGGCTTTACTCTTGCCAAAACTGAAGGCTTTGGAATTCTGGCCGCGCATGGATCTCATGATGAAGAACCAGAAGACGATGAGCAATATAAAGGTAAAGGCGTAGGAAATAAGTCCCGTCCACGCGGGTGGTTTGGTAGTGGTAACCTTGATTCCACGCTCCAGCAAGCTGTCCACCAAACGGGCATCGTCAAAGGGAATAGTGGTCACATACTTTTTATTCGCCAAATCCACGTAGATGATATCGCGCTCGGTAAATTGAGCTTCTTTGACCGAGCTATTATTTACCCGGATCATGAAATTGCTGAAACTCTCTTTGCTGACTTGTTCTTTGTTTCCGCTGAAGGTATGCCAGAATACTATGCCTAAAAGCACAAGAATAAATATAAAGGGCATGGAAAACATAGACTTCTTCACCGGACTCACGGACTTCCCTTTGGCATCCACTTTGGGAGCTGCTTTTTGGGGTTCCGTGTCGATGGGATCCCCTTTGTCGGCTTTGCGCTTGATCATCCAAATGCGTACCAGGCCGATCGCCGAAATCAGGATAATGGCATAAATAAACCATCTCAACATATTGGAAAAGCTATCTATCACTCCTGGCATTTGCTCTGGAAGCTGCCGCAAGGAATCCACTGCAATCTGGGCCCAAAGACCTCCGCCGAGGATGCCAAGGACCAAACTCAGGATATACTTCATGAATAGCACTCTTCCTTTAAAATACCGATATAGGGTAAATTGCGATAGAGTTCGGCAAAATCCAAGCCGTATCCGACTACGAATTCATCGCCTACTTCAAAGCCTACATATTCAAAGGAGATATCGATCTTATGTGCCATGGGTTTGTCCAAAAGCACGCAAGTTCTGAGGCTGGCAGGTTTGTGTTTCCAAATGTAGTCTTTGATATACTGCAGGGAAAGTCCGCTATCCACAATGTCTTCTACTATGATCACATCACGGTCCACCAGTTCGATATCGATGTCTTTGCGGATCTTGACCACACCGCTGCTGCTGGTGCCCACGCCGTAGCTTGAGATAGCCAGAAAGTCGATCTCCAGCGGGAGAGTGATGGCTCGAATGAGATCACTAAGGAAAACAAAGCCACCTTTTAGCACACCGATTACCACAGGCACCTTGCCCTCGTAATCCGAATTTATTTCTTGCCCGATCTCACGGATGCGGGCCTGTATGCGCCGTTCATCAAACAGTACGGCAGATATATCACAATTCATCAAATTCATAATATCCTCTTTTTATCCGGCTTGCAGCCCGGTTTGGCTTTTTCGAAAGCGACACCGCTTCGATCATCAGGTAGCGACTGGTAGCACCAGTATAGCGTACCCTCTCATCGATGCGATGACCACAAATCCAGAATATCTTTTCCCCATCATCAAAGATGGGTATTAAGTCCCTATCATATTTTGCTACTTTTTCGTCAATGAAAAAGTCTTTTATCTTCTTAAAACTCTGCATTCCCAAGGGCATAAATCTATCTCCAGGCCTACGGGAACGGATCGTAAATCCACTTTTTATCTTATCCGCATCGATGATGGCCCGAAAGCCCTGATATTCTGCATGATCCTGCGGCAAGACTCTGAGGTATTTGAAACGAAAGCGATAGTCCATGTGCACGGCACGCGAACGCTCTGTCTCGATCTGCAAAGCCTCGGCATTTTCACTCTTGATTTCTTCCGGGTTGGCAGTCAAGACCAATTCCTGATTGCGCTTGATCGCATAAGTCCCATGCGGCAGGCTCACATACTTACTGCCCTGGGCTGTTAAGATCCCTTGTATCTCTCTGAGATTGGCCAGGAAAAAGTCTTGCTGCTGGCCACTCACCTGCCGGTAAGCTTCGCGTAAAATATAAAAATGCTCGATATCAGGAGCCTTCAGCAAATCCGGCAAACTCATGACAATCCTTTGATTGCTACTGTCCAGACAGATCTTTTTGTAACGCCTGAGCGCTCTTTCGCTCACATAGCGATCCGCTTGATTGAGGATCGTGGCTTCTTCCGCCAGTTTATCCCTGAGCTGGGGATTATACTCTTCCTCCAAAAGCGGAATCAACTCGTGGCGAATGCGGTTGCGGGTGAATTTGGTCTCCATATTGCTCTCGTCCTCTCGCCAGTTGATATTTTGCTCGATCAGCAGATCTTTCAGCTCCTCTGGCTTAAAGCACAAAAGCGGATGTAAGACATTGCCCTGCTTCGGCTTGATGCCGGCCATGCCAGAAAGCCCGGCTCCCCGGAAAAGATTTAAGAGCACCGTTTCTGCCAGATCCCATTTATGATGCGCCAAAAGGACTTTATCAAAGCGGTAACTCTCCAGTATATGTGAAAAGATCTCAAAACGCGCTATCCGCGCTCGGTTTTCCAAGTCTCTATCTCCAGGAAGTTCGATGCTACGGACGATCAGAGGTATATTCAGCTTTTGACAGAGCTGCCTCACCGTCTGTTCATCCAAAGTGCTGGATTCTCCCCTGAGCTGATGATTCACATGAACCGCCAGCAAAGTGACATTCAGCACAAAGCGCAGCCTGTAGTAGAAATACAACATGGCAGTGGAATCCGCACCTCCGGATACCGCCAGCAGCAGCTTCTCCCCTGTGCAGAGGATCTGCTCCCGCTCCAGGTAATCCATCAGTCGTTTGATGTAGTCTGTGCTGAGGCTCATCGTATTTCCACCCATATATAATATTTCAAGACAAGTCTTTTAGCTTTGCTCAGTTTGTCAACTGGAAACTGTAATCATCTATATGAGTTTACCTGATACCTCTCAAATCTGCACAGCAGATAAATCTGAATTTAGTCTTTTTGACAGCTACGAGCCCCTTCTTCCACCAGCGATATTTCGTGGAAATCAATCTCTATATGGCCAGCAAAGAGTAAAGCTGGACCAAGCGCGCTCCTCAGTTTTCAGAGCCTATTTCACCACCACAAACTTACGCGTGGGGAGTTTTTCCGTCCCCAACGGTTTCAAGAGATAAATCCCGGAGTTCAGACTTTGCAGATCTGCCGCATTGGAACTGTACTCTCCAAACTTATCCAGTTTGATAGTCTGAACCTTCTGGCCCCGGATATTGTAAATTCCAAGCTCAACAGGTTTTTTCAGGTCAGATTGGATGGTAAAACCAGCCTTCCTGCCCACCGGATTGGGATAAATTTCCAGAGTATTTACTGGCGAAACAGCAGTATCTTCGGCATTTGAAATTGGTGTGTTATCCACCTGATAAAAGGAGATTGCCTCTTCTGATATTATGCGAAGCTTATTCCCGTGATAACTGGGCCGTAAAAGAAAATCAGGCCCATGTTGGAAAGGAAAACTGAACTCATGAATTATAGGAACATCTTGAGTCCAAAAGGCTAATATATGCATAATGTCATCCTGCAAACGCGGAACAAAATAGAAACCTTCAGCCGCTGTGGAATTGGGATAGTAGGGCCAGTCAAAATCGCTTAACTCATAAGAGAACAGTGGGGATGGATTGAGTTCTATAGGTGTATTATAGCAGTATAAGACAACATGATCAGCTGAATTATTAAAGGATCGGACCATGATTTTATCCCCACCAAATGATAGGATATCAAAAGGGATTACGTCCAGCGAAGGAGATGCAGTATAGTGAATATGAAAAGAACCTGTATCCGAATAGCTACATTCCAACCAGCCCGCTGGGCCGACATCGCCATCGGTGGGCATGTAAAACCACTGTGGTGAGTTCTGGGGATGGGGAGCAAAATACGAGCCGATTAAAACCGAACAGATCACCGGATCTGTAATTTCTTGAGTAAAAAGATGGTTGCCTGCCGAATCAAAGAGAGCCCAGACTTCTGGCGCATCGATAGCACCTGTGTGTATGTCTCTGATAAACAGGAAATTGCCATCGGGCAACACTCTCACCTGCTTATCATGCATGCAATTGCATTGGTAGCCATCACCTTCCATCAGAGTCTCTGACTCTCCTGTAATTGTGTTGTAATACACCAAACTATCCGCCAGGGCCAGCACAAGGGCGTCCTCTGCCACTATTGCACAAGAGGAATTGACTGAAAATGGAAAACCGAATGCGAATTCGTCTATAATCTTAACTGTAACAGTGTCTTGGTGCAGAGTCAAGGCCAGTAGTCCTTCCACTGGCTGATCATATGGATCGTTATTACTTGGATAGCTAAACAGCATACAAGTCTTATCCTCGAAGACCCTTATTTGCATATATTGCCAAGAGATGCCAGGATCAGAGGCGTTACCTATTTCAATCGGGGCGGTAAGCTGATGGGAATCTTCAAGATACCAAAATGTAGTAAAATGAAGCTGGGATGCTTGAATTTGCATATCAAAAAACAGGATGTCACCATTAGGGCAATCTACAGAAAATGTATTGCCCATGGGCAAGGTGAGGGTATCGAGCGCAGTGATGACAAGCTCGGGCTCATCAGCCTGCAATAAGGCCACCGCTAATAAAGCTATAGCGAACAACAGCAAAACTTTTAACTTGTTCATCTTTTCTCCTTTGGGCAATTGCGCTATAGGCAAGACCGTCTTGGCAAGCCCAATTGTAATTGGTGAATGAAGCAATTTAATAATCAAGACTCTAATGCAAGTATTATATTTTAATTATATGTGTCAAGAACAATTACGTTAATTGCGATCATTCTTTATAGTAGTGGAAATATAGCGGATCAAATTCCAAACTTGTAGCCCAGGGATGATAGGCTTTGAGGATTTGATAGACTTCTGCCAGGATTGCTCTTTCCTGCTTGTCGACGTGGAGATGCCGTGGAGATATCGTGGAATAAATCCTCTTATCTCCACGTCATCTCCACCATAAGCTATCCAGGATGAACTGTCCCAACCTTTTGTTTTGACTTTAAAACAATCTTCCCTGCTGCGGCCTTCGGGGCAGGCCTGTCCTGTATCTTATTGTCAGCCAGAGTGTTTTGAACTTACCTGGGTCGTTTTTGAGTTTAAACAAAAGCAACGCTGATCGGATCAGACCTCGCAGCGTCGTGATTCCCCTGTTTATACTCTCTTTTTTGGATAGAGTATAGCTTGTAGTTTGATTAGATAAAAAAGATAATAGACAATCTGAAGCTTAACAGCCAGATCAAATAGACAAGTCAAAACAGTCGCCCGGAAAGTTTAGTCAGGCTTTTTTGAACAATGAGGGATGTCTGCTTGCAGAAAAATATTGACAGCAAGATCAATGGTAAAAAGACTGAAAATATCAAAAATTAAGGAGAGAGTCATGGCGACAAGCTTTAATAATGTGTACCAGTTCAAGATCACCTTAAAGGGTAGCAAACCTCCTATTTGGCGGAGGATACAGGTTCCTGAAAACTACAGTTTCTGGGATCTGCATGCAGCCATAATAGACGTCATGGGCTGGAGTGGATTTCATCTGCATTCATTTACAATAGAAGATAGATCTTCACTTTATGGACTTGAGATTGGTCTTCCTGAAGGGAGCGAATATCTACATGGCACCAAGGTGAAGATCAAGAAGTATTTCAAAAAAGAAAAAGATAAGGCATCTTATACCTATGACTTTGGAGATAATTGGGAGCATCGGATTGTGCTGGAAAAAATCCTGCCCAAGGACCCCCAGAAAAAGTACCCCCTCTGCCTGGCTGGAAAAATGGCTTGCCCACCCGAGGATTGCGGCAGCCTTTGGGGGTATTATGACAAGCTGAGGATATTGGCAGACCCTGGTGATAACGAATATGAGGATATCCTGGAATGGATGGGGGAAGATTTTGACCCTCTGCACTTTGATCCCAGTGAGGTGGTGTTTCAAGATCCTAAAATGCATTTGGAAATGATGGAAGCTATGATTGAATTTTCAGGTTTATAGGGTTGAGAGGGTTTATATTCTGAACTTGGCTTTTAAAACTTATTTTGGCAAAATAACATTAGCGATAAAGAGAGAAAGTGACTATCATATAAACAAGAAATAAAATCTATGAGGAATAATGCTATGAAACATATCATCGCTATCATTCTACTCTTGGGAGGAATTACCATGAGCGCAGCAAAAGGCATATACGACATCGAAGTCCGCAAAATTGATGGAACTCAGCAAACGCTGGAAGACTACAAAGGGAAAGTGATCCTGATCGTAAACACAGCCAGCAAATGTGGCTTTACCAAGCAATATGAAGACCTGCAAACCCTGTGGGAACTGCACAAAAAAGATGATTTCATCATCCTGGGCTTTCCCGCCAATAACTTCATGAATCAAGAACCTGGTTCCAATGAAGATATCGTGGAATTTTGCCAACTCAATTACGGCGTGGATTTCCCCATGTTCGAGAAAATCTCTGTGAAAGGCAAAGACATCCATCCCCTGTACGAATATCTTACCAGTAAAAAGAGCAACCCTGAATTTGAGGGCAAAATAAGCTGGAACTTCAATAAGTTCCTCATCTCCAAGGACGGCAAGATTATAGGCCGTTTCTCCAGCCCAACCAACCCTATGAGTAAGGAAATCCAGGAAGCCATCCAAAGCGCACTGAAATGAGGCTCTTGCTACTGATAGCTTTGCTGATGACCGGCTCACTGCTCACAGCCAAAAAGCTGAAGATGGTGGACTATGTGGATATTCCCCGCTATATGGGAGATTGGTATGTGATCGCCGTCATCCCGAATATCATCGAGAAAAACGCGGTTAATTCCATCGAATCTTACAGCTTGAACCCGGACGGAACTATCGCAGTGCGCTACACATATCGCAAAGGCAGCCCTCAGGGTAAACAAAAACTCATGCGTCCCAAGGGTAAAATCTACAATACCAAGACCAATTCCGAATGGCGTATGCGTGTGTTTCGGCCCTTTTGGGCAAAGTTTATGATTATCGATCTGGCAGAAGACTACCGCTATACCGTAGTCGGAGTGCCCAACCGCAAGATGTTATGGATCATGTCCCGCAGTCCTCAGATGACGGAAGCTGATTACACAGCCGTCATCAAAAAGCTGAAAAAGCAAGACTATAACATAGATAAAATCAAGAAGATACCACAGATTTGGTGATATGAAAATCGCATATATAGACGGTTACAGATTCTTTCGGATGTTTCGGGTGGGGGCTTATGCCATTATCCGCAATCAACAGGAACTGGACAGGATAAACGTCTTCCCTGTGGCCGATGCTGATACTGGTATCAATATGGCTATGACGGTGGAAGCAGTGCTATCCGGGGCCACTGCGAGCAAGGATATCAAGACAACTCTGCGTTCGATCTCGGATGCAGCCTTGATGGGAGCCCGGGGCAATTCCGGCATCATCCTGGCCCAATACCTGCACGGCCTCAGCACTGAAGTGCCAGATTCGGGCAGCCTTACAGCCCGCAGCTTTGCTCTGAGTGCAGAAAAGGCGGTGAAACACCTCTACCGCTCCTTGATGAACCCGGTAGAGGGCACCATCCTCACCGTGATCCGGGAATGGAGTGAATATCTGAGCCAAACACCGGAGAGCGATTTTAGCCAGCTAATGGTGAGCTCTTTGGTCAAAGCCCAAAAATCCCTGAGCGAAACTCCGCAAAAGCTCAAAGTGCTAGCAGATGCCAAAGTGGTGGATGCCGGCGCCAAAGGATTTGTGATCTTCCTGGAAGCGATCGTGGATTTTATCCACAAGGGTTCTTTGCGCGGGCAGGCGGTGATGCCGATAGTGGCCCAAAACCACAATGAAGTACATAGCAGCTCAGCCAGCACTCTGCGCTACTGTTCAGAGGCTATTTTCAGCGATTGCAAAATAGATACAGAAGCTCTCAAGGCCCTTTTATCGCCTCTGGGAGATTCCATTATCATAGCAGGCGGGGCCGAAAAGATGCACCTGCACATCCATAGCAACGCTCCGGAAAAGATCTTTGATGCTTTGCAGCCTTTGGGCCTTTTAAGCTCGATCAAAGTAGATGATATGAGAATGCAATATGAGACCAGCCATCAGCAAAAATACCCCATCGGGATCATCACAGACAGCGCTTGCGATTTGCCCCCGGAACTATTGGACCACTATCAAATCTCGCGGATAGCCTTTGGTGTGAACTTTGCCAGGGAATTTTATCTTGACCGGCTTACCCTCAAACCCGAGGCCTTTTATCAAAAGCTGAGGACCAATGAGAACCATCCGCAGAGCTCCCAGCCTTCCCCCAGCTCTCTGCAGGGCTTAATAGATCACATGGCAGGCAACTATGACAAGGTCTTTGCAATCCACGTCTCAGACAAACTGAGCGGAACCTACCAAAGCGTTGCATCATATATAGCAGGTAGACATGGGGACAAAGTGTATCCGGTGAATTCCAAACAGCTATCGGTAAGCGAAGGCCTGGTGGTACTGCGCGTAGCGCGTGCCATCGAAGCTAAAGAGAGCTTCGAGAGCATTCATTCCCGGCTGGATTCCTGGATTGACAATACCCATATTTATACCGATATCAATACCTTGAAGTATATGGTGCGAGGTGGCAGAGTGCCACCGCTGGCAGGTGCAATCGCAGCCCTATTGAATCTCAAACCCATCGTGGGGCTGGACATTGAAGGCAAAGCGAAAGTCACCGGCAAGAGTTTTAGCCGGGCTTCAAACATGCGTAGAATTATCAAAATGATCCAAACTGAGCGGCAAGGTAAAGAGCTTTGGGAATACGCCATTGTGCATGCCCTGGCCGAGGATAGAGCTCAGGAATATGGCCGTAAATTGACTAAACTTTTGGGGAAAAGTCCTGCTTACATCATGCCGCTTTCGCCTGTGATAGGCGTGCACAATGGCATCGGTGCAGTGGGTATAGGAGTGATGTATGACCCTGTTTAATGCTATCCTCATCGTTATCAGTAGCGTTTTTGTTTATATGACGACGCTCTTTCTGATCGCGGTACTGATAAAACGTAACGATCTGGTGGACAACGCCTGGGGCATGGGTTTTGTGCTGATCTATTGGCTATTCATGGCCCTCATGCCTTCCGGGGACTGGCGCCGACTACTGATCACGCTCTTAATCACGATCTGGGCTCTGCGGCTATCAATCTATCTTTATGTCCGTTACAAAGGCAAAAAAGAAGACTTCCGTTATGCCCAGTGGCGTAAGGATTGGGGTAAAAGCTGGCTCTGGCGCAGCTATCTGCAGGTCTTCCTCTTACAAGGCTTTTTTATGCTCTCGATCGCCTATCCAGCCTTTATGATCCGTCGCTCAACAGTGTATAGCTTTACCATCCTGGATTTTGTTGCCATTTTGCTATGGCTGACCGGTTTCTTCTTTGAGGCTGTGAGCGATGCCCAGATGATGGTTTTCAAGCAAAATCCCGCCAATAAAGGCAAAGTCATGAACCAGGGCCTCTGGCGCTATAGCAGGCATCCAAATTATTTTGGTGAGACTCTGATGTGGTGGAGCATCTTTCTGCTCTGCCTTGCCTTCCCCTATGGCTTTCTGAGCATCTTCAGCCCATTGATTATCACTACTCTGCTGCTGAGAGTATCCGGCATCCCCATGTTGGAAAAGAAGTATAAGGGTAATCCTGAATATATGGAGTATATTCACAATACCAGTTCCTTCATTCCCAAGTTTTGGTAAACACAAGTCCGAAGCGCAGGATACTTTAATAAATCCTGCGCAGCAAAAAGCCCGGAGCCTAAGCTTCGGGCTTTTTTAATTGTCTTGATTTATATAAGCTTATTTGATTACTTTGAATTCCACTCGGCGGTTGAGTTCACGCTGTTCCGGATTTTCATTTTCATTGAGAGGTTTCTCTTCTCCGTATCCGGTATGGCTCAGGCGTACTTTTTCCACGCCCCTTAGGACCAGGTAATCGTACACGGCATTGGCTCTGCGTTTGGAGAGCGAAAGATTGTATTCCTCTTCGCCGATACTGCAGGTATGACCGGAGACTTCCAGTTTCAAATGTGGATTGGTCAGGAGCGTCACCACAACCTCATCCAGCACTGCGAAGCTTTCTTGCTTCAGTACTGAGCTGTCGAAATTGAATTGTATATTCTGGAAGGCAAAGACCTTGTGTTCCTTCAGCTCTCTCATGACGATATTGAGGGTAAGCTCATCACGATCCCCTGGGATCAAGATCTGAGCATTGACCAGATATCCTTCCTGATTCACAAGCACGTTATACTTGTCGGCCTTATTCAAGGCAATCCTGAATTCACCATTTTTATCAGTGAAGGCTACATCTCTGTAGACCATATCATTGATATTGGCGGTAAATTCTATCGTGCCTTGCAGCGGTTTGCCATTTTCATCTGTGAGCTTTCCGCTTACCGTGACGTATTCAGATACGGGCTTTTCACCAGCAGGCTCTTCGCCTTCTTTGTAATCTCCTTCAGGAGTGATAATCACAGTCACCAGACCACCGCTTTCGTCTTCAACGATATAGCTCGGGGGAACGGTATAGACCAAGGTCATATTCATCATCTTTTCAAAACCAGCAGCTTGCCGGTCTGTACTGAACAAGGCTTCGTTTGAACCCTTGGTATGATAGAAGAAACGGTCGTTGCGAATGGAATTGATCGGCAATCCCAAGTTTTCGGGTTGTGACCAATCTTGCCAGCCCTCACCGAGTTTTACGGCTTTGAAGAGATCATAGCCGCCAAATCCGGGGTGGTGATCGGAAGCGAAAAAGAGATTACGGCCATCGTAATCCAGGAATGGGGTTTGTTCGCTGCCGGGGGTATTGATCTGGGGACCCAGGTTTATGGGTTCTTGCCATTCGCCGTTTCTATTTTCGCTCACATAGAGGTCAAATTCGCCATATCCGCCTTCGCGCGAGGAGGTGAAGAACATCAGGGAATCGCGATAAACATAAGGATGAGCTTCTACCTGAGGAGTATTCACTGCCTCAATAGGTACAGGAGCAGACCATTTCCCGTTTAACAGGGTGGATGTGAAGATATCACCATCGATTTGTCCCCGTTTGTAATTGCCAAATAAATAGGCAGTATTGCCATCCAGGGAGAAAGAGCCCAAGGATTCATTCTTATCTGTATTCAGCTCTACCACAGGATAAGGTCTGCCCCAGCCTGTGGCCAGGCGTTCACTGCGCCAGATGTTTTCCTTCTCCGCCCTGGTGGGGCTGAGAGAAGTATAATACAGGTGATTCCCATCTGGGCTGACCACTGCACCATAATCCGAATTTCGGCTCTGCAGATATGAGGCCATGGGCCTGAGGCTCACTTTCTCAAAAATGCGATCCTGACGGTTTATGATCCTCAGATAGTCTTGGGTTTCCTGACGGAATTCCTTGTCTCCAGAGGCTATATATCTGTTTAACCAGCCTACCGCATTCGTGATATCACCCTGCGCAATGTAGAGTCTGCCCAACCAATAATGATAGCGGGGCACCTTGCCATCGGCGGAGCGATTCGCGGCCTGAAAATCGGTGATAGCAGAGCTGTAATCTCCACGTTGGTAGTATTCAATCCCGCTGATGGCATAGCGCTCACCCTGCATGCCAATAGCGGCAAACAGGGTGGCTGTTCCGAGGAACAGCACAAGCAGCAGGACTGCCTTAATTTTTTGCATAGTCATAGACTTCACTCCCATCCCTTAGAATCTGAGGATCAAACCCAGAAGGTGATCATCATTGAAGATATCGTGGTTTCCAATGCGATAGGCATAGTCAATCTGGAAATTGCGGAATTTGATCCCAGCTCCGGCAGAGAAGCGATCTTGATAAAATCCCACTCTCAATCCGGTCTGGAAATGTGAAAAGATATCAGCCCAGGTGCTTTTTTCGCTCACGCTGATGACGGACAGCTTGGAATTCGCTTCCGGATCCCGGCCAATGGAGGTCCAATACTCCGCTCCAAAACCATATTGCAGGTCTTCGGATTCTTCATAATGCAGATCTCCAGCTACAGTTACACCCATCAGGGGATAAGCCGTAATGCCAAATTGTGCCTGATAGGGGATCCTGTCCCCAGCCATGCTGCCCACCACATCCCGGACCATAAGACCTGTTTCAAAGTATTGACTGATGTCATATTTGAAACCTAAGTCAAGCCCAAAACCAGATTCGTTTTCGCTGTCGATACTGGATAGGTAGAACTTTGGAGTAATCCCATAGCTCAGGCGTTTATACTTGTTGGCATAGCTGAGTGCCAGGTTGTGCTCCGCATCCTGAAAGGTGCCTGTAGGATTTCCTGCATCGGTGTATCCATCGATATCGGTGACTCCTGCATTCACCCAGTTGAAGGCCAGCACACCAAAGCCAAAGCGTTTGGCCAGGGCGGCATTTTGATAGCTGCGGTCATAACCCATATTCAGCGCATAGGTGGTAGAGAATTCTATGTCCTTCAGATCGGTCAGACCGGCAGGATTCCAATATGCAGCAGTAATGTCATTGGCTGTAGCTGTGCCAGCTTCGCCCATGGCAATGATGCGCGCGCCTATACCCATGCGGATATAGGCGGCGGCAGAATTATTGATGTCCCCGGCAAAAACAGGGAGCGTAATGATAACCAGGCAGATCAGGGCAATGAGCTTGGTCAGGTTTTGAGTGTTTATCGTTTTCATCTTTGCCTCCTTATTTCACCGAGATCTTGAGAACTTTTTCAGTAGTATTGGCGCTGTCTTTTGCAACAATGCGGGCAAAGTATGTGCCTCTGGCTAACTTGGTTCCGCTATCATTCTTTAGATCCCAAGGGATCTCTACGAAGTTCGTACTGAGATTGCTGCTGTTCAGCGTGCGTACTTTTTTGCCAGCAAAATCATAGATGCTGACGCTTATTTGGACGTTATCGTTGCGTGTGAGACGGATCTGGATGGTGGTGGAGTGTTCAGCAGGATTCGGGTAAACCCTCGAAGCGCTGCTGATAGCCAGAACCTGGGCCTGGAACTCTACCGAGACCATGGAACTTACGTTGCTTTCCACTCCGTCGTAAACAGCGGTCACCCAATATTGGTAGGTGGTGAAGTTGCTCACAGAGTAGTCATCCCAGTAATAATCCGGCCCGGTGGTCTGCAAGGTAGGTGTAGGATTGAGCCTTACTCCCGGGTTGTTTCCTTGACTTCTATACACGTAGAATCCATCAAGACCGCGGATTTGAAGGTCGGAATTCCATAGAATCCTAACATAACCCTCGTACATGACGGAACGTACGTTGTAAGGCAGAGTGATCACGGAATATACTGCGCTGGCTTCAGGGCTGGTAATCCAGTCTGTCTTGAAGGCTTTCGCCTTGATTTGCATGGCATTGGCTAGCACTGGCACCGTCACAGGAGCGCTGTACAGCTCCGATGTGGCAGTGGGCTCGTCGCCATTGGTAGTGTAGCGGATTTCAGCTTCCGGCGTAGTAGTGGTGATCTCTACATGGAGTTCATTGTTATACATGCCGCTCGGATAGTTGAATATCGGCTCTGCTACCTGACCCGTGATGCTGTAAACGGCTGTGGTCGTGGCAGAAGGAATCCAGTCTTCGGCAAAGCCTTTGAACTTCAGGGTAAGCTGAGTGGCCAAAGGAATGCTGATCGGCGTGGTGTAAGCCGGGCTTTGGGCAGTGGGCTCTTCACCATTTGTGGTATAGCGGATCACAGCATTATCCGGCAGCACTGGAGCTGCCACTGTGATCATCTGTGCTGTGGTGTAGATACCGGCTGCAGGGCTCAGCAGATCTGTGGCCAGGATTACCTGACCGGTGATCTTGTAAGCGGCTCTGATGATCTCGCTGGGAACCCAGTTCTCAGCAAAAGCTCTGGCTTGGATCATCAAGTAAGGGGTATTCAGCGGAATGTCTATCGCGCCGGAGTATACGGTTGAGTTTTGATCCGGTTCGCTGCCATCGGTAGTGTAATAGATAGTGGCAGATGCGGGATAGACCGCTGCAGTGATTTCCACATCCTGAGCACTGGTATAGGTTCCAGCCGGCGGAGTGAACAATTCACCCGAGAAGCTGACCTTACCTGTGATGATATATGTAGCTTCGTAGGTTTGGCTGGGGATCCAGCCTTCGGCGAAGCCTTTGATTTTGATGGTAGTAGTGCTATCCAGAGGCAGAGGAATTCCTGCTGCATAGAGAGGTGAATCCAGAGTAGGCTCGCTGCCATCGGTAGTGAAATGAACCGCAGCGCCAGCCGGTGTGGTATTACCACTCACTGAAATCACTTGAGCAGAATTGTATGTCCCAGGGGCCGGTGAGAAGATATTGGCCGCGTTGAAGACTACGGTACCGGTTACACGGTACACTCCGGAATATACTTCGCTGGCATTCCAATTATCGGCAAAAGCCCTGGCACGGATGGTCATGGTGGTATTCAGACCTACCGAGATTGGGCTGGTATATACTGGGGAACTTGCAGTAGGTATGGAACCATCTGTAGTATAGTGAACCACTGCTCCACTCGGAGTAGTAGCCGTGCTGATGCTCACAATCTGCGCTGTGGTATAAGCCGCGGCAGGGGCGGGATTGGGAGCAGGGTCAAAGACCACTCCATCGATCGCGGCCTGGCCGGTGATATTGTAAACTGCTGTGGCAATAGCACTGGGGGTCCAGTCTGTCTTGAAGGCCCTGGCTTTCACTGTGTGAACCGTATTGATCTGAGTCAGTGCGAACGGTCCGGTATATAAGGTGGAAGTCTGGGTGGGATCACTGCCATCAGTAGTGTATCTGATCTGGGCACCGGTGGTATTTACTCCATTGATCTCAATAGTCTGAGCCGAGGCATAAGTGCCGGCCGCAGGTGTGAAGATCGGTGTATTGAAGACAAGTCCGCCGGTGATATTATAGGTGGCACTCGCCACTGCACTGGGAGTCCAATCCTGTTTGTAGGCCTGAACCTTGATCACAGAAACACCGCTGTATAGGGGTAGCGGGATGCCTGTGAGCTGGGAATAGGCAGGAGAGTCCTCGGTGGGATCATCGCCATTTATGGTATAACGCAGAGTGGTTCCCGTGGGAGTGGTAGCGATGCTCAGATATATGGTCTGAGCCGTGGCATAGGTGCCGGCTACTGGTGTGAACAACGCAGCAGGCAGGGCTATCTGACCGGTAAACTGGTAATTTCCGGTCAAGACAGGGCTGGGGATCCAATCCGGCTTGAAGCCGCGAATCTTCAGATTGAGAGTGCTGTTCAAGGCAGGATTCAATCCAGTGAATATCGGTGAAGCTTCGACAGGGTCTGTCCCGTCTGTGGTGTATCTCAGGACGGCATCATTGGGAACTGGCAGTCCGCTTACGCTCACAGCCTGGGCTGTTTGATATACTCCCGGAGCAGGCATCAGGCTGACAGCACTGAGGCTGACCTGACCAGTGACGGTATAGATCGCAGTATATGTGGGGCTGCTGGTCCATCCGGCTGCAATCACTTTGGCTTTGACGGTGGTGATGGTGCCCAAACCAAGCTGAATCGGTTGTCCTGCGTAAACAGGAGAACTTGCGCCGGGTTCGGTGCCGTCTGTAGTGAAGTGAATTGCGGCCCCGGAAGGATTGGTAGTGGTGTTTATCACTACGGTCTGCACTGTGGTGTAGATCACCGCAGGATCCGGAGCGAACACTGTTCCCACGATTTCCGCCTGACCAGTCACATTGTATGTAGCAGTGTGAATCACACTGGGAATCCATTCATCCACAAAAGCGCGGGTGCGTATGGTTACCGCCTGATTTGCGCCGATGGGAATGGGTTCGGTGTAGAGAGCAGAGCCCCCATTGGGATCGCTGCCATCCATGGTATAGCGGATCTGGGCAGCAGCCGGATAGGTAAGCTGATTGATAGTGATACTGATCGGATCAGTATAAGCATCCGGCGCGGGGCTGAAGACAGGAGCAGTCATGCTGACCTGTCCGGTAATCTTATAAACAGCCGTGTGTGTGGCCGAAGGAGTCCAGTCATCATAGAAAGCTTTCACTTTCAAGGTGGTGGTGGAATCCAGAGGCAGGGTAAGCGGCTGAGGGAATACTGGAGAGCTTGCAAGCGGCTCGCTACCGTTTGTGGTATAGCGGATCACCGCCCCACTTGGTGTAACGTTGCCGATCGTTATGGCTTGGGCAGATGTGTAGGTACCAGCAGCAGGGTTGAATACCGGCTGACTGATCAGCACCTGACCAGTGATGGTGTATGTGGCAATACTGGTCTCACTTGGGATCCAGCCTGCCAGGAATCCTTTGACCCGGAGTTCAGACGTGCTGTTCACGATAATCCCGGTCTCGGGGCTGTAGGCAGGAGAAAGCTCGTTTGGCTCTCCCCCATTTAAGGTATAGCGCAGTATTGCGCCAGCAGGCACTGTATTCCCCATCAGATGCACAAGCTGCGCATTCTGGTAGGTTCCGGAGGGTGGATCAAACATGTTCACAGGAAGGGCAACCTTACCAGTGACATTGTAAACCGCAGTATAAACTGGGCTGGAGATCCAATCCGCTTTAAAGGCCTTCACATTGAGCGTAGTCACGGTGGCCAGGGGTAGATTTAGCGAAGCCGGCATGACCAGAGAACTGGAACTGGGCTC
>Ga0265295_1000865_pt1 | contig 57295 bp, 58 predicted proteins | sample Munlansysbiofilm_FD_192503 | JGI IMG/M metagenome (GOLD analysis project Ga0265295, IMG submission 192503) | Leachate microbial communities from a municipal landfill in Southern Ontario, Canada - Methane capture system biofilm | ecosystem: Engineered > Solid waste > Landfill > Unclassified ... | reverse complement strand
ATATCATGTATCATCGCACCGTCGACCGGTGCCATTACTACATCTCCTGCTCTGCATTCTTTTTTGCAGTGAGCGGAGAAGATTTTTTCAGTTATGGTCAATCCCATTTACATCACTTTCAGTTTTTCTTATTGTTCATAGTCTTTTACTGCCGAAGAGCGGATCCAAGGGATCCTCTCTGCAGAGCAACTCTGCCGGTTCTGACAAGTTCGAGAATCCCGTAAGGACGCAGAAGGGACTCCATCGCAAAGATCTTCTCCGAGTCACCGGTGATCTCAAGAACGAGGGTCTGAGCACCGACATCGATGATTTTCGCCCGGAAAATACCGGCAATCTGCATCACTTCGGAACGCTGAGATCCAGGGTCGGCATGGACTTTTATCAGCGCGAGCTCGCGCTCGACATGCTCTTTTTCCGTTATGTCTGTGATCTTTATGACATCGATCAGCTTATTGAGCTGTTTCTTTACCTGTTCGATGTGCGTGTCGTCACCGATAACCACGATCGTGATCCGGCTCATACCCGGTGTTTCACAGGTGCCGACCGCAAGACTTTCGATGTTGAATCCTCTTCGTGAGAAGAGACCGGCAACCCGTGCGAGGACACCCGCCTTGTTCTCAACAAGGACGCTGATGATATGCTGTTTCATATGTCGGATCCTCCATTGTGATTATGTTTTCCGATCATCTCGCTGATCGCAGCACCTGCCGGAACCATGGGATAGACATTCTCTCCCCGGTCGATCCGGAAATCCAGGAGATACGGGCCGTCGTAATCTAACGCGGTCCGGAGAGCCTCGTCGATCTGGTCAACGGAATCAACCCGCATTCCCTGGATGCCGTATGCTTTTGCGATCCCGACAAAGTCCACGGGCGGCAGTTCCGTGTAGGAGTATCTTCTGTCGTAGAAGAGTTCCTGCCACTGTCTGACCATGCCGAGATACATGTTGTTCAGGATTACGATCTTCACCGGGACCTTGTACTGCGCAACGGTGGCAAGTTCCTGAATGTTCATCTGGAAACTTCCGTCACCGGCGATCACAACGACCGTCTCATCGGGCTTGGCAAACCATGCTCCGATCGCAGCCGGAAATCCGTATCCCATCGTTCCAAGACCACCCGAGCTGATCCACTGACGGGGCTTTTTAAAGCCGTAGTGCTGTGCGGCCCACATCTGGTTCTGACCGACCTCACTGACGATTATCCCGCCGCCATCAAGGAGCTCGGAGAGCTTCCTGATGATGTTCTGCGGATGAACTTTGCCGTCATTTACGACCCGTAACGGATGGTTTTTCCGCCATAATTTCACCTGTTCCAGCCAGGGTTCAGAGATACAGCCTTTCTTTTCCGCCATACAGATCATGTCGGCAAGGACGGATTTTGCATCGCCCACGATCGGCACATCCGGATTCACATTTTTCCCGATCTCTGCGGGATCGATGTCGATATGGATGACTTTTGCATGCGTTGCGAAATGACTCAGCTTTCCGGTTACACGATCATCGAACCGTGCTCCTATCGCTATAAGCAAATCGGATTCAGATATCGCGTAATTTGCATATTCTGTCCCGTGCATCCCGAGCATACCCAAATTTAACGGGTGATCTGCCGGGATCGCACCAAGACCCATCAGGGTTGTCGTGACCGGGAGGCAGAAGAATTCGGCTAATTGGATCAGTTCTTCTGATGCACCTGACGTAATTACCCCCCCTCCTGCATAGATCACAGGTTTTTTCGCGTTGTATATCAGCTCGAGGGCCTTTTTGATCTGTTTGGAATGACCTTTTAATGTCGGCTTATATCCTCTGAGTTCAGGCTCGCCTGAGAGAACTTCTTCCGCGGCAACTTTTGCTGTCAGGACGTCCTTGGGTAAATCGATGAGGACCGGGCCGTTACGTCCGGTTCCTGCGATGTAAAACGCGGCTTTCACCGTCATTTTGATATCCCGTGCATCTTTTACCAGATAGTTGTGTTTGGTGATCGGCAGCGTTATTCCGGTAATGTCAGACTCCTGGAATGCATCATTTCCGAGCATTCCTGTCGGAACCTGACCGGTAAGTGCAACGATCGGAACCGAATCCATGTTAGCCGTGGCAATACCTGAAATGAGATTGCAGGCTCCGGGACCTGATGTCGAAAGACAAACACCGACGCGTCCGCTGGCTCGTGCATATCCATCCGCTGCATGAACGGCTGCCTGCTCATGTCTTACAAGGATGTGCGTTAGCTCCGCATCATATAGCTCATCATATATCGGGAGGACAGCCCCCCCCGGATATCCGAATATGATTTCAACACCCTCTTCTTTTAAACTTTCAATCAGTATTGCTGCGCCTGTTTTCATTCTCATCTCTCAGTAATCTATTCATGCCTGCTATTACCGCCTCGACACTTGCCTCTACGATATCCGTTCTGGCGCCCCGGGAGGTGATAACCCTCCCGTCCTTTCTCATTTTCACCGTTACATCAACCAGCGCATCTGTTCCGCCGTTGATCGCATCCACATGGAACTCTTCAAGCGTGATGTCACCGAACTGGGCGACCGACTGCTGGAGGACCTTGATGGTCGCATCGACTGGACCGGTTCCGGTCGCGGCGCCGGTTACTTTCGTCCCGTTTACGACCATCGTTGCCGAGGCCGTCGGAATGGCGTTACTGCCGCTTACGACCGTGAACTGTTTAAGGCTGATCACCGGTTTGCATTCAAGGAGCATCACCGAATCTGCGATCGCCATAACATCGGAATCGGTCACTTTCATGCCCAAATCACCGACTTTTTTGACTCGCGCAACGATCTCGGCAAGATGTTTTTCTCCGGGTTCGTAGCCAAGTTCCTTTAAGGCCGACTGGACCGACGCAGTTCCAGAATGTTTTCCAAGAACGATCCTTCGTTTTCTTCCGACCGTTTCCGGCGACATTGGTTCGTAGGTTGTCGGATCCCGCAGAAGTCCGTGTGCATGGATCCCGCTTTCATGGGTAAATGCCATTCCGCCGACGATCGGCTTATTGGCTGCGAGCGGGATCTTTGTCATCTGCGATACGAGGGTCGACAGGGCATAGATCTTGGTCGTGTCGATCCCGGTATCATAGCCGTACAGCTTTTCAAGCACCATCACGACCTCTTCGAAGGGCACGTTTCCTGCACGTTCTCCCATCCCGTTGATGGTCGTGTGGGCACAGGTAGCTCCCGATCTTAACGCCGAGATAGTATTCGAAAGAGCCAGTCCAAGGTCATTGTGACAATGGATGCTCAGGGGTGCGAAGCATAAAGGCGGGATGATTTCTGCGGTCCGCTCAGGCGTTAACAGCCCTACGGTATCACAGAAACAAAGCCTGTCAGCTCCGTGTGCTGCTCCATCTCTAAAAAGCCGGGCCAGATACTGCTGATCTGCCCTTGAAGAATCTTCGCCCGAAAGTTCGACGATAAGTCCTCTTTCTTTGGCGTATGCAACGGTTTCCATTGCCATTGCATAGACTTCTTCGCGGGTTTTCCCGAGTTTTTTGGTTATATGAAGGTCAGAAACCGGAACTACAAGATGCACCGAATCCACACCGCATTTCACGGCAAGATCGATATCTTCGGTCTTGGCACGCGCATATGTGCAGATTTCTGCGTTGAGTCCCGCATCGGATATCAGCTTTATAGCCTCTCTTTCGCCTTCGGAAGCGATCGCGGATCCAGCCTCGATCACATTCACGCCGATTGCGGAAAGTTCTTCTGCGATTTTCAGTTTCTGTGTGGGTGTCAGAGAGACGCCCGGCGTCTGTTCCCCGTCACGAAGTGTCGTGTCCAGGAAACGGATGTTTTTATAGCCAAATAAAACAATCACTCATGGGATTAAACTCCGGTTAGATAGTCTGCATTCGATTGGTATATATAAGTTTTGGACATATGCCAAAATTACGCGCTCCAAAAAGTGATTTTTTGAAAATAACGCGCAAACCCGGATATGAAAGTGATTTTTTGGCGAGTCAAGGGAAATATTTATATCACAGTAGTGCGTTGATAATGGGTATGTCTCAGGAAGATGGGATCGGAGCAGTCACTGCGAAAGTGGCGGATTGCATTCTATTGCGATAAAAGTACAGTCAACACGAACAGAAGAGTGACTATTTTAGACACCACACTTCGTGATGGTGAACAGACTCCCGGCGTGTCATTCACACTGGAGCAAAAAATTGAAATTGCGCATCAGCTGTCCGATATCGGCGTTGATGTGATCGAGGCTGGCTTTCCGGCATCTTCGGATGTCGAATTTGAAACGGTCAAGAGGATCTGTGCTGAAGAGGGTATCCGCCCCCTGATCTGCGGACTCGCACGCTCAGTAAAAGCGGATGTAGATCGCTGTATCGAGGCCGGCGTTGATATGGTTCATGTGTTTATTCCCACATCTGAGATCCAGAGAACCTATACCATCAAAAAAAGTCATGCAGAAGTCCTGGCCATTACCCGGGAGATCATTACGTATGCACGTTCAAAGTGCGATAATGTGATGTTCTCACCGATGGATGCGACCAGAACAAAACCGTCAGAGCTGGTCGACGTCTGTAAAGCAGCAGATGAAGCAGGCGTGACGATAATCAACATTCCCGACACCGTCGGCGTTAGCACTCCGTCGATGATGAGGCCGCTCGTCGCGATGATCCGCGAAAACGTCAAATGCAAAATCGACGTGCATTGCCACAACGATTTCGGTCTGGCGACCGCAAACACGATCGCCGCGGTAGAAGGCGGAGCTGATCAGATTCAGGTCACCGTCAACGGTATCGGCGAGCGGGCAGGAAATGCGGATCTGGCCCAGACGGTTATGATCCTGAAATCGATCTATGGAATGGAAACCAACATTCAGACAGAAAAACTGGTCGAAACATCAAGACTGGTTTCCAGATTATCACAGATCGCCGTCCTCCCAATCCAACCGGTAGTGGGCGACAATGCATTCTCGCACGAAAGCGGGATTCACTCCCACGGCGTAATGGCAAACCCGGGAACATTCGAGCCGGGAATCATGACGCCCGAAATGGTGGGTCACCGAAGACGCTTAAAGCTTGGAAAGCATGTTGGAAAACATGCCGTTCGGCAGATGCTGGAGGACGTAAACGTAAATCCGTCCGACCCGGAGCTGGACATGATCGTCGCAAAGGTCAAGGAGATCTCCGGACGCGGACGAAAAGTAACCGAGTTCGACCTCTTCGAGATCGCAAAAAGCATCACCGGCAGTCATGATGACAAAAAAATGATCGAGCTGGATGATATTTCGGTATTTACCGGAAGCCATACGATCCCGACGGCAAGTGTACGGGTCGTGGTCCACGGGGAAAACAAAACCTGTTCAAAAACCGGTGATGGACCTGTGGATGCAGCAATGAAGGCGCTTTTAGCAATTGCGCCAGGAAAAGTACAGTTGAAAAGCTTTCAGATCGAGGCGATATCAGGCGGGAGCGATGCGCTCGGCTGTGTCACCATCGAAGTTGAAGATGAGAAAGGCAGGATCTTTGATGCAGCTGCCTCAAACAGTGACATCGTGATCGCATCCGCTGAAGCGATGGTGAATGCCCTCAATATCGTGTACCGTTCAGGCGGATTTGACAGATAAACTATTTAACCATATGAAGGTTAAATTACACAGTATTTACCAAAAAAGGAAAGAAAAAAATGATGGAAAAATATCATGAAACGGATGCTGACCTGAAAAATCTCTCAGGAAAAAAAATCGCAGTTATCGGCTACGGATCACAGGGAAGAGGTCAGTCACTGAATCTGAAAGACAGCGGCCTTGATGTGATCATCGGGATCAGAGCAGGAAAGAGCAGAGATCTCGCAAAGAAAGATGGATTTGCAGCATACGACGTCGCTGAAGCTGCAAAGAAAGCAGATGTCATCATGATCCTCGTCCCCGACGAGACCCAGGCAGCAGTCTACAAAGCCGAGATCATGCCATACCTGACAGAGAACAAATGTCTTATGTTCTCCCACGGATTCAACATCCACTTCGGTCAGATCGTTCCCCCGGCAAACGTTGATGTGATCATGGTCGCACCCAAAGGTCCGGGCCACATGGTCAGAAGAACCTACGAAGAAGGAAAAGGAGTCCCCGCACTCATTGCGATCGAGCAGGACCACACCGGAAACGCAAAGAAATTCGCTCTTGCCTATGCAAAAGGAATCGGCGCGACCAGAGCTGTCGTCCTTGAAACGACCTTCAGAGAAGAGACCGAAACCGATCTGTTCGGCGAACAGGCTGTTCTCTGCGGAGGAGTCACCTCGCTCATCAAAGCAGGATTCGACACACTCGTCGATGCAGGATATGCGCCCGAGATGGCATACCTGGAAGTTCTGCACGAGATGAAACTCATCGTCGACCTGATCTACGAAGGCGGATTCACCAAAATGCGTGAAGCGATCTCCAACACCGCACAGTACGGTGACATCACCCGCGGCCCCCGTGTCATCGGTGAAGAATCCTACGAAGCAATGCGCGAGATCCTCTACGAGATCCAGTCCGGCGAATTTGCCAAAGAATGGATCCTTGAAAACATGGTCAACAGACCGGTCTTCAATGCACTTACCCGGGCTGACGAAGAACATCTGATTGAGGAAGTCGGATCAGAACTCCGTGCAATGATGCCCCAGTTCAAAAAGAACTAAATTTCTCCTCCACTTTTTTTTTTACGATTTTCATTGATCTGCTCTGCAAAATAAACATCCCGGGCACATGGTTTTATTACCCATCACGTGAAATGGTAATGGTATGTGTGACGAATGTCTGCCAGCAGAGCGAGGAATCGCAGCTAGCAGAAGCTCTGTACTGAGCATATCGCACAATTCACCTTTTGAAGATGTTCTGTCTGTTATCGCAGACACCCTAGCATCGGTATACTTCAGCGTAGCTGGCATTTTTAGCATTAGCTATGTATTCTGGTTTAGACAGTAGTCAAACTGCACCAGAATAGATCTCCATAAAAAAACTCAAGCCTTTTATCGGGAACTCCTCTGGTGCAGTGGATACCAGATTTTTACAAAATTCATGAATACAAAAAACACCGGAGAAAAAAATGAGAGGAAAAGAAATCAGACTTGAAAGAATCATGAAAAGAGATACAGGAACGACCGTCATCGTCCCGATGGATCACGGCGTGTCCAGCGGACCCATTCCCGGACTGATCGATCTGGAAAGATCGGTCGATCTGGTCGCAAAAGGCGGAGCCAACGCAGTAATAGGTCATATGGGACTCGCACTCCACGGTCACCGAAAAGGCGGTCCTGACATCGGATTGATCCTGCATCTATCCGCAAGCACGGATCTGGGACCCGATCCGAACAACAAAGTCCTGGTCAACAGCGTCCAGAATGCGCTCAAAATGGGAGCAGACGGCGTTTCCATGCACGTAAATATCGGCGCCGAGAATGAAGCAAACATGCTTGGCGACCTTGGACGGGTAGCGATCGAGTGCATCGAATGGGGAATGCCGCTTCTTGCGATGATGTATCCCAGAGGAAAAGACATCAAATCCGAGAACATGCATGAAGCCGTCAAACTCGCGGCCCGTGTCGGCTCAGAACTTGGGGCAGACATCATCAAAACGGTATACACCGGAGACCCGGATTCATTCAGGGAAGTGACCGAAGGATGCCATGTACCGGTAGTTATTGCCGGAGGTTCAAAGATGAGTGACTTTGCCACGATGCAGTTGATCGAAGGGGCGATGGAAGGCGGCGCTGCCGGCGTATCCATCGGAAGAAACGCATTCCAGCACAAATACCCTGACAGATTCGTCAGAGCTGCAGCGATGATTGTCCATGAACGCAGAACTGCAGAAGAAGCGATCGAAATTCTCCTGACCGAGGATTGAAGAGGTCTGAAACGAAACAGAGGAACATCAGGTCAGGCAGTACATGAAACAAACCGCAGGAGATGAAGGGGTGGATCCGGGAAAAGTCGTTGGGATAATCGGCGGATTCGGCGGCATGGGACGGTTGTTCTCGGCTGTCTTCGAGAGGGCGGGATACAAAGTCCTCTGTTCCGGAAGAAAAACTCCCGTCTCAAATGCGGATATCGCCTCGACCTGCGATATTGTGATAGTCTCTGTTCCCATCCATGACACCGTCCGGGTGATCGATGAGATCGCCCCGCTCCTGAACGAAAACCAGGTGTTGTGCGATCTTACCTCCATAAAAACCGCCCCGGTTGACGCAATGCTGAGATCCAAAGCGCAGGTCATCGGACTCCACCCGATGTTCGGCCCTTCGGTTTCCACCATCTCCGGTCAGACTATCGCCGCATCGCCCGCCCGATGCGATGAAAAAACCCGGGATATGCTCTATCAGATATTTAGAAACGAAGGAGCGAAGATTTGTCCGATGGATCCGAAGGAGCATGACAAGATCATGAGCATCGTCCAGGGTCTTGTACACTTCACGACCCTGTCCGTTGCCGAGACGATAAAAAACACCGGCATCCCGCTGGAAGCGATCCTTCCGGTGATGAGTCCGGTGTACCGGATCGAACTTGGTCTGGTTGGACGGATACTCGGGCAGGATCCTTCGCTGTATGCTGACATCCTGCAGATGAACCCGGAAACGACCGGTATTATTGAAAAGCTGTCAGAATCGGTAGCTTCCCTGAAAGAGATCGTCACATCAAAGGATCAGGAGAAGTTCGCCGCATTCTTTACGGAGAACAGCAATGCCTTCAGATCCTATATCCCCCAGGCAACAGAAGAGACCGACCTTATGATAAAGACACTGGTGAAAATGAAATGACACTCGCAGTACTTGGTCCGAGAGGCACGTTCTCCTGTGAACTTGCTGAAAAAATCAGGGAAGAAGATGAAGAGATCCTGATGTTTTCAACGATACGGGATGTTTTCACGGCAGTTCTCGAAAAAAATATCCGGGGAATCGTTCCTGTAGAAAACAGCGAGGCGGGCGGCGTCGGGGAGACCTTGGATGGTCTATTACAGACCGAGTGCCGGATCGCCGCTGAATACTATATGCCGATACGTCATTTCTTCGTTTCACGCTATAGTCCGGACGAGATATCGGTCATCTACACCCATCCTCAGTCGCATGAACAATGCAGCATCTATCTGAACTGTTTGAAAGCTGCCGCCATTATCCACACGAGCAGCAATGCTCAGAGTGCGAAAGAGGCAGCAGTTGTCAGCAAATCGGCGGCCGTAACGACAAAAAGCGCAACGAAATTGTATGATCTCCCTATACTGCAGGAAGATATCCAGAACTCAAAAAACAATACCACCCGGTTTCTTGAGATAACAGCCGGCGTTTCGCATCCGGATGATCCTGAAAAATGCAGTATTGTCATCATCCCAAAAGAGAACCGGCCGGGTCTTTTATACGGGATCCTGGGGATATTTGCGCGTCAGGGGATCAATCTTACACGTATCGAGTCGCGCCCGTCGAAGGAGGGGATCGGCAGATATGTCTTTTTCATCGATTTTGAAACGAATCGGGGATGGAAGGAGACGATCACGGAGTTGAAGGGGATCACCGGCGTGAAAGAGTTGGGCTGTTATAGAAGGAAGAACTTCACATAAGATTCAAACATGTCCGTTATTATTAGTGTGAAGTTGAGGAGGCAGCATTTTGCTTCATCCTTCACCTGACACTATACTAATAGGGACATAAAAAATGAAATGCGGTGCGGATACCGAACCTCATATTTTCCCACCCGACATTCCACTTTTCAAAACGATAATCGATTCCTTTTTTAACAAGTAGTGCGTAGTAAATAAAGCCTGTTCCCAAAACCTGTTTAGCGGCGGTAAGGGAACAGGCATCCGTTTCTTTAAGCAATTTCCATACTGTTTTTCTTAGTAGTTACATGCAGATCTCCTGCTGACTCATTCCACTGATATACGTAACAGGACATCCGTATTTCTCCCGGCATCACGACCACGATCATGCACTATTATAATAGTGCATTTGAGAGCTGTTGTCATACCCCATTCCGGCATAAGATGGTTTTATGTATCTCCTGGAAAATAGTATTACATATTGAGGTGTGTGGTGAATGAAGATGCCCAATACGATACCCGAAGATATGTTTGCTCCCTGCGGTATGAACTGTATGGCCTGTTACAGGCATTGCGTATCAAAAAATGCCTGTGAGGGATGTTTTGGTGAAACAAATCAAAAAACCGAGCACTGCCGCAAATGTACAATAAAAGACTGTGTCAGGGAGAAAGGAATAACATTCTGCTTTTCCTGCAAAAAATTTCCCTGCAAAACAATAAAAACTCTCGAAAAAAGAACTTTGCATCGATATGGTCAAAGTCTCGTGGAAAACAGTCTCCAGGTCAAAGAACTTGGACTTCCCGCATTTCTTGAGACCGAACGGGCCAAATGGGCCTGTCAGAAATGTGACGGGATCATCTCACTGCATGACAATGAATGCAGTGAATGCCATACATTTTTTGGAAAAAAACAGATTTTTGGTGTGAAAAATCAGACGTTTTCCTCGTCTGAATCTTCCTGATCACCAAGACGTTCCAGTATCCACTGCTGATCGATCGCCGCGCACTCCGTGATCGGCACATCCCAGATCAGCTCTCCAGAGAGAACACATGTCTGGTACAGAGCATACGGCATCTCAAGATTTCCGAGGAGCTCCTCTTCACGGAATGCCGCAAACACAAGCACCTCTTCGCCGTCGACGACCTCGCGCTTCGTGAACTTCAGCTCATCCGGGATCTTTTCCGGATCATCATCCTGCATCTTTGCAAGTGTCAGGACCTTAAAAAGCTCGATCACACGGTCGTCAAGTCCTGCTTCGAAGATGAAGATCTTCTCTTTCAGAGCATTCACATCCGCAACAAGCCGCAGCGGTCTTTCATGATAGATCACCTGATCGGCAATATCTCCCTCGATACCAACCTCGCGGTCCTCACATTCGGGTTCGAGATAGATCAGGAATCCACCGTTCGTTTCCTTATCTTCATACACGAACGGATATCCCGCATATCCGGCGAAACCGCATTTGTCGCAGGTAAACTCAAAAAGCTCCCCGGTGAGGACCTTTTCCCGCATCTCGGGATCGGTCGTCACGTTCACCGACGGGCAGATCGTGATCGTCTGTTCGTTTTCGCAAACAGGGCAGACTATAACATCTTCATCAGTTATCATACGCGGATCCACTCTTTATCAACGACGGAATATCCTTCAACAGGGCGTTCCCAGATCACGTGCATAAGCATTTTGATTTTCTCATAGGTATCAAATGGTATCTTGATCGGATCAAGATACTCGGTACCAAGACGCGGGACAAAGATCAGCGACCTGCCTTCACAGGCGAACCGGTCCTCGGCATAATACAAAGCGTCCGGCATGAGCTTCTCCTTTTTTGACTCCATTTCTTTGAGGATCGAATCCTTCACGAGCTCAATGATCCGGTCATCCAGTTTGTCGCGGAAGATGAAGATCTTCTCGCGCAGATCATCCTGGGTGTGGACAAGTCTCATCCTGATCTCGGGCACAAGATGCGCGGGCAGAACATTCGGCAGATTTGCCGTGCGTTCGGTTGAATCCGGCTGGAAGAAGAGCGAAAAATTTTCGTTCAGATCATGATAGAGAAGCGGGTATTCAACAGCCCCGGAAAATCCGCAGTTGTCGCAGACGAGCATCGTAAGAGATCCGTCGAGGAATTTCTCACGAAGGTCGTGGTTCGATGCATTGATACTCTGATGAAGAGTGAACTCCTGTTTTGACCCGCATTTCGGGCAGGTGATGACTTTTACTTGTGATTTCATTACTCTTTCCTCCCGCTTGGGCCGCGGTGATGGTGCGCGAACTCACCGGTTTTTATCAGGTCGCCGGTGAAAACCGGACCGTCTTTGCAGACTCTGAGTCCGTGATCGTCCATACAGCAGGATCCGCAGACACCGACCGCGCATTTCATGTACCGGTGCATCGAGAACTGACCGCGGCTTTCGATCCCTTTCGCTACTAGACGGTCGAGGATACCTTTCATCATCATCTCGGGACCACAGACACAGATCGTATCGTATGATTCGACGTCGATCTGATCAAGAATACCGGTCACAAACCCGTGGAATCCAAAGGTCCCGTCATCTGTGGCGATCTTGAGGTCGCTGACTTTTTCGAGATCCTCAGTAAAGACGAGCTCTTCCCGGGTCCGTGCCCCGAGAATAAATGTGTCGACCTCGCCTGATGCAGCGAGGGTGAAGAGCGGGGTGACCCCGATCCCTCCGGCGATTGCAAGTACTTTTCCGCTCGGTGAAAATCCATTGCCGAACGGACCGCGGATACCGAGTTTATCTCCGGCTTTCAGTGAGAAGAGCGCTTCTGTGGCGTCGCCGACTTTCATGACGGTGATGGAGTTTGCCCCGGAAAATGCCATCGGGATCTCGTCGACTCCCGCGATCCAAACCATGCAGAACTGACCGGGTCTGAATGCAAAGAGTTTGTCAAAGACGAATGTTTTCACCGTGGGCGTTTCATTGACGACTGTTGTGATCGTGACGATCTCAGGCATTTCAGACATGGGCACACCCCACGATCTCCTCTGCTGGGATCCCGTCTTCGGCGTAAAGATCAGCTGCTATTTCTGAAAATACATTGACTGAGTCATGGATCGCGCTGCCGATCTCAACGGCTGAGGCGCCTGCCATCATCATTTCGAGCACATTATCTGCAGTTGAGATCCCGCCGCAGCCGATGATGGGGATGTCGACCGCTTCATACAAGTCGTAAACGCTTCTGACTGCGATCGGGAAGATCGCTTTGCCGGAGAGTCCGCCGAAGAAGTTGCCAAGGACCGGGCGGCGCATTTCTGTGGAGATCCGCATTGCTTTTACAGTATTTATTGCGACGATCGCGTCGGCTCCGCCGTCTTCTGCGGCTTTGCCAATTATTTTGATATCGGTCACATTGGGGGTGAGTTTGACCCAGACGGGTTTATTGTATGTTTTGACGATCTCGGTGCATTCCCTGACGATGCGGGGATTTACCCCGATGGATGCCCCGTATCCTTCGGCATGCGGACAGGAAAGGTTCAGCTCGAATGCAGCGGCATCCGGAAACCAGGATGCAACGGTGCCGAATTGTTCGGGGGTTCCCCCGAAGATGCTGACGACTACCGGTTCACCTTTGAGGGGGGCGATCTCTTCGACGAAGTCTTTGGACGGGTTTGGAAGGCCCATGGCATTGATGAGTCCGCCGTCGACCGGGATGAGGGCGGGTCCGTGATGGCCGGAAATCGCTTCCGGGCCGATGGATTTTGTCACGACGCCGCCTGCACCGAGATCAAGCATTCTTTTTAATGATGCACCGGTGGTCCCGAGGATCCCTGCTGCAAGGAGCATGTGATTTTTGAGAGGGACACCGGCGATCTCCTCTTCTGGAAGCTGTATCTGGATCATTGTATTTCTTGGAGGTACTATTCGCGGTTTTGGGTTATGTAACTCTCTATTATTTCAGGGCAAACATCTACCTTTGGGAAAAGACTCTCAACCATTTTAACTCCTCCCAACCAAATAATTACACAGGTTTAGAGTTTACATGGCAACAGATCAGATACGGAAAGGAAGGTTGGACGGCGTACGACCCGAAGCGGTCGAACGCTATCTATCTTCGATGGAAGCGGATAAACAGATCGCATTGAGCGATATCCGGGTGGACATTGCCCACATCCTGATGCTCAAAAAACAGCATTTGATCGATGGCGTCTCCGCAAAGAAACTGCTGACCGCTCTGCAGGGTTACCTGGAAAACGGTCTCCCTGAGGATGCATTCGATATGACCCGAGAGGATATCCATGCCGGGATCGAAGCACAACTCATCGCCGATGCAGGTTCAGATGCGGGAGGCCGCATGCATCTCGGCCGGAGCCGCAACGATGAAGTTGCGACCTGTCTTCGCATGCGGACACGCGAACTTCTTATCGATACATTAATCGCCCTATTTGAGCTGCGTCAGTCACTCATATCACGTGCCGAGGAACATACGACCACAATAATGCCCGGTTTCACTCATCTTCAGCACGCCCAGCCGACAACTCTCGCCCATTACCTCCTTGCCTACGAAAGTCTCTTTGCCCGTGACACGTCCCGTCTTTTCGACGCATATACCCGTGTGAATATCTCTCCGCTGGGTTCAGCCGCCTTTGCCGGAACGGGTTTTCCGATCGACCGCAACCTCACCGCGGAATACCTCGGGTTTATTAACCCGATGGAAAACAGCATGGACGCTGTTGCGAATCGTGATTTTATCGTAGAAACACTCAGCGATCTTGCCATCCTGATGACCAACATCAGCCGGATCTGTGAAGAACTCATCCTCTGGTCGACCTCGTTTGTTAAGTTCGTCGATCTGGATGATGCCTACTGCTCGACGAGCAGCATCATGCCGCAGAAGAAAAACCCGGACACACTGGAGATCATGCGGGCAAAAAGTGCCGCCGTTATCGGTGAACTGACCGCAGCTCTTACCCTGATCAAATCCCTGCCTATGAGCTATAACCGGGATCTTCAGGATCTGAACCCGCATCTCTGGAACGCGTTCCATCAGACAAATACGTCTATCCCTCTCCTCGCAGAAATCATTTCTACTGCTGAGTTCAACGTGCCTGCGATGAAAAAGCAGGCAACGGTCGGCAATACTACCGCCACCGAACTTGCTGATTTCCTTGTCCGGGAGTATAATATCCCGTTCAGAACTGCCCACAACATAGTCGGCAGGGCAGTTAAACTCGGGTCGCTCGATCTCGATGTAGTGGATGGTGCGGCAATAGAGCTTGCGAAGATCTCACTCAAAGAAAAAGGACTGACCGAAGACACGATCAAAAAGGTCCTTCATCCGGCAACGATTATCCGGCAGAAGCAGAGTTTCGGCTCGCCGAATCCGAAGATGATGAAAAAAGCCGTAAAAGTGGCGGATATCCGTCTGGTCCAGGATCAGGTGACCGGCGATATCCTGCAGGATCAGCTGAGAGATGCTGATGAAAAAATGAAAACAGCTATACAGGAACTTGATTTATGAATCTGAATAACAGTGACCCGGTAACCGTAACTTTTGCGGGAATCGAGATGGACGGTATTTATATCAACCGTTCCGGTGAACATGCGATCGTAAAACTTTCGAGCGGCTACAATATCTGTGTCCCCGAATCGCTCTGCTCGCCTAAGGAAAAGACTGCCTCTGCAGAAAAACCAGCAGTGATCCCTTTGAATCAGGATGCATCCCTGCCGCTTCTCTCAATAATCTCGACCGGCGGTACGATTGCAAGTACCGTTGATTACCGGACCGGTGCCGTTTCTTCCAAGTTCACCGCCGAAGATATTCTCCGCAGCATCCCTGAACTTGCCGGTATTGCCCGATATCATACGCTTCAGCCCTTCCAGGTCCTTTCTGAAAACATGAACCCAGCCATGTGGCAGGAACTTGCCCGCACTATTCATGATGAAATTCTCAACGGTGCGCAGGGGATCATTGTCACCCACGGGACGGATACGATGCTCTACAGCGCTGCTGCCGTTTCCTTTATGCTCGATACTCCCGTTCCGATCATTTTCGTCGGTGCTCAGCGGAGTGCCGACCGTCCAAGCAGCGACAATGCAATGAATGCGATCTGCTCAGCAAAAGCTGCCGTCGGTGATCTTGGCGAAGTAGTGGTCTGTATGCACGCAAACGAGAGCGATACGAAATGTGCTCTTCACCGGGCGACCAGAGTCCGCAAAAATCATACATCCCGCCGTGATGCGTTTCAGAGCATCGGCCGTGAACCGGTCGGCGGTATAGAATATCCCGAAGGGTCGGTCGTTCTCGCAAAAGATGCCGTCCTTCGCGGGACAAAGGAGCTTCGTCTCTCCGACAATCTTGAATCGAACTGCGGTCTTCTTCAGTATTATCCCGGTATGAATCCGGGGGTCATCGATGCATTCAAAGGCTACAAAGGTCTCGTGATCGCAGGAACGGGTCTTGGACATGTGGGAACTGATTGTATCGAGAGTATAACCCGCCTTACGGCATCTGGAACTACCATTATCATGACCTCACAATGTCAGGCAGGAAATGTATGTGACCGCGTATATGAGACCGGACGTGACCTTCTGGACGCGGGAGTCATCGAAGGAGGAAGTATGCTTCCCGAAGTTGCACTCGTAAAACTTATGTGGGTGCTGGGAAATGCCACCCGAAAAGAGGATATTCGCCGTCTTATGCAGACGAATCTCAAGGGTGAACTTGAATATGATCTCTGGAGGTATGTATAATGGATTATGCAGCAATAGGTCTGAAAGCTGGACTCGAGATCCACCAGCAGCTGAATACTACAGAAAAGCTCTTCTGCCACTCCCCAACGGTCATTCGCGACTCAGCCGAACACAACGGGGAGATCAGCAGGTATCTTCGTATCGCAACGTCCGAGATGGGAGATATTGACCGTGCAGCAAAAGAAGAGCTGATGAATCAGCGTCTTTTCACGTATTACACGTATGATTCCACCGGTCTCGTCGAGATCGATGAGGAACCGCCGGCCCCTCTGAACCCTGATGCACTTGACGTCGTGTTAACGATCGCCAAGATGTTTGACATGACTCCCCTTCCGGAGATCCACACGATGCGGAAGATGATCGTGGATGGCTCGGCAACGAGCGGTTTCCAGAGAACGGCCCTGGTCGCGCTGAACGGATCGATCGAGCACACCTGCAGGGTCGAAACCATAGCAGTCGAAGAGGAGGCATGTCAGCGTATCGAGGACACGATCTTCTCTGTCGACAGACTGGGGATCCCGCTTATCGAGATCACCACCTCACCGTGTATGAAGACCCCTGACGAGGTCCATGATGTCGCCCAGTATATCGGTATGACGCTTCGCTCGACCGGTCGGGTCAAGCGTGGTATCGGCACGATCCGCCAAGACGTCAACGTCTCGATCAGAGACGGCGCCCGTGTCGAGATCAAAGGTGTCCAGGAACTCGATCTCATCGCCGAGGTCGTCCGCCGTGAGGTCCAGAGGCAGCTCTCTCTTCTTGCGATCAAAGACGAACTCCTTGCGAGAAATGCAATGGTGAACGGAGAAGTGTACGATGTTACCTCTGTCTTCTCCCAGACCCAGTCTCAGGTTTTGAAGAAAGCCCGCGTGATTCTTGGAACGGTCCTTCACGGATTTAACGGTCTTGTTGGTCTGGAGATCCAGCCGGATCGCCGTCTGGGCTCGGAGATGTCCGATTACGCAAAGAAATGCGGTGTCGGCGGGCTCTTCCACACCGACGAACTTCCGGCATACGGCGTGACCGAAGCGGAAGTCCATGTCCTCAAAGAAACACTCGGCGCAGGTCCAAAAGATGCGGTGATCATCGTTGCCGCCACCGAGCAGAAGTGCCGGTGTGCCATGCAGATGATCATCCGCCGTGCGAAGATGGCATTCGAAGGTGTCCCCGAGGAGACCAGAAAGATGCTTGAGGGCGGCTCGACCGCGTACATGCGCCCGCTTCCCGGCGCGGCACGCATGTATCCCGAGACCGACATCCTTCCCGTTCCCGTTACGAAAGAGTACTGGGAAAGTATCGCGATGCCTGAACTTTTGTCGGTAAAGGCTGAACGTTTTGTCTCCGAGTACGGACTTGATGCAGGCATGGCGAGACAGATGGCGTTCTCAGAAAAACTTCCGCTGTTTGAGCGCGCAGTCGCCGAAGGGATCCGTCCGGTGTTTGCAGCACGCACGATCCTTGCCTCACTCAAGGAGCTTTCACGTGCCGGGGTATCCTCCGAAGCGTTGTCGGATGACGCCATTATCGCGGTAATGAAGACTGTAGAAGCCGGAAATGCAGCAAAAGAAGCGGTTATCGATATCCTGACGGCATGTGCCAAAGGGATGTCAGTATCAGACGCAGTCAGCCGCGTAGCACCGGCATTCTCCCGTGAGGAGCTTCAGGACCTTGTACACGGCATCGTGTCCGACCGGGTGGATTTCATTCGGACACGCGGCAAGGCGGCCCTTGGACCGGTCATGGGTCTTGTCATGAAGGAAGTCCGCGGAAGGATCGACGGGAAAGTTGTTTCCGAAGTACTGGATGAGGAACTTGGCCGTATCATCTGAGTATGTACGGTTGAAGTATAGAGATATGTTTAAGTGACTGGGACACTAACAAAATACGGAGTTCAATATGGGTAAGACAGGAAGTATCAACTGGCACCAGGTAAAAGGTGTCAACGGTCAGATTCGCCTTGTCCCGCAGAAAGAGGGAGAGGTCAAAAAGCCCGGACCGAATCAGAGATTCAAGAGAGCAAGCATTGTTTCCAAGATTGAGAGCCGCATGGCAAACAATCCGCAGCAGGGACGTGGACGTGGACGCGGTCCGAAGATCGCCGACCAGCGTATCCGCCGCCGGATCCGCCGCTCGAAGAAATCGATGATGGGCGCAAAAGCAAAAGCAAAGCGTTAACATTTCACATCAATTTTTCATTAACACCAATACATGATGCGGAACCCCGCGTCATTATTTTTCTCTTGTTTTAAAATTCAGTGCAGATCATTTGATTTCAGGGTCGCTGATTTCATTTCCATCGTCCCGAATGACGGTATATCTCTCAAAAAAGGGTCTGATTGTTATTTTATTCTGCTTTGATTCGTTCGCCGATCAGATAATGGCGCCTGTGTCCGGTGATCTTCACCGTGATCTCGGTTCCGATATCAAGATTTTCCATGATCACAATGTTCTGATAGGTCCGATCGCGCGCTGTGACACTTCCCTGTTTTACCACTTCCGTCACGACTGCCGTCATGATCTGGCCGATCAGAGCCTCGTTATTCGCATCATACACCTCGTTCGCTGCATTGGTGAGTTCCCTGGACCGCTGTTTTTTGATTGGTTCGGGGATCTTTTTCATCTTTGCAGCGGGTGTGTTCGGGCGCACGGAAAAACGGGTGATGTTCACCTTCCCGGGTCTTGTCCGTCTGATCTGTGCAGAGGACGCCGCTGCATCTTCGTCCGTTTCACCGGAAAACCCTGCGATGTAATCGGTACTTATCCGGATCTGCGGGAACGCTTCGCGTGCCCGTTGGCATATTTCTTCATACTGCGCCGAGGTGTATCGTCGTCCCATCAGTTTGAGGACCGAATCAGATCCCGACTGGACCGGGATGTGGAGAAACAAAAAGATCTTCGGATCCTTGAGTGCGTCAAGAAAATCGTCAATGATCGGGAGAAGTGTATCGGGATTTGCCATTCCGATCCGAATCATGAAATCTCCCGGGATCCTGCAGAGTTTTCGCAGGAGATCCGGGAGCCGTTGGCCGTCGTTTCGGTCAATGCCCCAGGATGAAGTATCCTGTGCAGTCAGCTGGATCTCGGTCGCTCCTGCTTCAATGATACTCTCTGCCTGCCGAACAATGTCTTCCGCTGAAAAACTCACCAACTTTCCCCGGGCGAGCCGTGTGATGCAGTACGTACAATGTCCATTACATCCCCGGGCGATCTGGAGAACGGCATTTGTCCCTGAATGTGCAGTTGCGACCTCCATATAGCAGGAGTGGATAAGGGCCGGATCGATTATGTGGATATGGGGATATCTGGTATGGAGCATATCTTCGGCGACCGGAGGAAGACAGCCGGTAACAAAAAGAAGTTTTCCGGCATAGAGGTCGAGTCGTTCATACATATGCTGCTCGGTTTTGTCGATCACTACACAGGTATTGATCAATATTGCATCTGCTTCTTCTGCAGATGATGCCGGCACACATCCCTGATTTCTCGCGATCTCCATGAGTTTCTCGGTATCTCCCGCATTATACGTGCACCCGTAAGTTTCGGCATAGAGGGAAATATTTTTGAGAAGATTCAGTGATTCGGCGGTTTGTGCGTCCATGTTATACCTTACTATGTCTTCCCTGAGATAAATAATTAAATAGTATTCAGACTATCATTCTAAAACGGAACATATAATATGGGAAAATCAGAGAAACCTGGAAAAACGGAAAAAACCAAGTATCAAAAAAAATCCACGCGGTTTCCAAACGAGTCGGGGCGATACTTTAATCGGGAATTATCCTGGCTTAAATTCAATGAAAGGGTATTATATGAAGCAGAAAATACTGACAACCCTCTGCTCGAACGGGTGACCTTTCTCGGGATCGTTGCAGGAAACCTGGATGAATTTTTCATGGTGAGGGTGCCCTCCTATCAGAAAGGCGCCACCTACTCGGCTGACGAGTTCAGCGAAGTGATCGGGAGCGACACGCAGCTTGAGATGATCTATTCCCGCGCCATTGTTCTGATGCGGCACATGGCATTGGTGTGGAACAGTGATCTGGTTCCAAAGCTCGCCGCAGAGGGGATATTTTTCTTAAAATATGCGGACTGTACCGATGAGGAGAAAAAAACCTTCAAGCGGGAATTTGAGACAGAGGAGTTGACCATTCTCCGGGGAGATCGTTTCTCTGATATCCATCATGATGAGTATCTTCGCGGGTTTGCCATGCTGGTTCAGACAAATATGGGAAGAGCAGTCATCCCTATCCAGAAGATCCTCGATTCTAAGGGAAGATTCGTCCCGGTGGGTGACCGAAAGAATACGTTCATCTTCCGCGAAGATCTTCTGAAAAAATTTATCCCGTCCCTGTTTCCGGATGAGGCCGTCTATGCCGTTATGACCGTCCGTCTGACGCGTGATTCCGATCTTGGTCTCAAAGGCGACGATGCCGATGATCTGATCAGTGCGATCATCGACGCACCAAATACACTGGCGAAAAGGCTGCCGAGCAGACTTGAAACACTGGATACGATGCCGTTTGGCTATATGGCCCCCTTGGTACAGGCACTCTCCCTCGTCCCGGAACTGGTGTATGACATGGCTGCACCTCTGGGTCTTGTCGATCTAAAAGAGTTCCCGGTGAAGAGGCCACCCCTCAGATTTCCGCCGTATATTGCATCGACTCCCTCCGGCCTTACCGGCACCTCCGAAAAAATATTTTCCGCGATCGCCCGCAGAGACCGGTTCATGTTCACGCCGTACAACAGTTTCGATGGTCTGATCAATTTCATGTATGCGGCAGCGAATGATCCAACCGTTGTAAAGATCCAGATGACGCTCTACAGACTGGGCTCCGAGTCCCCGGTGATCGCTGCGCTCATTGCTGCGGCAAAAAACAACATAGATGTTACCGCAGTCGTCGAGCTGAAAGCGAGTTTTGATGAGGAGACCAACTTCAAGTGGGCAACGAAACTCAAAGAAGGGGGAGTCAATGTCATCGTGGGATACCCTGGTGTCAAAGTCCATGCAAAATGCTGCCTCGTGACCCGAATCGAAAATGGACAGATCGTCCGGTATGCGAACATTTCTACCGGCAACTACAATGCAAAGACCGCAAAGATCTACTCCGACATCTCGATATTTACGGCAAACGAGGAAATCTGCTCTGATGCTGCCGTATTGTTTGCAATGTTTTCAGGTTCTGTTCCGACCCCGACTTACCGCCGTCTTATTGTAAGTCCTAACTCAATGAATGAGACGCTTATCAGTAAGATCGAACGTGAAGCTGAGGTATCCGGGAAACACGGAAAGATCATTATGAAGATGAACTCGCTTACCGACCGGGACATCATCAATGCTCTGTATGCTGCGTCAGAAAAGGGAGTAAAGATCGATCTTTCCGTAAGGGGTATATGTATTCTCAGACCCGGCGTTCCCGGGTTGTCGGAAACGATCCGCGTGACCTCCGTTGTCGGACGGTTTCTGGAGCATGCGAGAGTGTATTACTTTGAAAACAGCGGCGACCCTGAGGTGTATATCGGCAGTCCTGATATGATGCCGAGAAACCTGAACCGGCGTATCGAGATCCTCTGCCCGATCCTTGATAAAAAGATAAAAAAGGTCCTCATAGAGAAGATCATTCCCGAGTTCATTTACGACTCGATGAAAGGCCACACTCTCGACGCAAATGGAAGATATCATCCCCCTGAACGAAAACCGGGCAATTTAAGTTCCCAGCAGAAGTTTATTTCCATGCAGAAGGCCTGGAGATAACGAATCCCATTCTTTTCAGTCGTTGTTGTTCGTCCTGTATGATACGCTGCATTTCGAGAGTATGTTTCCAAAATGTTGTGTTTTTTAGGATACCTTTATCTTCTTTTTGTGCAATAATAAATCAATATGACAAGTATTGTTATGATTGAGCAGGAACTCAATCCAAATGCCTGGAAATTCCAGCTCCTCAAAGCAGTTATTTTTGTTTTGTTTGGAATATTCTGTCTCGTCTTTCCGTTTGCGAGCCTGAATTTGGGAGCCTACTTAGTAGCCTTCATCCTGTTGTTCGTGTCGATCGCAGCATTATTCTCAGGATTTGCCGCATTCGGCGAACCAAAGACCACCTGGTGGATGATCGTGCTTGGTATCATAGGTATCATTATAGCCGTCTATTCCTTCCTGAACCCGGCGTTTATGATCACGTTCGGGACGATCTGTGTGGGAATCATCGCTCTTCTTTCCGGACTGACTGATATTATCCTTGCATTCAGCAAGGGACTTTCCGCAGGCCTCCGCGTTCTGACATTCATTTTAGGAGTGCTCGGTCTTCTCATCGGTCTGATCTTCCTCCTTCAGCCGGGGATCGGGGCAGAATTACTGGTCATGCTCGTAGGCATCTTCCTTATCATCGGCGGTATCGTCGCATTGATCGAAGGATTCATGTTCAAAAAATTCATTGCTGAAGTGACCAGCTGATCCAATCTTTTTTTTTATTTTTCCGAAGACACTGAGTGCCAAACCTTTTATTATATCGGTGCCATAGAATCAGAGAAGAGCATTATGGCGGAAAATACTAAGAAAATCGCTGAGATCTCGGTAATTCTCGGCATCGAAGAGCAGGCATGCCGTGAGATCGCGAAAGAGTATGATGAGATCCTCCCCTGTAAGAAGATCGGGAAAGTCAGCGTCTATGAGGACAATACCGTAGACCGGTTCAGAAAGATCGCCGATCTTCAGGCGCAGGGCCTCCCAAAAGAGGTCATCATTCCTGCCATCCGCGGAGGGAAATCCCTGCAGGAGCGGGCAATCGAGGATATGAAAAAGATGGGGGTGGATATCCAGACCGAGTCGAAAAAAGCAGTGCCGAAACCAATTCCGCGTTCCGAGACTGAAGAGGAACTTATCCTTGCCGTTCGATCAGCCGAGGCAAGCATTGCCACGATGGAACACCGGCTCTCTGCGTTCCGGGAAAAATCCGAGATCGATACTGCTGCAGTTTTGTCTGCGGTGTCTTCTGTCTCCGCAGAGGTTGCAGAACTGAAAACACAGGTACATACGCTCTGGGACCAGATCGCAGCCCTCGAAGAATACCTGCGTGCATGCCAAAACAGATCTATCTGGAAACGCTGAATCTTCCCCGCATATTTTTCCGATTCATACGGGATGGGCAATGTCCGTCAGGCAAAAACCCTAATCTCTCCCGCACCAATATCTACACAGTATCATGCCTTCCCAGTGTGCCGTATGCAAAGGAAAAGGACTCTGCGGTCTGCCGAGTTGTCCGATTACCCGGCGATTCCACGCACTGAAAGACACGCGTCCCGTTTCTGAATACATGGGGGCGTCCCCATCGGTTTTCGTCGGAAGCTACGGGTATCCCCGGGTCGTCGGGGGTCCCCTCATGATCAACGATTCCGATAACCCTCTTGACTGGGTCAGACAGGGTTTTTCCATCGACGATATCGTTTCCGTTCGTTCCCGAACGATCCGGGGAGGATCCGATCTGGATGTAAAGATCCCGGACATCGGGAAGGTACAGGAGATCGCCCTTTCGACCAAACCTCTCGATGTGGAGGTGGCGTTTGAAAAACCGGTTTCGTTCGATATAAATTTCGACGGGACCGTCACCCCGGTTGGGATGTCGGGTGCGATGAAAAAACTGGATGTCATCGACAATGCCTCGGTATCCCGGATCGTTGATCGGTGTACCTCCGACACCGATCTCAAGGCAACTGAGGCGGCACGGATCATGTTTGAAAACGGGACCGATGTCTACAAGATCACGAACCTTTTAACAGCCGGACTTCTCGGAGTAAAACGCCGGGTGGTCCCGACCCGCTGGGCGATTACTGCCACAGACGACATGATCTCCACCTCGATCAAACGTGAGGTCATAAAAATGCCGGCTCTTCCAGAGTATCAGGTGTTCTCCGGGACCCTGTATGGAAACACGCTTTGCTTCATTCTCATCCCGTCAAATGACTGGAGATTCGAGATGCTCGAACGCTGGCAGAAACATTCCCTCTGGTCTGAAGACGAAGAGACCATCGTTGTTGACGGGGAGAAGGGTCTCACCAAATCCAAGTATTCTCCGATCGCCGGAGCATACTACTCGGCAAGACTTGCTGTTCTCGAGTATCTGAAAAGTGTCGGGAGATGTGCACGTGTGCTGTGTATCCGGGATATTTCCGGTGAGTACTGGGCGCCTCTTGGGACATGGGTCATCAGAGAAGCCGCCCACGAATCCCTCTCTCACTCCCCGGACCGTGTTGGGACACTCGGCGAAGCCGTGACTTCCGCTTCGCAAAAGCTTGGGACAAGTTTCTGGATCCCGAAGATGGACCTCCTCCGGGATCTCAGACAGCAGAAGACGCTCTTTGAGTTCTGAGAGGATCAAGCTGAAGAAACCTGAGACCATCTGTGGGCAGCGCAAATATAAACCTCTCAGACAGCATAACTACCCTTACCGACAACCCTTTTCCCAACTTTGGCAGATGTTCCTAAGTGTCAAAAATGGAGGATGAATCATGAAAGCAATTGTTTACGAATCAAACACAGGATTTACCCGGAAATATGCATTAATGCTGAGCGAAAAAACCGGGCTTCCAGTATTCCCTTTAGAAACGGCAAAGAGCGAGCTCCAGAAAGGAGATGAGATATTTTTCCTCGGGTGGATCTGTGCCGGCAAGATCAGCGGATATCCAAAAGCAGCTAAACTGTTTTCAGTTAAGGGGGCGGCAGGCGTTGGCATAATGTTTCCCGATGAGACCACGGTTCCTCAGTTGAGAGAGAACAACAAGATCACGGAGATTCCGCTATTTTTCCTGCAGGGCGGGGTAGCTCCGGAAAAACTGAGTGCCATTAAACGTAAGATTTTGAACATGGTCGCAAAAACCGTGGAAAAAGCCGGACCAAAAAATGATGGCGAGAGAGATATGATCGATGCTCTCAGGATCGGCGGGGACTTTGTCAAGCCGGAAAATCTGGATGGGATCGTTGCGTTTATTCAGGAAAATCAGAACTAATTTTTTTTATTCATCTGCCGTGATAAAAATAACCGCAGAAAAAAAGTGTAATCTGCAAAAAAAAAGATATGTTATTACGTTCGTTTCCCGTCAAGGAACTCGGCAGGGAAATTGTGTTCAAATGTCGTTCTGATATCCTGCGCCCGCATATATTTGACCATAACATTCAGGTTACAGTCTTTCCACTCAGGATCCCACCACTGACAGGAATCTTTAATGCAGGTCTCCCGTATCAGCGGACAATATCTCACATCACTCATAATGCAGTACTTATCTTCACAGGATTATAATGCCTTTCTTCTCTCTTCATACTCTGTGACAACACCGTTTCCTGCCTCACGAAACGCCCGGGAAACGCCCGCAGGTCCAAGCTTGATCCCGCCGAAGAGCCGGGAGACGATCAGAATATGACTCGAAAGACCGTGCCTTTCGAGGATCTCGGCAAGGGCACGTCCCGGGGAGCCAACTTCCCCGTCGGCCCGGCTGTCCGAATAATTCCCGCAGATGACTGCATAACAGTGATGGGCCGCTTTTTTATAGAGTTTTTCGTGGATCTCTCGAACTTCGGCAACATCATCCACTGATTCGATCTCGTAAAGGTGGGCGTAAAACTTCGATTTCTTCTCATCCAGTCTGACGGCTGCTACCTCACGGATCGCCATCTATCGGTCCCGCATCTCGCAGAGGGCATTCCTGAACTCGCTCAGATACTCCTGCATGGAAAGGCTGCCTTCCGGAAACGGGCAGTCGGCATCATACAGTTTGTCGATCATCGGGTTTGTCGGATAGATCTCGACAGGTATGCCGGTCTGCTGGACTGCAGCTTCCATGGCTTTTCGAAACAGGCCGATACAGTAGGCTATCCGGTGTGTATAGGTATCCTTCGTCTTTTCCAGATAGCCGGCGATGCGTGCCGTCTCGATTCTGAGAAAGTCGTCTTTTATCTTCTGATCCTTCACATTCCCGAGCATATAATGATAGTGTGCAAACGGATACATCAGTTCAAGTTCAGCCGGGACCGTTCCGCAGGTCCCAAAGATCACCACATGATACGTTGATTTATCAGGAAACACTTCGCCAAATAATGCGTGAAACAGCTTATGGCTTGGACTTGTGCTGTAGGGTTTTCGTACAGCACAGGGGATAAAGAGCCCGATGTCCCGCGGAGCGACATAATATTCATTGATTATATACTGATAAGCTTCCTCAAACTGAGGAAGATAAAACGGAGGATCGGTCAGATCCTGTGGATCCTCGGGCGGGCGCATGTTTTATTCCTTTACTTTGAACTCGGCATCAACTACATTCGGGTCAAGAGCTTTTGGACCAAGCGGGGCGAAAATCCATAAAAGAATGTAGATCAGAATGCTCGGGATCGTCAGATATGGGATGAACGTCACGACCACCCAGATCACGCGGACAAGCCAGGTTGGGGCCTTTATGTATTCAGCAACCCCTCCGCAGACGCCGCCAAGAAGTTTGTCGGTCTGTGACCGATGAAATGTTTCGAGTACCATTGTCTTACATGTTTTTCCCGAGAGCCTATAAGGTTGCGCACATCGGGCACCGCGGACTTTTTTTGACGGTAAAGATCTCCATCGAGTTTTCCGCCCCGTCATAGAGCAGAAGTTTTCCGGCAAGCGTGCTGCCTGTTCCGGTGAGATATTTTACGACTTCCGCCGCTTCAATGCTCCCGATAACGCCGGCTGCTGCTCCAAGGACCGGTGTTTTCGTCGTGGTCTTTGCATTCTGGAAAATACAGGAGAGACAGGGGGTTTTTCCCGGGATGATCAGGGTCGCCTGACCGGTGAATCCGGCGACCGCTCCGTGCATCAGCGGGATTTCCAGTTCCAGGGCCGCTTTGTTCAAAGCGAATCTGGCAGCAAAATTATCCATACAGTCGACGATGATATCGGCACCTCCTATCAGCCGGAGAACAGAGGATTCATCGATCTTCTCGGATAATGCCGTGACATTACACTCAGGATTCAGGGACTCAAGCGTTATTTTCGCGGATTCGGCTTTGGAGGTCCCGATCCTGTCTTCAGTGTGGAGGATCTGCCGGTTCATGTTCGAGAGCTCGATCACGTCCATATCACAGATCCGGATGCTCCCGATACCTGCCGCAGCGAGGTACATGGATGCGGGAGACCCCAGCCCTCCTGCTCCGGCGATGAACACGGTAGTCTCGCTGAGTTTCTCCTGACCCATTTTCCCCAGAAGGGCTTCCTGTCTGGCGTACCGCTCATTCATAAGAGAGCCCTCACGGCGTTCAGACACTCGATCGCATCGAGCCGTTTCTGGTCAACGGCATTGTCCTTGATCCAGGACAACAGCGTTGTTTTTGTTTCTCCGGGGATCTCTGCATCTTTGATGACCCGCCGGTATGTCCGGTCAGGATAATAGATCGCTTTGCAGGCCTTGAGAAGCGATGCTTCTTCCTCTTTGGTAATGATGCTATCGTCTACGGCTTTCGAAAAACCTGCCCTGATGTTTACCATGGGTTCGGAAAGAGCGATCCCTGTTTCCGTATCATACACGAGTCCGACCTCGTCATCGGCGATGATCTCTCCTGATTTGTACTGGTGATAGATCTTTCCAATACCGGTCATCCCAAGCGTGTCCAACTCGGAGGCACGAAGCGCCCCCATAGATGATGAGCCGTAGACTTTCACTCCGGACTTCATCACGCCGAGAAGTTCCCGATGACCAACTGCCTCATCCTGAAAAAAGACGCCGTCTATGATGACCATGATATCTGCATTTTCTGCGGCTGCGGCCGCAGCCCCGCGTTTTACCGGCGGCAAAAAAACTGCGTCCGGAAGGATCGATCCGGCGGTCGCCAGATCAAGACTAGGACCGATGAAGACGACGACGTTCAATCTCCACACACCTCTGTCCTCTGCGTTCGTTGTCGATGGTATAACATTCAAGACCCGGGACAACGACTCTCACGACCGGGATCTGGAGTTCGGGGTCAGTGAGATCGAATACGATGACACGGTCAAGTCCGACGGCCGCGAGATTTTTCACGATCAGTTCGATGTCGGTCTTGAAATCGTTCGATGCGTTGTTTTCGATCTCTGACGCGGACCGGTATTCGTCGCCTTTGAACCAGTAGGCGTTCATCCGCTTGACCCGGTCATACCCCATCATCTCGCGGAACTGGGCAAGGGTCGCGTCCTCGCGTGCTCCGTGGATCTGGGTCGCTCTGCTTTGTGCCACTTCGGAGAGGGCTCTGATCATCGCGATCTCCGGATTGGTGTGGGTCCCCATGCCTATCGTCAGAAGTCGGGAATCTTTGAGTTCGATGTCATCGGAAACTGCAGCGATCGTCGGGATGCCCACATCCGAGGTGATGTCCCGCAGAGTCACTTCGACCCCGGCGGCGGTGAATTTTCTGAGCATCTCCGCAGCTTTTGGCGGGAGGTCGGTGAGTTTTGGTCCGGTATTTCTGGTCGTTTCGACGAGTGACCAGGCATCCCTTTCGATCACTTCGGTAAGTGCATAGAAGAGTGCCTCTTCCAGCGTGTTTCCGGACGCGATGCCGTTCGAACTCGTTCGAAAGAGTGTCGGATAGCTGAACGGATTTGGATGGATGACGGCGCAAAGCGGGACTTTGACCGATTCATTATTGGTGATGTCCCACCCGTCGACCCAGGGGATATCGAGTTCGGCATCTGTTGTGTGGGGGAGTATCAGGTCCCGCGGGTCAACGGCAGTTTCTGTTTTTCGAATACTGCTGTAGGGAAGATTTGCGATGTCCCGGGGTATCGCTTCAGCCGAGTATCGCTCGATGCCTTCCATGATCCCGGCGACTCTGGCTTCGGCCGGGGTCCCGCCTTTTCCGTTGTATACCGAGATTGCCCCGTCGGCTGCTGTTGGACGGATGCAGGAGTATACGGGGATCCCGATCCGGTCAAGGTCGGTGATGTCGGCAACACGGGTTATGCCTGCCTCCGGAACGAACTGTTCTATCCGCTTGAGGGTATCTTCAGGTGTGCAGCTCCGTTCGGTCCAGCCGGTGTAAACTTTGGGAGACGACTGCAGTTCTATCATTGTATGAGTATCGGCGGGGAAAGCTAAAGTATGTTACGGGATGGAAATCCTGTCTCTCGTGTTTCTCTTCGAATTGGAGTTACGCGGTGCGATCTTAACCGAAAAAAACTGAAGTTCTTATGAGATGTAATTCGGTTTCGTGTACGGCATTCGTTTTGACACAAGAGAAAAATCAACCGCGAATCGGCGTGAATCCCGCAAGCCTTTGGCTTGCTCCCAGAATCGGTTTTGCTGATCCTCACTCTCGCAATCCAGCTTCGCTGTCTTGCTCTTCCCTCATCGGGAACGTTCGGGCAAATCCTGTCGCCGCCCCAGCGGCTCCTATTATTGATTTGCCTCTTGATCTTATGTCGTGATTTTCAGTAAAATGGATATTTTTCAAATTAAGAAGTGCTCAATGAATCTCTTCCACGCAGGAGGCGCCGGGGCGCCGACAGGATTTGCCCGAACGTTCCCGATGAAGGGACGAGCCGTCGTGCCTTAACCGAGCAAATCTTTGATTTGCGAAGGACACGACGGGCGAGAGTGAGGAATAGCAAATCCGATTCGCCTCGCCCGAAGGGCGGATTCGCGCCGATTCGCGGTTGGTTTATCTCATGTGTCCACACCCAGTAATACCCTTCCCGAATTGGATTAAGGATAACACCGCGTAAGTCCTATTAGAAAAATGGTTGATATTGCCTGTTTATAGAGGTATATATACAGACGGGGGTGAATACTCAAGCATATCGGGGTGAATTATGACGATGGAAAATAACCGGAACTCCAAAGAAAATGATGAAACATCCGTGATCTATCTTGCCGGCGGCTGTTTTTGGGGACTGGAGAAACTTATGCAGTCCATCCCGGGAGTGATCCAAACGACGGTCGGCTATGCGAACGGGAAATCAGATCTTGTCCCGGATTACCAGATCGTCTCTTCCGGGCGGTCAGGATACCGGGAGACGGTGCGTGTCGAGTACGATCCAAAAAAGATCAGTCTTGATGCCCTGCTTTTTTCGTATTTCCGGGTGATAGATCCCACCCTTGAGAACAGACAGGGAAACGACCGGGGCACTCAGTATCAGACAGGCATCTACTATGTCGATGACTCGTCGAAAGAAACCGTTATGCGGATCGCGGAGATCGAACGGGAGAGGCATCCGGCGTTCAAAGTGGAGATCGGTCCGCTGACTTCTTTTTATGATGCTGAAGAGTATCATCAGAAGTATCTGGATAAAAATCCCGGAGGGTACTGCCACATAGGAGCGAACGAGTTTAAGGAGGCGACCGAAATGATCGTGGATCCGGGAAAATATCCGCGTCCGAAAAAGGCAAAGATCGCTGAGATCTTAGATGAGAACGCGTTTTCCGTGACGCAGAAAGGCGATACGGAACCGGCGTTTCAGAATGCGTTCTGGAACCGGCATGAAAAAGGGATCTATGTGGATGTCGTGACCGGCGAACCGCTTTTCACTTCATCCGACAAGTTTCAAAGCTCGTGCGGATGGCCGGCATTTTCGAAAAGTATCGATGAGAACACCATCGTCTCACGGGAAGACAACTCGTTTGGGATGAAGCGGACCGAAGTGAAAAGCAGATCCGGCAACTCTCATCTGGGGCATGTGTTTTCGGGGGACCGTGAATCCCCCAGCGGCACGCGGTATTGTATTAACAGTGCATCACTTCGCTTCATCCCGTATGCTGAGATGGAAAAGGAGGGATACGGGTACCTGAAGAGCAACGTAACATAAATATATTTACCACCGTCTTCCAATAATCAGCGTGTGAGTTATAATATGCCTCATTCCATATGATATGGTGGATTCTTCATTTTGCTCCAGTTACCCTAGAGAATGGGGGTCATTTACTGCATAACTCGTGCCTTATCCGAAAAGATTACATACCTGTGGAAGGTATTCTATAGTATCAGAACTAATTCTGATTAACACGAGAGTGATTCTATGAAAAAAATTTCCTATCTGTTTATCGCCCTGATTGTTCTCTTCCTCTTCGCCGGTGCTGCATCAGCAGATACCGTCGGCGGTGACAAAGGTGTCATTCAGGTTAATTGTGATGTGAATGGAGCATCTGCCTCTCTTCTCTCGATTAACAATGATCTCATTGAAACCAAGACCATTACCAATGGTATGGCAGAGTTCTACGTGTACACGACCGGCACTCCTGCAAGTCAGGTTATCGTCTCTGCAGATGGTTATTACACGACCAGTGCCCCGGTAACGGTCCCTGCAGCCGGTGAGACCACTCAGATCACCGTAACGCTTGAAGCAAAGCCGATTGGCGGCGACCGTGGTTTCCTCCAGGTCAACACCAATATCATTGGCGCAAAAGTTGATGTTATGTCAATTTCAGGATCGGTTGCTGAAACTGGTTACACCGATGTAGACGGTAAGATAGAATTTGCTATCTACACGACCGGAACACCGATCAACTCTGTTGTCGTTTCGGCACCTGGGTGGGTTTCTCAGACTGTTTCCGTAACTACGCCCGAAAAAGGTCAGACCGAAACTGTCAACATTGAGATGGTTTCCACGAACCCCATTATTGGCGGCGACCAAGGCGTTATCAGCGTTACCAGCAATGTTGAAGGCGCACAGGTTGAGCTGATCTCCATTTCCGGAGATGTCGGCTACACCGGAACGATCACCAACGGTAAAGCAGACATTACTGTCTACACGACCGGAACCCCGGTCAATCAGGCACGTGTTTCCGCGATCGGATATCAAACTGCAACGGCTGGAGTAATCATGCCGACAAAAGGCGAGACTGTTACCTTCAATGTTCCGCTGACTGCAACATCATCCCCGATGGGCTTTGCCTTAATCGGTCTTCTTGGTGTTATCGGTATCATTGCTTTAGTCCGCAGGGACTAACATTCTTTTTTTTCTTTTCTTCTTGACCCTATCCCCAAGGGTGGTCAATCTAATTTAATATATTTAATTAATCTAATTAACAACCGTTGTTAAGTATCTGTCAACATAATATGTAAGACAGATATGTCTAAACAATCTCATGCATTGATCTCTTATCCGGAGGCAACGGAGGCAATTCTCCACACAAAAGATCCCGTGAGGTCTGTGACCATACCCTTGACGGACGCTGTTGGAAAAATACTTGCAGAACCGGTCTATGCCCGTTTCTCTGTACCTGGAGTGGCTCTTGGGGCAGTTGACGGATTTGCAGTTCAGAGTTGTCAAACAGTTGATGCATCACAAAATGAGCCGAAATATCTGACCGAATGGAAACGGTGCAACACAGGTAACCCGGTCCCAAGCGAGTTTGATGCGGTGATCCGTGTTGAATCTTCGGTCATTGACCCCGCAGGGAGGCTTGTGGTTACCGCGCCGATCGCTCAAAATAAAAATATCAGGCTTCCGGGAGAGGATGCTGTTTCCGGAGAACAGATCCTTCCTGCCGGAGCGGGTATCCGACCAATGGACATCGCAGCGCTTGGAACCTACGGTATACGTGAAGTCACCATCAAATCGGTGAAAATATGTATTATTCCTTCCGGCTCGGAACTCATCCCTCTTGGAGCAAAACCAATCGGCGGAGAAATTATCGACAGCAATACCCCAATGGCGGAGGCTTATCTGAAATACTGCGGAGCTGATGTTTCCCGAACGGATATTGTTCCAGACGATTACCTGGAGATCGAAAAGGCAGTAAAATCAGCAGTCAAAGATGCCGATATTGTTATTATCTCTGCCGGGACCTCAGCAGGCACTGAAGATTTCACGGAAAAAGTCATCAAAGATCTTGGAACGCTCGTGTTCCACGGAATTGCCCTCAATCCCGGAAGACCCGGACTATTTGGTCTGATTGGCGAAAAACCGGTCTTTGGCATGCCGGGATATCCGGCAGCCGCTCAGACATTTCTCCGGGCGATAATTGCCCCGCTTCTGATAAAATGGGGTATCAAACCGTTAGCTTCTGAAGAGATCCTCTCTGTCAGACTCGGCGACTCATTTGAGTCCACGGCAACAATGGAAAACTACAGTCGATTTTCTGTTGGAAAAATCGGTAATGAATATGTCGCAATTTCCCAGCCGTCTTGGTCCAGTGTGCAGAAAACGACCGTTCAGTCCAACGCGTTGATCGTGAATCCCTTTGGGACTGGGACATTCCAGGCTGGTGATGTGGTCCCGGCAATTATCCGGTGCAGCAGAGATGAACTTGACACCACTATCCTGATTGCCGGAGCATACGAGCGCGTTTTTGAACCTCTGAGTAATCTAGCAAAGAAACAGGGAATTACGCTCAGATACGGTGATCGAAACCCGAATTCAGCTTTATCCCATCTGAAAAATGCCAGTGCCCATCTCAGCTGTTTTGTCGGGACAGATACCTTACCACCAGGAGATTTTATCTCTGTACCGCTTGCAGTATCTCCAAAGGGTGAAACAATTTACCTTGTACATAGGACCGATGTTCCCGAAAACGAGTTGATAAATACGTTATTTACTCTTTCTGCGCAGGAAGAATTTGTAAAAGGAGCTACTGCTCTGGGGTATCATGTCACATAATATACCTGATTATGTACAGCTCTGGGATGACATGATCGAACGTTCCTCTGTACAAAAACAGGCTACCCGTGAGGATTCCCTGAGTTTTTGGGATGATCCCATAAACGTAGACAACTTTGTCCGCCGACTTCAGTATAATGACCGGACCAGGATCGAGCTTCAGTTAGCTTCGATGCAGATTCCCCAGGGTTCTTCTGTATTGGATATTGGATCGGGACCCGGCACCCTCGCGGTACCTCTTGCTCAGTCCGGTTGCTCGGTAACGATTGTAGAACCCTCTCTTCTTATGGTGAATGCTATGGAGAAATACCGGACTCTGGTAGGTTCACAGCCAATCCGTGTGATCCAAAAAGATTGGGAATCCGCAAAATCTGATGAAATCGGAACGCATGACTATGTTATCGCCTCTCTCTCCCTCATGATGGGAAATATCCGGGAATCACTGCTGAAGATGGATACTGCAGCGACCCACGCAGTCCATCTCTTCTGGTTTCTGGTCCCTCCCTCGTTTTCGCGTGGCAACTGTGATCTCTGGCCGCTTCTGCATGGCGAACCGTACTGTTATGAACCAACAGCCGATATGCTCTGGAATGTATTATTCCAGCTTGGCATTCATGCAAATATGATCGTCGAAACAAAGAAGAATGGATCAAATTACCGCAGTATCGACGAACTCCGACTGGATTATTATACTCGGATGCTTGCTAAAACAGATGAGCAGAAAGAGATCGTAAACAAATATCTGGAAGAACGGGTGGTAAAAACGGAACAGGGATGTGCCATGCCTGGAAACGCCAAGACTGCGCATATATGGTGGGAAAAATAACCACCTCACTTATTTTATCGCTTTTTTCGAACAGCTTAATACCTTAAAGATCTATGTTGAATATACGCTATGACTGATTCAACACATACGGATGATCCAGACTACTGGTTTTCCTCAGGCGAACGCGAACGTGATGCAGGGAACCTTCGTCAGGCACAGTTGTGTTTCGAGAGGGCCACGGTACTTGATCCGTACAATGCCGTGTACTGGTCTGAATTAGGACTCGTGATGTATGAGAATGATGAGGCCGGATCTGATGCTCTCCGCTGTATCCGCCATGCTCTCGAACTTGATTCGAGATGTGCTGCGATCTGGTGTGCAAAAGGAGTTGTCCTCTTTCGTCAGGGGGATCCCGAAGCTGCGGTGGTGGCATTTCAGCGGGCAACCAATCTGAATCCTCATGAGGCTGATTACTGGATGAATCTCGGTCTTGCTTATGCAGCTCTTGAAGAGTTCAAACATGCCCTTCAGGCATTTGAAATCGGGATAGAGATTGTTCCAACCGATGTCAGTTTCTGGGAAAGAAAAGGAACGGTTCTTCTTGCACTTGGTGAAAAGGAACGGGCGGAACACTGTTTAGCGAATGCACGCCGCTTTTGCTAACGTCGCTGCCCTTCTTATTCCGCCTGGATCACACCGGCAGTTTCGAGTTTATGGTAAAGGTATCCATCCCGTACCCCTGATTTGCTGACAACTATTTTTTTGCTGGCATAATACTCGGCGATCGTCTGAAGAATGATCATTCCCGGAAGAAGTGTGTGGATCCTTTCCGGGGTGACTTTGAGGATCAGTGAGATGGCAGCTTTTCTGTCGTTTTCTGCCATGTCGATCATCATTTTCAGATCATGGATATTGTATTCAGTCGCCGAAGACCCCTTTTCCTTGAGTGCATTATATAATTTACAGCTTGCCCGAACCGTGCCGCCAACACCACAGATCATATCGGTTGGGATATTTTTGCATGAGACGGTAATTTTATCGAGCTCGCTGATCACTGCCTTGCCGATATTTTTCCGCTCGTCTGGAGTCGGCAGCAAATCGGCAACGTTAGCAGAGTACGCATTTAAAGACCCAAGCGGTATGGACTCAGTGAACACGATCTCGGAGTTTTGGTAAAAAACGAGTTCGGTGCTGCCGCCGCCGATGTCAACCAGCAACCCGTCACGCATATCAACGGTCTGCATCGCCCCGTAATAATCAAATACGGCTTCCTCGTTACCACTCAAAACATCGATGTCGAACCCTGTATTTTTCTTAATTTCTGCAGTAACTTCCAGAGTATTTTCTATGTTTCGAAGCGATGCCGTTGCAAAAACATATAGACGTTCAACCCGGACGTTTTCCAGAATCATCCTGAAATCGTTCAGGACGTCCACGGCTTTTCTGATGCCTTCCGGGGTGAGACGCCGTTTTTTTACGTAGCCGACAAGGCCTGCCGTATGCTTTTTACTGAGCTTCAGCTGGAGAGTGTTGTCAATTACTTTGTAAAGTGCCAGACGTATTGTGTTGGACCCGAGATCGATAACTCCATACATATATTATATTGCCTCCATTTGGACTCTCATACTCTGTGCATATCTTACACGCAGATGATTATAATAATGTCCTATAGAGAAAAAGAAGATTATATATTGTGTGTCAGCAGCCGATCTCTCGGATGACGTTGACCATCTCGATTGCACCGACCGCCGCATCATAGCCTTTATTTCCGACTTTTGATCCGGCGCGTTCTATTGCCTGCTCAAGATTGTCTGTCGTTAAAACACCAAACATGACCGGAATTCCGGACTTCAGAGACACCGTAGCTATACCTTTGGTGACCTCGTTACAGACATAATCATAGTGGCTGGTTGAACCGCGAATCACGGCACCCAGACAAATGACTGCATCATACTTCTTTGACTCTGCCATCTTTGCCGCGATCAGCGGGATCTCGAATGCTCCCGGGACCCAGGCGATTTCGATGTCATTTTCCAGAACATCATGTCTCTTGAGACCGTCAAGAGCTCCTCCAACTAACTTGGAGACGATGAACTCATTAAATCTTGCTGCAACGATGCCGACTTTGATATTTTTTGAAACCAGATTTCCTTCGTAAACTTTCATACTAATCACCTTAACAGTTTATAGGACTCAATTTTTTTTGTTCAACTGCGAGAGCGGATTCTTCCTGTTTTTTCCTGTATGCCTGAAGATCCTGAATTGTGATAAACGTCATGCCGTACTGTGTTGCCATCCGAATAAGGTCAGGAGTCCGCATCATCTCACCATTATCCGCCATGATCTCACAGCAAAGTCCGGCCTCTTTGAGGCCAGCGAGCTTCATAAGATCAACGGTCGCTTCGGTATGTCCTTCACGTTCGAAAACACCGTTGTCTTTTGCCTGGAGCGGAAACATATGTCCAGGTCTTCGGAAGTCTTCAGGTTTTGCATCAATCTCAACACACTTTCGTGCGGTGATCCCTCGTTCGACCGCTGAGATGCCTGTGGTGGTTTCGACATGGTCGATGGAGACCGTGAATGCAGTTTCGTGATTGTCGGTGTTCTTCGCCACCATCGGCGGCAGGCAGAGTTTCTCGACGATTTTTCTGCTCATCGGCATGCAGATCAGTCCTCTGCCGTATTTTGCCATGAAGTTGACATTCTTCGTTGTGGCGTGTTCAGCGGCACAAATCAGATCCCCTTCATTCTCTCGGTTTTCATCATCAGTGACGATGATCATCTCTCCATTCCTGAGCGATTCCAGGGCCTCTTCGATCGAGTTAAATGCAAACATAGCTAAAATCCTGCTTTGGTGAGGTATTCCTCGGTTATCACACATTTCTGCGGCTCTTTACTCTGCATCCGGGTGATGAACCGTTCAACATATTTTCCAATCATATCACATTCCAGATTGACTGATTCTCCCTGAATTTTCGAGAGAAGGGTCGTGGATTTCTCGGTATGGGGAATGACCGCGACGCTGAACGAATCCGCATTCACCGAAGCTACGGTCAGACTGATGCCGTCTACCGCGATGGATCCTTTTTCGATGATATATTTCATGATATCGGGGCCAGCTGAAAACGTGATCCAGACGGTTCGATCATCCCGACGGATCCCGGATATTGTTCCGGTACCGTCAACATGACCAGTGACGATGTGTCCTCCAAAGCGGCCGTTCGACGACATCGCACGCTCAAGATTCACATTACTGCCTGGTTTCAACATTCCAAGAGAGGTCCTGGCAAGTGTCTCGCTTGTTGTGTCCGCATCGAAACTTTGTCTGTTGAGTCCGCTTACCGTAAGACAGACACCGTTCACGGCAACACTGTCTCCCATATGGAGATCTTCAAAAATCCTGCTTCCCTGGATGGAAAGGACCGAAGAATTCTGACCTTTTTTGATTTGGGTCACTGTGCCGATCTCTTCTACGATTCCGGTAAACATGATTATTGACTCCTGTGCAGGTTGAACCAGCTTGATTATCTATTCTACCCGTAGCTATATAATTATTGCCATATTTGAGTTTCAAATCAAAAATGAGTTATTTGACAACCTTCAGATACTAAGTGGAAACTACTATCCACCAGAATAATAACAAGATAAAAATTGGTCTTCGATGTATGAAAATTAAGTGGAGAATTCCATCCACGCAATAAAATAATAATATTATTCCGGTACGGCGCCCTTGTCGGCCTGACCGGCGTATCGTGCATATCGAGCAAGCACGCCCTTCAGTTCCCTTTCTTTGGGTACCCACACCTTTCTTCTCTCTGCAAGTTCCATCTCATCAACGAGAAGGTCCAGTGTTTGTTCATACAGATCGATCTTTATGATGTCACCCTCACGAACAAGTCCGATTGGGCCGCCCACCTTTGCTTCCGGAGCAACATGCCCGATACACGGACCGCGTGTTCCGCCGGAAAAACGTCCGTCCGTCACGAGAGCTACATGGGTATAGCCAAGACCCATCAGAGCTGAGGTCGGGGCAAGCATCTCCGGCATTCCAGGGCCTCCTTTTGGCCCCTCATACCGGATAACGATCACGTCACCCTCGACGATCTTTCCGGTGAGGATCGCGTCCATCGCCTCATTCTCCCCGTCAAAAACCCGTGCCGGTCCCTGATGCTTCCACATCGCATCGATCACTGCAGCCGATTTGATCACCGAACCGTTCGGTGCAAGGGAACCTTTCAGGATCTTCAGTCCTCCGGCTTTGTGCACAGAATTTTCCATACGGTGGATCACATTCTCATCCACGTATTTCACGCCGTCTGCGATCTCAAACACCGTTTTTCCCGAGACCGTCATACTATCATCAAGATGAGATCTTATCTGTTTGAACACCGCAGGTATCCCGCCCGAGTGATATAACGTCTGCATTGAGTGCGGGCCTCCCGGCTGCATCGAGCAGATATGCGGGACGATCTCACCCATCTGGGTAAAATCGTCAAGTGTCAGCGGAACACCTGCTTCCTGGGCGATCGCCATCAGATGAAGGACCGTGTTGGTTGAGCCGCCAAGCGCCATATCTACGGCGATGGCGTTTTTCAGCGACTGTTTCGTGATGATATCGCAGGGTTTGATATCCTCTTTGATCATCTCAACGACTCTGAAACCGCTCTCATAAGCGAGACGAAGTTTGGCTGAATCCACTGCGGGGATCGCGGCGCAGCCGGGAAGGGACATGCCCATCGCTTCCGTCATACATGCCATCGTATTTGCTGTATATAAGCCCTGGCAGCTCCCGCAGCCGGGCATTGCCGCGGACTCCAGTTCGTGGAGTTCCTCTTCGCTCATCTTGTGAGCAGCGACTTTCCCCACTCCCTCAAAAATATCGGTCAGGGATAGTTCGCAGCCTTTGTGATGTCCGGGAAGCATATTCCCGCCAGTGATAACGATCGCCGGAATATTGCATCGGGCTGCTGCCATAAGCATACCCGGCACGATCTTATCACACGTACATATACAGACAAGAGCATCGAACCGGTGTGCCTGGATCATGAGTTCAACGGAGTCCGCAATATTTTCTCTGGACGCAAGCGAGTACCGCATGCCTTCATGTCCCATCGCTATTCCGTCACAAATCCCAATCGTGTTGAACTCGAAAGCAACACCTCCGCCTGCCGCAACTCCCTCTCTCACGCGTTCGGCAACCATTCTGAGATGCGTATGTCCCGGAACGATCGTGTTCCAGGAGTTTGCGATCCCGACAAAGGGTTTTTCCATCTCTTTATCTGATATCCCAAGTGACCGTATAAGTGCCCTGTTGGGCGCTCTGGTATATCCTGATTTCACATCATCGCTGCGCATCTGAATCACATAGATAAAGGTAATTCACAATAATAAAACAAGCGGCCGAAAATCTCTGATTCATGAAGAAGATCTATAGCACAGAAACCTGCCAATTTTTATTTTGCTATTCACCTATGATGCAGACCTTCCTCAGCCAGATTATCCCAGATAATTTTACCCATAATCTTCAGATCGGTATATTTTCCATCAAGATAAAACGCCATTTTTTTGGTTCCTTCCAGTTCAAATCCCAGTCGTTCATATAGGCAGACAGCACGGGGATTAGTGTCGGCAACCTGACACTCCATCCGGATAAAACCACGTTTACTAACTTCGTCCTCAAGAAACTGTATTGCCTTTGTGCCGATGCTCATACCCCAGTATGCCGGTTCGATATACAGAAAAAAGGTCGCACTGTGTGAAAGCCGCGTTCCCGGAGGCTGGGAATAAAATCCTGCGCCGCCGATTATCCGGTTTTTGTAATGCATACACCAGAGAGAGACGATTCCGGACTGTATGTAAGACCATAATAACATGGTTGCCTCCATAGAGACAGGAGGAATGGATTCGAAATGCTCTGCTATCTCGGGGATATTGCATAACTCGTTGATTCGTCCAAGTTCCGACTCCAGGACAGGGCAAAGCCGAACCTGAGTGGAAATACTATCAGCCATGAGCAAGTGTGGGAAGCCGGATGCAATAAATATATCGTGAGTAACTGGAAAGAACAAGGGAACGACACTTTCCATAGAGCATTATAGCAATTCTCCGGCCAAATAATATTGAAAGAGTAAATTAGTGACGTTTCTGCTCTGGATATATGAGGAAATCACATCAAGACAACCGTGAACGTTACTCTCATCAGCCGGATTCCCGCTCCAACGAAGCAAGGGTTTTTCGTCGTAGAGAGAGATCTGATGCGTATGGTCGCCATCATTAAAACCAACCAAAACCAATACTGTATCAGATGACTATAGTTGCATGCCTTGGAGTGGGCAGAATAGGGGGAGAAGTTGCATACGTTTCGGCCCTCAAAAAATTTGCCGACGAACTCGTCCTGTTTGATATCAGCGAACCCCTGCAGCATGCACAAAAACTCGATATAATTCACGGGATGGATATTCCTGTATCCACAAATACCGCCGACCTCAAAGACGCTGACTACTGTATATTTTCCGCCGGTTACTCGCGATCCCCCAAAATAAAAACCCGCGCCGATCTTTTTGATAAAAATCTCCCGATCGCAAAAGAATCGGCGGAACTTCTGAAAGGCTTCTCCGGAAAACTGATCGTTGTTACAAATCCGATGGACGTTTTTACCTGGTATTTTGCGAAGCAGAGCGGTCTTGAAGAGAATCAGGTCGTTGGGTTCGGCGGTCTTCTCGACAGCAGACGGTTCACCGTAGCACTCCGATCAATGGGTATCGAAGCAGAGGGTCAGGTTCTCGGCGAGCACGGTGAACATCAGGTCCCGCTATTTTCTACTCTGGACGTCGATGTCCCAATTTCTGTAAGGGAAGAGATCCTCACTGGTCTTCGCGGCTCTTCGATGCCGGTGATCAAAGGAAAAGCCGGCACGGTTTTTGGTCCGGCTTATCACATCGTGTCTATGATGGAGCGAATCGAGAAAGGGAAAAAGATCATCTGCTCCCTTCCGGCAAACGGTGCTTATGGGATAGAAGATTGTTCAATTGGACTTCCGGCAGTAGTAACACGTTCCGGTGCAAAGATCGATGAAAGCCTGAAGCTTGATTTCTGGGAACAGGGAAAACTCCATGAAACGGCGGAGTTCTTACAGGGGCTTTGCAGGAGAGTATAGATGGATATTGCTATCAATCAGGCCGAATACTCAAATGCGCCTGGAGGTCCGGTTGTTCACATATTCGGACGTGAAGCGGACGGGACCCCCCACCAACTGAAAGTAACCGGATTTCGTCCCTACTTCTGGGTCCGGGAAAGCGAAGCCGATAAACCCCACACGGAAAAGATCGACGTAACCCAGGATCGGGGGATCTCCATCAAAGGTGAACCTCTTCGCCGGATCTATACCGAAAAACCCGGAGACGTCAGAAATATCAGGGAAAACTATCACCATTTCGAAGCCGACATTCCATTTGCCACCCGGTTTCTGATCGACACCGGTCTTACCGGGGGGGTCCGTGCTCCATCAGACGAGTGTTCTTTCGCCGAACTTTCACCGGCAACGGTGATCTCCAGACCTCGGGTCTGCATGTGTGATATCGAGTGTGATGACAGGAACGGATTTCCCGAACCTGAACGTGATCCGATCACCTGCATAACCTGCCACGACTCATTTGATGACCAGTATACGACCTTTGTTCTGAACGGAAAAACCAAAGGGGCGTATGATAAAGCTGCACCTCTCCCGAGCGGATGTTTTTCTGACAGTCATATCATCCTATCCTATGACACCGAACGCGACCTCTTCACCGGCTTCATAGACTACATCCGGGAGAAGGATCCTGACATCCTCTCCGGCTGGAACTTTATCGACTTCGACGCCGAATATATTCTCAAGCGTGCCGAAACCCTTGGGTTCCGGACCGAAGTTTTTGCCCGTATGTCAGGGATGACCGAAAGAAAGGCAATGCGGGGACGTGTCATCTTCGATCTCCTTGCCGCATACAAGAAAATGCAGGGAAGTCAGAAGGAGTCGTATCGTCTGGACGCCGTCGCCGAAGATGAACTCGGCGAGACCAAAGTGCGGTACACCGGGACCCTCGGTGATCTCTGGGATAACGACCCCCTGAAGATGGTGGAGTACAACTTCAAGGATGTCGAGCTCTGTGTTGGTATCAACAAAAAGAACAACATCATCGAGTTTTATCAGGAAGTTGCCAGATATGTCGGCTGTCCTCTCGACAAAACACTGAACTCGTCGAATGTGATCGACATCTATATTCTCAGAAAAGCGTTCGGCAAATTCATCCTGCCGTCCAAAGGAAACGCCACCGGCGAGGAATTTGAGGGAGCTACTGTCTTTGCTCCGAGCAAAGGTGTCAGAGAGAACGTCATCGTTCTGGATCTGAAATCCCTTTATCCGATGGCGATGATGACGCTGAACGCCTCTCCGGAAACGAAGTCTCCCGAGGGTGAGATCCATGCTCCGAACGGGATAAGATTCAAAAAATCCCCGGACGGACTGACCCGATCGATCATCAGCGAACTTATGGCCGAACGTGATGAACGGAAGAAGCTCAGAAACAGTTTTCCGTTCGGATCGGATGAGTATACTCTCTATGATATGCAGCAGAATGTGCTGAAAGTTATCATGAACACGTATTACGGTGTCTCGGGCTTCTCCAGATTCCGTCTGTATGACCGGGACATCGGAGCTGCCGTCACCTCGGTCGGCCGTGCGATCATCCAGCACACGAAAGCAGTCATCACCAAACGCGGGTTTGAAGTAATTTATGGGGATACAGACTCCTGCTTTGTCCAGATCCCCCCAATGTCTCTCGAAGAAACGATGGAGGTCGCCCGCGAGATCGAAGAGGAACTCAATGCAAGCTATCAGGCGTTTGCACAGGAAACTCTTGGCGCGGATATGAACTTCTTCTCGATCAAGTTCGAGAAGATCTACCGGAGATTTTTCCAGGGTGGGGCAAAGAAGCGGTATGCGGGTCATCTCATCTGGAAAGAGGGGCAGGATGTCGATAAGATCGATATAACCGGCTTTGAGATGAAACGGTCAGACTCCGCGCAGATCACACGCGAAGTTCAGGAGCGTGTTCTGGAGATGATCCTGAAAGGAGACGGCTGGGAAGATGTGAAAAAGTATCTTCCGGAGGTATTGAACTTCTACCGTGAAGGAAGATGCCCCCTCGAGAAGGCAGGCATTCCGAGCGGTATAAACAAGTCTCTTGCCGATTATGCCCACCTGGATTCACACGGAAGGGGGGCCATCTACTCAAATACATATCTGGGAACGGATTTCAAACGCGGCAGTAAACCTAAGCGGCTTTACATCAAGCGGACAAATATGCCAGAAAAATATCCGGAGACAGATGTACTCTGCTTTGAGTATCCAGATCAGATCCCAACGGGGGCGTTTGAGATCGACTGGGAAACGATGCTCGAAAAAACGATCCAGGCACCTCTCAACCGGATCTTCGATGCACTCGGCTGGGACTGGGACGAGTTTGATCCGACCAAGTCCAAAAAGACAACGCTGGATATGTTCTTCTAAGAAAAGGACACAGTATTTTGCCGGCATGCAGGGAAATGTGCTGTCATAACACCCTATACGCGTCGCTCTGCTGCCAACTATTCCCGAAAACACTAATTTTGAATACGGAATTTTTTTTCAAAAAAGTATGATAAATTGAGAGCTTTGGTAAAAACCTTAGTTCTCAACAATTATCCGGACCGGAGTCGGGAGTTTGTATCCACTGTGAAGAAGTGCATCCTTTGCCTGATCGATATACTGCGGGGTTGTCCAGACAGTGAAAATACGCTGTCTTTCTTCAACACGGGCTGCAGTTCCGACTGGTTTGCCGAATGCAAGTCTCATACCTTCTGAAATACGGTCCGCGCCGGCACCAGTTGCCTGCTTATGTTCACGGAGAACGTGGTGAGGATATGGTCTGATCTTTAAGTGGAAATTGTTTCTTCCGACGTCTTTCATCAGACGTCTGTTCATATTGATACGTGCTGCTTCCATAGCCGTGTGACGGATCTGGCATGCTTCAAGTGCTTCAAGATGAATTGCAACCGGGAACTCTTCTGAGAGATTTCCCATATCAAACGTTACAACTTTTAAGCCCGGTACACCACCCATATATTCACGGCGGCAATATGCCTTCTTGGCGAGCTTATTATACATTCGTGCTGGCTTTCTTACCATTTTTAGTTACTCCTAGCTCTCTTAAATGTGCAAACTACGTTAGTTGGAAACCATATTAAAGGTTCTTATTCCCCGCCTCTAATTTCTCGATTTCGGCGAGAACATCTTTCCTGAGTTTGGCAAACTCGACACTCGTCCTATCCCGCGGTCTTGGCAGGGGATTTTCATATATTTCATGGATTCTGCCCGGACGCGGAGTCAGAATGACAATCTTATCTGCCAGATAAACCGCTTCATCAACACTGTGTGTAACAAAAAGGATCGTCTTTTTTGTTTCATCCCAGATATCGAGAAGCTCCTTCTGCATTTTATTTCTCGTCTGCGCATCGAGCGCGCCAAACGGTTCGTCCATCAGCATGACTGCCGGATCGGTCGCGAGAGCACGGGCGACCGCCGCCCGCTGACGCATACCTCCAGACAGCTCATACGGGTAGCTGTCTTTGAATCCTTTGAGCCCGACAAGCTCCAGACGTTCATTTACTTCGACGTCACGCTGTTCTTTAGGAACACCCGTCATCTCCAGACCGAACCCGACATTTTCAGCAACGGTCCTCCACGGGTACAGCGAATATTCCTGAAAGACCATCGTCATCTTCGGCGACGGACCGTCCACGATCTTCCCGTCTATGGTGATCGTCCCGCTGGTCGGAACATCAAGTCCTCCGATCATCCGGAGGAGAGTGGTCTTACCGCAGCCTGAAGGGCCGAGCAGGCAGACGAACTGTCCGTCATGCACCTCAAGGTTGATGTCCTTCAAAGCAGGAACGCTCCCTTTCCGGGACGTGAACGTCTTGGTGGCGTTCTCCACTTTGACCCATACTTTATCCCAGTCAGTCATTTATCAAGCACCTCCCAGGCAAACTTCTTCCGCATAACATACTGGAAGAACTGATCCATGAAGATACCTATGATGCCGATCGCGATCATACCGGCGATGACCATCTGGATCTGTCCCCAGTTATACGTATACATAATGAGATAACCGAGACCCGATACCGCACCCGGCATCATTTCTGCGGCGACGACACTCATCCATGCGATCCCGAATCCGACACGGAGACCGTTCCAGATCGCAGGACCTGCGGCAGGGACGATAACTTTTGTTATGACCTGTAACTCCTTTGCCTGATAGATCTGGGCCGTCTCAATCCAGCTCTTCTTCACTCGCTTCACGCCGTCTATGGTGTTTACGAGGATCGGGAAGATACAGCCGATCACAATGATGAATTCAATGGAAGCGAGACCGAGACCGAACCATGCGAGGGACAAAGGGATCCACGCCATCGGAGGGATGGGGCGAAGGATCTGAATGAGGCTGTCGGAAAACTGTTCAAGGGAAGGATATCGACCGAGAACGATCCCCAGAGGAACTGCGATCAGGCAGGCAACCAGGAAACCCAGAGTGACACGGTAGATACTGACCCAGGCATTGTAGAGAAGACTCCCGCACCCGTACAGATCGGCAAACGGGGTCATAAAGATGGAAAGCACGCTTTCCACACGGGGAAGGATATACGCATTGTTCATCAAAATAGCGACAATTTCCCACAATACGAGAACAAGTGCCGGAAGTATAAGTTTAATGTACCATTTCATATTTTGTCTTATTCACCTTCCCTTTGTTTTATTAATGTAGACTTTACAGAATATCAAATGTTTGAGGTCGAACAGAGCTTTTGTAGGGCGATCTCTCAAATTTTCTCTCCCCATTCCATACTGATAAAAAAATGGAAAAATGATTACGCGGATTTGACCACGTAGGTGATGCCGGCAGATTCGAGAGCCGACTTTAGCATGACATCCTGGATAGAGCCGAGCTGGGGATCACCGAGAACAACATTTTTGCCTTCGGCGCTGCGTGACTTCACCCAGGCAACAAACCCATCCCAATCGTTGGCCGGGGAGGAGAGGGAAGCTACAAGTCCGGATCCTTCAAGCATGATCGGTGAGAGGATCTTGAGACTCATGTCACCGGTACTCTTATCAACTGCGCTGATAAAAGGCGGAGTGCCGGCAAGTGCATACTGAATGGCATTCTGCTGGAGAAGGGTCATCAGCTGGGATCCACCAGTTCCTTCGACAAGTTTGACATCGGCGACCTTCTTACCGTTGATGTAGAGTTCGGCATCAGTGATCTTACCGGTCTTTTCCGTGACAGGTTTCAGGTAACAGTTATAGGTATTCTTGAAGTATTCCCAGTCCTTCAGGAGAACGAACAGGGGTGCGTGATGATCACTGGGCAGGTATCCGATCGAGATGGTCGATGTCGGAGCAGGCGTGATGAATATTCCGCTTTCTACCTGTGCAACTGCCGCATCATACGGACCAAAGTCGTAAAGAATTGCTGCGGACTCATCCTTAGATGTCGATGCGAGTTTTGCAGTAACAAGACCAAGTTCGCGCTGGGACAGGATGAATGCCTCATTGCTGTCCATCCAAGACTCGGTAACTTCGCTGGAGAACTTGATTGTAGGAATCGAGGTCTTCATCACATCAATCGAACTGACGGTCACATTTCCATAGGTCAGGTTCTGGCTGGAGAAGAGCCAGTCAGCAGTCAGGACTGCTGCATTATCCGGATTATCGTTTATATATTTGTTTCCAAGAATCATCAATGCCGAAAGACTTGCAGCGACATCAGGATTCTCCAGAGCTTTGGAGTTGGCACCGAACACACAGCAGGTATGATTTTTCCAGGTTCCTTCAGGTGGAAGATCCTGACTGTATGAAATCACTTTTCCGATGTTCCCTTCTAAGGCAACGGCAACAAAAGGCTGCCAGTTGATGTATCCGTCGATCTGGCCGGTCGCCAGAAGTGACGGCATTGTTCCGGCTCCAGTATAGAGAATCTCCACGGTAGCATTATCACTTCCGGGGTCAGTACATCCTGCGGTAAAAACCACCATGACACACATAACGAGTGCCATAAAAATCAGAATCAGCTTTTTCTGCATATACCTATGTTGGCTTATCGATGATATCAATCAATCGCAACGCATAGTATATTTTTTTGTTAAAAATAGTCAATTGGAATATACATTAATAGAATACAGTATAATTGTTTGCGCACTCCCGCGAGTTTTTCTATCCTTAAGGAAAATTTTCACGGCGTCACCGGAAAACCTTTCTTTTAATGAGGTTTAGAGACAATATAATAAGAACAAATGAGAATATTGATACTTGGAGCCGGAGCAGTTGGACTCTCAATCGCCGCAAAATTATCGAAATATGCGGAAGTTTATGCTGTATGCCGGGAAAGATACAGTACGTCAATAAAAAAAGACGGGTATTATTTGACAGGCATCTGGGGAACGGAAACTTTCCGTTTTCCCTGCGGCACAGTCCCCCCCAAAGGATCATGGGATTATATCATTATCTCCACCAAAGCCGCCGCCACACGGGAAATCTGCGAGCAGTATAATCATCTGTTCGGCGAGGCTGAGATAGTTAGTCTTCAGAACGGGATCGGCAATGAAGAGATTATTGCCGAATACACAGAACACGTACTAGGGGCAATGATCATTACCGGATTTGAATGGAAAGCTGATAATGCAGTGTTTGTATCAGTCGACGGAGGAGAGACGGTCTTTGGAAGATTCCCAAGTGGGAATGATGAAAAAGCAGACTGCCTAGCTGAACTGTTCACCAAAGCAGGAATCAGATCAGGTTCAACCAATAATATCAGAGGGACCATATGGTCAAAAGCACTCTACAGCTGTTCGCTGAATCCCCTTGGTGCGATCATGGAATGCCCGTACGGCGACCTGCTCAGAGAACCTGCCTGGAAGATCATTACCCATATTGTTAACGAAGCGTTCGAAGTGGCACGCGCAGAAAATATCACACTGATACAGAAGACTGCAGACGAATATCTTGAGTTTCTGAAAAACAAGAAAATCCCTCCGACAGCGGCACATTTCTCCTCCATGTATCAGGATATTGCTGCGGGTCGCAAAACCGAGGTAGATTACATCAACGGGGCGATCGTAGCACTCGGAAAAAGACACAATATCCCCACACGGGTGAATGAGACGATTGTCAATCTCACGCATTTCAAAGAGGAACTGCCATGCCGATAAAACGATCTGCGATGATTCTTGCAGGCGGCGAAGCACGACGGGTAAACGGACGCGAGAAATATCTGTTTTCCTATAGGGGATGTTCCTTCATCTCCAGGCTCGTGATGACTTTCGAAGGGCTCGTTGACGAGATTCTCATCGTTGCAAAAAACGAGAGGCAAACCGAGCATTTTGCAGGATTACCCGCAATCGTCAGATGTACCTGGGATAAAAAATACGGACTCGGGCCAATCGGAGGCATCTCAGCAGGCTTGGATGAGATTCAGGGTGAACTAGTGTTCATCTCAGCATGTGACATGCCCACCATCCATAAACCGATCGTACAATATTTGTTTGAGAACATCGATGAATACGATGCAATCATCCCCGAATGGGAAAACACCGACCTTGAACCGCTCCATGCAGTCTATAGAGTATCGGCACTCAGAGAGTATATCGCCAAACATGAGTCACTTTCACTCCGCGACATGATCACTACGCTGAACACAAAACGGATCCCTCCAGAGATGTTTCGAACGATCGATCCACAACTTGAAAGTTTCAGAAATGTAAATACGCTGGAAGAACTTCTTGCCATGGGTCCCGAAGCCGCATATCAGGAAAAACATCCTGAGAAGTAATACATTTACAGTTTCGTGCGAATCAAGCCGCCTGATAAAACAGCAATAAAAAAAAGAGACGAAGTTATGACTCGTCTTCTTCTGACTCTTCTTCCTCTTCCTGTTTGAGCTCGACATTGGCGATATCAAACTGGCGGAAAGCGAGTTTCTTAGCTTTGATGATATTTCTACCTTCTTTACCGATGGCAAGACCGCGGTCGACATCTGCAACCTCAATATAAGCAACTTCGGTATTTTCCTCTTCATCCTCTTCGAAGATAACGGTCTGTACCTGGACAGGAAGGAAACAGTTTCTGATAAACTGAACTTTATCCGGGTTGTATTCAACGACCTCGACTTTCTTACCGAAAGCGTCAGATGCCTTCTTGATGCTGGCGCCCTTCTTTCCGATTGCAAGTCCCATCTCTCCCGGATTGATAACGAAGAGAATGCGGCCGAATTTATCATCGACAACACAGTCTCTTGCACCTGCACCGGTGAGATTTTCAAACTGGGCAATCATACGCATGGCGTCTTCGGAAATGGTAATCTCACTCATATTTATTCACTCTTAAGGGAGAGGATATCAGATTCGCCCGCATTGACGATCGCAAGGACGCTGATCATGTGGTCTCGACCACATTCTTTACCGAGCTGACGGGAGCTTCCTTTAAATTCATAAAGGGAGACGCTTTCGTTTCCTGCAAGAAATGCACGGACTTTAGCCGGGGCATTCTTTGCGATAATAACGAGTTCTGCTTTGTTTTCAGCAATGATTTTCTCAACAGAGTTCTGGCCGAGGGTGACCTCGCCGGTTTTCATTGCTCTTCTTAAAGATAAATTGAAATCCATTTTTTTCACCTTTTTGAGGTTCACTGCACTCTGGACAAGACTCAGGGGAGGTGAGTCCCAAACAGTATTCTTGTCCTTCCCGCAGGCCGCCGGCTTCATACATGAAACCGGGAAGTTTCTTCAGGAGCTTCCTTCAAAACTCTGTATATATTGACACTCAGAAATAATGAAGGTATCCTCGCACAAACGAAAATAACACAAATACTGGAACAAAAAAAGAGAAGATTAATCTCTTCCGTAGAAACCGTGACCGGAGTCCCTTCTGGGGGCTGACGGACCACTGCTTCCACGGCTGAAACTTCTTCTGTCACTACTGCCGGAGCTCCGGTCACCGCTGCGGTAGTTACTTCCGCCGCGATTTCCGTAGGAAGACCCTCCACGGTTGTTGCCGTAACTGCGGCGATCTCCGCCTGAGTTGGATGAACCTCCGCTTCTGTATCCTCCGGAGGAACCTCCGCGCCGGTCTCCGCCTTTGTCCCGGTCACGCTCATGTTCTTCCTCTTCAGCAGTACGTGGTGCTGCGATGGAGATCTCAAGTTCCTGACCACGAATGGTCTTGGAACCCATGACCTCGGCAACAAGATTTGCATGCTCTAAGGGAACATCAACATAGGAGTAGTTGTTGTACAGATCGATCCTGCCAATTGAGGAGCCCGGAATGTCGCACTCGCCTGCAAAGGCTCCGACGATATCCTTCGGGCGGATCTGCTGGTTCTTACCAAGAGATATCCGGAATCTGACCATTCCCGGCTCAGCACCGCTGCTCTCAACAGTTCCGGGAGTAAACGTCTCAGAGATCGAGGCAGAGGGCTGAAGAGGCTTTATGTCCTCACTTTGACTGGCATTCTTACCGGAATCAAGGTGCATCTTCAGAAGAGCTGCCGCAACCTGAATACTGGTTACTTCTGCTGTGGATTCCGAGTCAGTCTCGGTTTCCGTCTCAAGAAGCTGCTCAACGAGGGGAAGATACATATCAAGATTTCCTGCAGCCATGATATCCCGGACTTTGTCCAGGAAGATCTGCTGTTTCATCTCAGCTACATCATCCAAAGTCGGCAGAGGGGTCTTGGCGATCTGGATCTTTGCATATCGCTGGATATCCCTGAGTTTGTAGATCTCACGCGGAGCAACAAACGTCACGGATTTTCCGGCCCTGCCTGCACGAGCAGTTCTGCCAATACGGTGAACATAATACTCGACATCCTGCGGGACATCATAATTGAATACGATATCCACATCATCAACATCGATACCTCGTGCTGCAACATCCGTTGCAATCAGGACATCGATGGTACCGGCCCGGAAGCGTGCCATGACACGGTCCCGCTGCTGCTGCTTCATATCTCCATGGAGAGCTTCCACAAAGTATCCGCGCGCCTGCATCCGGCTCATTAAATCATCCACCGTTCTCTTCGTGTTACAGAACACGAGTGCGAGTTCGGGGTTGTTCATATCAAGAGTGCGGCAAAGTGCTTCGAGTTTGTCGCGTTCTCTGACCTCAATATAAGTCTGTTCGATCTGAGGGACCGTAAGTTCCTTACGGGTGATCTTCAGGAACTGAGGATCATGCTGGAACCTTCTGGTGATGTCCAGGATCGGCTGCGGCATAGTGGCCGAGAACAGGATAGTCTGCCGGTCCTTGGGTGTATCTCGGAAAATATCCTCGATATCATCACGGAATCCCATATCAAGCATCTGATCAGCCTCATCAAGGATGAACATCTTGATCGAGTCAAGATGCAGAGTGCCACGTTTGATGTGATCAATTACACGACCCGGAGTTCCGATGACGACCTGCACATTGCCTTTGAGGGCACGGAGCTGACGGTCGATCGGCTGTCCACCGTAAATCGGGACTACATTCAGCCCTTTTTTATATTTCATCAGCCGAGAGAATTCCTCAGCGGTCTGTATTGCAAGTTCCCTTGTTGGTGACAGGACGAGTGCCTGTACATTTTTGTTATCTGGATCAAGCCGTTCAATAATTGGAATCCCAAACGCTGCCGTTTTTCCCGTTCCCGTCTGAGCCTGCCCCGTTACATCTTTCCCATCAAGGATATGTGGTATTGCCATTGCCTGAATAGGTGTTGGCTCCTCAAATCCCATGTCGCCTATCGCCTGAAGAATTTCTTCAGAGATCGCGAAGTCCGCGAATGTTTTAGTTTCCTCCATTCTTCTTACATATGAGCGCTATGAGGTTATAGAATGGTTGGTGGTATTTTTCCAGAACCGATGTAACTATCATAATGCATGAGAAGCTAATATTCACCCAGAATGGTACGGGTATTTATAGCAGTCGAACCTGACGAAGAGATAAGAAATAGACTGGAAAAGGCCGGGATGTCCTTTCGGGAATCACATGCACGACTGACTCTCTCGACAACAGATCAAATGCACATCACGCTGAAGTTTTTGGGAGAGATCCCAACGAGCAGTATTCCAAAGATCACCGCAGCTCTGCAAAATGTGAAAGGCACATCATTTCAGCTGACCGCAGCTAGGGTCAGTACGTTTGGTCAGCGGGTCATCAAAGCCGAGGTAACCGATCAGGGATCCTGTGCGGCTCTTGCAAAACAGATCGACGGATTCCTGCTCCCACTCGGATTCCCAAAAGAAACCCGACCGTTCTCCCCCCACATCACTCTTGCACGTATAAAGGAATACGCACCTGATCTTGCAGCGAAGACAGACGTACTCCGCGAAACGGAGTTCGGCACATCCATGATAGATGAGATACTCCTAAAGCAGAGTACATTAACCTCGAAAGGGTCAATATATACCACACTTGCCCGGGTGAAGTTATGAGAGATAAAATAGAAGAGAAAATACTAGAGAACGTTCGACCGGCGGATGAGGAGCGGCGCGAAGTTCAGGAAATGGGGCAAAAACTCATCGATGCGGTGATCCAGGTTGCCGGCGTTCCGGCGATGATGACGGGGTCGGTTGCCCGCGGTACTTGGGTGCGCGGCGACAAAGACATAGATATCTTCATGATGTTCCCAACGTCTTTCTCACGGGAAGAGCTTCAGGAAAAAGGGCTTGCCGCCGCATACGGTGTGGTGGAAATGTTCAAAGGCTCATCCGAGGAGAAGTATGCCGAACATCCGTATCTGAATGCCGTCATTGATGGATTCGATGTAGATCTGGTCCCCTGCTACCATGTCGCATCGACCGCCGAGATGAAATGTGCGGTCGACCGGACACCATTCCACACAAGATATCTGCTTGACCGGATCGGGAACCTTCGGGATGATGTTCTTCTTATGAAACAGTTTGCAAAAGGCGGAGGAGTATACGGATCGGATCATATGACCGGCGGATTCTCCGGATACCTCTGCGAACTGCTCATTCTCGCATACGGCGGATTTACCGAGCTTCTCCAGGCAGCAGCAACGTTCCGTTATGGTGAGGTCATCGACATCGAAGGATTCTATCCTGACAAAAAAACGATCAGGAAATTGTTCTCCGAACCGCTGATCGTCATTGATCCGACCGACAAATCCAGAAACGTGGCGGCAGCATTAACCCCCACACGCTTCTCCGAATTTATGGAGCTTGCCCGAGACTACTGCCAAAAACCTGATCCATGCTACTTCATCCCGGATGCACCCACATCGATCTCGAAGACAGATTTCATATCGATACTGGAAAAACGCGAAACCACAATGCTGGCCTTATCCTTTAAGACCCCGGCATACGTTCCGGACACTGTCGTCCCCCAACTGAGAAAAACGATGGAATCTATCAAAAATCAGCTGATCGGCGAAGGCTTCCCCGTTCACCGGGCGGAAGTGGCGATGGGGACAGAACGTTGTCTTATCCTCTTTGAACTGCTTGTTGCAACTCTACCGGCGATCATCCTTCGGGAAGGACCGCCCGTCTGGGTGCATGACAATGCAGACAGCTTTGTGGAAAAATATCTCCGGGAAAATGAGCACGCAGGTCCGTGGATCAGTGAGGATCGATATTACACCGAGGTCATCCGCAAATACACGCGTGCCTTTGACCTTCTGGCGGATCCGCAAAAGATCCTCTCTGGCTCGATCGGAAAACATGTGAGAATGTCGATGGAAGAAGGATACGAAGTACTCGTCGGCGAGGAGATCTGGTCCCCTGAATTCACCTTCTTCCTCTCGGCATACTTTGCGAAAAGTTCCCATGCAGTCAGAAAACTTCGGGTAATGCTACAGAGATGACATTATCAGATATCCTAAGAGATAATTCGCCGGCACTTGTCGCCCTTTCTGGAGGAACAGACAGTATGACTTTGCTCGCCGCGTTCGTGAAAGAAGGACTGCCGGTCACTGCCGCCACGATTCGATCTGAATTTACCGTGCCCGAAGAGATCAAACGGGCAGAGGAGTTCGCACGAAAGCTTGGTGTTGAGTGGAAAGTCATCGACGTTTCAGTGTTTTCCGACGAACGTCTAAAACTTAACCCGCAGGACCGATGTTATATCTGCAAAAAACTCATCATGACCGCACTTCTCGAAGTTGCTGACGGAAAAACAGTCTGTGACGGGACACATGCGGATGATTCCGCAGAAGACCGACCCGGTAGAAAAGCCCTAACGGAACTAGGCATCACCAGTCCGTTTGCATTGGCAGGAATCGGAAAACAAGAGATTTATTCTCTAGCAAAAGAACTTGGCATCCCAGTAATTCCCTCATCTTCATGTCTTGCTACACGGATTCCATTCGGCGAGGTGGTTACTGAAGACAACCTGAAAAAAATTGCAGAAGCCGAATTGTTCCTGCGGGAAAAAGGAATCTCAGGAATGCTTCGTGTACGTCTTTCATCAGGACACGCAGTCATTGAAACCGAAAAAAATGAGAGTGCCAGCGCAGAATTATATGCAGATGATCTGAAGACCTTCGGGTTTTCCACAATAACATTCACGGAATACAAAACAGGAGGAGGAAACTCATGGAACAAAATACAGCAGTAATGGTTCGGATAGGGGAGCTCTGGCTCAAAAGTGAGCCGGTAAAAAAACAGTTCATGCTTGCTTTGACGAGGAACATCAAAACAGCACTGGACGCACAGAAAATCGACTACTCCATCGAAGAGTATCGGGGCCGCATCCTGATCTTCGGCGACACAAAACGAATCGCTCCGATTGTTTCAAAAATCTTCGGTATCGTTGATGTCAGTATCTGTGAGACCACCACAAATCAGCCGGAAGACATGGCAAAAACGGCCCTGAAGTTTGCCGAGAAAAAACTCAAACCCGGCATGCGGTTCGCTGTCCGGGCACGACGCCAGCATGTGAGCGGGTTTACGAGCCAGCAGCTTGCCGGCATGATCGCCGATGTGATCTGGGAAAAGATACCTGATTTCGTGGTAGATTTAGATAATCCGGAGTATGAAGTTTTTGTGGAAGCAAGGGAATACGGCGGTATTGTCTACGATGAAAGGATCCAGGGACAGGGAGGTCTCCCTCTTGGAACAGCAGGACGTGCCGTGGCTCTTCTCTCAGCCGGCATCGACTCCCCTGTCGCCGCATGGCTCATGATGAAACGAGGTGTCGTGATCTCCGGCGTCTTCATGGATGGGGGGAGATGGGCGGGACCTGCCACGCGGGATCTGGCAATGGACAACGTGCGGATCCTTTCCACCTGGTGTCCCGGGCGCGGCATTCCACTCTGGATCGCGAACCTCGAACCATTCTTCGATGCGATGACAAACTCATGCGACCGGCATTATACCTGCCTCTTCTGTAAAAGATTCATGATGCGGGTGGCTGAAGAGGTGGCAAAGCAGAACAAAATGGAGGGGATCGTCTCAGGAGAAAATCTCGGGCAGGTAGCATCTCAGACATTACAGAATATGGGCGTAATTACCGAATCGGTGAAACTTCCCGTCCTGCGCCCTCTCCTTACCTATGACAAAGAGGAGATCGTGGCGATTTCCCGGCGGATCGGCACATATCACGAAAGTCCGGGTGATACGGGATGTCTTGCGGTCCCAAAAAAACCGGCAACCCGTTCCGCTCAGGAGCTTATCGATTCCGAGGAGAAAAAAGTTGACATGGATAAACTCGTCCGGGAAGCCGTCCAGTCAGCCGAACTCTGGATCGCGAAGGACGGAGAGATATTTCAGAAAATACTCTCCGAATGAGCGATCAGTTTTCCTCTTAACAACACACAATCTATTTTTACCACAACGACTAATATCATAAGGTCCGGAGCCGAGATAGTCTAGTCCGGAAAGGCGGTGGCCTTGAAAGCCTCTGGTAGTAATACCTCGGGAGTTCAAATCTCCCTCTCGGCGCCATTTTGAATCAGTCTCTTTTCGCTTTCTTTATCACTGTTATCAACCAATATACCATCATATGTGTATTGCCGTTCCCGCAGAAATTCTTGAGATCCGCGACGGAAATGTCGCACTAGTTGATTACGGTGAACTCCAGCAGGAGGTCCGCATCGATCTTGTTGACGTAAAAGTCGGTGAGTTCGTTCTTGTGCATGTAGGATTTGCTATCCAGCGGCTATCTCGTGAAGAGGGCCTGGAAACGCGGGAACTATTTAAAGAAGTTTATAAAGCGATGGAAGAGTCGGACCATGCATGAATCCGGAATCGCCTACGATGTTTACGTGACTTCGAAGAAGGCGGCAGAAGAAAATCATGCAACGGTTGTGAAAACCATATTTGTGGACGTCGGTTCCATGGCCATGGTCAATCCGGAGCAAGTGGAGTTCATGTTCCGCACATTCATTACCGACGACCCTTTGTTCGCAGAAACAAAGCTCGTTTTTAACACTATTCTCCCTGTTGCCGAGTGCGAATGCGGCTACAAAGGACCGGAGATCTTTGTCTGCCCCAACTGTGGGAAACTGCCCCACATGATCCAGGGAAGAGAGATCGTCGTGAAAAATCTTGAGATCGAAACAGGTGAATCAGCATGAAAAAGGATACTGAAGTAAATATGATGCACGGTGCCGGCGGAGAGGTAATGGG
>Ga0265295_1000863_pt1 | contig 57425 bp, 78 predicted proteins | sample Munlansysbiofilm_FD_192503 | JGI IMG/M metagenome (GOLD analysis project Ga0265295, IMG submission 192503) | Leachate microbial communities from a municipal landfill in Southern Ontario, Canada - Methane capture system biofilm | ecosystem: Engineered > Solid waste > Landfill > Unclassified ... | reverse complement strand
GTAAGTTTCAGCACATCCTGAAAATAAAATTGCCGCAACGGCAAGACCAAAAAGAGATACTTTTTTTAACATTGTTTTTCCTTTAAATTTAAAATATGTTGACGATGCTTCTCGTCGATTCTTTTTCAAGCACGGGGAGTGCTTCGGCAAGCTCTAGGTTCATTTTGACAGCTTGAGCAAAGACTCTTGTACTTTCGTTCGTATTGTGAATGTAGTTCTTGACGTTGACATCGATGACCGCTCTAAATGTGTCGTCTTCGAGCAGTTTCGCACCGACCGCTCCCGCAAGAGCAGCCGTAGCACCTATGAGCAGAGAATCCCCTGTTCCAGAACCTGAGCCCATTGCTACAACTGCCGAAGTTGTTCCAAGGCCTGCCGCGGTTTTAATTGCCTGCGCTTCTTTAAGATTGTTTGCAAATAAAACGTTCACAAACAATCCGTAGGTTGCTTCGGAGGAGCTTGATGCTAGATCGTACCCTTTGGCTTGAAGCGACTGTTTGATGCTTGTTTCCAAATTCATATTTTCGCCGCCGCTGTTTGCGGTGTTGGTTACTTGTACATAAATCGATTTTTTCACTTGCTGTGAATGATCAATTAAAATGGTACGCGAAAGTTTTGAATTTGTTTCGAGCGACATAGTGCCGCAGCCACTCAGAAGAACTCCGGCGACCGCAACACTGCATAATAATCCTCTTACCATAATATTACCTTTTCTTAAGATAAATAATTATACAAAATATTTCAAAAAAAACATCTATTTTGTATCGATTATTTTTAAAAGCTCTTGGATGAGTTCAACCGCTTTTTCTTGCTTATCCGGAGCCAGCCTCTTGATGTTCTTCAAGTTGATATTTTTAATATCTATGTTTAGTTGATCCGTTGAGTGTTTTGCTTTGTTTGATTCAGCCAAAATTTTGTCTACAAAGGCGGCGGTTTCCCTTTTACTGAGCTTCTTTTCTAAAACCTCTTGGATTGTAATTTTAACCTGCTCGTCATCTTTAAGTTTATTGATGATTTGGGCATTTGTAAACGCAAGTTCCCCGGAGCTCAATACCTCTTTGATCAATGGGTGCATATTTAGCATACTTAGCCTATTGATAAGACCGCTGATGCCTATTTTTCCTGTTTTACGAAGCGCCTCTTCAACCTGCTCATACATTGCGTGATCTTGCTCACCAAGTTTTTTGACCTGGTTTGTCGTGAAATTTTTAAACCGATTTAAAAGAGAAATACATTTCTCTTGTGTCACACCTATAGTAAGAGAGAGATAGTCGATGATCGCAAGCGTCGAATCATAAATACTCAGATCTTCTCGTTGAAGATTTTCCGTAGTCATAATCAGAGATGCTTGTGAGTCACTTATATTTTCAAGGATGATTGCTTGAATTTTTTCTTTCCCTAAAATTTTCATTGCTTCGATGCGGCGATACCCTATAATTCTCTCTAAATCTCCATTAGCGAGTTTTCTGACGACTATTGGGTAAAGAAGTCCTATCGCGTCAATTGATTTGGATAGTTCTAAAATCGAGCTTTTTTCGATGTATCTGCGATCGTGAAAAGCAGGTTCTTTAATATCGTTTATCAATACTTCAACAAAAACCCCCTCTTCTCTTTTTTGTACAATGTTTTGCTGTAGCGCTTCCGCTTCTTTAAGATTTTTGCTAACAGTTCGAGCAGATACATTTACGCGCATTGGTAATTTTGCCATCTAGTCCCCCTACTTCTTGACGCTTTTTACAATTCTTTTACAAAGTTTTTCTATTAAATAAAGAATGTCTTTTTTTCCATTTTCGTAGGTTTCTACGAAGTCTTGCAAAAAATACCTTACAGCTTGTGCGTTTGAGAAAACAGAACGTTCCGGAATCGCTTCAAGCACAGTTATATCAAGCTTAGAAATAAACTCGTAGCTTCGAATTGCTTCAATATAAGATGTTTCAATCTCAGCCAACGTCTCTTTATCGTCACGACGTTGCTTGTTGTATTTTGTAGGCAATACAAAAAGATGGTCATAGTTTACATCATAGTCTCCTATAACCTCATTAAGCACGCCTAAAAATTCATTTGCTCCTGCGATTGCATTCGTTTTTGTTTCGATAGGAATAACAAGGATATTTGATGCCAAAAGAACATTCTTAAAAAGAGTTCCCGTTGAAGGTAGAGAATCAATTATGATGTAATCATAATTTGATTTAATCTTTTCAATATATTTTTTAAGCAAGAGATCCCTACCTCCTGCAACTCCTTCCGCTGCCGAACCCATTTTGTTGCCGGGCGAAGGAATTAAATGCAACTCTTTGATTGGGACGCTAGATGGATTCGTCTGTTTTACAAAATCAGTAATATCAAGCGGTTCAATAGTTTCTCTATTGAAAATCTTAATTATACTGTTTTGCTCCATATAAGCATCAAGATCACTTCTGTCATAAACGCTTTCAAGGTTCAACAAATGTGTTAAAGTCGCTTGCCCATCGAAATCTATCATAAGAACTTTGTATGTTTTTGATAGTTCTCTGGCAATCGTACTTGAGTAAGTTGATTTTCCCACCCCGCCTTTTTGATTAATAAAACCGATAACTTTGCCAAGCATAATATTTCCTTTTAAAAAACTAACCATCCGGATAGTTAAATTATAAAACCTACCTACTTAAAAAATAAGTAATGAGGTATATTAGCATTTTTAGTAAGTCTTGTAAAGAGTAAAATCAATTTTAACCATCCGGATAGTTAAAATTTTTGAAGATGTTTATGGGGGAGGTAAATTATCTAACCATCCGGATGGTTAGATTTTTATTATGTGGTTGCCAGGCTAATAACTTTTTTATTATTGATTATTGAATTTTTTAATACTATCTTTCCGTCTTCGCAAAATACTAAATTTTGAATTGGTTTCTTTTTTGTTTGTTTGTTTTTAAGCCATTGAACTTTTGCTTCTCTTTCTTTATCGCCGTTTAGAACTCTCAAAAATATCTTGGGTAAGTGAGGAACGATAGAAGAGTTTTTTACACCCAAACCACCTTTTTCATAATCATTTTTACTTCCGAAGGCTATTAAAAAACACACCATCCCTGTTTTTTTCATTACTCTATCAATTTGGATTGCAACGTCTTCAATAGCATCTGTTTTTTCCCGAAAACGATCATTCTCTATAAGATGTAGTGTTTCAATTACAACAAGCTTTACTCCACTCGCCGCGAATCTATAAAGGGTTACAATAAGACTCTGCATAGAAAAAGCATCAAAATTCGTAAGTATATTTTGGGGTTTTTTAATAATGCCGTTTTTAACCATTTGCACTAAACGTCTTTGATAGTCTTCTTTACCAAACTCCAAGGAAACAATACCGGTTTTGTTGGTCAAAGAAGCATGCTCGGCAATACTAAAACTTATGTGTGTTTTACCTGTTTCCGGTTCCCCTACAACCAAAACCATTGTTCCTTTTTCAATGCCATCTGGAAGCACCTCCAAAAATGGTGGAAAATTCAAAGATATGTTTTCCGATAAACCATGTTCTTGATACTCAAGCAAAAGCTCTTCTCCGTCAAATATGGTATTTCTTGAATTTTCATTCTTCTGCAGGTCCTCAATAGAAATTGCTATATTGGTGAGAATCTCACCTGGCTCTTTATATTCATTAACATCACTTTGTATAGATGGTATAAGTTTTAATACATCCCGAAGACTTTTTCTCTTTTTTATTTCGTTTGCATAGACCATTATATTAGACACGGGATTAGCTGTTAAAATATCAATAAGAACATCTGCATAATTGTTAAACTTGCCAATCTTTTCTAGCTCAACCTGCAACATATTTTCGTCAATTTCTATATTGTTGCTTGCCAACTTTTGCATAATGCCATAAATATCAGCATAAGCCGGCAAATAAAAATCTGTACGATTCAAATAAGTCAACACATTGATTTCTTTCGATCGCGTGTCTTCAAGTGTTTCATATATGAGCGTAGCAAGAATTGATTTTTCAAAACCAGTATTGTAGAGATCAACCATCTATGCAACTCCATTCATTTTTATTTTTTGCGTCGCTATTAAATTTGCCATCTTTTCGCAAGAAATGTCAGTAAAAACAATATCGTCTGCATCGATAGTGTTTTCGAGATAATTCCATGTACCAACATAAGAATCGTTTTTATATTGAAGTGTAATTGTTTTGCTATACTCTTTGGTTTTGTCATATTTACCGTTCATCAGCCACATGTTTACCAAACTTAACCAATCTTTACTTTTTCTATTTTTTTCTTTGTAATATTCATACATGCTAAATATAAAATGTAAAGGCGAAAAAAGATTTTGTTCTATTGCAGCGCTTAATGCTGCATAAATGAATTTCTCGTCATCAATTGGGAAAAGTTGCATTTTTGTTTTTGGTTCTTGAGTTTTTCTTTTTACGTGTAGTACATCATATAAAAAAGCGAGAGATTGTGATGGTGTTTTTACATTCTCAACATCAAATGAAGAACTAATTAATCTCATGTATTCCATATCATACAAAACATCAATAATAGTCGATGTTTGAAAAAGTTCAATTACTTGTCGTTCGCACTCTAACTCATGAAGTGCCTCTTTTTTCCAAGCTTCTACTGTTTTTCCAGCCAGTGAAGTTAATGAAGGAATATCGCTATTGAGTTGTTCAGAAATAGACATTGCAAATGCTCTTACACTTTCAAAGCGATTTTTTAAGTCTTCGTCATTTTGTAAGATTTGTAGTGCAATATAATATGACGATGCTTCGATACCATCCCTCGGAGATTTTTCGTAATTAGTGATTACCCATCTAAACTTTTCGATCGGCACTTTGGTAGATGGAGCTGATTCATCCCCCCACTCATATCCTTTACGCTTTAAAATATAACTGATCTTTTTTTTCCCAAGACGGTTAATTTCTTCAATACAAGGATCTATGATCGTTTTTAAATAGCGATCAAATCGCTTGTAGTTGTGCCCGAATTTTTTCTGTAAATCCTCCGGAGTAAAATCCGTTAAATGCCTATACTCTTGTGCATGTTGAATTGAAGTCGTATAAGTATCTATTGCATAGGTATTTTGCAATTGTAGTTGTTGTCTAAAAGCTGGATCAAGAGATACGTAATCGGTCCCTTGGCACACGATATGAGGAAGTACCTCTTTTGAGAAAGTAAAAACAATTTTTTTTACAAATTGCTTCTTGTTTCTGAATGCTTTTTGGTCGATAGGATTAATTTCGGCATCAACAAGTTCTTGTATATCTTTAAAATACTTCCCTATCTTTTGATCGATCGCGATATCAACACCGATTACTTCTATTCTTGTTTTAAACTCAGTAACCTTCACTGTCATAGTGTCTAAATCGATTACATCTCTTTTAACTTCGCGCCCTGCCCTGTTTAAGATGCTTAAAATTGTCTCAATCTGTATCTTAAAGGATTTTGCAGACTTTAGTTTTGATAGATTTAAGAGTTCGTCTAACCCTATTTCTAATGTAGGGTTATCGGGATATTGATCTAAAATAATCTTGTCGATCACCTGCTGAATAGCCCCTGCCCTTATTCTCTTTTGATCAAAAGTAAGATTTGGTTTATTAAGCCCGTGCTTTGAAAATTTCTCCTCAAGTTGAAGCAACGCTTCCTCTCGCAGTTTAAAGTAATCAAGCTGCTTGTTTACTTGCTTTTGAAAGTAACCCACTAAAGCATCGTTAATGCGTTCCTGATTAGGAGAGTTGGCTTTAATCTTGGTTTCAACGCGCTTACCATCAATAACGCGAACCAAAGTTCTATGAGGTTGCTTCACATCCCCTTGAGCAAAAGCGCGATCTATTCTAAATTCGTGTTGTTTTATTTTTGTCAAAATTAAATCATTATTTTCAATTGCCATCTCTAGTTCTCCTTTAACAATTAAAAAAGTATAGCATATGCACCTCAAAAAAATAACACTACACTTAAAATGTACCTCCTAAAAGATATAAAAAAAGATAAATAGTCGTCAATGAAGCAACGAGTATATAAGAAGATTACAATGATGTCACTCAAAAAATCAACAAAACGACAATGGTGTCACTCAAAAAATCAACAAAACAGCAATAATGTCACTCAAAAAATTAATATTCTGAGTAGAATCTCTCAGTAAATTAATAAAGAGTTAAAAAAATCGTTAAAATGAAGAAAAAAAATATTAATTTGTCGTTTTAATGAGTTTTTTTTGTTATGTTTTTAGTGTGTCGCAGAGTTAATGGCATCTTATTGTTTACGTTGCAGAGTTAATGACATCTTGTCGCAGAGTTAATGACATCTTATTGTTTACGTTGCAGAGTTAATGACATCTTGTCGCAGAGTTAATGACATCTTATTGTTTACGTTGCAGAGTTAATGACATCTTGTCGCAGAGTTAATGACATCTTGTCGCAGAGTTAATGACATTAATTTAGTTTTAAGAAATGCCTAGAAACATCGTTTACGTCGATGTTTTGAGAGATGTTTTTTTCTCAAAAAATGCTTCTCTATATTAAATAAATAAAGATATATTCTTTACTGTATTTTTCGACTTCAATAATTCTTCCAAAGAGCGAGATGAATTATTCCTCAATAAATTTCAGAAAAGTTTACAACGATCCCATAAAATTACCAAAAAAGAAAAAGTATGCTAAAATAAGAGATATTTTTGTATTTCTTATTTCAACATGCTTTCTTGAGTATGATGAGGTAAGATATTATTACAATCGCCATGATTGTAATGTAGGGGCTTTACTATCTTAGTTTAACCCTTGAGCACCTATGTGTGCCATACGCCTAGAGCGTAGAAGGACCTCAACACAGTTGAAGTTCAAACAGATGAAACAGATGCCCGTAGGGTACTCAATACCCTACCCGGGTATCTGTGTACTTAGAGTTTTACTCCTAACGGAGTTTTCACACGCAAAGACGTGGGAATCTCCGTATGGGGACTCCTGTGTCTTTTTAAGTCTCAGGAGAACAAAAAATGATATACCTATTATTTTTATTTATATCCTTGTTGTTTATTTACAACACTCCTCTTTTTGGTCTTTTTATTAATTTTATCAGAAAGAAATCTTTTATAATGAGAGGTATTGCTATTTTTGGTGATGCTCTTTATATGATTGGTGGAGGTGTTGTTGCAAGCGTTGTATTTTCAATTGGTTTAGATAAGTTTACTTTTGTAGATTTGTTCACCAACTATGGTACAATATTGGTGCTGATAGGAGCTTCCATCAGGGAGTTTTTTAACGAAATAAACAAAAAAGGATAGGTTATGGAACTTTTGGTAGGATTAGGAATGATCGCTGCTTTTATAGCATTCGGCATCCTAAAAGCTTCAAAAAAAGATGATAGTCAAGGTTATTGCAACCTTCATTAAAAATCACAAACTTGTCTTAACCTCTTAAGACGAGTTCAAAAATAAACCGCCATTAAATCCCCTTAATAATATGTCCCGATGTTGATTTTTAACACTGATTAGGCGCAGAGGGATTTTTATTGTCAAAATTTTAGTTGCTTCATAGAAGCCTACCCACAAGGGCATACACAGTTACTGCCCTTTAGGGTAGGTATGCTCTTTTTTCTCATAAAAGGAGATATTATGACAACAAGACTAGCTAGTCCTTTGGCAACATCACACACGTCATCAATGAGTTATAGACTTTGGTACCAAAGCAATAATACGCTTAAACACAAAGAGACTCACTGGGGAACGATAGAGGAGATGGATGCCTACATTGAAATTTTCGACGTTCTGAGAATCGATCATAAATTGGCAGATACAAAGGAATGGGTGACAGTATGGCAGACAAAACAAGTCTCCTAAAAATTTAACCATCCGGATGGTTAAATAATCTAAACAATAAAATTGCTCACATGAGCCTACCCAAGAGGGACATATATAATCCCTCTAAGGGATAGGTATGTCTTCTCTACAAGAACATAGAGGAGATAAACATGTTCAAAAATTTAATGAATTTCAAAAAACACTCAAACACTTTAGCTCGATTAATTGCTACTGTGCAATTAAAAGAAAACGGAGTTGAGTGTCATTTCGACAACGCTTCAGAAGCAATCGAGATGAGAGCTTCAAGAAGTGAAATTTTAGAGGCGTTGGATAAAGATGTATCAAAAAGCGCTGAGGTGTTGTTTAATGCACAGCCGATTATTGGCAGCATCAAAGACGGTAGAGTGAGAGAGTTTGACTCAATTTACAACACCATCGAGGATGTATTCGGTGCTACTTACGATAAAATAGAGAACACTATCACTTTATGTGGTGTTTCTTTTGAAGTGGGGGCTGTGTCAAACCACACAAGAGTTGAGCTCAAAGCTTTAATTCTCAAAGGTATCTTTGGGATAGAGCGTAAAGAACTCGTAGATGTACTCAAAACTCTCGTAAAATACGAAGAGACGAAAAATGAGTATGAAAAAGCGATTTTGTATCCATCAACTATCTTGGCGGACAAAATTATCGCTAAAGTGGTTGCTGAAGATGTTGCTTTTTCAAATGTGCGTAAAACAATGACGCACGAAGAGAGAGCGGCATTTGATACAACCTTTAGCCGCACAGGCATTGACGGTGTTATTCAAAACTCCTCATTTGTCAACAGTGATGGCGTGCAACAAATAGCTCCTTCGCATAAGCAAGCGGAGCTTCGCGAACTTTCATCGCTTCTTAATGGCAACACGAAATACGTGGAAGCTGTAGAGATCGACGGTGATGGTGATGTTGCTAAGATGACATCTCTTGTAAAGCAAGTGGAGCGTTTTCAATTAAATGCTTCATTCAAATTTACAATGAAGGCACGCAAGCTTGGTAACTACTCAGCTATCGGTCTTTTCATGCAGTCACAGCTTCTTGTGGCGGTGGAAGTGAGAACCACCGCAGCGGTGTTGCATGAGCTGGCTCACCTTGTTCACCTTGTGGATTTTGCAGATGATGCATATGTAAACTATCTCATCGCAAAGCTGACACCTATGGTTTGTGTTCCTGATGAACTTTCTAGTAAAACAGGATATTATCAAGAGCCTACAGAGGTGGTGGCACGTGCGTGCGAAATAGGTGCATTGTTTGCAAGAGAAGAGGGCGATGAGGTCCTAAACGATGATGACGGTTTTGCGATTATTAAACATAGAGATTTCTATGAGAATCTCAGTGGAATCTACTTTGACTTCCATACGTTTGATGAAAAAACAAAACAAGAGCTCATCGGTCTTTATAAGTTGTTCTTTAAAACAGCACACGGAGCTGCTCGCCCTAGCGGAATTGATAACTTCATCAAAATCGATACGAATTATGTTCGTGTTGAAAAAGAGAAAAGTTATCGCGACTTCATGAGAGAAGCTGCTGAACGAGCAGAGAAAGAGCTTCGCGCTCTCTACTCTCTTGTCAATGCTGACACAATCGATTTGATCTTCAAAAACAGAAAATCGGTTTCTGCTGAGGTTTTGGCTATGAAGATCTTATCAAACATCTCTTTTTGTGGAAACCATGCAAAAAAAATGACGGTTGATGTATGGGCGGAAGTCGTTGAGGATAAAGCAGCGGTGGTATCATACATCGTTAACTATATCCAAAACAACGTAAGCAAAAAAGAGTGGATCTCTTTCCTTGTGTCTATTCGAAAAAATGGCGCATGGGATAGGGTAAAAAGCTCTGTATTGCTTGGCGGCTTCAGCGATAAAGCTAGAAGAGACATTAAAAAAGCGCTTGTAGCAAAAGAGTCTCTCTGGCATGAGCAAGTCATTGAGTTCAACTCTACTGTCATGAAAACTAATCCGGCGGCTATGATCGATGCGGAGATGATTCAAGACGAAGAGTTTGTGTTGAGTGTTATCGATAACATCATTGATGGTGTCACTGCGCTTGATGCAAGTTTGGTAAAGTTGGAAACATTGGTTAAGTGGAATCGTCGTGTTTTGGAATCAAAAAACGAAAGAAGATTCTACGCATGGCTTATCCACCCGGCGTTAACGGACCATTTAGAGTTTATGGATGAGTGTATCTCCCATGATAAAATGGTTATCGGTAAAGCGTCGGAGAGATATCGCAACGATGCTGTACGCATGAAAAACTTTTTCGATAAATACGGTTACAGCTCTTTAATGGTTTACCTTGGTTCTGAACTAAAGGATAATACCGAGTTTGCAAGACCGATCGTAGAAGAAAATGATGCACATTTAGAATTTTTTACCCAAAAGGTAAAAGACGAACTTGCTAGAGCAGGGGAGGTTGATCTGTTTGAGGTTGAACTTAAAAAGATCCAAGCATCTCCGGCAAACACAAGATGCAAAGTTGCAAAAACTACAACAGATCCAAGACTTCTTGATATATTGGCAAAAGACAAAAATCAAGATGTTAGAGGTTATGTCGCCGGCAATACCTACACAGTGGCCGGCACTTTGATGGATTTGGCGAAACTAAAAGCGCCTCACATTAAAGCAGCTGTTGCCTCAAATCCTAATACTCCAAAACCTATTCTTGATCAGATGATGAAGTTAAAAGGTGAAGAGTACGTGACGGTGTTTGAGCACTTGGCGCGTAACCCAAAAATGGAACTTGCAGATCTTAAAAAGATTCTAAAAATGTTCCAGGAGTACCGCTACGTAAAATGGAATATCCTCTGCAATCCAAACATTCTTAATTACAACCATAAAGGTAAACTTACTTTATTCAAAGAGGTTGTGAGTGGGTGTATGAAAGATGAGGAGGAAGCGTTTAATCATGAGATGCGTGTACACGAAAGATTTACACCATCCAAAGAGTTTCTTCAAGCGGTGCTTGCCGACATAAATGCTTATATTGGTAATGGGTATACTGATGTATACAGTAAGCTGTTTGGAGATCTCATGGGTGGAGCGATATCCGCACAAATTAGCACTGAGAAAGAGGCGGTGCAAACCGCTCAACCAATATCTGTTGCACAAACATCGGAGGATCCGGCACAAGATTTCGAGGCTTTAATAGAGCAGGGCGAAATTGTTGCGTTTGAGAGAACTGATGGAAAAGGGGTAGAGGATGTTCTTCGTATCAAATCAGAGATTGAAGATTTCAAAAGCTTCAATCAATGGTTGATCAAAAGCAAACGAGGATATTATTCTCGCTTTGCAAAAGGATTTATCCTCTACCCTGAGTTTGCAAAAGAACTCAAACAAAAATTGCAAAGAGGCACTCAAGCGGCGGCTTCTGTTGCTGCGTCTCTTTACACCGCAGATATGCTTCAAACATTCGCAAATGGAACTCTTTTTTAGGAGATTGCGATGGAGATGAGCATATTGAATAACTGGGTATTGGGCTTAGTTGCATTAGAGGTGTTGCCTGTTCTATACATGTTGCACATGGGTAGTAAGGCATTGCATGAAAAAATGTTGATCCAAAAAGAGAAAGTGTTGCAAAGATGCACCTATGATGTTAAATACAGAAATAGGATAGCATCGATACTTTTTTTCTTTGCGGACATGGGGCCTAATGTTTCCTCTTTCAGCGTGATAGCTTTGTTTATTACGACGGAAGAGAAATGGGGAATCTTGGTAATTGTGTTCTTTTTTGGTATACTGATGAAAGAACTCTTCAGAGAGCTAAAAAATAAGTTCTACGGAGAAATAGAAAAAAGGAGTTCATGATGAACACTTTAACAGGGATCCTTATCATCGGAACAATTATTGCCATAGGGGTGATAGGAAATTATCTTCTTTCAAACGATTCCAAGCCTCAACATCATTAAATAGTTGCTTCATATGAAGTTTACCTATAAGGGCATGCATAGTCACTGCCCTGAAGGGTAGGCGTGCTCTTTTTTTCTCAAAAAAAGGAGATAATATGACAAATTCTATCTTTATAGTTGTATCAATAGCGACAAAAGAAATAAGCTCCAAAACAAAGGAATTTTTGTTGAACGACAAGGCAGATTATATGGCATGCGGACGTTGCGACGGTGGATTGTTTTTTACGAAAGACACCATAGAATTAATTCACTCTGAGTTGGTAGACTCTGGCGTTTTGCAGGAAGTGTATGCAGATATTTGTATGATGCGTACTATATTGCACGACAAAAGAGCCAGTATGCTCTTTTTAAATTAACAACCCTTCGGGGTTGTCAACTTCATTTAACCCCCATAATACAACCCTAATCACCATAAAATTACAAATCAAAGAAAAATATGCTAAAATAAGGAATATTTTGTATTTCTTATTTTATCGTATCCAAAGCGGTATGATGAGGTAAGATATTATTACAATCGCCATGATTGTAATGTAGGGGCTTTACTATCTTAGTTTAACCCTTGAGCGTCTATGTACGCCATACGCCTAGAGCGTAGAAGGACTCAACATCTCGTTGAGCTCCAAACAGATGAAACAGATGCCCGGCGGGTACACAATACCCTACCAGGGTATCTGTGTACTCTTAGCAATAAAATCCCAATTAAAGCAGCATAACAACTCTTTAAAGCCGATTCAGTTCGGAGGGATTTTTGTTGTCAAAAATCTAACTATCCAGATGGTTAGATTTAAGTTGCTTGAAAGAGCCAACCCATAGGGGATACACAAAAATCCCCAAAGGGATTGGTGTGTCTCAAAGCAGGAGATAAATATGATATATGAAATCTATATAGCTTTTTTCCTTCTCTTCTTGCTTATTTATCATTTTGACAGAATATCAGAAAAAACAAAGCCATTTTTTTACAAGACAAAAAATGCTGTAAAGAACCCAAGAATAGCTAGAGATATTTCTTTGGCTGTTTTTGCAAACGGCTTGTTTAGTGTACTGAATTCAAATTCTTCATGGGGTGCTTATGGGTATCTCATTTTGACTTTGCTTGGTGCATATGGTATAATCGTTGCAAATGATAAACTACAGGATTAAAGGATAAGCGATGGACTCATTAGAAATAACTAAGTTTTTGATACTTGCTGTCTTTGCTATCGCAGGGGTTTATCTTGCTATTAAAGCAGACAATCATAAACATAGTACCCACTAAATAAAAATCCTCTTTTAAATAACTCTTTGTTAATTTTTAACACTGATTAAGTTCAGAGAGATTTTTATTGCCAAATTTTAGTTTAACTCCAAACGGAGTTTTCACCTTTTAGGTGTAGGACTCCGCAAAGGGACTCCTATGCCTTATTTTTTAGCCATAGGAGGCTTATTATGCAAAAAGTGCAAAAGCATACGTTCTATGTAGATGGAACAATTAGAGCTTCAAGCGGAACTGTTGAATATAAAAACAACAGTTTTAAGGAAAAGTTCATAGGAATCAACATGGAACTTACAAACTATTCTCATCGAAAAATGCTTGTAAAAGTAGAAGACGGGATTAAAAAAGTTGAACTTTGGGTGAAATATCCATATCAACAAAAATTCCTTGCATATACTTTTGACAACACCGCAACTACAAATTGCTGGTCTTGTCATATATAGAGCTGCAAATGGAAGTGATATTCAAAAAAGATGTGCCTAAGCACATCAAAGGGAGTATTAAAACTTTTATTGCCCAGCAACATAAAGCTCTCAAAGACTTAGATTTATACTTCTGTTTTTTTGGCGTGAGAACTCAAGTAGTTGTTAAAAAAATAGGAAGCTATGTTAATGAGAGTAAGAATTTCACACAGGACGCTTATTCGGCAGTTCTGATAGTTGGAATTGAATAATTTTTTAGTTTTCTCCCAACAGGGAGTTCAACTGCACGATCAAAAGCAGTATAGGACTCCCATTGGGGCTCCTATGTCTAATTTTCAACGCTTTTATCGTTATTTGTTCATAGGAGGACAAAGTGAACTATAAACAATTAAAATCAGCATTACCAAAAGCAAAAATTGTCAAAATAAACAACATTGACAATTATAGAGGTTTTTATGTAGAGCTTGAAGACTGCTTCGTTCAAGCTTCATTTAACGAAGCAAGATTCGGATTACGATGCCAATACAAAGCAGGCTTCGAACTAACTTTTGGAAATTCTATTGTTGAGCATATTTATAATAAGCTCAAAAATCAAGAAAAGCTTTCTAAAAACGAAGCAAAAGAATTTTATGAAAGGGTAAATCTTTTTAGTCCTATTGTAAAAAATGCTGGGATTTTGTACGACTTTAGAGAGGTTTTGTATAGACCTGAAAAAGTTCTCAATTTCTTTACATTAGAGAAAAATTTATCAAAAATAGAGATTGAAATATTTCAAGAGTCTCCATACATAGGTGTTTTAAATTTGGAAGCTTTTCAAGGTAAAGGGTTGGAGATAGCATGAAATCAATAGAAACTCAAATTTTTGAGCCTCATCCAGATGAAGTCAAGCGTGCATCTGGATTTGTGAGACTCTCGGGTCAAAGAAAGGCAAAAGAGGTGTATCTCGAACTGGAATCTCTTGTAAAAGGGAACTTTAGTTCGGACGAAGAGGTCGGCTTTGAGTATATTGCTATAGAGCGAGAACTTGAGATTGCTCTTTTCCCCGAAGGCAACATAGCTGTTTTTGTAATGCATGGTGGAAGCGAGGCGTACCGTGTGTACGTCTGCATACACGATGCAAAAGGCGGGTATGTTAATTTTGCTTCCGCAAAAGTATGGAGCGAAGACGGTGCGCATAAAGTATGTAGATTTATCTATGATTGCTTTTATGCATAATTCGCTAACCATCCGGATGGTTAAATAATAAAGTTGCTCATAAAGAGCATACAAGCCCTATGCGGGACGACATACCTTGTCATGCCCGTAAGGGTTTGGTATGTGGAATTTCTTAAAGGAGACATTATGACAACTGAAAAATTACAAGAAAAAAGCGTACAATATTTAGGAGGAGATTTTAGCTCTCGTTCGATACATGAACTAGAATGCGGTCTTGCCTATTACAACTATGAAGGCATTCATTTTAGAGTTTTTAAAACTTTGGATGATGCAAAAGCTTTTATCAAGGGCGAACCTGCTCCGATAGTAGCGGAATTCGATTCTGAAGATGATCTGGATCAGTGGCTTGAAGATACTGAAATATGCTCAGTGTGCGGAGCAATATGTACCATTAATGATGAGTGCTACGAAGACGCTGATAGTGGTGATGCATGTTGTGATACATGCTGCACTTATGACGAAGAGAATGATGTTTATAGAAAAACAGTGAGATTCTCTTTGGACAAAATTTCTTATGAGAAAGAGGAAATGCTGGTGGGCTCTGCGTCAGAAAGCAAGGCGATGGGAGATTTTTTAGGAAAACAATTAGGCTTTACTCAAGAAAGCGTCTCAGATATTGCAAATGGCAAAACAACGCTTTATTGCGTTCATGTTGTTTGCGATAATATCTTACGTCACTACTCGTTATATACAAACAAAGAGGATGCCCAAGCCGCATTTGTCAAATACTCGAAAGAATGGTATAGCGGAAACGGAGTTGATGAATTTGCAAGCAATTATGAGTACGATTCCGAAGTAGAGTTTTATGAAAACTATCGTAACTCTACTGAGTATCAAGATGTATGCGATTATGCAAGTGTTTCTTTGGAGGTGTTGAATGGATGATTTCCCAAATTTATCGTATCTCAATGATAGCGATATCGACGATGCAGAGAAAATAGAAGGATTGCTTGATTATGCTTCAAGCGATTATTTGTTTTGCTGCGGGGATGTTTTTACAAAAGTTTGGGAAAACGAACACGAAATAGAATGGGGATGTAAAAAATCTTTCATGAAAATTTCTGTATCCAAAAACAAGGAAGATTGGTATTACGGTGAGGCTAATATGCTTCCTGTTGATATCGATTATTTCGAATAAGTTGCTTGTCATGAGCCAACCCACAAGGGCATGCAAAGTCACTGCCCTTTAGGGTAGGTATGCTCTTTTTTTCTCAAAAAAGGAGATAATATGACAACTTTGGAAGAATTAAAAAAAGCAAGAAAAATCTTCATAATAGAAGAAGAAAAAAAACGAAAAGAGTTGTCCATTACGGTAGAAGAAATTGTATCTACAATGGAAAGTGATGAATATGTAAATAAGATATTTACAAATATTATTTCGAGTAGCTATTTCAAGAATGGAATAGTTGAAAAAGGTTTTTATGGAATAGATTTAAAAATTATTTCATTATTAGGTATAGAGCCAATGGTGCAAAAGGCATACGGCATAAAAGTGGATGGTTATTGTCCACTAACAGAAATAGTCTATTTTAATATGGAACCTTGTTTGTATAGTAAATCAACAAGTGTATTGATAAGACCTACTGAGGAATATATAAAACGATTTATTCTTCCAAAATTTCAAGGCACGGGCTTTGAAGCTACTATATCTAAAAACTGCTTAGTTATTAGATTACCAGAAGCGTCGCTTTTAGTTGTCGATGCATAACATATGGTGTATAAACTCCAAACAGAGTTTTTACTTTTAAACAACCCTTCGGGGTTGTCTTTCATTCAACCCACACAAACCTCAAAAATCCACATAAAATTACCAAACAAGAAAAAGTATGCTAAAATAAGAGATATTTTGTATTTCTTATTTCAGTATACTCTCTTGGGTATGATGAGGTAAGATATTATTACAATCGCCATGATTGTAATGTAGGGGCTTTAACTTCTAGTTTAACCCTTGAGCACCTATGTGTGCCATGCATCACGAATGCAAAAGAACCTCAACACAGTTGAAGTTCAAACAGATGAAACATAGATACCCGGTGGGTATAAATACTCACCATATGGGTATTTATGTCCTTATAGTTTTACTCCATACGGAGTTTTCACACGCAAAGACGTGGGAATCTCCGTATGGGGACTCCTGTGTCTTTTTAAGAGCACGGAGGATAAGACATGTTACTCTTATTATTTATTATTACTTCTCCTTTTTGGCTTGTGTATCTGCTTATGTCAATCTTTGCAGATGTATTCAAATTTATTTACAAAAAAAACAAAATGTCGACACTAAGATTCTTGGTAAAATTACGACATGCCTATTATGATTATTCGTTTATGACTAATTTGTCAATGGGTATTTTTGCAAGTAGTATAGTAGCCTTGGTTGTTTCAACTGGTATATATACCATTGTGGCCTATTCGTTGGTAGCAGTGGTTTCTTTTGTAGCTATGATTGACTACAACTACAAAAGATAATACAATACAAAAAAAGGAGATGTCATGGAAGAAGTAAAAGCAACAATCCTGTTGTTATTGGCAATAGGACTGCTTTACGGAGCTGTGCAAAAAAAGCACAGAAAAGATGACAAAAAACATTCTGCATAAACAATAAAATCCCCATTTTAAAATACATCACAGTTTTTTAAACACCGATTGAGTTCGGAGGGATTTTTATTGCCAAAAATTTAGTTTTCTCCCTTATGGGGAGTTCAACTGCACGAATAAAATGCAGTACAGGACTTCCATTGGGGCTCCTGTGTAGATATAGCGTTTTATTTGCTTAAATGTCTGGGAGGACAAAATGAAAACAGAGGAAAAAGCTAAAATGGCACTCGTCCGCGAGTTAATAAAAGACAAAGTAGATTACGAAAGTAATCTTGAGTATAAAGATCTAATCGATTGTTTTTTCTATGATGAGGATCAGGATTACACATTCATAGGAACAAGCGATTCTAATGAGGGAGCACTACACGAGGTGCTTTATAAGATCAGAAGAGATAATCGCTACGACATCGATCGTTTTTTAAATAGTAGCCTTGCATAGGCCAACCCCGCAAGGGATAAGGCACACCATGTCAGATCCCCAAAGGGGTTGGTGTGTCTTTTTTACTCTCGCAAAGGAGATATTATGACAACTATAAAAGACTTTTTCGGAGGTGTAGCATGAGTAGTGCTTTATCAGCCTCATCAGTGGTTTCACATCCGGAAAGAGGGAAGGGCGGTAAGAGTAGTTACCGAGGAAATGCGGGTGCAAACTTCATGAAAGATGTCATGTTGTTTGGCATGGAAAACATTCGTTTAAAACCACAAGATTTTTATTTTGTGGACGCGAACGAGGGTTCAGGAACCTCACGTGATGTCGCAAAAGAGTTGGGGATAATTTATACAGGTCTTGACTTGCATGGAATAGCACCAACCATCCAAAACGACTTCACAAAAGACAGTATCGCGGACAAACTCATTCGTCCCGCGGATATGGTCTTTACCCATCCGCCCTATGCAGACATGATCCACTATAGCGGTTCCCAATGGGGAACAAAAATGCTTGATTCAGATACATCTAACCCAAACATTTCTAAAGAGCAGTTTTTGGAAATGTCACAAACGATGTTGATGAATCAGAGAGAGGCCACCAGAGATGGCGGTCTCTACGCAACGCTCATAGGGGATATGAGAAGAAAAGGCGAGTTCTGGAGCTTTCAGGCTGATTATCAGCTGATGATGCCCAAAAGTGAACTCATCAGTGTTGCAATAAAAATGCAACACAATTACCAAAGCAACGGCAAAAACTATGGGGGATCATTTATACCGATAACCCATGAGTATTTATTGATATGGAAGAAAAAAGCGGCTTCTATCTTTGCGATAGGATTCGAAACAGCTTCACAAATTCAAAAAAAGGTCTCACAAACATGGCGAAACGTTATACGTATTGCCATGATGAGACTCAAACAAGCAAAACTCTCTGATATCTATACTGAAGTAGAGAAGATAGCCGGAGCATTGATCGCTCAAAACAGGAACTGGCAAGCAAAAATTCGCCAGCAACTGCAAAAGCACTACACGAACGTTGAACGTGGCGTGTGGGCGGCATAAAAAGTTGCTTCATTAGAAGCTTACCCTGGAGGGGATTTTATTTACCCCCTTTTCGGCGGTAAGTGGATCCTCTTGTTCCCAAGGAGGAAAAAATGAAAACTAAAAAAATCACAGTTAAAAAACCATCAATGTTTGTAGCCGATTATCTATCGGATCTCTTGGCCGCAGGCTATAAAATAAAAATCAATTTGGAGGAAGCAAAATGAGAGAGTTAAAAAAAGCTCTCTTTGAAGAGCTTCAAATTGGAGATGTGGTAGTGGTGGTTTGCCAACATTTTGGAAACATTGATGCCGGTATAGTAGTTTATATCGGCAAAGGAGGTCTTACAATCGAAGGCCTGTTGGATGGAAAAGAAAGTTCGGTTCATCGACTAAACAATATTTTTTATATTTTACAGGAAGAAGAATGAGAAGGCTGCTGACAAAGCAAAAGCTCATCAAAGAGCTTGTAGAGGAGAGTTCCTCTAGTAGCAGATGCGAAACATTACATCCGTTAAGTATTTCTGAAATATTTAAAAAATATTGGAAATTTGATAACGGAAAATATGAAGCGTCTGCAAGAAACAAAGAAATGCCTGTGCAAGTTGATGTTCCTGTGTGGTATGAAACAAGAACGTATCAGCACGGAGCATATTTGCAGCTTTTGTGTGTTGATGAAGATCGGCTTACGGAACAAGAAAAAGTTTTGTATGAAAAAATTGTTGATCTTTGGAATGCTTCACAAGAACTGATAGCATAGTTGCTCATTTGAGCCTACCCTATAAGGGATTCACTTATCCCTTTTGGGAAGGTGTGTCTTTTTGCTTTCATAAAGGAGATTATTATGAGTGAGCAACTTTACAACGATATGATGGCATGGAATCAGTATGAGTTTGAGATGGCAATAGCTGCTATCAATGACGAATATGATGCATTATGCCAAAGCATAATACCATTTTAACAACAACCCTTCGGGGTTGTATTTTCTGCTTTTTTTCAATCTTATGAAGATATTTTGTAGGGGCATCGATCTCCAATTTAAGCTCTATATTTTCTTTTAACATTTTTTGCGTGTTTAAGCCGAGTGCCTTTGTTCTAATGATATTTCAACAATATCGGTTTCTATAACCCTGCCGGAACCATAGGAAGCATTGGCATAAAACAAGCAATTTTCATACTTTTTCTTCTTTTCGTCATATACTCTTTCTACAAAAGAATAGCAAGGATAAATTTGATACTCCACCCCGCAAAACGAGGTGGATTCTTCCTCCACAGCTCTTAGGCAGCTGTTTGATGGGAAGCATTAGAGCCGTGTATCCCACGGTCTCGTATGTTTTTGGCGGCGTTGACATCTGCGTTGTCTTTATGGCCACAAGCTTTACATACAAACTTCTCTTGCTTTAATCGGTTTTCACTGGAAACATGACCGCATACGTTGCACGTTTGGCTTGTATGTCTCGGATCCACCTTGACAAACTTTCCGCCCCGTGCAACTACTTTGTATTCAAGCAACTCAAAGAACAATCCCCACGATTGCTGAGTGATTGATCGGTTCAATCCACGTTTTGCACTTGCGTTTTTCGCGGGGGTTTCCACTGTTCCTTTGGTCGCTTTGGTCATGTTCTTGATCTTCAAATCCTCTACCACTACAATGCCTTGGTTCTCGGCGTATTGCAGTGAGAGTTTATGCAGAAAATCCTTTCGCATATTGGCGATACGGAGATTCTGTTTGGCCAATCTTGATTTGGCTTTCGCACGGTTCTTTGAACCTTTTGTCTTGCGTGAAAGCTGCCGCGCTCTAAGGCGAAGCTTGGTGAGCTCACGCACAAGATCAAGAGGTTTGATTTTACCGCCGTTGCTGTCTGCCGCAACCAATGATACACCTACATCGATACCGATTGCTTCGGTGGAGGTGCAGACTGGAGCGGTTTCAATCCCATCATCGATGAGAAGTGCAGCGTGGTACAGATTGGCTTCATGGGATACCGTGACGGTCTTGATCTTGCCGACGACATCTTCACGAAGCCCTTTACATTTTACCCATCCGATTTTCGGCAGGTACACCTTGGAGCCGTCAATTTTAACCCGCTGTGGGTATTGGTAGCTCTGTTTACTGTGGTGTCTGCTTTTGAATTTTGGGAACCCCCCACCTTTGAAAAAGTGTTGGTACGCTTTGTCCATGTTGGCTATCGATTGCTGTAACGCTTGTGAGTCTGCATCTTTGAGCCACGATGTTTTATCGCGTTCCTTGAGGGTTGTGATACGTTTGATCAGATCGAACTTGCCGAGTTTAATGCCAAACTTTGTGTAGGCAAACTTTCGGAGTGCGAGCGATCGGTTATAGACATAGCGTGCAGCACCTATTTGTTGAGCGATGGCTGTCTGTTGTTCAGTTGTAGGATACAAGCGAATCTTGACTGCTTTTAACATCGTCTCTCCTTATTTGGTATGCATATTGATATTCTACCTATTGTAGGTTACAATGTCAAGATATTTAACAAAGGTGTGTACTACATGGAAGTCAAAAAAAGCCGTCACGCAACCCATCTTCTCCATGCTCACTTGGTGTTCGTTACGAAGTATCGGTACAAAGTGATCAAAGGGGAACATATTGAGTATTTACGAAAGGTGTTTAAGGAAACAATGGAAGAGATGGGTGGTACACTCGAAGAGTTTGACGGGGAAGACAACCACGTTCACCTCCTCATCCTCTATCCACCAAAGTGGTCGATCGCCTCGATCGTGAACAATCTCAAAGGGAGATCAAGCCGACTGATACGGAGGGATATGCCTGACATCAAGAAGCGGTATTGGGGGAAATCAGCACTATGGAGCAGAAGTTACTTTGCAGGAAGTGTCGGTGGTGCTCCGCTCTCGATTGTTAAGCAGTACATTCAGCAGCAAGATACCCCTGAATAGGTCGCTTATATCCACCACCCAAGGGAGGTGGTTTTACGCTCTAACTCGATAAAAGAGATAAATTTAGGAGAGTCAAAAACTGTCTCAAGACAAGAAGCTCTTTTGATTATTCTGGATGACACAGACATAGAAGATGATATGAGGATTATGAATGAGCAATAAAAGAACCGCACGAACTCAAGAGCAGATAGGCAAACTAGGTGGAAGCTTTTATTATGATAGACACGGAAAACAAAGAAAGAAAATCAACAATGACTGACGTTTACGTCTACTTCAAAACAAGGAGAATAATTATGGTTAATCAAAAACAAGTTGCGAAAGAATTTAAAATTTTATTTTTTGAAAATTCAATGTGGAAAGGCAAAGACAGTACAACACAAATAGAGGATCATAAAAGTGATTCAGTCTGGATGGAAACCAACCATTTCCTATATGAAAAAGGCTATGAGTTAATAGCTGAAAAACTTAAGATCCCTTTTAGCAGTGCAAGTGATTTTCAATTTAATTTTAATGATGAGCTTCTAGGTAAATCTATCATTGTTGTGCTTGATGAACAGCTGAATGTCCAAACAGCTACGATTAATAAATCGGCTTAAGCGACACCCATTTATTGCTTTTTGAGATAAAGAGGCAAGAAAAGTATTCTAAAGAGAATACCACCCTATAAATGTAAAGGAAGAAAAATGTCTTCACGCGATGTAAAAGAGAACTTAGCATTAATGAATCTTTCTGTATCTGTTAATGATGGGAATGCAGTAGTGCAGATAAAAGATGCAACGGTAAAAGAGAAATTTACCGTGAGTTTTCCATCAAACTACTATGATGATATCGAACTGATTACCAGCAAGGAATGGATGCTTAGTGACTTCATAAGTAATTTTGGAGAGCTTCATGCAAGATTGGCGCATGATTTGGTATATCAAGAGTCCACTGCAAAATATCTTTCCGCTGTAGCATTTAAAATCCAAATCCACGCTCCGATATATGTAGGTGATATATTTAAAATAGATGAGATCGGCTATGAAGTGTCCAAATTTTTAGGGTTGGAAGAGCAGGATTATCACGCTGTGACTGATGTTGAAAAAGGTATAAAGAATCTTCTAGTTACAGATGACGAGGCCGTAAGATATGTGGCTTATTTTGGGTTTAAGGGGATGATTAATGATATGGGGATTGAGCCTATAACAGAAGCTGAGATTGCATCAATTATAGATAGGAACAATGCCTTGCTTGGTAAAACATCTTAAAGAAAGCTTAAGCAAAGAGGCCTTCAACTTTGAATCGGAGGATCATGAAAGATGAAGATTTTCGTGTTAGTTGAGACTCCGTTATAGTTCTGCATCGCGGATATGAAAAAGAGATAACAAAAACTTTCCATAAAATTACCAACTTAATAAAAGATGTGCTAAAATAAGAGATATTTTTGTATTTCTTATTTTAGCATATCTAGTATGATACGATGAGGTAAGATATTATTACAATCGCCATGATTGTAATGTAGGGGCTTTACTATCTTAGTTTAACCCTTGAGCGTCTATGTACGCCATACGCCTAGAGCGTAGAAGGACTCAACATCTCGTTGAGCTCCAAACAGATGAAACAGATGCCCGGCGGGTACACAATACCCTACCAGGGTATCTGTGTACTCTTAGCAATAAAATCCCAATTAAAGCAGCATAACAACTCTTTAAAGCCGATTCAGTTCGGAGGGATTTTTGTTGTCAAAAATCTAACTATCCAGATGGTTAGATTTAAGTTGCTTGAAAGAGCCAACCCATAGGGGATACACAAAAATCCCCAAAGGGATTGGTGTATTCCCCTTTAAACAAAGGAGAATGTATGAGCAAGGTACCACAACACCATGCATATGCTGCGCATGCTGATAAATTTCAATATAACAAAAATTCATCAACATGTTTATTCATGCAGCATATAGCATGGGGACTAAAAAACGCACTTGCCCAAATACCTAAAATTGCAGTACATCATCTCGGTGATCGTACAAAATACGTAGGGGCAAGTGCGGCAACAGGATGTCTTAGAAAATCCTACTTGGACGTAAAAGACATCAAAGCAAAGGAGCACTCTCCTGAGCAAATGTTTGTCTTCGAAAGAGGGCATCAGCTTGAGGAGATGATCCGCAAAGGGGCTAACGGAATGGGGTGGCTTGAACACTCTGCTTTGGAACAATATGTTCCTGGAGCAGGGATTCAATACATCCATCAGCTAGAAGCCGTAGGTCCGGGGCAATGGAATTTTATCCGCGCCCATATTGACTTCGTTTTCATAGGAAGCAAGGAGTTGGTGATTAAGGAGATAAAATCTTCAGCATCAATTCCTACGGAGCCTTATGAGTCACATCGATTGCAATTAACATTGCAAATGTGGCTTGTAAAGCAAATGTACCCCGATTACAATGTGAGAGGCTCTATAGTCTATCACAATTGGGATTCTGGGGAATCCAAAGACTATGAAGTCGAACTCTCTAGGGCATTCCTAAAGGTTGCTTTGCTTCGTGCGAAAAAACTATGGTATGCCTTGGAAAATAATATCGAGCCAGAGGCCGAAACCCAGCTGTATTGCGGACAATGCCCTTTTAAAGGAACTTGTCCAAAAATAACAGATGGCATCATGCAAGAGTTGCCAAGGGATCTTATCCCTATTGCTCGACGCATGAAAGAGCTTTCCGGAATCGAAAAAGAGCTCAAAAAGCTCAAACGGTCTCTTTTGGGATTCTTTAAGTCTTTAGACATAAGAAAAACCCAAATAGAGACAACGACGTTTGAGCTTGTCGATAGAAAAGGTAATTATTACCTTGATTCGAATCGACTAAAAGAGGAACATCTTGAATTGTACAAGTCTTTGCTTGTTGAAAAAGATGGATACTCTTATATAAAAATGACATAGTTGCTCATAAGAGCTTACCCACAAGGGCATACACAGTCACTGCCCTTTAGGGTAGGTATGCTCTTTTTCTCAAAAAAGGAGACATTATGACAATGAAAAAATTTTTAGTACCTTTCCAAGAATGCGAAACAGTATGGTGTAAATACATCATACCTGTTGAGGCTAAAACACCGCAAGCGGCACTTAACAAAGTCAAAAAAGTTATTAATAGAGGAGACTCTATTCAAGCCAATTTTGGTTATGAAGAGTGTCAGTTCGTAGAGGTTGTGGAACACATCCATTCCGACTGTGAATATAACATTGATGATTATTCAGTTGATGATGTTGTAAAGGCAGACGAACAAATCGCTTGTGAGCTATCTCTGTCTGCTTTCGATATTGCCCGTCTTGGAAAAGATGAGCTGTACCGCATGGCTGAAGAAAAATTTTCACAAATCGGTCTTGAATTAGAGATCGAGGAAATGGAGATGATTCCGATCAAGATCGAGGAAAATTATGTGACCTATAATTGTATTCCTGTTGACGCTATGCGAAGAGGGGAACTATGTTAATATCTTTTTAGGTTTCTCCCCCAACAGGGAGTTCAACTGCGCGATCAAAAGCAGTATAGGACTCCCATTGGGGCTCCTATACTAATTTTTAACCGCTTTGGTTGTTTAATTTTTCTAGGAGGAAAAAAATGGAAAATGAATTGATTAAAATAGCAAAAGAAAAAGCATTGGGAGTTTATTTATCAAACATCTCTGATGCTCTAATGTACGATGAATTTATGGGTTTGCAAAACCTTGATAATGCTAAGTTTTCTTTAGTAGAGGCATATGAAACATATGATCTTCGTGATATGCAAGATTTAATTGAGGCGGAATATGACGCTCAATTGCGTTGTTTTGATAAACTTCTCAAATTGAGTAAAAAAGTGTCTGTCACAAAAAATGAATCTACTGTTAATATGGATCCGCTAGAGGCGACATTTGTCGTTTGCCCAGCCTGCAAATCAACTGAGATAGATTTTGGTATGCCTGATGTCGAAACATATACATTGAAACGAATGCATGTTTGTGAAGATTGTGGTTGTGAATGGCAAGAAATTTATGCTCTGCGAAAAGTTATTATTCAAGAGAAAGCCCATGAATAGGATAGAAGAAATTAAAAAAGAGCGAGCAAGGTTGATGAGATATTTACAAAAATCGCAACAGGCGATTAATAAAAATCTTAAAAAACTAAAACAGCTTCAAAGAGAGGAAGAGATTTTATTAAATCCTTGTCTCCCTGGTATCTAAATGACCCTTCGGGGTTGTCTTTTATTCAACTCACACAAATCTAAAAATCCCCATAAAATTACCAACTTAATAAAAGATATGCTAAAATAAGAGATATTTTGTATTTCTTATTTCAACGCATCCAATATGATACGATGAGATAAGATATTATTACAATCGCCATGATTGTAATGTAGGGGCTTTAACTGATCTAGTTTAACCCTTGAGCACCTATGTGTGCCATACGCCCAGAGCGTAGAAGGACTCAACATCTCGTTGAGCTCCAAACAGATGAAACAGATGCCCGGCGGGTACACAAGTACCCTTTCGCGGTATCTGTGTACTCTTAGCAATAAAAATCCCCATTTTAAATAACTGCACAGTTTTTTAAAGCCGATTCAGTTCGGAGGGATTTTTATTGTCAAATTAGTTGCTTCACATGAAGCCTACCCACAGGGGATATATCTATTCCCTATGGGATAGGTATGTCTTCTTCAAAGCTTGAGGGGGACACCATGATCCAAGCAATAACAAAAATCATTAAAGATGCGAGTGAGCATCTAAACACAAAATTAAAAATGAGATGTATGCTCAAAGCAACACTTCATTTTCAAGAGCGCTACATCCAACGATTTACAGATAAGGACATTCCACAACTGGAGCGCACGATAGAAAAAGCTGTTGAAAAAATAGTTACTATCGGAAAACCAGTGAGATATACGCATCCCGCGTATGGGATAACAGTAGTAGTTACAAAACAAGGTCTTAATTGTGCTGAACTTGTAACGTGTTGGAAAAAAGCAGAGGATGCTGAATAATGGAATTTTTTAAAATAATCATATTAGCATACCTAATCGTTGCTGTTCTAAATGGGCTTCTCATCGCTTTAACAAGCAAAAAGTTCAAAAGAATCAGCTTTTTTAAGCAAATGATTTTGCTTATCGTATCACCCATACTACTCGCAAGAGAATTTACTACAAGGAGGGGCAAATGATAAAAATAGTTGAAAAAGCAGCTGATAAGCAACTGCGCAAACAAAACGAAAAAATCACCCCTCACAATCTTGTTAATAATTCAAAAGCAAGCGAAGAGGTGGTGTGCATTACAGGGTTAATCTGTGTAGTGCTAGATAAGAGCGGCGAATTACATCGCCGGTATATGTTTTAAGGAGGTTGCACATGAGTAGCAGCAACTTTAAATACATCGACGACCTTGAAACACTCAAGGCGCTCGACATCGGCGAAGTAATGCTTGCTACTGGACTCTGGGAAATACGCCAAGGACGCTATAAGCATCTTGAGCATAAAAAGAAAGTCAAGCCAACGACAAACGTTTTTGGCAACAACACCTGCACATGCAGTGATTGTGGCTTTCATGCATCAAGTGCAATAGATGTGGCAAAGCATTACAAGGGTGGGAACTTTGTCGAGGGAATTAGATGGCTCTCTGAAGCATTCAATGTGCAGAAGATGCCCAACCCTGAATATGTTCCATCAAAAGAGGAGCAGGAGGCATGGGAAAAAGAGAAAAAATCTTTTTCACAAAAGCCTACCGCTCCAGTAGTTGAGACAGCTCAAGAAAAATTTGAGATGTCTTATAAAGAGTTTCACCCACGCGCAACAAAGCTTGCAGATATCGACAAAGGGTATAGCCAATATACAACTTTGCCATATAGAGCAAGACTTATGCTAATTTATACTGATATCTATCAGTTCTCATTGGCGCAAGAGCAGGGTGACAAAAAAGAGTATTTTAAAAACAGAGAGATAGATCCAGATCGAGCAGATATTGCAAGATTAGGGTTTATCCCGGTTCAGAAGTTTGAAGAACTTAAAGCAATGCTCACAAAAAAGTATCCATTAGAAGACCTCGTAGAGGTAAGGGTGCTTAATGACAGTGAGCATACAAAGCCATACAGCTTTAAACTTCACTATGTAAAAAATGGTGGGGTAGTGGTGTATCCATCGTTTCATGTCTACAACACAAACCTGGTAACAGGATTTATGTTTAGACCGACACATCCTGAAAAATGGATGATTGAGTCTCATTTAAAAGAGATCCAAATGTCGGCAAACGATATATATAATACCATGCCATACGGCTTCACCAACGCATTTATACAAGCAAAAAATGCTGTCAAGTGTGTTGTAGAAGGTGGACCGGACTCTCATTGTCTGCCTGAAGAGATCAATGGTCGTAAGATCATGTTTATCTCTTCACCCGGAGCAGGCAACTTAAAAGAAGACCAACTAGGGTATCTAAAAGGGCAAACCTTGCGGTTTATGCTTGATCCTGATGAAGCTGGCCAAAAAGGCTTTTATGGGTATATTTCCATAAAAAAAGATCTTTTTGAAGAAAAAGTATTCCTCCGCAATAGCGAGGGAATTGTTTCTGCTCAGAAGTACAAAGAGGAGCTCCAAAAAGAGAAGATTCAATTTTATGAATCGATTCACGATGGAGAGATTCACAAGTGCGCGAGAGCAGGGGTGCAAACAGAAGTTTGTACCTGGAACAAAGAATGGGGTGATCTCAACGATGTGCGCAAGCATATCGCTAGAAAAAGTATTCCCGTTTCAAGTATGGAAGAGTTTTTAACTTCACACGTGAAAGTTAAAAGAGTTTCTGTGATTTAGGTTGTAATTTGTATTCTGCCCTCCCTTTGACAAGGCGAGTAGGCATAAACCTAAGTCGTTAATTCGACTAGAAAGGAAGCGCGGAATCATGGATAGGCAAGTTTTGCTTTGGATTATATTGCTAATGCTAATCACTACGAAAGTATATTAGCTTTAAGGCATATTAGGCGGTAAGAGTTGCACCTCTTGCTGTCTTTATCCACAAGACTAAACTTATCCAAAATTATAACTTATAAACTTTCAAAATTCAAGTCTAGCCAACTTATATCTCAAAAAACTTCGAGATTGGCTATCTCAAACACTATCCTTACATGGGAGCTATTTATCCCCATGGGGATATCTATGCTTCTTTTGTTGGATTATTTAAACAATAAAAGGTATAAAATGCGTATCATGCAAATGCTTGATGCTGAAATTGAAGCATCTGTAAAGAATGTCAAGCCAGTGCATGTTAATTTAACAAAAACTGCAGACGGTATTTACAAAGGTCATCTCCCTTTTAAGATAGAGGGTGATTATATATTAAACTCCAAGACAATAGTAAACCAACCAGTTATACTAGAATGGAGTGAAAAGTTGCTGACAGTAGAGTTGGAATCCGAAGAGGAAACGATTAGTGCGTTTCTTACCAAAGATGACTCAGCGCTACTAAAAGCTGTTAAAGACTCTTTGAAGCAAGAAGAGTTTACAAAGGAGCCTGCATTTATTGTGGGTCCTCCTGGTACAGGCAAAACAAAGGTGATCACAAAGATTCTTCAAGAAGCGGTAAAAGCAAACAGAAGAGTCTTGGTCTTGTCACCTACAAATAATGCTGTAGAAAATGTGTTTGAACGCATTAGTCCAAGTGAGCTTGGTATCACAGAAGATGAAATTGTTTTGACTATCAAAACAGATATGGAGTCTTTGAGAGCCTACTCACCAGAAGCGGTAAAACAAAGATCATTGCAACCAATTTTAGATGAGCTTGATATTTTAAATATGGCTAAATCAGAGATGCTTAAAACAAAAAGGGATGCTCAACCAGAGCTCACATCTCTTAAGGTTGCCAAAGAAGCAGCAAGCACACTTGCAGATAATATACAACGCGACATTAAGGCTATTGATCACCAGATCAAAAAGTTAAAGAATGATGTTAATGGAATCGAAGCGAGAATAAAATCTCTCTCTGGTAACAAATTACTTCAAAGCGTCGCGGAACTATTTGCAGGAAAAAAAGTTGAGGAGCTAGAAGATGAAAAAGCTCGCTTGAAAAAGAAGGAAGAATCACTCTCTTGTGAGAAATCCTCTTTGGAAAAAAAGCTTAAGTCTGCACTAGATGATAAAACTCTTAGAACTAAGACGTACATGTCACTAGCACAAGAAGCTCATGAAGCTGAGACCGCTCTTGGGAAAGTTCAAGAGCGCATTAATATTCTCCACAAAGAGATCGACAAGCTCAAAACAAATAATGTTTTTGATAAAGCGGTAATAACAGGTGCAACACTTGTTAATGCTGCTTTAAATCAAAAGATACAGTCTCAAGAGTATGATATGATCATCGTTGATGAGGCTTCTATGGCACTTGTTCCGCTGCTTGTTGCAGCAACGCAACCATTATCTAAAAAGAGCTTGGAGCCAATAGACTACAAAGAGGATACTAGCTTGTATGCTGCACAAAACAAAGCGGTAGAACTAGCTTTAGCTTCTAAAATAGTTTTTGTTGGGGATCCACGTCAGCTACCACCAATTTCAAAAACGGTTGAGTTGCAAAAAAGCATCTTTTCTGTATATGGAGTTGAGAAGATATTTGACGGTGAAGAGGTGAAGCGTGCCGTTTTCCTTGATAAAAACTTTAGAAATCATCCACATATAACACTTTTGGCTTCAAATTTGTTCTATGGTGGGTTATTGAAAAGTGGAAAAAAAGAAGATGGCAAAGACTCACTCTTTATCAGAAGAAGTACTTCTAAGATGGTAAGATCTGAGAGTTCTTACGTGAACCATGGAAATATGAAGATCGTTATAGAACAAGCGACAAAAGCCCTTGAGAGAGGTCGTAGAAGTATAGGTGTTATTACACCTTATAGAAAACAAGCAGACCTCATTAATAAATCTTTTGACTCTCTTCGAGAGAGTTATCCAGATGCGGATATTCAGGCTGGAACGGTGCACACCTTCCAGGGTAAAGAAAAAGACATTATTATTTATGATCTTACTTTTTCACCATCTGAATTCAATAATTATACTGTTCCAGCAACATACAATGGCGATTTTAATTCAAACACTGCAAAACTGCTCAACGTCGCGATGACAAGAGCAGAGTCGTTTTTTATTATCGTTGGTGATATTGATGGAATTGCAAATCTGCCACAAGAAGATCTTGTTCTTAAAGAATGGGTTCTGGGAATCAAGCAAGCAGATAAAAATTAACCTCCCTTAGGGGAGGCAACTACTTTGATAATCGTGCCCTCTTTAGTGAACCGATAATATGGAACAAAAGATGATTACCATACTCAGTATGTGTAGTCACGGAATTCTTCTTTACATAAAAGTCGTACAAAGAACTCTTTCACAACCTCCTCGTTGATTTCTACAAACATATTCAAATCGTCACCTTCGGTCTCTGTTGGCATTAAGAGCATAAAAAATTTACCTTCTTTGCAACCCAAACGATCATAGAAATTGTTGTTAATAAGCTCTGCCAACTGATCGTAATTCATTTCATATATTTGACTTACACTATATTGCCCATTGCAGTTATTTTTTTGATTCACCAATACACTATTTTTAGATTTTTGCAGTTCACATTCATAGATAATTTCCAAATCAACAATTTTTCCATTATCCCACAAAAGAGGATTGAAAAAGCTTATTTTATTTTGCTCATTAGAGATAAAAAAATCTAAATGCGCAGGGTGATTTGTTGTGCCGTCTGCATATGCCGTAAACACCTCTTTCTTTTTTGAATCTGTAAAGAAGCCGATTGCTCGTGACTGCTCGTTTGCCGATATTACTTTTTTGAATTTGTAAGCTCTTTGATCGTTGGCTACCAAAATACCCATATTCTCCAATTTCTTACAGCTAAAAGATACCCATGAGCCATTTTTATATGGTTGCGAAATGAAAAAACCATAAGACTCCCCGATAGTTTTTGGCGAAACATAAGTTCCTACTTTTTTAAGATAATTAATAATCCATAAGTCTTTATCGTTTATGCTTTTTTTAAAATAATCATTTGTGGTTGTGGTGTCATTATGCGATAAAATATCTATGGATAGTTCCAAATCCGATTTTGTTGCTGTGCTGCTCATATTGCCCCCTAACTTAGTAATAGTATATTAAGAAGCTCTTTCTGCTTCAAAAAATTGATTCATTTTTTCAATCAAGAATACATAGCTATCTTTCATCTGATTTAACATACTGTCAACTTTATCATTACGCTCCAAGACAAACTCTGCACAACGACTGATGTTGTTTAATTTTGCCACATAAGCTGTATCAATGGAGTAGAAATAGGTTTTTGTATCGTCTGTGATAGAATTTTTGCAACAAGAGATAAGCATATTTAACTTATTACTATTGTCTTTTTCTTTGTGCTTTTCTAAATAGCGAATTATAGAGCCTATATTTGTAAAATCCGTTCTCAATCTAGCCTCAGCATCATTAAAAGAATCAATTTGTCTGCCTATATCCTCAAAGCCTAACTCTCTAAGAGCTTTTGCTTTTGAGAGTGTCATTGTCGTTGTTATCATCATCTTCTGCTCCTCAGTTTCCGTATATAATTTCAGAGTAAAGATGGTCTCCATTTAGCTCTGAAAAATCGTCTTCACCCCATTGAATTAAGAACATATCGTCTTTATGGACAACGGTTCCAACTCCTTTAAAGTGACTAACATCCATTTTTAATCTACTGCCGACAAAAATAGGTTTGTCGTTAATGTCATTTAATCCCGTAAATTGAGCCATTTTTCTTCCCTTATATCAGTTTCGGTTAGTTTTAACGATATATAAAATTAGGCTTTGTGCTAAACCGTGTAGCCTCATTTTTTAAAAATGGCTCATCGTAAATCCACACACCGCCATCCGCCCCATTTTCAAAACTTTTATAGATATAGCTTATGTCTTTAGCTTTTAATATATCACTTATAGTAACCGAAGAATGAATTTCAGGATATATACCCATTGTGAACCATCTATGAGCATCGGCATCTTGACTACCATTATAAGTCAGCACTTCTACTTTACTAAGTCTAATGTCAAATCTTAGTTCACTATTAAGTCTATCTATCAATTTGGCGATAGTGTTAATACTTGGTTTTCGCGCCATATTCATCTCCTCAGTAATAGTATATCTAGGGTTTTTCTTGACTTTAACAAAAAAGCCATCAAACCCCTTTCTTGCCATATTATACACCACAAATATTAAAAAAGTCAAGAGAAACTTAAAAGTTTTTCTGTATTTATATTATTTCAAGTATATTCTTAACATTCTTGTACGATCTATCCGATGCAAACGCATAAAAATCTAGGGAATCTCTGTCTGTGTGTCTCAATAAAGTCGAGATCCTTTCCCTTGGAACACCTTTGGATAATAAATAAGAAGCATAAGATCTTCGTAATCCGTGGCTATCCATAGGCTTGGTAATGCCAGCGTGCTTTAAGTATCTCTTTATTAGATCATAAAGGCTTTTCTCTGCATAAGGCGTGAAGTCTCTTGTGTAAAAAAGATATGGGGTTTTAATCTTGTGTTCTTTTCTATAGGATAGCTCCGTCTCATATTCTTTAACTATGAGCTTATACAGAATAAACACATATCCGTCTATATCATTTTTTCCACTTATATAAATTTGGAGGTATTTATCTCCATCTATAATTTTAGTGCTTATATCGTCAAGCTTTATACCTCTAAGCTCCGAAGCTCTTAGTCCCGTAAAAGATAAGACCTTTATTAGTAGTGTCGGCTGTACACTATTTGGGTGGTTATTTTTATAGGTCTTTATGGATGCTATGAAATCTACAAACTCGTTGGGCTCTAAATATTTTATAGACTTACTAGGGGTACTTTTAATAGGGGATTTAGCTCTTTTACCTGTAAGTGTAATACCTATGTCAAAAATAAAATGATCGTCACTCACAGAGTATTTATCTATAAATTTAAACAAGCTCTTGATTTGGTTGTAATAGTTCCTTTGAGTCCACTCTTTTTTGGCTTTAAGATTCAATTCTATGTATGTATTAATCAGATTTGTGTTTATGTCTCTGATTGATTTTAATCGCTTGACTGTGATTGTATACTCGTAGAAGTTTAAGAGAGGAATACTAAAGGTTCCGTGAGCTTTAATACCGTTGTTCTTTATCTGCTTAGTGATATCTTTGAGTTCGTCATGTGTCAATGCGTTCATAATTTTTAATTGCCACAACTTGCGGTCGAAATATTTCAAACCTTGCTTCTCAGCTTTTTTCTCATCATCACTGTAACCATCTTGCACTTTTTGATGCTCTACCTTGTCTTGCAAAAAATATTTGATCCATTCAAGAAGGTCGCGATTGCATTTTTTGAATTTATCTAGCTGTTCTTTTTTCATCTTATGCTCCTTTTGTCGTTTTAAGTTGTTCTGATACAAATAATTTTATATCTTTTTTGCACTGCTTGCATATTCTTTTTTCGGTTAGAATTGCCTTTAGTTTGTGAATGTCTTTAATATCATCCTCTTCATCTTCAATCTTAAGAACTCCTCTATGGCATAACGTGGCTTCATAAGGTTGAAGATATTTATTTAGCAATACTAAATGTATTTTTCTCCCTTTTGATGCAATAGCTTTAAGTCTAAGCTCATCCCCAAAATCGTCGATTATTTTATACTCTTCACTCATCTTTATCCTTTAAGCACTCTTTATAAGATTGTTATTTTCATCAAACCAAATTTTTGAATAGCCATTTTTCTTGGCTTCCATTATGGGCTTATTGTAGTCAAACACAACAATCTCAAAGACATCTTCAATCGGAAGTCCTATATCTGCTGAAACCTCTTCAAAACTCTTTTTTTCTAAGCTTTCGTAAACATAATCAACCACTCGTTTTGTGACAAAGTATCGCATGTCAAAAAAGTGAAGATCGTTGAGCTTTCCACTCATTCCACAATGATTGCATTTATTCATATAAAAACTGCATCTTATAACTCTTTTTCTTCCTGTAATGAGATTAGGTGTATCTATAAATGTAGAATGCAATGAAATATCTCTTTTTGCTTGTCGCTTTCCACAACATGAACACGCCTTATCATAAGTATCTAACTTGTAGTAATATACCTCGACATCATTTACTATTTCCATTTTAGTTACTGAACCGCCATATAGTCCTAGATCATATTTTGGAGTTGAGTGGGCTATACGTCTTGCCTCTTCAAATGTTACTCCGTTGTTTTTATAATTCATGACTTTTGCTAGACTCTTAGGATATGCGAGTCTTGAACGCTCAAACTTATCTTCTTCCATAAGGTGTGATCCAAAATCGCAATCTCTGCATCCACTTCTTTTTACAGCAGGAATTAGGACACCATTTTTATACTGATCGTAATAACACTCCGCAAAACGAATTTTGTACCTTTTAGCATATTCCCAAATATCTGATTCACTCCAATTTGTTGTTAAGAATGGGTAGATTTTTTTATCAGTGTTCTCCCCATATAAAGATAACTGCTGACGCAACATAGACTCATCCGCCATTAAGGCAATGAGTGGTTTTAAGTCCTCTTTTTTAGCCCATTTTTCTAGTGGATCTTTTTTTAAAATTTGGCAACATTCCGCCGTCACATTAAACTTTTGAGATGCCAAGAATCTATATTTTTTTGACAAAATACCATTACCTTTCACGGAGCCGTAATATCTAAGAAGTTGTGTTTTTCTACCGCCTGAGTTTTTAAGTTGATTTGCTTTTTGGCTTATCTCTTTTGAAATCAGAGGAAAACCTTTCCTTTCTATCACTTGTTTGAAAGTCATATCTGGATCAACGACAATGGTATCAGGGAACTGTTTTAAATATCGAAGTATCTCTGGAAGCTCGTTCGTAGTATTGGAGAAAACAACTTTTATATCAGGATATTTTCTCTTTGTGATATGTCTAAGAATTGTACTATCTTTACCTCCACTAAAAGAAATGAAAAGCTTGCCATTATGTTTTATATAGGCTTCATCTATGATTCTTTCTGCTTCCTCTATCTTCTTTTGTAGAGGATCAAAATAACTAAAAGCAGTTTGCACTTTAACTAATTTACCCATGACAATCCTTTTTTTTATTTTTTAGTAATAGTAGTCTACTAAATATCCCTTTAATTGTCAAGAGAAACTTAATGGTTTTTCTTGACAATGCAGATATTTTTAGGTTATAATACACAATCATAAAAATGAATACAGATACTGATACAAAGGATTTAAAAGATGGATAATTACGATATTGAAGAGGTTTTAGAATATGCGGAAGACCTCAAAAGAGAGCTTAAAAGCAAAGATGATATTGAGGCTTTTAATCAAGCTGTTATGCGTTTATCCGATGTGGTTCAGAAGCTCAACTGCATTGATAGCTTTGAAGATATTAGAGACTGAGACTGAAAGGGATTGAATTATGAAAAAAGTTGTATTAAAGCCGATTGACGAAACAGTAAAAATATTAGCTTCTAAATGTGGCAAAGAGTCTGCTGAACCATACATAGTAGATTTTCGTGAGTCACTACCTGACGACAGAGTTGTTGAAATTGATGAGTGTGATTTGTGGCTATCTGATTGTGGAAATTATTATGGTATTTCGGAAGCTATGATAGAGAGAAATATAGCATAGTTTATATGCTATTACTGATACAAGGAGTTAAAGATGAGTGTATTTGCAGGTGTTAGGTGTGATATATGTGGGACTTCATTAGTTTTTAGTCATGCTGGCAAGACCCATATTGTAAGCTGGGCAAGAGAAGAGGGATGGACTGTTGGAAAATATGTCAAATGTCCTAATTGTAAAAGTAAAAAATAATACAAATATATTGAGGTCAAAAATCATGAAGAAAAGCAAAATAGGTAAATGTAAATACTATCCTATACCAAAAGCAGGGCTTATCTTTTTTTATGAATATAGGGATTGTCTAGGCTCTATTGATTGGGGAGACTTAAATGCTATTCATAAAATTGTTGATATTGCAGGGGGTGAGCATTGCAGTGTTGATACAGGTCGTCAGGTATTATCAAGATTAAGAAGCTCACCTTTTTGGGAATCAAAGAAAGTAAGAGGCATGTATAGTGGAATCGGGAATGGTACGGCTTCTCTTTTTGAACCATCAGATGAGGGAAGAAGATATTACGAAAGTCATTTAAAAAATAGAAAAACGGACTTAGCATAGTCTGAAACTGAGGACAGACAAGATGAGCAAATTTTTAGAAGTTGGAAAATACTATTACGGGCTTTTTGATGATGCTGATATTGGGGAGCATGAATTGCCTTTTTTTGTTGAAAAAATTCAAGTCGTTCCGCTAGATGATGAAGAAGCTGATTGGCTGAGTGTTGCTTCTGATGGGGAGTACAGAACTGAGAAAGGACTCCCTGACTATAAAAAATATGATTTTGATTACTCTCTTTCGTTTTTAGTTGATGTGTGGGATGCAAGTGAAGTTTTAAATGGTGACTTCACGCCCATGGAAGACAAAATTGAAATCGAAAATTTTAAAGTCGCTCGTGAAAAAGCAAAAAAAGAATATGAAGAATACCTAGAGGCTATGGCTTCTAAGTATCCTGAATATTAACCAACCGAAACCACTGAACTAAGGATTAAAAAAATGATTCAAAAAATACTACAAACGCTTGGAATTACAAAAAATATCTCTCAAGAAAATAAAGAGCTACAAGATTTCAGTGGCGTAAAAAATCTACCTAAAACATCAAAAAGAAATATTACAGAGTTTGCAAAAGAAGAAAACCTCAATTATAATCTTGCAAGAGAAGTTATTGTATCTGACATTGTATGTGAAAGAGAAGAAATGGATGTTGGCTTTCTATTGGAAACAGCGAAAAAGCATCAAAGCTCTCCACACAGCACAAGTTCACCAAGAGACTTGCTGTCACAAGACGAAAAAAAACTGTTTATTGAATATTGTAAATACAATGAGTTATAAATACGAAGAAACTGAAATTAAAACCAACCAAAAAGGATTAATATGAGCAACTTGCTAGACATAAACGATTTAAACCAAAGCCTTTACTGTAACAGTTGCGGAGCGGAGTTCTTAACACAAGAAGACGCTAGTGAGCTTGTATATTCAAGAACAACAGCTTCTCATGATATATACTGTTGTCCTGATTGTGGAAAAGAATCTGTTTTTGTAGCGGATAAAAAAATTAAGTTGGAAAACTAGGAAAGGCGCAACAAATGCCACTAGCCAAAAATCAAATAGCTGAGTGTTGGTACTATGGATACGAGATTAAAAGTGATATTGATGACTCTATATGATAGGGGCAGACAATAAAAAATAAATATGGATTAACGAATATGACAAAACAAATAGAATCTTCAACACATAAATTTACAGTAAACAGCCATATTATCTCTCTGCTCGTCAAAAGTCAAAGTAGTGGGTTGGACAATGCCGTTCTTGAACTTATTATGAATTCAATAGATGCTGGGGCTACAAAAATAGATTTGGAATTGTTGCAAAAAAACAAAGAAAACGGCGAAGTAGATTTTGTGGAATTTGATGAAGTTTTTGAGACGATAGATAGAGGCACAAAAGCAAAAAGAGTTGAACATAGATATGAGTATATATTAAGGGTTAAAGATAATGGAAAAGGTTTGCAATCTAAAGAGGAAGTTATTAACTTTTTCGGTGACTTTGGAAATCCCCATGAAAAAGGTGATGCCGTCTTTGGAACTTATAGAATAGGCAGGGGGCAGATTTTTAATTATGGAGTTTGCTCTTGGCGAAGTAACAATATATCAATCTCTGTCGATATACATGAGAGTATAGAAGATTATAATCTCACCGATAATCTTCCCCTTGAGGAAGGGTGTGAGGTTTCTTGTGTTATATATGAAAGTGAAATAGAGTCGCTTCACTCATTATACCGGCTACTGCATAGAATCAATTACACATCTGCCGACATATATGCCAACGGAAAAATTATTACAACAAAAATATCAGATGAAGCTTGGGAATTTGAAAATGAATATTTTTATTTCAAAGAAAGTGAGTATGGATCGCTTGATATTTATAATCAAGGAATAGGGATTAATGGAAGCAGAGCTAGTGATAGATACAAAGGGATTATTCTTTCTAAAATACCTTTTGAAATCAATATGGCTAGAAATGAGATTAATAAAAGCAAGTGTGCAGTATGGAAAAGTTTTGTTGAGTTCTACGAGAAGCGTGAAAAAGATCAGATTAAAAATGATGTTGCCACTGGTGCAAAAATATCACCTTTTGACATTAATTCTTATGTGCAGCATTATAAAGATGGAAACCTCTCTTTTGATTCCCTATTGAAGCTTAAAGCTCTATGGCTGCGTGATGGAAGCGTTATGGGTCTTGCCTCTATCTTTAAAAAAGAGATCGAATATGTTACAGCAGATTACGGTAAAAAATCTTTTTCTTCAATGTTTGATAAGCTTAACCAGATCCCATCCGTTATGGTTTTGGGTGAAAATATGAAATATGTAGGGTACAGAGATTATCAAAACAGTTTGCCGAAGAGTTTTATAAAGCTGGTTGAGTTTATTTGCAACACTGTCGGAAATATAATTGAAAACGAGAAAGAAAGCAAAAGGGAATATAATGCCATTAAGAATGTATTAAAAGGGTATGGTTACAGCGAGTGGGATAGTGAATTTAAAAAAGAAATTGAAGAGAAGCTGCAACATATCTATAAAAACGCTTTCATTTATTACTCAAAAGCCTCTGAACTGATTAATAAATATGATGTTGACAAGGTTATTATAAAAAACAGCATATTATCCGAGGATGAAACGATGTTGCTCTCATGTGTAAATAGTGCCAACTACTACGTTGCTAAAAAACTTGGAGTTGAAAAAAGAAAGATATTTGTAGGAGATTCGTTTAGTACGGCTAATGCGTGGACAGATGGCAGCAAATACATTGTGGTTGATATCGAATTATTAAGAAGAAGTGTATCATCTGTAAATCACATCGAAATACTGATTCTATCTTTGTTCCATGAGTATTGCCATAATTCAAATAATGCTTTATCAAATGAGCATAACATCGAGTTCTACAAAGAGTATCACAATAATTTTTTTCGTAATTCAAATTTAGCTAATCTTTATGCTATTATAAACAACTTTATCTTCAAATATGTGAATGCCCTAGAGAAGAAAAATAAAAAAATTCCTCATCAATTTGTTAAAGTAAAATATGGAAAAAAGACGGAAAGCGTTTCAGCCACCAAGTCACGAACGGCATCTTTACAAATTTTAAAAAGTAATGATTCTACAATCAAGCAGATAAAAAACTTTTCTTTTGATACAAGACCTAGTATTCTCTTTTTCTTTGACAAGAAAAAATTACTTTCCATGTCTGCAAAGTTTGATAACCTCAGTATGTCGATGGAACTTCCAAGTTCTGATGAATACATAGATCTTTATTTGTACTACAAAGATTTGCAAACTGATTTTATTCGGCTGAATTGTTTTGGCGGTGATAGTGCAGATAATAGATATTTTGATCCAAATGAACCATCTATCAATGAAAGATGGGGAGCTTCCACAATGCTGTATAGTATTAAAAAGATTATTGACAGAGAGATGCAGCCGATAAGCAAAAAAATGACAACCAAAGAAATTGAATTGCTTTGCAAGACAGTAGGTGAAATGTATTACAATGAACAAAATATCTTAGAAATAGATATTGAGCTAAAAGAAAGAGATAAACTGTTGCTTCGTCATTGTATTTCTATGGCTATGGCTCAAAAAGGATAATCAGTATGTCAAAACATACAACACCAATAAGTATTATGTAAGATACGCAGAAACTAAAGGATTGATAAGATGAAAGCAAGTGAATTGTTGGCAAGGTTACAATCGTTGGAAAATCTCGATTTTGAAATCTCATGCTCCGTTGATATGAGCGACCATGTGGTAGATGAAAATATTGAAGCTAGAGTATTTGGAACATCTTTAATAGAAGTTCAAGAGGAAAACACTAAAGAAGTAACTTTGATTTTTGAACTTGCTTCTAAAAATTTTACAAAGTACGACTTAAAGCAAGGGGTGTAGTATGGCAATAAACATTGAAGATTTTAAAAGAGAGTTTCAACAAGCAGATGATAAAGGCAAATTAGCTTTATTGGAAAATAATCTACAATTAAGAATGGTGGTACAGTTGTCAGATGATGAAACAAGGGTTATTCATCACTCACATCCAGATTTAGATTTAAAATTTGATTACTGTCAAGGGAATGATTTTATAGTGCGTGAAGTTTTGGATAAACTCCATATTAAGCATGAGCAAAAATCAGCGTAAACCATACACTATTACTGAGGAACAGGACGATGGCAAAATTATGGCAATGTCAAGAGTGTGGGAATACAGACTCAAAAACACTTTTAATAGATGTATGTTTAAAGTGCAAAACTAATTTCGTAGCAGAGCCAGAAAGGCTTAAATATGTTGATAAAAAATCATTAAATAAAAAGTCAAGAAACTGACACAAGGAAAGCGAAATGTCAATCACGAATGAAAATGTTTTAGGTTTACTGAAAGAGCTGAATGAATTGGCGGATATGTATAGATTGCCAAAAGTCTTGCTAGACAAGATAGGATATTGTATGAACACACATTCAGGTGTCGATGTTTTTCTACAATATGAAAATTCAAAATTGAGATTTGTTTTTGAACTTAGCATTCCATACGAAGTGAGCGATTTTAAATATCTTTCTAGTGAAGAAATATTTAAGTTGCTCGAAAAATAAACCTACTGAAACTGATACTAAGGACAGACAACATGAGTAAATTTTTAGAAGTTGGAAAATACTATTTAAAGTACTTTTTTAATAGTAAAGTAAATAGTTAATACTCAGTAAAACAATAAGTACACATAAGTACAAGCTCTACGATACAAAAGAAAAAGTATGCTAAAATAAGGGATATTTAGTATTTCTTATTTCATCATATAATTTATTATATCGATGAGGCAAGATATTATTACAGCCGCCTTGGTTGTAATGCAGGGGCTTTAACTTCTAGTTTAACCCTTGAGCGTCTATGTACGCCATACGCCTGGAGCGTAGAAGGACCTCAACACTACGTTGAGATCCAAACAGATGAAACAGATACCCAGAGGGTACATAAATACCCGTCAGGGTATCTGTGTACTTATTTAACAATAATCATCCCACTTTAAATAGCATAACAACTTTTTAAAAACCGATTCGGTTCGGAGGGATTTTTGTTGTCAAAATTTTAGTTGCTCAGAAGAGCTTACCCACAAGGGCATACACAGTCACTGCCCTTAAGGGTAGGTATGCTCTTTTTTTCTGAAAAAAAGGAGATATTATGAAGACTAAAAAAATAAAAGTAAAAAATCCGTCAATGTTTGCGGCTGATGCCTTAGCCGAACTCTTCGCGGCGGGATATAGAATTCAAATTCGTTTCGAAGAGCAAAAAATCATTGAATGCACGGTAGATTAACATGTCTTGGCTTGAAGATTTCAATCAAGATTTGTTTCATTCTTTTGATCTTACAAACACACTACTTCATCACGAATGCTTTGGCCACTTAAGGGTTACAGGGCACGATAGTTGTAATAGAGAAATGTTGTTTGTAGAACAAATAGACAGTGGAGATGAGATATCTGTTCATCCAGGCATATTAGATATGCATGAAGATGGAGATATCGAAATCATCACACTAATCAAAAAGCCAATTGACCAGTTAGATCAAACGGTTTTATATATGGGAGCCCCTACAGGACAAAAAGCAAAAGAAGCTAAAAAGTTAGGATGGGGAGCGATGCTAACACCTGAAATGTTTAGAAATTCTGCACACAATAAAATATTCGCAATGGATAACGGTGTGTTTGCAGAGTTTAAAAAGAATCCAACAAAAGAGTTTGAGGGTAAGAAATTTATTCATTATCTCGATCAGTTGTTGGAGAAAAACATATATCCTGATTTTGTAGTTATCCCTGATAAGATAGGATCTACTCCTATGGGTAGTTTGACTTTGTCTCTTTCTTGGATCCAAAGACTACGAGAATACCCTTTTCCACTATATTTTGTAGTTCAAGATGGGATGACTCCTGAGATGCTAGATGAATTTAATGTACCTCAACTTGTTGATGGTATATTTGTCGGCGGGAAACCAACATTTAATGGTTTTGGTGCACCATCGAGCGATGAGGTAGAGTGGAAGTTAAGAACAGGTGAAATGTGGGTTGAATATGCTCGTAAGCATGGGATACGCTCTCACATAGGAAGGGTTTCTTCAATTAGACGCTACCAATGGGCAAGATCCATTAATGCTGATAGTTGTGATACCTCTCAACCTGTATTTAGTAACAGCATGTGGAGTGGTTTTATACGTGCAAAGAAACAAGCGGTATTTAGTTTTGCTGCTTAAATTTATAGTCGCTCATAAGAGCTTACCCACAAGGGCATACACAGTCACTGCCCTTAAGGGTAGGTGTGCTCTTTTTTTCTGAAAAAAGGAGATAAAATAATGTCAGAGGCAATGTACTTTGATATGGCAGAATTGGCTGCGTACGAGTTTGACATGGCAATTGCCATTGTTACGGACGAGTACGATGCTTTATGCCAATGCCTGGAGCAAATTAACTCAAATTCAGTTCCGTTTTATACCGAACAATAGACTGTTACTAAAGGATGGACGAAATGAAAAAATATGAAGTAGAAGCACTTTGGTTTGATATGGATAACGATGCATCAACACCTTATGCAACTGAGGTATATGAGGTCGAAGCAGAAAATTCGGAAGAAGCTTGGAAATGCGCTTTCGAGAAAGCTTTAAAATCTAAAAACTGTTACGATGATGTTAATTATGCAATTGATTTCAACGAAGCTATAGAGCTTTAACCATTACACGGAAACTAAGTGAGGATAAGATGATTAATTGGACACCAAAACAAATTGAGTTAGCAAAAAGGGAAGTTGCAGAACACTTCCAAGAGAAAAATCAAAATATGCCAACAGACTTTGAAATGTTCTTTGTGGCAACAAAGTTTAATGATATTGATATGTTGAAAAGAGCCGTTGTTGCTATTTCGGAAGAAAAAGAATATATGAGCAATCTTGTTCAAGATATTTGTTTTACAATCGAAACAGAATATCAAAGCTACTATGATTTAGATGAAAACGATTGGGGATTGGTAGCCTCAAGTTAAAAAAGAGTTTAAAGTGGATGGCTATCAGTGTAAAAACTTCTAATGTTACGCATGTTCCGATGAAAAATGGTGCGTTTGGAGCCGCTACTCTTTTTTAAAAAAAACAACTAACAACCCCTCGGGGTTGTTCATTTAACACTTGCCCCCATCTCCAAATAGATCAAAAAAAATCTTTCATTCCCATAAAATTACCAACTAAGAAAAAGTATGCTAAAATAAGGGATATTTAGTATTTCTTATTTTATTGTATCTTTTTTGATATCGATGAGGTAAGATATTATTACAGCCGCCTTGGTTGTAATGCAGGGGCTTTAACTTCTAGTTTAACCCTTGAGCACCTATGTGTGCCATACGCCTAAAGCGTAAAAGAACCTCAACACCCGTTGAAGTTCAAACAGATGAAACAGATACCCGGCGGGTACACAAGTACCCTACCAGGGTATCTGTGTACTCTTAGCAATAAAATCCCAATTAAAGCAGCATAACAACTCTTTAAAGCCGATTCAGTTCGGAGGGATTTTTATTGTCAAATCAGTTGCTTCATAGAAGCTTACCCACAAGGGCATACACAGTTACTGCCCTTTAGGGTAGGTATGCTCTTTTTTCTCATAAAAGGAGATATTATGACCCGTAAAGTGATAAAAGAGAAAAAAGGTTTTTCATTAATAGAAGTTTCAAAAGGAAATTCTTATTTTTGGGAAATTTTTAAATATGGAGTGGAAATAGCGGCACTAGGGAAAGCAAAATGGGGGCACGAATATATTGAGAGGCTCTCAAATGGTTGTCCGGAATGCGGAGGAGAATTACTTATAGAAGATACAGGTATAGGTGATTTGTGTTGTGCCGATTGTGACTTGATTATAGATGCAGACGGAACAAAATCTTTCCACGTAAAAGTTGAACTAAAGAATATAGTTTGGACAAGAGAGCTTTTACTTGAGGGCAATCTTCCTAAGAATTATATTGTTCAAATTGATGAAAATGATTTAGGGGAGGATGGAAAAATAGAAGATGACGTTTTAAGATATGCTCTTAGCAATGATATTGTTTTTTCCCCTTTGGAGATTGGAAGCTATACAATCATCTAAACAATCTAAAATCATTAAAGTTGCTCATTTGAGCCAACCCATAAGGGCATACACAGTCACTGCCCTTTAGGGTAGGTATGCTCTTTTTTCTCATAAAAGGAGATATTATGACAATTGAGCAAATTAAAGAAAGCGTAGAAAAGATCATTAAGACCTTATATGGTCCAGAAGCTTATGTTCTCGAAGTTACAGAGCACGCGTCCTTAACGGTAAGAAATATACATGGCTATAAAGAAGCCGTTATACATAATCTTATCTGGCGAGAAGATGGTGATCCAAGCACTATTATGTTGGATCAAAGTGAAGTCGGTGAGGACATAAGTTTGATGCAGCATAAGTTCAACGCAACTGCACAGTTCAAAATGAGCTTTACGTTATTTGACAACGATACTGCTAGTGATGGCCATCTTAACGGTTCTATTGATCTTGATGGTACTACATGGGTTAATATTAAGCTAAATGGCTTCTCGACCGCATCCAGCGAGGGTAGCGAAATAATCGCTCTTGAGCTTTATGAAGGTAAGCCTATGCTTCGAGTATGGGCCGACATCAACCAAGAGGATCCTACCCACAATATCGATTTGTCGGGAGCCTTAGAGACAAAAAGGGATGATTTTTGGTTCTAAGGAAGCGTTAAAGTTGCTCATTTGAGCCTACCCAAGAGGGGATATATCTATTCCCTCTTGGGATAGGTGTGTTCTCTCTTTAAGACATTAAGGAGATAACAATGTCAAAATTAGTACATGTAAACGAAATCCAAGAACAGATAAGAGTTGTTCAAGAGATCGTAAGATCGGTAATGAAACAGGATGAACACTACGGGATTATCCCTGGTACAAAAAAGTTTACTCTTTTTCAAACTGGAGCACAGAAGCTCCTTGCGACATTCCGCTTGGGAAGCGAGCCGGAAGTCGTTAATGTAGACGAAACCCCTTTTTCCGTGTCCTATCGTGTGCGCGTTCGCTTATTTAATATAGCAGATGGAAATACGGTCGGTTATGGCATGGGTGAATGTTCTTCTCTCGAAGAGAAATATGCTTGGCGTAAAGCAGCTACTCCTAAAGAGTGGGAAAATGCTCCGGAACAACACCGCCGTATAAAATATGGTCAGGGTCAATATGGAGAGTATGAGATTCAGCAGGTTCGAACGAACTATAAAGATGTATCAAATACGATCTTAAAGATGGCAACCAAAAGAGCCTTGATTCAAGCGACTCTTACGGCTACGGCCGCCGGGGATATCTTCACTCAAGACTTGGAGGAGATGGAGCCTCTCACAAGAGATGCGATTCTTGGTGCTGACCCTGTAACCGGGGAAGTTGCACCAAAACAAAAACAGCCAAAAAATAAACCCATCGCATCGATCGAAGAGATCAAAAATGCGGTGGACGCTCTTACTTATATAACAAGAGCAGGGGAGTTAAAAAACCTTCTTTGTATGGAAGAGCATAGGGGCAACCGAGTTGTGCTAACCATTATGGGTAATACTTACTCCCATTCTAATCTGTTAAAACAGATGGGGTTTAAGTACCATAAACCAGAGGGGGCAAAATTCGGAGAAACCTATATGGATGTTACGGAGATGGTGAAAAAAAGCACCCCGGCTCCACAAAGTGCCCAAAACCTTCTAAATGCCAATTTTACCCAACTAAAAACGAGGGTAGAGATGTACGGATTCGAAATTAGCGAACCCGTGCCAAGCGCAAACGGAAGTTTATGGGTACAAGCGACTCCGCTTGATGCACACGGCGATACGGAATCCCTCACAAAAGAAGGGTTCATTCTCCACAACCATAAATGGGTCATGAATGTGACTCAGATAGCAGCCTGATTATATGCTCTTAGGGGGTGTAAGATGGTTAGATATATGGGGCAGGAGGAGATCTTTGAAAGGTTCTTAAAAACCGTACATAGTGCGGCTTCAATTAAGAGCTCAAAAAAAGGTCTCAAGTCCGGGTGTTTCGAGTATATCTCCGACACAAACGCCATTGTCTGCAAAGAACAAAGCGTTAAATGTGTCGGGGGCGAATACGAAAAAGGTATTAAAGTGCATCTATATAAAGTCAAGGAAGACCTTGGTAATATATATGTCGAAAACGAAGAGCACCAAAAGCTTTTAGTTTTAACAAGTGCACATGATATTTTGAAAATTAAAAGAGAGACAAAATTGCAAAACAAGCATTTTACTACTCTCTTTTAGCAACAACCCTTCGGGGTTGTCTTTTCCCCATTTTGTCAAAATAACTTCCTTATACTAAAGTATTAACTTTTTTTGCTATTTCTATATATTTCAAATAAGAAGCTATTTTTTGGTTTAACTCGCTTATCCATTTTTTATGTCTGACATACTCTTCTTTCAAGTCGTTAACTAGTTTTTCAAATTCTTTATACAAAATATCATTTTTTAAGCTAGAAGCCACTTCTATTTTTTTGGAAATAGTGTCAAGATGTTTCTCTTCATCTATGATTTCTGCTTGAAGTTTGCTAATTATTTTCGATAAGGACTCAATGTTATTCTTAGCCTTAAGGTAGTTAGCGTTAATTTCCTCAATTGTGTGACCGTTGTACCTAATAACTTTACCTTGATTTAATTCAATTTTGAAAACTCTTTCTATCACAAATGTATTGTTACATCCAAATAGAATTAAATCATCGTTGATATTAAAATGGAATTCGATAGGTGAAGAATGTGATATGCGGTGCGGAGTATTGTGCAATAAATCACCTTGTCGTATATAGTAATCTAAGTTGCAATCATAAAAAACACCTCTGTGATCTATGAAAATACCAGAAATTCTTATTAAATTAGATTTGAAGTTTACAACATCCCCAACACGAAACTTGACTTCTCTATCTTCCTTGTTGATGATAACACACGGATTCGGTAGGGCAAAAAAATTTTCACTTCTATAGTGGTCATTGACAATCGCCGCACCCAAGTAAGAATAATTGTCTCTTTCGATACAAGTAGATTTGGTGTCATACACATCGTTAAACAAATCAATAATCATTTTAACAATTTCATCTGTAGACATTGCTGTTATAAAAGATTGTTTTCCTCTTTTCGATATAACTCTTTCAATAACTATTTCACCGTTAATTCGAATTTCATTGTTTTTGCCAACTGAATCCATAAGCCCTTCTAAAGCAGCGAATTCGACAAAGTTACTATATGAATAATCTCGGTAATCTTCACAAATGACTCTTTTTTTGTTAAGCATTGACATTATCTATCTCCTTGTTCAGTAATATTGCTTGTTATTTTACTAAGTATAAAATCATTATTGTTTAGTGTTGACATTTTCTTCTCTTTGATTCTCGATTCTTAAAATTGTACCAAGAGAATCAAAAATTTTCATCATAAAATTACCAATCGAGGAAAAATACGATAAAATAAGAAATATTTTGCATTTCTTATTTCAGCGTATCCAGTATGATACGATGAGGTAAGATATTATTACAATCGCCATGATTGTAATGTAGGGGCTTTACTATCTTAATTTAACCCTTGAGCACCTATGTGTGCCATACGCCCAGAGCGTAGAAGGACCTCAACACCATGTTGAGCTCCAAACAGATGAAACAGATACCCATAGGGTACACAAGTACCCTCCTTGGGTATCTGTGTACTCCTAAAAAATAAAACTCTATTTTAAAGGGTTTTATTTTATAATCAAGGAGAAAATATGATGAAAGGCAAGATGATGGGGAAAGGTTATGAAGAGTTTATGCAAAAAGCTCATGGCGCTTTAATTTTAGAACGAGAGAATGATATCATCGTTGAGTTAAGAGCGACTCGTGAATATCTTGAACAAAAAATCGAGGATTTTGCGGTAGAGGTTAATGCTCGCTTCGATTCGGTTGAAAAACGCATGGATTCAATTGAAAAACGCATGGATTCAATTGAAAAACGCATGGATTCGCTAGAATCTAAACTCGACGTTATCATCGATCTTCTTAAAGCAAAATAGCCAAAAAAAATCCTCTAAATCTCATATGTTTAATTTTTAAACACCGATTGAGTTCGGAGGGATTTTCATTGTCAATTTAGTTGCTCACAAGAGCCAACCCCGCAAGGGACGAGACACACCATGTCAGATCCCAAAAGGGATTGGTGTGTCTTTTTTACTCTCGTAAAGGAGATATTATGACGACTGAAAAATTCAATGGAAGTGAAATAGCTTCAATTGTTACGGAAGCTCAAGGTGTCAATGAGTACAACAGTGTAAGATACTTCATCAACGGCGAAGAGATTTTGCCAAGCAATCTCTTAATGGTTGTCTATAATGACGATCAAGAGGAAACGGAATGTGATGAGGGGATTGTTACACAAGAGAAGTTGTTAACATTGACGACCGAGCAAATTATTGCTTTTGCGGAGCAAAATGGTTTGGTTGCGCTAAAGAAAAACGCACTTTTGTATGGATGTGATGGTAGTGTCGTAGAAGAGTTGCTGCGTCATGCAACATTCTTAAAAGACTACATCTATGTTAGTGCAAAAGATGATGTGAAAGTCTATTTCGCCAAAAAGTCAGAGATTATGGGTATCTTTTCACAAGATGAGATAAACAAGATTGGCTTAATGACAGAAATTAGATATTCATCTTTACCAAATAATTTCTCTGCTCAATTGTTAGGGAAATATCAAGAATTTTTCCCAAAAAAATACTACAAGGTATTCAAAGATATTTGTGACGAAGAGTACGCGGACTTTTATCATGAGTCTGTATCAATGCCTATTTTAAAGCACTTCGGTCTTGAAGATTTAAAATGGGTGTATGTTGACGCGATCGAGTACGTGATCTCAAATATTCCTGTTGAGCAGCCATTAATCATCGAGTTGAGAAACTTTTTGAATAAGGCGGTGTAACATGAGTTCAATTCCAAATATTACCAAAAATGCTCTAGGAGTAAGCGTCTTAAGGCTTGGGGAACACGGAGCTAATAAAAGGGTTTGGATAACAAACCAAAAACTCCAAAAAACTTTTGCAAAAGGAGACAAAATTCAAGTAACCTACTTGAAGGACCAAAAATGTATCCATATTGCAAAATCCGAAGAAAAAGGAAACCATACGGTTTCCGGAAGACAAAACGGCATCCCGATAATCGATATAAAAAACCAAAACGTAGAAGAAACGTTCGGGCAAGATATAGAGAAAGTCGAGGTACTGTTTTTTGAGAACGAAATCGTCATCAAAATCGCAAAAACAGAACACTTTAAAAATAAACGCCTTGAAAAAACAGGGCTTAATACTTTTGAGCTGTTCTGCGGTGCGGGAACGTTGTCGCACTTTTTTAAAAGAGAAGGCTTCAATATTAAAGGTGGTCTGGAGCTAAATGAGGATTACCTCGCTTTATTCCACGCAAACAATCCGAATGAAGAGATCTATTCAATATCCGGCAGATTAGAAGATGTACATACTTCTTATTTTCCTAAAGATATTGATGTGGTTTTAAGCGGCATCCCGTGCACCAACTATTCAAGCTCCAACAAAAAACTCAAAGAGGCTCAGAAAGCCAAAAGAGAAGGGAGAGAGTATTGCGAAGAGGAAATTAAAAAAGAATTTGAAGCTGAAAGTTTGACGTTTTATGTTCTTATGGCAATAAAAGCCATGAACCCTCGCACGGTAGTTGTGGAAGAGGTTGTTGAGTACGCCGAGAGTCCTGCATCGATGATGCTTCGTACTGTTTTAGGTCATATGGGGTACCAAATGTCTGAAACAGTAGAAGAGGGCAAACACACCAAGCGAAAACGCTGGGTACTTGTTGCCAATATGGGTCAAATGGTAAAACTTGACAACCTCATCCAAGATGATGAAAAAACGATAGAAGATTTCCTAGAAACTTCTATCGAAGATAGGGTTTGGCAAACAGCTGAAGAAAACCCTAGAGTATCAGGAATGATCTCTAAAGGTTTGGGTATTAGATCATGTTTGCCTAGCGATACTAAATCAAACACCTTTACAACCCACTCCACAAGACATACGGAGCCAATTTTGAAACATCCAACACAGGAACTTTACAGTGAGTTTACAACGCGAGAGATCGCTAATATTCACGGTATCTCAAAAGATTTCTTGTTGGATGAAAGAAAAGGAATTTCACGTCAAGTAATAGGGCAGGGGGTAACTGATATGTTTGGCGAGGTAGCAAAAAGAATCAAGGAGGTATTATGAGCACTTTGGTGCAAATATTCGGCGGTCCATCCGCAGGAAAAAGCGTATTAGCGGCAGAGTTGTATGTGGTGATGAAAAAAGCAAACATTGGTTCGGTTGAGTTGATTCAAGAGTATGCGAAGGAGCTTGTCTGGCAAGAGCGTTTTAACGATCTTAAAGATCAAAGCTTGGTCACAGCCGGACAAATTGCTAAAACCATGCCGCTCAACAACAAGGTGGACTATCTGATAACCGATAGCCCACTTTTGTTGGGTCTTGTGTATGCACAAGACTACAAAGAGGTGGAAGAGACAATCTTGTCCCACACAAACCAGTTCGAAAGAACTGTTAACGTCTTTGTAGAACGGGGTGGCGCTTCGTTTGAAACGCAAGGTCGTGTGCATAATGAACAGCAGAGTATAGAGCTCGACAAAAAGATAAAAGACATGCTAGATAAATATGGCTTTGAATTTTTTACTGTTGGGCGCGATGATGCTGCTGTAGTGATGCAGATGATTTAGAACTCAGTTGCTTCATAGAAGCCTACCCATAAGGGCATACACAGTCACTGCCCTTTAGGGTAGGTATGCTCTTTTTTTCTCAAAAAGGAGATATCATGACAATGCATAAATGCGCTCAATGCGAAAAAGAAATAAAGCTTGAGTCGAAGTTTGAGGCTCAAGTTTGTCCATCCTGCTATCAAATCGTTTTCCCTTGCGGAATCTGCGTCCTAAAAGATAACTGTCTTAACTGTCCATTATCAAATTACGACGTAGCTGATGTTTATGAGAAAGCGTGCAATAAGCTTTTAAGCGGATCTAAGTACACAGCTTTTTTTGTTGAGACATCAGAGCTTTATGGCGAGGATGATGAGGTAGAGGAAGATGACCCATATTATATGATGCCTATGTATGAAGCGTATATAGCAGATGAAGATGGGGAACAAATACCTGAATCGATGACAGGAAGATATTGTGACCCTGTATCTGTAGTAAAAGAGATATTGATTCAATCTAGTTTATATAAAATGGCGGTTTAAAATGTCTTGGTTAGAAGATTTTAATCAAGATATATTCAATTCGTTTGATTTAACGGATACTCTCTTGCATCATGAAAGTTTTGGGCTTTTACGAGTCACAGGACATTATGGTTGTAATAGAGAGATGTTATTCGTCGAATCTATAGATAATGGTGAAGAGGATATCTCTATTCACACCGGTATTATAGACATGGGCGAAGACGGAGACATAGAAATCATCACACTAATCAAAAAACCTATTGATCAAGAAAATGACACGGTGCTATACATAGGCGCTCCAACTGGACAAAAGGCAAAAGAAGCCAAGAAGTTAGGTTGGGGAGCAATGCTTACACCTGATATGTTTCGCAATTCTGCACATAATGAACTATTCGCTATGGATAATGGCGTATTTGCGGAGTTTAAAAAGAACCCGGCAAAAGAGTTTGAAGGTAAGAAATTCATTCATTATCTCGATCGGTTGTTGGAAAAAAATGCTTATCCGGATTTTGTAGTTATTCCCGATAAGATAGGTGCTGATCCGTTGGATAGCCTCGCTTTATCTTTATCGTGGGTCGAAAGGCTACGAAAGTATCCATTCCCGCTGTACTTCGTTGTGCAAGATGGCATGACACCAGAAATGTTAGATGAGTATAATATACCCAATCTTGTTGATGGGATATTTGTTGGTGGAAAACCTACGTTTAATGGTTTTGGTGAAGCATCTAGTGATGAGGTGGAGTGGAAATTACAAACAGGCGAGATGTGGGTAAAATATGCGCATAAGCACAGAATACGTACTCATATTGGGAGGGTGTCTTCAATTCGACGTTATCAATGGGCGCGATCTATTGGAGCTGACAGTTGTGATACATCTCAACCGGTTTTTAGCAATGCCATGTGGAATGGTTTTATACGCGCCAAAAAGCAAGCGGTATTTAATCTAGCCGCTTAATTTACAACCCCTCGGGGTTGTTTTAATTTTCTCGTTTAAGCAGGAACAATTGTGAATAATTTTACAAGGTACTGCTTTCATCCTCCTAGTGGGACAGAACGGGCGTTGAAGTTTTATGTTTCAACTGCGGTACCGACAAAAAAAGCCTTCTGTGCTCAATCAAAAATCCCCATAAAATTACCAATCAAAGAAAAGTATGCTAAAATAAGGGATATTTTGTATTTCTTATTTCAGCATGCTTTCTTGAGTATGATGAGGTAAGATATTATTACAGTCGCCATGATTGTAATGTAGGGGCTTTAACTTCTAGTTTAACCCTTGAGCACCTATGTGTGCCATACGCCTAAAGCGTAAAAGAACCTCAACGCCTGTTGAGATTCAAACAGATGAAACATAGATGCCCGGTGGGTATAAATACTCACCGGATGGGTATTTATGTCCTAATAGTTTTACTCCATACGGAGTTTTCACACGCAAAGACGTGGGAATCTCCGTATGGGGACTCCTGTGTCTTTTTAAGAGCACGGAGGATAAGAACTATGGAAGCAATAGGATTGTTTGCTTTAAAAGCAACGGCAATAATTATTCTTCTAATTTTTCTTTTATTGCTCTCTGAATTAGGTATTTTAAAATACCTATACGAGGAGATTTACACACATCCTAAACTTCGAAAATTTCAAAAGTTTATCGGTGATTTCTTTGCAGATACGCTACAAGTTGCAGGAATGTCTGTGGTTGCCTCGGTTGTATTTGTAGCATTAACTACAAATGGAGAGTTTTTTTATGGAACTTTCGCTTGGGGTATTCTTTCTGCTATAATTGGAAAATATTTAAAAGAAAAATAAGGAGCTTGATATGGAAACCTATGAAATAATAGCAATAATAGCACTATTTATAGGTATTGGTCTATCTATTGGCAAATATCAACACACACTTACAAAAAACTAAATCCTCCCTCCCTTAAACAATTCACTGTTAATTTTCAACACCGATTGAGTTCGGAGGGGTTTTTATTGCCAATTTAGTTGCTCATAAGAGCCAACCCCGCAAGGGATAAGACGCACCATGTCAGATCCCCAAAGGGATTGGTGTGTCTTTTTTTACTCTCGTAAAGGAGACATTATGACTTATGAGAACACATTGACGTTCATAGAGAACGAGCAAACAGGTATTGCGAAGGGATACGATTTTAGCTTCCTGCAAAGCTTTTATAGCAGAGAGAGGCTAGAAACTCAAGTTGCTTTTGACTTGGCTAATTTTAAAACGATAGAAGAGAATCTATTGGCAAAAACTGAGCAAAAAGAAGGCGAGTGGGTCGAGTATGCTGAGAATAAGTATACAAGAATCTCAAGAATAGGAGAGACTGTACAAATCTCTAATCAAGTAGGCATTTATGTCTGGGAAAATGGAGCGCAAGCGAGCGGATGCACCTGGGATCCTGATTTGGATCATCTAGGTACACTTTACAAAAGCGATTTGATTGCCACTACAGAAACAAGGAAAGGACGTTGTTGGACTTTCAGCGGCAATCAATCCGGTCCTGGTCGTGGGGTTTACTTTGAAATTAATTTTAGGGTATGGAAACTTGCTCGCGGAGGTGTTCAATGATCACTCCAGACCTTGCATATGTAGAAAATCTGACCATACCAAAAGACCTTAAATATAAAGTGGTTTTTTTGGAGTCTAAAGACGACGGAAAGCTTTGGTACAGAAAATGGATCATTAATCCAAAGCACACTGTAACGGATCACTCTGGAAATAAGTTTTATGCTCTTAAACGCACCGGTTCGTTTATGCATGAGGACGATATGGCTGTAAAGTGGATCAATCCGCACAAAACAGTTGTGGTACTACTTGCAGAATCGTGTAAAAGAAGTGTGGATGAAGTATTCATTCCTCAAATTGGTTGGAAAAAACCTTATGAGGCAAACGAGATACTAAAAAGCTTATCATAAAAAGTTGCTCATATTGAGCTTACCCACAAGGGGCACTTATCCCTTTGGGGGTAGGTGTGTCTCTTTTAACCAAGGAGAAGAATATGATAAATGTAGTAATTGTGCATGATTTGCACAAAGAAAAGGCTTATGTCTGTGTAGATGTTAATAAAGCATTAAAAAGTGATAGCAAGGGTGTTCAGCTCGCAATAGAGATGCAAGATACCATTCAAATGGGCAAAACTATTTTCGAGTACAGCCCTCAACTTGCAAGATTTATAGAAAACAACGGTCGCACTTGGCGGTCACGTCTTCTTAATGCTTGGTTTGATGGAAATTACCCATACACAACAAGCAAAAATGACATCCCATATTTACAAAGATTACGCAACAACGTAATAAGCGTAAAACTCTAAGGAGTAAGTTATGTCAGCCATAATGCTTAAAAGCAATAAGCAAAATAGTATCATTAAAGAAATAGCATCCTATTACTTAGATGATGACAGACCTTTTGCTGTAGGATATTCCGGTGGGAAAGATTCTACAGTTGTCTTGGATATGGTATTTAAGGCTTTATTGCTACTTCAGCCAAGATATAGAACAAAAACTGTCTTTGTTCAATTTTCAGACACAAAGATGGAAATGGATCCGGTCATAAATGGTATCAATAACTCATTTGTCGCAATGCAAAAGTTTGTTGATAAATATAAATTACCGGTGGTGATCCAAAGAGTTGAGCCTAAGATTGAAGAGTCGTTTTTTACACTTTTAATCGGTAAAGGTTATCAGCTTCCGGACACACAAAACAGATGGTGTACAGACCGAATGAAATTGCGCCCTCAAGATGCTAATATTAAAAATATGGAAGCTAGTTTTGAGGGTGTTGTTTCTGTTGTTGGGTCGCGCCATGCAGAGAGCAGTGACAGAAGCGCACGTCTAAAAGCGCATACCATTAACGGTATGTTAAAATTTCACGACAAACCAACTTGGAATATGTTAACTCCCATAGAGCATTTTAGCTCAGATGAGGTGTGGAGTTATATTTACACCCAGGCAGAAGAGTGGGTTGATGCAGTCACGCTAGGTCGTCAATATGCAGAAGCTGCTGGCGATGGAGGTGAGTGCCGTACTCTCTTAGAAGGCCTTGAAGGCGAACAAGCTGGGTGTTCAAAATCTGCACGTTATGGGTGTTGGATATGCCCTCTTTTCAAAAAAGACAAAACGCTTAATAACCTAACTTCTTACTATGCATATATGTCAAAAATGGAAGAATTCCGTAATTGGCTTATCGCGTTTAGAGAAGAAGGGTGGGGCGATCACAGAAGAGTTTATAAAAACTCAAAGCAAGCTAGAAACTTCTACACAAAACAAAATCATAGAAACGGGATGACATCTCCTTCTGGGTTTACGCTTGAGTGGAGAAAGCTTGTTTTAGAAAGATTATGGGCTTTAAATATTGAGGTCGTTCAATATCGACATGAACCTTTGATTTCTGATGCAGAACTTGTAGAGATACAAAAGCATTGGTTTAATGAAGGTGATATGGAGATGACTGTAGAGAAAATTACAGGGAAAAAGATACTCGAAGGTGTTGATGAGGTAAGGGCGCTGTCTCTTTACATCAAAAGCCACCTTTATGTGGCTCCAGATCCAGACAGTATAGTCTGGTTTGAGAGTTACTATAAAAAATTGCCATTTTTATATGAGCATAGCATAACCGATAGGTTTGTTGTGCAAATGTCGATGCAATTGCTAGAAAGGTACTCTTTGAAAGAAGCATTAGAAATTTTTCTTTTTGCTTTAAGAAATAACTATCTTGATGACAGGATAGCTGCTCTTCCTGTGCTTAAGATGTACCACCCCTCAAAAAGAGAAGAGGAGTATATACGCAAAGAATGGAAAGATGATAAAATTGGCTTTATGACTTTTTTAAAGAAGCTAGAAGCAGGTGAGATCAAAAAACCACAAGCTAATCTTTTTGGCTATGAAGGTAATTACGGAATGCATTTTGAGCAGCTTGATGAATTAAAAGAAAAAGGTGACATTACTCTTTGTGAATCTATTTCACTTGAAGATAAAATGGCATTTTTTGAAAATTGGTAAGGAAAAACAATGGAGTTTAAAACAATAAAAGAAGTTGAGAATTTTTTCTTTGATAAAGATAAGAGAGAATTTATCAACACGGACGTAAGAGAGTTTGTATTTAGAACTCATAAATATTCACTAGCTGCTCATGATAATGAGATGAAATGTGAACTTATATTTACTGAGGATGATACAAGAGAACCATATACAATTCGAATTGCGTTAGAAGACGATGAAGTGGAAATTGAATTTTATGATTTCTATGGTCGTGATTGTGATGGCTCTATTGATTATAGATGGAGAACACTCGTTTCATGTCATTTACAAGAACAAAAGTTACTCGACAATAATAAATGTTACTGGAGGATTGAAGATTGGTTCAAAACAATGCAACAATCCTCGACTTCTTCTCAAAGTTTCCCAATCAACCTTTTGAATTTG